>ERZ1026884.1915-NODE-1915-length-10246-cov-8.558238_pt1 | contig 10246 bp, 6 predicted proteins | sample MGYA00380172_ERZ1026884 | MGnify/ENA primary metagenome ERZ1026884 (study PRJEB33269, sample SAMEA4719808) | human gut metagenome | biome: human-associated habitat; feature: organic feature; material: feces | place: Cameroon | collected 2013-10 ... | reverse complement strand
TGTACCATTGTAATCGGCCTATTTGAATGGCGCGACAGAAAGGAGATTGAGTGTAAAAATGCAGAACTGCATCAGTGGCGAAAAAGCATGTATGATTTGAACATGCATGTCACCAAACTGGCCCTGCTCGGTGAAACAGCTGCCGACTGGGATTCAACAGCAGCGAACGAATACCACAGGCTTAGTGCGGATGTAAGTAGCCGCCTTCAGAATATAGCCGGTCTTTGTACTAATGAAGATATACGTTCGGTTCAGAAATTGTTGAAAGAAAAAGAAAGGCTTCTGCTTGCCATGAGAAATGCGATACACGAGTGTAACGATATTCATTCAAGGTTTACAACAGAAGTTCCAAAAATTGTTGAAAAGAGCAAGTTTGAAAGCAGAAGAGTCGTTTCATCAGCGCAGGAAGCGCAGAAGAAAAAGAAAAAAGGCTTTTTCAGTCGTCTGTTCGGTAAGAAGTCCGAGAAGACAGACTCCTCCAAAGTCATGCTGAGACATAGCGAAACGGCAAGGATGCTGACAACGCTGCACAACGACTTGTTGACAAGACACCAGCACCAGAGCAGCAAGGTAAGTGGCATACTCGACAGCCTCAGAATCAGAAATGAGGTCATCAATAAGCATTTGCAGAATGTGATAACCGTTGTTGATGCAAAAGTAAATAATGGTATTGCCAAGCGTGAGCAACAGATTAAGGATATTGAAAACAGAAATCCTTATTATTATATATGTATGCTCAGCTCACTTATACCAGTGTTTATCATCATGTTCGTTCTTGTAAAGAAATTCGCAGCAAAAATGCGTAAAAGCCAGACTGACATGGAACTGCTTATTGCGGAATTGCAAGAAGCAAACCGACAGAACCAGGAACTGCTGAGAAGCCGTAGAAAGACGCTTCTGACCATTGTTCATGAATTAAGAAGTCCATTGTCAGCTATATCAAGCGAGTCCGCACAAATGCTTCACGAGAGAGACCATATTTCTTGCGAAAGAATGACTGGCATATATCAGTCCTCCAAGATGATGTCTGAAATGATAGATGGTCTGTTGACATTTTATCGCTTGGACAGCGGAAAGGAAACGCTTTTCAAGAAGCCTGTAAATTTGAGAAGCATTTCAGAAATGCTGCGGTTGGAGCATTCTGCACAAGCTACGCAGGCTGGTCTGACTCTTACGGTGCATGACCATGCGGAAGGAGTAGTGATAGCTGACAAGTTGAAATTATTGAGAATCGGACGAAATCTGCTGTCGAATGCCATCAAATACTCATCGTCAGGAGATGTCATACTGATAACCGAGTATATCAATGGAATATACACCATGTCTGTACATGACAATGGTACAGGTATGAGTAGAGAACAGACAGCAGAAATCTTCAAGGCATTTCATCGTCTTGGCAATGCTGCGACTAAGGACGGGTTCGGGCTTGGTCTGTCTATCGTGGACAGCATTGTGAAACTGATGAAAGGTACCGTATCCGTAGAGAGTGAAAAAGGAAAAGGCAGCATTTTTACAGTGAAGCTGCCAATGGAAAGAGCAGACTCTCCGCAGAATGTGACAGACTGCTATCAGGGTATCGAGACTGCATCCAATTACAGAATCATAGCCATTGATGACAGCGAGGCACAACTTGAAATAATACATGAGGCTTTTTCTGTTGCTGGAATGTCTTGCGATACCTGCCGGAATGTGAACGATCTGATGTTGAAAATGCGTGAGAATGAATACGACTTGTTAATTACAGACCTGAAGATGCCGGAATATGACGGATATGCAGTTTTGGAACTATTGAGAGCCTCCAATATCAGAAATTCACGCTCCATCCCCGTATTGATACTGACGGCGTCCGACAACATCACCGAAGAGGAATTCATATCGGCAGGATTCTGCGGCTGCGTATTCAAGCCCGTATCCTTTAAGGAACTCCGTGAGAAGGTTGAAGGATATATAGAAACCGTAACAAAAGAGCATAAGATGGATTTTTCAAGGTTGATGGCATACGGAAATAAGAACAAGCTGCTCGAGACAATTGTCGGTGAGACGAAGGAAGAGCTTGTAAGCATAAAGGCAACGGCTTCCATAGAAGACAGGGTGAAAATGCAGAATATAGTACATCACTTGTACAGCTCGTGGAGCATTATCTGTGCTGACGGACCGCTGCGGGAACTCAGCAGGCTCTTGAAGAATACATCTGCTACGGATGAAGAAATAAACATGGCAGTTTATGTTGTAATCAGACAGGCAGAGACCATCATTAATGAGGCAACAACACAACTTGAAAAAAACGTTTGATATGGCAAAAGATACGATATTAGTGATTGATGACAACAGAACATTCTGCAACTATCTGTGTAGCATCCTTGAATCAAAAGGCTTTCATACCAGGAATGCTTACTGTTTCAAGAATGCTGTTGAACTTGTTCGGAATGCGCATGTAGAAGATGTTGTCTTGTGTGACTTGCAGCTTGGAGACAATAAGACGGGTAATGACTTGCTCAAGTGGATGAATGACAATGACATCCGCAATCCGTTTATCATTATGACCCAGTACGACCAAGCTGTCACAGCAGTAGAGGCAATGAAACTCGGGGCGGTGAACTATATCCCGAAAGAGTTGCTGTTTGACAAACTATATCCACAGATAGAGGAAATAATCCGTCACCGAGAGCTACGGAAAAAGAATATCGGAAACATACAGGAAAGGAAGAGCAAGGCTTTTCAGGAAGTTTATCGCCGCGTATTTCTTTGTGCTCCTATAGACATTTCCGTGCTTGTTCTTGGTGCCAATGGAACCGGAAAGGAACATGTGGCACACAGCATCTGGGCAAAGAGCAACCGATCGAACAAACCATATATCCGTGTGGACTGTGGCATATTGAGCAAGGAACTTGCCGCGTCTGAATTGTTCGGATACAGAAAAGGAGCATTCACGGGTGCTGAATGTGACAAGGACGGATATTTCGGTGCGGCAAGCGGCGGTACACTCTTTCTTGACGAAGTTGGCAACTTGCCAATCGAGGTACAGCAGATGCTTCTGCGTGTCCTGACGACGAAAACATATTCTCCTGTGGGAAGTACGGAAGAAAAGATAGCCGATGTAAGAGTAATAGCCGCTACCAACGAGAATTTGGAGGATGCAATCAAGGAGAAACGTTTCCGCCAAGATCTGTATTATCGTCTTTGTGAGTTTACTATTCAATTGCCAGAACTGGAATCATGTAAGGATGACATTCTCCCATTGGCTTCTGCGTTCATGGAAGAAGCCAATGAGCGGATGAACAAGCATGTTACGGCCATAACGGATGAAGCCCAGAAAGCCATGCTGACATATTCATGGCCGGGTAATGTCAGAGAATTGAAGCATGTGGTTCAGCAAGCCGTACTGTTATCTGCAAATGATACAATCACAGAAGACACTTTGATGTTGAGCAAAGGATGCAGCCATCCTGCAACCAACTTGAAGGAGAAAAAAGACGGTATTGAGAAGGAGCACTATGAAAAGGTATTGGAGGTGTTCGGAGGCAATGTCACATCTACAGCAAAGTCAATGGGGATAAGCCGTTCTACGATGTACCGGAAGATGAAGAATCATGGCATAAAGCATATAAGAAAGTTAAAGTAGTGGCGGATAAGTGTTTCAGAGATGATACTGTTGTTTCATTTTTGAAACACTTTTTCTGTAAGCCTCGCTGCGTAATAAGCTCCTAATCGCGATATTATATACTGAGAATCACATGGTTACACAAATTTGTTGTTGTTTGAAACCATTCTCTGGCATAGATTTAGTACAAAACTAAGTGTGTACACGCATCATTTAGTGTTGAACCCTTTAATATTTAGCGATATGAAGCATCAGATATTGACAGAAACAAAGTTCTTCAAGCTCTTGGATGGTATGGACAATATAGACCCAACCCAATTGCAGGTAGAATACCACATCTTTATCGGTCGTGTGATAGATCTTAGTCGACAGGCTCATGAGCAGCACGAGGCTATGCACTCTCTCGTATTTGCTGAAACCGAATTGCAGTATCATCCACTGTTGCATTCGGGTACTGAGCATATTCCCTGCATGTATGTGAAGAAAGCCTTGTCGTTTATCCAAAAGATGATGCAGCATGCCAAGTCGGGGATATCCAATATGTTTTCCGCCCCAGCAGCTACGAATGCCATAGGCAAGGAAAAGTCAAATGAAGTCCCCCAAATCCGTTGGACTGGCAAAGCATCCGACCTTGTTGAAATCATTTATGGTATAGACGAACTGGGTTGTGTCAACGATGGCGAGATACCTTTGAAGGAAGTGGCCGCATATTTCTACAAGATGCTTGGAGTAAATGCAAAGGAGTGCTACCACATCTATGCGGATATGAAGATGCGCAAGAACGAAAGTAGGACTTATTTCCTTGATAGAATGAAGGAAAGAGTAAACCGAAGAATGGACCAGGATGAAGAAAGAGAGAGAATGAGGAGATGAAGTTCTGTTTACAGCGACTCAGAAGAACGGCTCTATTTCTCAGCAGTCAGCACTGGACTATAAAACGTCGAATGGCGAAGTCGCGGAATGTGAAACCTTCGATGCCGTTATGGCAATGGCTGGACCTTACTTTTCTTACCCCATTACATCAAGATGGAATATTGGAAGCAAGCTATTGACCGGATATATCGCCTATCCAAAGCTTTCTCTTTCAGGTGGCACTGTCGTTCTCAAGAATTGTGGCGTATGTTTTGGAAGTGGAATCTCCTTCTCCTACAAAGCTAAGGAAAACTATGGAATCCGTTTCTTCCTTGATTATAATCTCCAGCCTTCGCAAAGCAAAAAAAGCGGAGAATGGATGAATACACTTGCCGTAGGAACAACTTTCGGAGTTAATCTATAGATTTTAGAGGGATAAACTGCTCATTTCATCCGACTCTGTACATATAAGCTAATTATATAGTGAAAAAGAATGAAAAGATTTGGTTTTGCCACAAATTTACTATATTTTTGTGGCAAAATAATGAATGGATATGGCAGAGAAGAGTGCTTACAATGAAATAAAAAGGAAAGTAAAATCTTCCAAACGGGGAACGTTGTTTTTTCCAGACTTATTTGCCTATACAGCTTCATCTGACGCTGTAAGGTCTGCCTTGGTTCGTCTATGCAAAGGCAGAGACATCATACGGGTAGCCCAAGGAATCTATTGCTATCCGAAAATTGATGCAAAATGTGAAAGTGGATTTATCACGCCATCTGTGGAAGAAATAGCAGAAGGTATTGCAAATCGTGACAAGGTAAGGATAGCTCCGACTGGTGTTTATGCCATGATTCTATTAGGGTTATCCTCACAGATGCCATCAGATATAGTCTTTGTTACCGATGGCTCCTCCCGCAAGGTATCATTGGGTAATGGCAAAAGCATTATGTTCAAGCATACCTCTGAAATGCGGACATTTGCCTATCGTTCAAGACTTATGTTACTTATCGTAATGGCGCTGAGAGAAATCGGTGAAAGAAACGTAACAGAACAACAGATGAATATCATCAAATGTCATTTGGAAAAAGTTCCAGCAAACGATTTTCAGAAAGACATCTTGTTGGCTCCAATCTGGGTTCGTAAAAAAATGCAGACACAATGAATTATCAAGATATAGAAAGAATAGCAGAATTAGAGGAAGGCAGCAACTTGGAGTTCAAGGAATCGACGGGACAGTTAGACCGCTCGATGGAAACGTTGTGTGCTTTTCTAAATGGTGATGGTGGCAATATACTTTTCGGTATCAAAGACGATGGCAAAATTATAGGTCAGGAGGTCTCCGACAGTACCAAACGTTCCATTGCAGAGGCAGTCAATAGAATTGAGCCTTTTGTAGAGTTGGAGATTGCGTATGTGCCTATTCCTAATACAAATAAGTATGTGATATGCATTCATACAGAATGTACACGATATATGCGTCCTTTCACCTACAAAGGAAGAGCGTATATGCGTATTGAAAGTACCACTACTTTCATGCCGCAAGAACGATATAACCATCTCTTAATGGAAAGAGGCGGCAAATATGGTTGGGAGGCTATGATCAACTCTGATTTGGAGATAAGCGATTTGGATGAGAATGCCATTCTCGGTGCTGTCCGTGATGGTATACGAAACGGAAGACTTCCAGAAACAACCATTCGCGAGGAGATACCAGTAATCTTGAAAAAGTTCGGTCTGCTCCATGTTGGGAAACTGAACAATGCTGCCGCTGTATTGTTTGGCAAGAATTTGTATGGCTATCCACAATGCCTTGTGCGTATGGCTCGTTTCAGAGGAACAACAAAAGAAGAGTTTATAGACAACCAACGTTCGGAAGGTAACATTTACGAATTGCTTGATGCCGCAATGGCATTTTTCTTTAAGCATCTCTCACTGTCTGGTAAGATAAACGGTCTTTATCGTGATGAAGAGTTGAGTATTCCGTACAAGGCTTTAAGAGAGAGTTGCATCAACTCACTTTGCCATCGCTCGTATCATCAACCGGGTAGTTCTGTAAGCATCGCTATCTACGATGATCGTGTTGAAATAAGAAATACAGGAACTTTTCCTGCCGACTTGCCTATAGAACGTCTTATGCAGGAACATGACTCCAAGCCACAGAATCCAATTATCGCCAACGTACTCTATAAGAGCAAGATATTGGAGAGTTGGGGACGTGGAATAGGTACAATGGTCGATGAATGCAAACGTGTAGGCTTGCCTGCTCCAGAAATCAATACTGATGGTAATTTTGTGTGGGTTGTATTTAAGTATAATAGGAACAGTGTGGTAAACACCCAACAAGCTACCCAACAAGCTACCCAACAAGCTACCCAACAAGCTACCCAACAAGCTACAAAATTTGTTCAGGAGCTGATTTCTGTTGTAAATACCAATGAATATTCAGTAAAAGAAATCATGTCTCTCTTAAAATTGAAGGATAGGGTTAATTTCTTGAAAACTTACCTTGCTCCTGCTTTGGAAGAAGGCTTAATATCAATGAAATACCCTAAAAACCCAAAACATCCGGGACAAAAATATATGCTTACAGAAAAAGGTAAGGAATTATTGAAATAGAAAGATGACAAAGGCAGTGGTGATTTGATCCACTGCCTTTGTCATTTCTATTTCTGTATCAAGTGCTTCAAGTTCTCGTCACCAGCGATGCGCTCCAGCTCGTCCTTGACAATCAGCTTGACATCCTCCTTGATTTGGTTGTAATTGTCCAGAATAGCTTGCTTCATGCAGTCGTTGCCATCGGCATCCTTGAAGTCGTTGATGATGGGGATAGGCTGATAATGGCTTTCCTCTTGCTTTACCTTGTCGGTGTCAACGACAATCTCGGCATGGAAGATCTTCTGCTCTATGCGCTCGGTGAAGTTGTCGGAAACAGATCCAACAAACATACCTTGGGTGAGTCCGCTAATCTTGCTTGGCGGAATGAGACTGTCCATCTGGGTATTGATGGAAGTTGAGACATCCTGTCGGTTGATGGAAATAGACTGGCGCTTTTGGAGCACTTTCCCAAAACGCTCGGATAAAGTCTTGGCGGTCTCGCCAACAACCTGTCCGCTGAAGATATTACCAACGGTATTGATAACCACCTTTGCCTCCTTGTCTCCATAATCACGGACCAACTGCGAGAAGTCCTGAAAGCCCAAGCAGACGGCAACCTTGTTGCTTCGTGCCGTGGCAATCAGATTATCCAAGCCTTTGAAATAGATGGTTGGCAACTCGTCAATGATAACGGATGATTTGAGTTGTCCCTTCTTGTTGATGAGTTTCACGATGCGGCTATTGTACAAGCCGAGTGCCGCACCATAAATGTTCTGACGGTCGGGATTGTTGCCGACACATAGAATCTTCGGTTCTTCGGGATTGTTGATGTCGAGTGTAAACTCGCTTGCGGACATCACCCAGTAGAGTTGTGGTGAGATCATTCGTGACAGCGGAATCTTTGCGCTTGCAATCTGTCCTGCCAACTGCTCCATTGCCCCACCTTGCCATGCATCCATAAACGGAGAAAGATAGTTTTCCAATTCGGGATAGCTCGTCAGTATCGGAAAGACATCCTCATATCTGCGGTTAAGCAATTCTATGGCATGAGGAAAGGTGCAATACTTTCCGTTTTTGTAGATTCTTAGATACCAAATGATGGCAGCAAAGAGGATTATCGGACTCTCCACGAAGAAGTCGCCCTGCTTCTGAACCCACGTCTTGTTGAGATTGAGCATAATGGTGTATGCACTCTCATAAGCATCGGATATGTCACTCATGAAATCCGGGTGAATCGGATTGCAGCGATGACTTCTGCGAGGATCGTCAAAGTTGATAACATAGAACTGTGGCTTGACCTTATATCCATTCTGATGATTCATCATGTGGTTGTAGGCAATCGTCGAAAGGTCTGGATATTTGAAATCATAGCAGTAGAGGCTAAAGCCCTTCTCTATCTGCTGTTTGATATAGTTGTTCACTACAGCAAAGGACTTACCACTACCCGGTGTACCTAACACGATGGTCGCTCGGAACGGATTGACCACGTTGATCCATCCTCTCTGCCATTTTTTCTTGTAGTAGAAGCGAGTGGGCAGATTGACAGAATACTCGTTCTCCATGAGTTTTGTCTCCTGCATGAAACTCTCGTTCTCATTATTGAAGACATCCTCCATGAGGTTGTGTTTCAAGAGTCTGCTCATCCAGAGTCCGCCCATCAACAGGCAGATATAACCCGCTGTCATTGTAAAGATGTACAGCGTGGCATTGCCCAAATGAGATATAGGCAACAATAATATCCACCAGTTGAGGAAGAACAGACAGAAACCTATGACAAGAACCGTCCAAATCCTGTTCCAACTCATCTTTTCCGCTTTCACGCCCTTGGTTCCCAGACATGAGAGTGCCAGGAGCAGAAGCGAAAACAGCTTGGTATAGAGAATGGAATGAAACAAACCACCTGTACGGTTGAAGTTGATAAGGATTCTGTCAACAACCCCGATTGTCACTCCCCACATGCGCATTGCCTCGTAGCAATACCAATATACATTCATTATAGCAAGTATAATACTCACAGCACGGAGAAAATCCATGATTTTCCCCAATGCTCTCAAATCGTCTTCTTGTGCCATTGTTTTTCAGTTTTGAAGTTATACAAATTGTTTGAATAAAAAACTCACGCTCAGCAATCCGAAAGTAAACTTTCATTGCATTCGCTTAATCGTTTTTTTCTGATTGAAGGATGGCTTTCTCCATTGTATAAGAAAGCCAACCCTGATGATACGGTTAAAGGCTTCGCCCTTTTCGTTTCTTTTTCTTTCTGCGTAGCTCTCTGTCAAACGCAGCCTCCTGTGCTTCATTTGAAGAACCTCCTCCAGACATAAGTCCAAGACCGCTGCCGTATTCATCGAACAAGCCAGAACCTTGATATTCCTGTTCCGGCATTGTGCCATTTTCCTTTGGAATGGTAAGTGGTATCGGCTGCTCATTCTCGTAAGGCAAGGTGAAGTGCTCCTGCAGGGCATTGGCAGAAAGATTCGTTCCAAGCCTTGAACCATTGAAAACGCTTTGAGTGCGGTGGTCAATGAATGTTGCTCCGTAGATACGGCCGTCAGCTGTATGTCGGAAAACAACATCAATGCCCTTTGCTTTCAGCAGTTCTATGAACTTATCCTTATGGTACGTCTGCTTCAAGACTGCTTCCATGCTATGACGGGTCATCTCGGAGAGTTTCTTGTCCTCCTTAAACTTCTTGGCAGAATAAGCGAACCGTTTTTCTATTGCCTCCACACCGACAGATTTGTCAATCTTGGAAGCCTTGAAAGGATTTCCAACCTTATTGCCCTGTCCGTCCGTGGCAGAATAGACAAAACCATGATACTCACGACCGCCAACTTCGCCTCTGACCTCCTCCAAGGATATATTATATAAGGAGAGAAGTGCACGGTACTCGCCCAAGGACTGGAACCTGTACGTAGCGCAGAGAGATTTTACTGTGTTGGCGACCTGCTTCTTCACATTGCCTTGGCTTGCATCCACCTTACGAAGTGGATTGTCTGTCTGGCGTTGCTTGCGGTCTGCCTTGTGGAGATTGTACTTCTCCTCCAAGTCACGGGTGATAGCCTTGCTCTTATGGTAGTTGTATCGGCTATCCAAGCACTTGCCGTTTTCATCCACTCGGATGGTCACGATGTGCATGTGATGACGGTCGATGTCCTCATGCTTGTAAACCATGTATGGCTGGTTGCCATATCCCA
>ERZ1026884.1911-NODE-1911-length-10267-cov-8.537113_pt1 | contig 10267 bp, 10 predicted proteins | sample MGYA00380172_ERZ1026884 | MGnify/ENA primary metagenome ERZ1026884 (study PRJEB33269, sample SAMEA4719808) | human gut metagenome | biome: human-associated habitat; feature: organic feature; material: feces | place: Cameroon | collected 2013-10 ... | reverse complement strand
CTTGCCATTTTCGTCTTCAAAAATACGTAAAAATAAAATTTTATGAATCATTTTATCAATAATTTCATCTGTATCCTCATTATTAAAACCAACAAAAATACAATATCCATGATCAATTTGACCTGTAATTTGACCCTCTACTGTACATTTTGCGTTTTTTGCTCTTTGAATTACAACTCTCATGCTTTTCTCTCCAATATACAAACACTTAAACTAACAATACCCTCTTCATTCCCTACAAAGCCTAGTTTTTCTCCACGAGTTGCCTTAATAGAGACATCTTCTATATCACAATGTAAAACATGTGCGATATTTGTTCGCATTTGAATAATATGAGGTGCCATTTTAGGTCTTTCCGCTAAAATGGTCGCATCCACATTACCAATTTGATAACCCATATCATCCATCATGTCATAAATATGACCTAATAATACCAAACTATTGGCTCCTTTAAATTTTGGATCCGTATCCGGAAAGTGTTTTCCTAGATCTCCTAAAGAAAGTGCTCCTAAAATACTTTCACCAATCGCATGAGTTAAAACATCTGCATCTGAATGTCCTAATAAACCTTTTGAATGCTCTATTTCAACACCGCCCAGAATTAGTTTTCTGTTCTCTACAAGCTGATGAATATCTACAGCTTGTCCAATACGTATACTATGCATAAATCACCTTAGAAGTTCTTGGAGCACGTTCTGATAGCTCTTGCGCACGATATCCTAATATACAATGTCCAATCCCTTCATATGATTCAGGAATTTGCCACTCCCTCTTTAATTTTTTACCAAATTCAGTTTCAAATACCTCTTTAGCACGATGAATCCAACATGAATCTACACCAAGTGCATTCGCCGCATTCATTAGATTGCCCATAGCTAAAGCGCCATCATATAAATAGGTTGGTGCATTAGAATCGGCAAAAACAATAATCATGCTTTTAGCACCATAGAAAGGATCTGATGTTGAATTCATTATTTCAGCATTCATTTTTGACAATTTTTCAATCAACTCTTCATTTTCTACAACCACAAAGGCAAAAATTTGACGATTCATTCCACTTGGTGCACACTGACCAGCATACACGATTTTTTCAATTACATCATGACTTACTTTTATATCATTAAAATTTCTAACACTTCTTCTATCGATTATATTTTTATATGCTTCATTCATAAGATTTAGCCTCCAAAACTACCTCATATTATACAATACAAAACATTAAAAAAAAAGCTTGGTCAAAGCCAAGCTTATAAATTCAAATTATCTAACAACACGAATGAATTGTGGGTTAGCTGCTCCAGGTACATATGCACTAGCAATTACAGTCTTACCATTATAGTTTCCATGTACTGCCATTCCATTACCGATATAGATCGCAATGTGATCAATTCCACGTCCACCATTGTTGTAATACAATAAGTCACCTGCTTGAGGAGAATCCGTATAATATCCGTATACACCAACATATTGATCTGGCCATAATTGATATGCATCACTTACACCTGCATTAGCTAATGCTTGTTGAACAACTTGTGTACACCATAATCCATCTGTAACACCTACTAATTCTTGAGCTGCAGCTGAAATTCGATCACCTAATGTTGAATCAGCTGGTGCTTCTGGTGTAGTTGGAGTTTCAGGAACTGCTGGAGCTTCTGGTGTAACAGGAGCTGCAGGAGCTTCTGGAGTTACTTGATCAGTTGAAGTATCTGGAGTAACTGTTGTATTTGTGTCTACACTTGGTGTTTCTACTGGAGCTGCTGGAGCTTCTGGAGTTACTTGATCAGTTGAAGTGTCTGGAGTAACTGTTGTGTTTGTGTCTACACTTGGTGTTTCTACTGGAGCCGCTGGAGCTTCTGGAGTTTCAGTAGTATCAGTTGTGTCTGTTGTTTCTTCAGGTGTAACTTCTGGAGTTTCAACAGGCGCTTCTTCAACAGCTGCTTTTTCTTCTGTTTCTTGTTTCACAGCTTCTTGACTTGCTGTAGCCACTGTTTCTTTAACTTCCCCTGTAATGTTACTAGAAACACTAGCTGTAGTAGCATTTTCAGTTTTAGAAGAATTTACTGTACCATCTTCTGAGAAGTAGTAAGATTTTCCTTCGATTTCTTGCCATCCTTTAGCTACAGTTTTATCTTCATTTACGTAACGATCGCCATGCCATCCTGGTTCTTCCTTGGCTGCAACTACTGTTGCTACAACAGGGAAAGCAGATGCCACGCAAAGAATTGCTGCGACTTTTTTACCATTATTTTCTACAAAGTTCATTTTATTCTACCCCCTATTTAAAATAGTTCATGAGTATTTTACCATGAAACCGCCTCACAAACAACCCTTTATTTTATTTTTGGTTAGAAGCCACTAAAATTAAAGGCCTCTTTCGAGGCCTAAATCATCATTAATTATTTTGTTTTTTCAATGATTTCTGTGAAGCTATCTTCTTTTAAACTAGCACCACCAATTAATGCACCATCGATATCTGGTTGAGCCATATATTCAACGATATTGTTAGGTTTAACACTTCCACCATATTGGATACGTACTTTTTCAGCAGCTTCTTCACCATACATAACCTTAACTTGGTCACGTACGATCTTACAGCAGTTTTCAGCAATTTCAACTGAAGCAGATTTTCCAGTTCCAATAGCCCAGATTGGTTCGTAGGCAATTACCATTTCACCAACACATTTTGGACATAAGTCAGCTAATGAACCAGCTAATTCTTCACGAATTACTTTTTCTGAGTTTCCAGCATCGTAATCAGCTTCTGTTTCACCAACACATAAGATTGGAGTGATTCCAGCTTTGATTAAACGTTTTGCTTTTTTGTTTACTGTTTCATCAGTATCACCAAACATTTCACGACGTTCTGAGTGACCGATAATGCAGTATTTAACACCCATTTCTTCTAACATAGGAACACTAACTTCACCAGTGAAAGCTCCACTATCTTCAAAGTGGCAGTTTTCAGCAGCTACAACTAAGTTTTTAGCGTGATCCAATGCAGTTCTTAAATCAGTAAATGGACATCCAATTCCATAAGTAGCATTTTCGCTAGCAGCAACAGCGTCAACAGCTTCGAAGAAAGCTTTTGTTTCAGCGTTGTTTTTGTTCATTTTCCAGTTTCCAACGATAATAGGTTTTCTCATCTTAAGTACATCTCCTTATTACTTTTCGCTGATAATAGCGATACCAGGTAATGTTTTACCTTCCATGTATTCCAAACTAGCTCCACCACCAGTTGAAACGTGAGAGAATTTATCTGCATATCCTAATTGTTTTGCAGCAGCAGCAGAATCTCCACCACCGATTACTGTAATAGCATCTGGTAATTCAGAGATTGCTTTACATACTTCTTCAGTACCTTTAGCGAATTTAGGCATTTCGAATACACCCATAGGTCCATTCCATACTACAGTTTTAGCACCAGCTAAAGTTTTTCTGAACAATTCAACAGATTTAGGACCAATATCTAATCCCATCCATCCATCAGGAATTTGTCCAGCATCTGCAACACTAGTGTTAGCTTCTTCACTGAACGCATCAGCGATTACGTTATCTACAGGAAGAACTAATTTGTCTCCAGCTTTTTCTAAATATTCTTTAGCTAAATCCAATTTGTCATCTTCAACTAATGAAGTACCGATTGAACCACCAACAGCTTTAGAGAATGTATATGCCATTCCACCACCGATGATAACTTTGTCAGCTTTTTTCAATAAGTTGTCAACAACATCGATCTTACTAGATACTTTAGATCCACCAATGATAGCTACGAATGGGTGAGCTGGTTCATCAACAGCTTTTCCTAACATTGTAACTTCTTTTTCAACTAAGAATCCTAATCCATTTTCTTTAATATTTGTAGGGATACCTACAGTAGAAGCGTGAGCACGGTGAACAGATCCGAATGCATCTTCAACGAATACTTCACCTAAGCTAGCCCAATATGCACCTAATTCAGGATCGTTTTTGCTTTCGCCTTTTTCATAACGAGTATTTTGCATTAATACGATTTCACCATCAGCTAATGCATTTACAGCGTTTTCTAATTCTTCACCACGAGTTACTGGGCAGAAAGTTACTTTTACATCTGGTAACAATTCTTGTAAACGTACAGCTACGCATTCCAAGTTGTTTTTAGCTTTGTCTTCTTCAGTCTTAACTTTTCCTAAGTGAGACATCAAAATAACTTTAGCTTTGTTTTCTACTAAATATTTAATTGTAGGTAAAGCCATTACGATACGGTTATCATCTGTGATAACACCATCTTTTCTTGGCACGTTAAAATCACAACGTACGATGACCTTTTTTCCAGCAACATCAAGGTCTTTAACAGTTCTCTTTGTCATGTATATTCCTCCTACTGTCATTTTTTTGCACATCCATTATATCACTACATAAATTGATTGACTAGTTTTTCACAAGTAAAATATTTCACAAAAAGCGCTTACATCACTTACTTGTGGTAATTACGACCATTATTGATCATAAAACCACGATAAATCTGTTCCAACATCAAGACACGCGTCATTAAATGTGTAAAAGTTAGATCCGATAATTTCCAACGATAATTCGCTCTAGAAACTAGTTTTTCACTTGGTCCAAGACTTCCCGCAATCACAAAAACAATATTTGAATGCTTCATTTGCCACATATCCAAATTTTTCGCAAATGTTTCGGAATCAATCATCTTTCCATGAAGATCAAGTAAAACCACAAAATCTTGATCCGATAATTTTTCTAGAACACGATTTCCTTCTTTTTCCTTCACCAATAAAACCTCGGCTTCTCTAGAAACATGCTCATTTGCTTCATCCTTGACTTCGATTTCACTAAACTTACAAAAAGCCGACAAGCGCTTCATATATTCTTTTTCCAAAGACTGTAACGCCTTATCTTTATTCTTTCCAATCGCAATTAATTTAATCACAATATGCCTCCTTCATTATTCTCTTGAATATCTTTCACAAAATAATCATACCGATCCAAAAATAATTTCATTGTTTGATAGCTAGACGTAGATTTATAATCCACTTCTTCTACCTTACCATCATCAAACGATAAGATTTGTGCACCCGGAAATCCTAATAATATAGGTGAGTGTGTCGCAATGATAAATTGACAATTTTGTTTCACACACTCCTCAATCAAGTATAATAATGCCAATTGATTCTGACAAGATAAAGCTGCTTCGGGTTCATCCAAAAAGTAAAGTCCATTTTTATTTGTTTGTTTCATCAATACAGAAAAGAAACTCTGACCATGCGATTGATCATGGTATCTTTCAGAAAAAATTCCTCGATATTCCATTTCTTTTGTCGCAACATTATAAAAGCTTTCTGCACGCAAGAAATACATCCAATCCGGTTTTCTAGAACGCCACAAACGCATATGTTTATGCAAATTCGAATACGAATCATACGTAGAAAAATCATAGTTCCTTGTTCCACCTTCTGGATTCAATCCATTTTTAATCGCAAGTGCCTCCAACAAGGTGGATTTTCCACTTCCATTTTCCCCACAAAAGAAAGTAACCGGCTTATTAAACATGAATTGATCGATACTTCGAATACTTTTAATATCGGCCACATAATCATCAATTTCATCCCACAAGATGTCAAATCCATTTATAAACATAAATATCACCTAAAAAAATAGTACTCTATTCGAGTACTAATTTCCATGATGATTCACATAATATATATAGATACATAATCCAATCAAAAGAAACCCCAATATCCAATTAAGCATTTCTCTTTACAATTCCGTAATAGACTTTTGAAGTTAATACATAAATCACAATGTAGACTAGGGCAAAGGCCACAAAACACATAGCTGTTGTTCGAATATAAAGCCATGAATCACTCACAAATAATAAATGAAGTAGCTTTTCAATCATTGGATACGCAAAACTTATATGAATACCCGCAACAAGTAAAGGCATAAAGAATACCGTTAACACTTGCGAATGAATAGTCTTCTTTACATCACTTTGTTCAAGACCTACTTTTTGCATAATTTCAAAACGATCCTTATCTTCATAGCCTTCTGTAATTTGTTTGTAGTACATAATTAGAATGGTTGCCATAATAAATAAGAAGCTTAAGAAGATTCCAATAAATAAGAAGCCTGCATATAATTCAATCAAACCTTGTTTCTGATCCGATTTACTTAACCAAATAAAATCATTTATATTCTCATTCTGACCTAACTTTTTAATAACTTCACGCTCATTCGCATCACAATCAAATGAATAACTCGCATATATTGCACTCGCATTGTCGCCATACACATTTATCTGATCTTGTTGCATCGTTTCTAAAGTCTTTTCTGAATCCACAATAATATAATAATGTTCTGTCACATTGGGATTGCTCTCATCCATCTTCAAGTGGTCCAATTGTTTCTTCACAACATATTCTTTTCCAAATAAAGATAAAGTCTTTTCTTTGATTGTCTCTACGTTGGAATACACATATATTTCATTTGGCTTTAAAGGCCCCTTAATATTTTCATAATCCTGAATATCCTTTAGTGGAAGACAATAAAATTCTTGAATCTCATTTACCGCATTCATCCCCTCATTCCGATAATCCGTAATCAAAGTTCCATTCTTTAAATATCCAGCATAATCCAATCTCTTATACGCAAGAAGATTCTTTGGAACGATGCCCATACGAATCAATTCTTCACTCATTTCATCAAAATCAATATTTGAAGCATCCCCATATCCATTTCCCATTACACTTCTAGGATATTGTGAATCCACAACACGATCAATACTTGACCACATAATTAGTGTTGTAGACAACATGACTAAGACCATCGTTGAAAGAATACAAATATTGGCTAGTCCTACCGCATTTTGTTTCATACGATACATCATGCCAGAAACACTAATAAAGTGATTCGTCTTATAATAATAATTCTTGTTTTTCTTCATTAATTTTAAGAAAGTGACCGAAATTGATGTAAATAATAAATAGGTTCCAATAATGACAAGTACAACAGCCACAAAGAAAAAATAGAATGCCGTTAAAGGATTTTTAGTCGTAATTGATAAATAGTATCCAATACCTAGACAAAGAATACCAACAATAGATAGAAACCATTTTGCCTTAGGCTCTTTTTCACCCATATGACTCGAATGAAGCAATTCAATTGGACTTGAAATATGAATACGAATCATAGAATAGAAATAGATCAATACATAGATCAATCCAATCACAAGAACACATTGTCTCATACCTATAAATGAGAAATAGAAACCAAGTATAATATCTGCACCAATCATTTTTGCGATGATTAAAAACATCGCTTTATCAAACAAGATACCTAAACCAATACCTAAAGCTAATGATACAAATAAAGTAATCGCAGTTTCATAAAACAAGACGCGAGCTAAGTGTTTCTTTTCCATTCCTAATATAGAGAATAACGCGAACTCTTTTTGTCTTCTTTTAATTAAAAAGCTATGTGTATAGAACAAGAAGATAAACGCAAAGATTTCAATAATGACAACCCCAAAGCCTAACATCTGCGTTAGTGTCATTGCCCCTAACATCTCATTTAAGTTTGGATTATTTGCCAAAGAAACAACCATATACAACATCATTGTCGTTAAGACACTCGTTAGTATATAAGGAATAATGGTACGCGCATTCTTCTTCAAATTATCTACAGCTAAATTTAAATAGAAAGCTCTACTCATGATGAACACCACCTGTAGCTAGTAATGTCAACGTATCACTAATACATTGGTACATCTGATCTAAGTTTTTATTTCCTTTATAAATTTCATGGAAAATCTTTCCATCCTTAATAAATAGAACGCGAGATGCATGACTTGCCGCCTTTGTCGAATGGGTTACCATTACAATTGTTTGTTGATTCGCATTGATGGTTCCAAATAAATGTAAAAGTTCTTCTGCACTCTTTGAATCCAAAGCCCCCGTTGGCTCATCCGCCAAAATTAGATCTGGATTTGTGATGATAGCACGAGCAACAGCTACACGCTGTTTTTGCCCACCACTAATTTCATATGGAAATTTGTCTAAAATATCCTCAATCCCTAGTTGTTTGGCGATTGGAGTCAATCTTTCTTTCATTTCTGGATATTTCTTCTTACTTAAAACCAAAGGCAAGAAAATATTATCGCGATTATTAAAATTATCTAATAAGTTAAAATCTTGGAATACAAAGCCTAAGTGTTCTCTTCGAAAGTTCGCAATTTCTTTTTCTGAAATATGCGTAATATCTTTACCATGTAATAAGACTTGTCCACTTGTTGGTTTATCCAAAGCAGCCAAGATATTTAATAAGGTTGTCTTACCTGATCCAGACTCTCCCATGATAGCTACATATTCGCCTTTATTCACACTAAAATTAACGTTGGTCAATGCCTGTACTTGATTCTGTGTAAATCTTGTTGTATATACTTTTTTTAAATTTTTTACTTCTAATAATGCCATATTCATTACCTCCATGTACACCAAAATTCTACAAAGAATTCAAAAATGCAGCCATCGATTCAGCTAACACTCATCTTACAAGATTGTAAGATTACTCAATTCTTCCTTCAAAATGCGTAAGATCTAGTAATACACAAGTGCCCTTACCTACACTAGATTCAATTGTTATTTTATGATTTAACATATTCAAAATATTCTTACATAAATATAGACCTAAGCCACTTGCCGTTTTATCACTACGACCATTCATGCCTGTATATCCTTTTTCAAACACACGATTTAAATCACTTGCACTAATGCCAATACCCGTATCTTCAATAACTAAGACATGTTTAGTCTTCATATATATAGATATCAAACCATTTTCTTTTGTATATTTAAGACTATTTGAAAGGATTTGTTCCAACACAAACACAAGCCACTTTTCATCACTCAAAATCACATCTCCAGTTTCTTTAAAATGTAATTGAATGTGTTTTCGAATAAATTCTGTTGAGAAACGGCGAATCGATTGTCGAATCAAATCATCCAATTCTAATTCTTTAAATAAGAAATCTGTGTGCGTACTATTTAAGCGTAAATAGGCTAAAACCATATCTGTATATTGATCCATACGTAAGAGTTGCAGCTTAATTTCACTACGGCTCAACTTGTCATCTTCCAATAATAATTTCATAGCAGCAATAGGAAGTTTAGCCTGATGTACCCACATCGTAAAGTAATCTTCTAGATCATGCATTTTACTTTCTGAAGATTCAACATATTCATCATGATATTTTTTCATAGCCACTAAGATTTCATGATAATCCTCTCCCATCAATGAAGAATCTTGAAGATCACAAGACAAAGAAACATTACTGTTAGATCGAAGAGTTAGTAATGTTTGGTGTTTCTTATAATATTTGTAGTAATCCACACAGAAACAAACCACCAATAAGACACATAAAATCATAAAAGCATATGTAAAGGCTTCTAGTTCTAGATTATATAATTTAAATACGCATAAACAAACGAATACACTAACTACATAGATCATAATAAAGAACAATCGATCTTTTAAATAATGGATAAACAACTTCATATCTTATATCCCAACCCTTTTTTTGTTTGAATAAAATCCACAATGCCAATACTCTCTAACTTTTTACGCAAGCGATTCACATTCACACTTAGTGCATTTTCATCCACATAAAAATCTGTCTTCCACAAATATTCCATTAAACTATCTCGAGATACAATCGTCCCCTTCTTTTCCATAAGCAGTCGAAGTATCTTTGCCTCATTCTTGCTAAGTTCAATTTGAGAAGATTGAAAACTTACGGTATTATCATCTAAATTAAAGCGTACACCTTGATATTCTAGTACATTATAATTGGATACAAAGTCATAGCTACGTCTCAATATAGCTGTGATTTTAGCGGCAAGAACGTTCAAATCAAATGGTTTACATACAAAATCATCCGCACCCTTAGATATAGCCATCACAATACTCATATTGTCGGTAGCACTTGAAATAAAGATAATAGGTACCTTTGATTCTTCACGAATCTTTTCCGTCCATAAATATCCATTTAAATAAGGTAACGTTATATCCATTAACACTAAGTCTGGATTAAAGGATTGAAATGCATCCAACACATTATAAAAATCAACAACTCGATTAACATCATAGTTCCAAGATTTAAGAAAAGATTCTAATTTTTTTGAGATGAGTTCATCATCTTCTACAATCATTATTTTATACATAAGTAAATTTATCTCCTTCACTAAATAAACAGTTGGAGATAAACTCCTCT
>ERZ1026884.1902-NODE-1902-length-10321-cov-3.854763_pt1 | contig 10321 bp, 6 predicted proteins | sample MGYA00380172_ERZ1026884 | MGnify/ENA primary metagenome ERZ1026884 (study PRJEB33269, sample SAMEA4719808) | human gut metagenome | biome: human-associated habitat; feature: organic feature; material: feces | place: Cameroon | collected 2013-10 ... | reverse complement strand
GCCGAGGGCATCCAGTGCGCAAAGGCAGGCCCCGCCCGCCAAAAACATCGTCCAATGGGTGGTGCCGCGCCAGGCGATTTCCAGCGCAAGGTAGGCGGTACCGCCCATGGCAAACAGCACCAGCTGCCCCGGCGCAGCCAGACGGTGGAAACAAACAGACATACAAACGCCCCCTGTACAATATGGAAGAATGACCCCGTCATCCTTACCCATAGTATGTGCAGGGGGCGCAGTTTGTAACCATTTTGTAATAAAGTTACAGCATTTTATTTGGACAGCTTCTTCAGCAGTTCGCTGCGGGTATCCCACAGGCGCTTGCTCAGGTCAACATAATAACGGTGCGGGTTTTCAAAGCGCTTTACTTCGTCCCACAGGGTGCCCACCTGGGCTTTGCAGAACTTGCGGATATCAGCCAGGTTGGGGCTGGTGTAAACGCGCTTGCCGTTCTCATAGATCGGGGTGGAAATGCAGCGGGCAGTGCTGTTGACATAGGTGCATTCCTTCCAGGTCTCGATGGGGTCAAACAGGGTAATGCCATTCTTGGTATCCACCACTTCGTCCGCCATAGTGATCAGGTCCGCCTGGGCTTTGCCGTCCTCGTCATAGATACGCCATACCTTTTTCAGGCAGGGGATGGTCATCTTTTCCACGGATTCGGAGAGCTTCATCTTGGGGGTATAGCTGCCGTCATCCTCTTTTACTGCGGCCAGCTTGTACACGCCGCCAAACACGGGGTCGCTCTTGGCGGTGATCATGTTCTCGCCAATACCAAAGCTGTCCACACGGGCACCCTGCAAAATCAGGTCGCGCACGATGTATTCATCCAGAGAGTTGGATGCACAGACGGTGCAGTCCGGGTAACCGGCGGCATCCAGCATCTGGCGGGCCTTTTTGGAAAGGTAGGCAATATCGCCGGAGTCAATGCGCACGCCTTTGGGGCGCTTGCCCATCGGCTTCAGCACTTCGTCAAACACCTTGATGGCATCGGGCACGCCATGGCGCAGAACGTTGTAGGTATCCACCAGCAGCACGCAGTTGTCCGGGTACATCTCGGCATACTTCTTGAATGCGTCATACTCGGTGGGGAACATCTGCACCCAAGAGTGTGCCATAGTGCCGGATGCCGGGATACCGAAGTCACGGGCAGCCATCACGCAGGAGGTGGAGCCGCAGCCGCCGATGTAGGAAGCGCGGGCGCCAAAGTAGGCGGCATCATAGCCCTGGGCACGGCGGGCGCCAAACTCCATAACCGGGCGGCCAGCGGCAGCGCGGCAGATGCGGTTTGCCTTGGTGGCAATCAGGCACTGATGGTTAAAGGTGACCAGCAGCAGGGTTTCCAGCAGCTGGCACTCAATAGCCGGGCCTTCTACGGTCACAATGGGCTCCTGCGGGAAGATGGGCATGCCCTCTTCAATCGCCCAGATATTGCAGTGCAGCTTAAAGTTGCGCAGATAGTCCAGGAACGGCTCATTGAAAGCACCGGTGGAGCGCAGATAATTGATGTCTTCCTCGGTAAATTCCAGGCTGTCCACTGCGTTGATGAACTGCTCCAGGCCAGCCATAATGGCGTAACCACCGCCGTCCGGCACCTTGCGGAAGAACATATCAAAGACGGCAATTTTATCCTTATACCCTTCGTCCAGGTAACCGGCCGACATGGTAAGCTCATAAAAATCCGTCATGGTTGTCAGGTTGCGTTTTACATCCAACATAGTACAATGTACCCCCTTATGGCTGGCTGGTGCCCGCCATTATTCCTTATTTCAATCGTTCGGTTTATTTTTGCGTTTTGGGGTCGGCTGCTCCACACGGCGCACCGTAAGCAGCATAACATACACCCACAAAACCGCATAGACAACAGCCGCTATGATGCAAAGCACAATAACGACCTTGAAATAAGTGCTTGAAAAGAAAGCCTTTACCTTCGCCATGGTATACAACAGCTCGTTGCGGTCCACGCTGCTGCCGGCCAAAAGGTCCACCGTGCCAACGGTTTCGCTCTGCATGGTAACGGTAACGGTACCCACCACATCGCCCTGCTTGATGGGCGCGGAGAGGTGCTCCGGAACATTGAAGGTCTTTTCCGTCAGCTCTGCCCCGCCCTGCCGCGGCAAAAGGGTCTGCATATCATCCGCCGGGTAGATCATTACCGTATCCGTCTGGGAGGAATACACAATGGGCAGCTCGGTGATGGGCTGGGTGGTATCCAGCGCCGCGGTTACGGTAAAGGTGGCGAACGCCCAATCCATCAGCTCGGCGGTTTCGGTCAGCGCCGGGCGCGGGTCTTCGTCCGTTTTGGGACTGTGCAGCACCACGCTGACATAGGTTTCGCCGTCCTGGGTGTGCCAGCCCGCAAAATTCTGCCAGTCATCCAGGCTGCCGGTTTTGCCGCCTTTGGTGTAAGAGCGGTAATAGTTGCTGCTGGGCGAAACCAGCTTATCACTGGTCAGGATGGTATAGGGCGAATCATGCTTGGTGGAGGCCGGCATCTGGTAGCTTTCCTCCCCTGCCGCCTGGGCAAAGGCATCATAGCCCATAGCCACCCGCACCAGCAGGTAGGCATCCCGCGCGGTGGTCACGTTGCCGGGGTCCAGGCCGCAGGGATCGGTAAAGGTAGTGCCGGTGCAGCCGATGCGGGCAGCTTCATCGTTCATCATGGCCACAAAGTTATCAATGCTACTGCCGCTCATATAGTCTGCCACGATATACGCTGCCTCGTTGGCGCTGGGCAGCAGCATGGCATACAGCAGGCTGCGCAGGGTGTGGGTCTCGCCTTTCCAGATATCTGCCGTGGAAGCATTTTTGCCGTACAGGTAATCATAGATATAGCCCGGCGCTGTAATGCTGATGGTATCCAGCTGGTCCTGGTAGCTTTCCAGCATCAGGATCATGGTCATCAGCTTGGTCAGGCTGGCGGCGGCCATGGGGGTTTCGCTGTTTTTTTCATAAACAACCAGCCCCGTATCGGTGTTAGCCACATAGGCTGCCTCTGCGGTAACAGAAAATCCCGGTGTCAGGTTGGGGGCATCGGCGGTTTCCTCCGCTGCGGCGGGCAGGACCAGCAGCACCGCCAGCAGCAGTACCGCAAGGCAGGCAGACAGGAATTGTTTCATGGCATGTCCTTTTTGGTTTGTCGGCCCAACCTGTAAAGTTATGTGTCAATACAGGTCAAACCATAGTATAGCAAATTCTTTCTGCAAAAAAAAGAGATTATACAAAAAAATCAAAATAATTTGGGCAGTTTTTTATTGGAAATAAAGATGTCAAGACTAATTCATGGCCCCGGCTGTGGCAAACAGGCGCTCCACTTCGTCCGAAAGGGCTTTGTGCTCCGGTTTGGCCAGGTTGGGGTCCAGGGCCAGCAGGGCTTTGGCTTCCTGCTGGGCAACGGTCAGGGTGCGGGTATCCTGCACAAGGTCCGCCACATGCAGGGCGGGCAGGCCGTGCTGTGCTTCTCCGAAAAAGTCGCCGGGGCCGCGGGTTTCCAGGTCATACTTGGCAACGGCAAAACCATCCGATGTGCGGCACAAAAAGTGCAGCCGCTGGCGTACCGCTTCTCCCTCGTTATCCGAAATCAGGATACAGCAGGAATTCGCCGCACCGCGCCCCACGCGGCCGCGCAGCTGGTGCAGTGCCGAAAGGCCGAACCGCTCTGCATTTTCGATCACCATTACGGTTGCATTGGGCACATCCACACCGACTTCAATCACGGTGGTGCTGACCAGCACATCCAGCTCCCCGGCCTTGAACTGCTGCATCACTTCATCTTTATCTTTCGGCTTCATTTTGCCGTGCAGCAGGCCGATGCGCCGCCCCGGCAGCAGCGGGCAGGCCACCTGCTCGTAATACTGCTTGACGGCTTTCATGCCGGAATCCATTTCGTTTTCCTCAATGGCCGGGCAGACGATATAGACCTGATGCCCTGCGGCGATCTGTTTTTCCAGAAAGCCGTACATATCGCGGCGCTTTTTGCCAGTGATGAACCAGGTCTTGATGGGCTTGCGGCCGGGGGGCAGCTCATCCAGGATGGAGATATCCAGATCCCCGTACATCAAAAGCCCCAGGGTACGCGGGATGGGGGTTGCGCTCATGACCAGCAGGTGCGGGTTGTTGGCCTTGCCCGCCAGAATGCCGCGCTGCCGCACGCCAAAGCGGTGCTGTTCGTCCACAATGGCAAGGCCGAGATTTTTGAACACCACGCTGTCCGTCAGCACCGCATGGGTGCCAACCACCAGCCCGGCACGGCCATCCGCAATGGCGGCAAGGGCCACCCGCTTTTCGGCGGCTTTCATGCCACCCACCAGCAGGGTAACGTTGACGCCAAACGGCTCCAGGCGGTCGGCCAGGTTGGCGGCGTGCTGGCGGGCCAGAATTTCCGTTGGGGCCAGCATGGCGCTCTGCCAGCCATTTTGCGCAGCAAACCAGATGGCCGCAGCGGCCACCAGCGTTTTGCCGCTGCCCACATCGCCCTGCAGCAGACGGTTCATCGGGGTCTGGCCGCACAGATCATGGCAGATTTCTTCCGCCGAGCGGCGCTGTGCCCCGGTGGGTGCATAGGGCAGGCTGCGCCAGAACGGCGCAAGGTCCAGCTCCCGCATGGGGGCACCGGTAATTTTGCGGCCATGGCCCCGCATCAAAAATATGCCCAGCTGCAGGATATACAATTCTTCAAAGATCAAACGGCGGCGGGCAGCAGCGGCGTCCGCCGCGTCCCGCGGGGCATGGATGGCCCGCACAGCGTCCGCTTTGGGCGGCATGCGGTAGCGGGTCAGCAGCTCTGGCGGCAGCGGGTCATCCAGCTGGCCCACATATTCCAGCGCCAGCTGGGCGCAGCGGGTCAGGCGGGCGGCGGGCAGCCCTTCGGTGCTTCCGTAAACCGGCAGCAGGGGCGCCGCAGCAACCTGGGCTTCGGTGCGCACAAGCGGGTGCAGGATTTCCCGCCGGGTCATCATGCCGCCAACGCGGCCCTCGAAATAATATTCGGTGCCGGGTTCCAGCTTTTCCGCCGTATAGGGTGCGTTGAACCAGGAAAGCGCCAACATTCCCGTATCGTCCCCTGCCAGCACATGGGAGAGCATCCGCCCGCCTTTAATGCGGCGGTCCGGGTCCCGCTGCAGCACCGTTGCCTTTACGCAGCAGTCCACATCAAACGGGGCCGATACCACGGTGTATGGCTGAGAGTAGTCAATATACCGCCGCGGATAGTGCAGCAGCAGATCCCGGATGGTATAAATGCCAAGTTTGGCAAACTTTTTGGCGTAAGCGGGGCCAACGCCCTTCAGGTATTGGATGTCGCTGTTGATATCCGGCATGGCTGCACCTCCTTCCGGTAGGGTTATAAACAAAGGACGAACATGCGTTTTGATGCACAAGTTCGTCCTTGAATGGTTTTGTCCGTTATGCCGGGATCATTCCACGCTGAGCATATAGTAGTAAACCGGCTGGCCGCCATGGATATGGCTGACCTCCACGCTGGAGCCGCACTTGGACTGCACCAGTTCGGTGGTATGTTCGGCATCTTCCTCGCTGACTTCCGCACCGGAGATCACGGTGATGAACTGGCTGTCCTTTTTCTTCATGGAACGTGCCAGGCGGTAGGTCATCTTGGTAATGTCGCTGCCAGTGGCAACAATCTTACCGTTTTCCAGTGCCATGATCTCACCCTTACGGATGGGGCGGCCGTCAAACTCGCTGTCGCGGGCGGCATAGGTGATCAGGCCGGTAGCAACCTTTTCGGCGGCGGCCATCATGTTGACGGCGTTCTCCTCCGGGGCGGCTTCGGGGTCAAAGTTCAGCATGGCGGTCATGCCCTGGGGCACAGTACGGGTAGGCAGAACCAGAACCTTGCGGTCAGCCAGCTTTTCTGCCTGTTCGGCAGCCATGATGATGTTTTTATTGTTGGGCAGCACCAGAACGGTCTTGGCGGGCACGCTCTGGATGGCAGCCAGGATATCCTCGGTTGCCGGGTTCATGGTCTGGCCGCCGGAAACAACGGCGTCCACGCCCAGGTCCTCAAACACGGATTTCAGTCCATCGCCCGCTGCCACGGCAACAAAGCCATAGGCGCGGTCCGGGTCAACTGCAGCGTAAACAAAGGTTTCCTTTGCGCCGGTCTCGGCAGCCTTTTCCTCTGCTTCGGCCTGCTTTTCCAGGCCCTTGGCCTGCTTCTGGCGGGCCAGGAACTGCTCGTGCATGTTCTCGATCTTAAAATTGGTCAGGTAGCCATACTTGATGGCCTCGCTCAGCATCATGCCGGGGTCAGCCGTATGCACATGGCAGTTGGCCACATCGTCATCCTCGATCACAACAACAGAGTCGCCGTTGGATTCCAGGAAGGCGCGCAGGCGGGTGATGCTTGCTCCGGGATCCTTATGGACCAGGAACTGAGTGCAGTAGCCGTTTTTGATATCCTCAACCTTCATCAGGTCATCGGTAAACACGCCCTTGCCTGCTGCGCTGGAATCCAGCTTCGGCTTGGCGGCAACCTCGGCACTGGCAACAATCTCGCCGCCGTCAAACACCTGCTTCATGCCCTCAAACACCAGCATGATGCCCTGGCCGCCGGCATCCACAACGCCAGCCTTTTTCAGCACAGGCAGCAGGTTGGGGGTGTCCTCCAGAGCTTTCTGGCCAGCTTCGCACACGGTAGCCCACAGCTGCGGCACATCGTCGGTTTCAGCGGCAACGGCAGCCTCGGCAGCCAGGCGGGTAACGGTCAGGATGGTGCCCTCGGTAGGCTTCATGACCGCCTTGTAAGCAGCTTCCACGCCCATCTGCAGGGCTTTGGCCAGGTCAGCGGCCTCGGCATCGGTCTTACCGGCCAGCGCCTTGGAAAAACCGCGGAACAGCAGGCTGGTGATAACGCCGGAGTTGCCGCGCGCACCGCGCAGCATGGCGGAAGCAGCGCTCTTGCTGGCTTCGGCTACCGTGCAGGTATCCGGCATGGCGTTCAGCTCGCTCAGGGCCGCGCCGATCGTCATGCTCATATTGGTACCTGTATCACCATCCGGCACAGGGAAAACGTTCAGCTCGTCCACGCGGGTACGTTGATTTGCAATATTGTTGGCGCCGGAAATGATGGCGTCGCGCAGTGTCTTACCAGTAATCATTCTAACAGTTGCACCTCATTGTAATTTTTGGGGAAACAAGCCGCCGGGGCAAATGCCAACCGGTGCCCCCACCGCTTTATTCGTCAATGATATCATCAACAAACACATCAATGCGGGCCACTTTCAGGCCGGTTGCATGTTCAACTTCATCTTTAACGCGGTGGGTAATGCTTTGCGTGATGGAAGCGATGTTCAGGCCATACCCCACTTTGATGTGCAGGGTGATGACCAGCCGCCCTTCCTGCTGGCTTACGGTAACGCCTTTTTCGGGCAGGGAGCCGTTGCGTAGCGCTTCGCGCACTGTGCTGGCGGCAGAGCTTTGGCCCATGGCGGCAATGCCGTAACAGTTTTTGGCAGCTTCGGCCACAAGGCCGGAGAAGTAATCATTCGTAAGCGAAATATGTCCCAAAGGATTCACTCGTGTGATCATTTGCGTTCCTCCCTATGGAATACAGATGAATTCCCAGCTTCGGGTTTAACCCTTTTGCCGGGTTCCATGTGCGTCAGTTACAGCTAACGCAATTCTATTATACACGATTTGTTTCGGTTTGAACAGAGCTTTTTGTAAAAAGCCCTGCCGAAAAGGGAACAAAATTTGCAGCCTAATTTTTTACATCGGTTTTAACAATCCATTCACAAAGTTATCCCAAACGGCGCGTATACTTAATATTAGTAAGGGTCGTACTTTTAACGCCCGCCCCGGCAGTAGATGCGGGGAGCAGCAAAAGCCGCCATACACAGTGCTTTCCCTTTCCATCAAGATAACCTGCAAAGGAGTTATTTTCCGCCATGAATCTGTTGTTCTTTTTAACGCCAAAACAGGACGTTTTATTTATCTATGAAGATTTTACCCTGCGCCAGACCCTTGAAAAATGGTCCAACCAGCGCTTTGCCACCATTCCGGTATTAAAACGCAACGGCGAATACCTGGGTACCATGACCGAGGGCGACATTTTATGGGGCATCAAAAGCATTCACGGGCTGGATATTGACGCCAGCGAGGATATCCCGATCTCCTCTTTCCCCCGCCGCCGGGATTACAAGGCAGTTCCCGTTACCACTGACATGCACGCTTTGCTGAACGCCGCCGTTGACCAGAACTTTGTTCCCGTGGTGGATGACCGCAACGTATTTATCGGCATTGTACGCCGTACCGCAATTTTGCAGCAGGTTGCCAAAGACTATGAGAGCCCAAAGGGCAATGTGATCCCGGAAACCGCTAAAATCAAAGCCCGCAAGGAGGCGGCATTTGTGTAAGAATATCCGGTTGTTTGCACCGCATTTTTAATGTGTTTTATTCCACCGTGACCACCGGGGCTCACATTGTATGCCCACCAACCTGGCGGCATCTCAACGCCAACTCAAAGACGTCACATATTTTAACAAGTCGCACACACAGCAAACAGCCGCGGGCGAACGATGTTCGCCCTTACCAAGACATTTATATTTTTGACTTTCCTGTTCATCCGCAAACTGTAAACTAAAAGCGCAAAACATCCCCCGCAAGTCAGCGATTGCTGCACCTGCGGGGGATGTTTCAACTTTATTTTTGCAGAACGTTGAAAGTTCTGCGCTTTTTATTTTTTAGTAGAACCAGCCGTTGTCGGTTTCTTCGGCTCGTTTGCGTTCCTGTTCTGCTTTTTCGGCCAGGCGCTTTTTGCGGTGTTTGTGGCCCAGAATGGACAGGATAACCAGCAGCACCGCTGCCACGGCGCCGCCGATCAGAATTGGCAGCGGAATGCCGGGCTTTTCTACTGCGGCAAGGGTCGTTTCGTCCGTCATGGCGGTAAACACCAGATAGCTGCCGTCCTCGGTGGTATCCACCTTGCGCCAGCTGCCATCAGCATCGCGCAGGTATACCACAGTATTGTCCGAAGGTGCCAGATAATGCAGCACATGGCTGTCAGAGCGGTCCGCCGGCAGGGTGATTTCCCAGCATTCCAGCAGTGTTCCCACCGCGCCGGGGCTTTCGCTGGACGGGGTCAGCGTTACTTCTGCCGTGCCAAAAGCGCCCTCTGCCAACAGGATGGGCAGGCCGTTGCGGGTATCGCCGCTCTGCACCACGGAATCCAGCGGGGTGTATACTGCTTCAATCGTCTGGTCAAACACAACATGGTCATGGTCAAAGTCCGACCATTCTGCCGTATAGCCGCCCTTGGCAGGCAGCTCCGGCGCATTGGCCATATCAAAGGCCGCACCGTACTCCACCGTAACGGCTGCCACCGTGACCTGGCTGGCGACAAAATTCAGGGTAACATTGCGGAATTCATCCGGCATGCCCTCCTGTGTCGTCAGGTCACAGAATTCCTGGAACGAAAGCGGTTCCGCCTGACCTGCATAACTTACGCCGTCAATGCCTCCCAGCGTTTCGCTGACAAAATAGTTGCCGCTCTGCTCGGATTCGGAATCCTGAAGCGCGCTGTTCAGGTTGGTGATGGAATTGCTGCTTTCCAGCCCACCGGCAATCGCGCCGACATACTCGTCGCCATCCGCCAGCACAAAGCTGCGGCTGCCGGTAATGGTAAAGCCGCTGCCCGCAATGCCGCCGACATAGTTATCACCGCTCATGCGGCACTTGGCTGCGCTGCGGCGGATGATGGACTTGCTCTGCCCGGCAATACCGCCAACATAATCCGCATCATCCGATTCCAGATTGCCAAAGTTATAGCTTTGCAGCACCGAGCCCATATCCATGCTGCCAACGATGCCACCGCCGCCTTTTTTCTTGACATTGACAGCCCCCTTATTGATGCAGTCCCGCACCACGATGCGGGTCTTGTAGGTCACATTCAGTGAGCTGCTGCCGCTGGTTTTGGTATCATCTTCGGGGTCCAGGTCGTTTTCACGGGCCATGGCGCCGGTAATGCCGCCTGCATTGATATCGGCGTTTACCTCGCCAAGGTTCATGCAGTTGAACACTTTGCCTTCGGTATCGCCATCGGTATCGCTGTCTGAAACATCTTCAAACAGGTTGTTGTCGTCCTCGCTCTGGTCTGCAGCACCAGCCAGCGTATCGCCGATTTTGTTCAGCTGACTGCTGATGGCCTGCACGTCCTGGATCAAAGCCTGGGTGTGGCTGCCGGTGTTGGTGTTCAGGCTGCTGACCCCATCAATGATGGAAGCCAGGCTGCCGTTCAGGCTGCTGCGGGCTGCGGTGATAGAATCGCGGTCGCTCAGCGTAATACTGGGCACCGTCAGGTCAATGTTGCTGT
>ERZ1026884.1889-NODE-1889-length-10375-cov-3.937500_pt1 | contig 10375 bp, 10 predicted proteins | sample MGYA00380172_ERZ1026884 | MGnify/ENA primary metagenome ERZ1026884 (study PRJEB33269, sample SAMEA4719808) | human gut metagenome | biome: human-associated habitat; feature: organic feature; material: feces | place: Cameroon | collected 2013-10 ... | reverse complement strand
ACAAGTTTGTGGTGGGCGTGGTCGGGCGGCTGACGTATCAGAAAAATCCGCAGTTCACCGTGGAAATTTTCGCGAAAGTTAAAGAAATAAGACCGAACGCGGTGCTGATGTTCGTCGGGCAGGGCGAATTGGAGGAGGAAATCCGCCGCATGGTGCAGGCGAAGGGGCTGACGGATAGTGTGCTGTTCCTCGGTCTGCGCACCGATGTGCCGGATTTGATGCAGGCGATGGATGCGTTTGTGCTGCCATCGCGCTTTGAGGGATTGGGTATTGTCTATATTGAAGCGCAAGCCGCAGGCTTGAAAACTTTTGCGACAGCGGAGGTTGTGCCGCAGGAGGCATGCGTTGATGAATCGCTGTTCACCTATCTGCCGCGAGAGGCAACCGCGCAGCAGTGGGCAGATGCGATGCTGGCGGCGGATACCACCCAGCGGGAGAACAAGCTTGAGGTGATTCAAAGCCACGGCTATGACATCCATCAGGAAGCTGAAAAACTGAGAGCCCTTTACCTGAAAGGTAAGGCAGAAGGGGAAAAATGAGGTACTTCAGAAATCCGAATTTTATTTCGTTCTGTTTTTTAATCCTGATTAAGCCCGGCTGCATCAGCGGTATCCCCGTGCTGGGAATACTTGACACGCTGCTGAACATGATTCGCATCATGCTGGTGCTATTTACACTCATCGTATTGTTCAAAAACGCGCAATTACTTCCGGTTAATCGGCTATTTGGCGTAACAATGCTGGTGGTTGCGTCGATTCTCTGGGAGCCAATCTCCACGCTTACTGGTGGCGGCAGCATTGCGGATTTCGGCGCGCTGATGAATGACTTGGGCATCGCACTGGTGTGCTATATTGGGCTGCGCGCGGGATACGATTCCTTCATCGAAGGTGTCGCAAAAGTTTCGGGCGCATATGTGCTCATCAACTGCCTGACCGTGATTTTGTTCCCGGCGGGGATGTATGCAACAACGAAGTATTCGCAAAACTTCTTCCTGAGTTACCGGACAGCGTGGTTCGTCATTTACCTGCTGGCGTTGACAACCACGCTGCTTTGGAATGCAAACGTTGGTTCGCACTTCACAAAACGGTTTGCGATTGCCGTGGCTGTCGCGGCGACTCTGTCGATGATCTTGCAGTGGACGGCGACGGGGCTGTTCTGCTTTAGCATCGGCGCTCTCGTGCTGCTCTACTGCACATGGAAAAAAAGGAATCCGTTCAAGATTTCGACGGTGATGCTCACGGAAGCGGCGGCGTTCTGGGCAATCGTCATTGCCCGCCTGATGGACATGTTTTCGTTCCTTCTGGTGAACATTCTGCACAAGGACGTGACGCTGACGTTCAGAACGCGCATTTGGGATAACGCACTTGCAGCCATCCAGCAGAATTTACTAACAGGGGTTGGACGACTGGACGCAGCGCAGATGGAAGCTATTCTCGGCTATGGCGTGTCACATCCGCACAATCGTTACTTGTATGTCACCCTTTGCTTCGGCATCATTGGGCTGGCTTTATTCCTTCTGATTGTTTACTATGCAAACAAAGGCACAATCAACCCGCATAGGGTGCGTGAAGGCAGAATTATGATGGCTGCCTTCATTGCTCTGCTGAGCGCTGCGCAGGTGGAATCGCTCTCTGCCACGGGCGGTTATGCGATTCCGCTGTATCTCATTGCTGCAGCGCTCCATTGCAGGGAAGGCAGAAGAAAGGAAATGGGGGAGACTCTCCGCAGCACATGTTGACGGCGCGCGGAAAAACAACTATTTATAGTAGAAAAATCTAAGTGCTGAGACGGGATGCGCGTCGTGAAGGGAAATTAATATGGAGAAGAGAGTAACTTCCGCATTTGGCTGGAAGTTTTTTGAAAGAATATCCGTACAAGGAACTAACTTTCTGGTTACGTTATTGCTTGCCAGACTGCTTACACCGTCCGACTATGGAACAGTGTCAGTTGTGACAATTTTTATTGCGTTAGCAACGACATTTGTTCAGGGCGGATTTAACACAGCGTTAATTCAGAAGAAAGACGTTGATGGCAATGATTATCTCACGATTCTCATGTTCTCTGAGATTGTCGCAGCGGCGCTGTATCTTGTGATTTTTTTCACTGCACCTTTTATTAGCAATATTTATCATACACCGGAGCTAAGCAGCCTCCTGCGCGTTATGGCAATCGTTCTATTTCCGGGTGCGTTTAATGCGGTGCAGGTTGCCTATGTAACAAGAGATTTGCGTTTCAAAGTGCTGACCATTTCAAGCTTTGTGTCCGCTTTGCTGGCGGCGGCTGTCGGAATTGGCTTGGCGGTCGCAGGATTTGGCGCATGGGCACTGGTGATACAGCAGTTGGTGAACCAAACCGCGACCTGCTTTGTCACATATTGTATTGTTCGGTGGATTCCTAAAGGAAGATTTTCAGTCCAGAGCCTGCGGCGACTTTTGCCGTTTGGCGCAAAAGTGTTCGCATCCAATTTCATTGTCGCCCTGTTTCTTGACATAAGAAGTTTGCTGATTGGCCAGATTTATTCATCAGAAGCTCTTGGATTTTTCAATCGTGGCAAGCAGTTTCCGCAAGCCGTTATGGAAAGTGTGAATGGCACGATTCAGACGGTGTTACTTCCCGTTTATTCAAAGAAACAGGATTCTGTTAGCAGTGTCGCGAAAATGGTTTCCAAAACGGTGAGAATATCCAGTCTCCTGCTGTTTCCTATGATGGTTGGATTGGCAGCGGTTGCTGAACCGTTGGTTTCACTGCTGTTGACGGACAAGTGGCTGGAATGCGTCCCGTATTTGCAGATTTTCGCTATTGGATACCTCTTTCAGGCAATACAGCTGGCGATTATTCAAGCGATTAAGGCGATTGGCGACAGCGGCACACCGCTAAAGCTGGAAATCATCAAAAAATGTGTGGAAGTCTTTTTCCTGATTGTTACGATTCGGCAAGGCGTGCTGATTTTCGCGTCTTCCTTGCTGATTTGCAGTGTGATTTCTCATCTGCTGAATATGTTCGCAGCCAAAAGAATTCTAAACTATACGGTTAAGCAGCAATTGATAGACATTCTCCCGGCCACCCTGTTTTCGGCAGTGATGGCGGCTTGCGTCAAGTGCGTTACTCAGCTTTTGAATGGCGCATTTGTAAGCCTTGTTGCAGGAATTGCAACTGGCGTGGCTGTCTACCTTCTGCTGTGCATGCTGTTCCGTGTTCCCGAAATCAAGCAGCTGAAAAATAAGCTATTCAAACGTAAGCATGCTTAAAGCAATGATGGTAGAAAGTGGCGGGCAAACGTCATGTTTCATAGCTGCCGCCACAAAATATGGGAGGAAATACGCTATATGAAGGGGATTATCCTTGCGGGCGGCTCTGGCACGCGCCTTTACCCGCTGACGAAAGTAACGTCAAAGCAACTTTTACCGGTTTACGATAAACCGATGATTTATTATCCGATGTCCGTGCTGATGAATGCGGGCATTCGCGATATCCTGATTATCTCCACGCCGCAGGACACGCCGCGCTTTGAGAATCTGCTGGGGGATGGCCGGCAGTTTGGCGTGCACCTGACGTATGCGGTTCAGCCGTCGCCGGACGGGCTGGCGCAGGCGTTCATCATCGGTGAGGATTTCATCGGCAGAGACTCCGTGGCGATGGTGCTTGGCGACAACATTTTCAGCGGCCATGGATTAAACAAGCGGTTACATGCGGCGGTTCGGAACGCGGAAAACGGCAGGGGCGCAACCGTCTTCGGCTACTATGTGGATGACCCGGAACGCTTCGGCGTTGTTGAGTTCGACAAGGACGGCAAGGCGATTTCCATTGAAGAAAAGCCGGCACATCCGAAAAGCAACTATTGTGTGACAGGCTTGTATTTTTACGACAACCGCGTGGTTGAGTTCGCCAAAAACCTCAAGCCGTCCGCCCGTGGTGAACTGGAAATTACGGATTTGAACCGCATTTATCTGGAGGATGGTTCGCTGAACGTTGAACTTTTAGGTCAAGGATTCACTTGGCTGGATACAGGCACGCACGAAAGCCTGGTGGATGCGACGAACTTCGTGAAGACGGTAGAGCAGCATCAGCACCGTAAAATCGGCTGCCTGGAAGAAATTGCGTATCTCAACGGCTGGATCAGCAAAGAGGAGCTGATGGAAGTCTACGAGGTGATGAAGAAGAATCAGTACGGGCAGTACCTGAAAGATGTCATGGATGGGAAATATCAGGAACGTTTGTACTAAGAGGAGAAGCATAATGACGATTATTGTTACTGGCGGCGCGGGTTTTATTGGCAGCAACTTCATTTTCCATATGCTCAAGAAGTACCCGGACGATCGGATTATCTGCCTTGACAAGCTGACGTATGCGGGCAATCTGTCCACACTTGCGCCCATGATGGACAACCCGAATTTCCGTTTCGTGAAGGCAGATATTTGCGACCGGGAAGCAGTCTACAAGCTGTTTGAGGAAGAACATCCTGATATTGTTGTCAATTTTGCGGCGGAATCGCATGTTGACCGCTCGATTGAGAACCCGGAAATCTTCCTGAAAACCAATATTATTGGTACGGCGACGCTCATGGATGCTTGCCGCAAGTATGGCATCCAGCGTTACCATCAGGTTTCGACAGACGAGGTGTATGGCGACCTGCCGCTTGACCGCCCCGATCTGTTTTTTACCGAAGAAACGCCGATTCACACCAGTTCGCCGTACAGCAGTTCCAAGGCGGGCGCTGACCTTCTGGTTCAATCGTATTACCGCACCTACGGTCTGCCGGCATCAATTTCCCGCTGCTCCAACAACTACGGGCCGTATCATTTTCCGGAAAAACTGATTCCGCTGATGATTGTCAACGCGCTGGCGGATAAGCCGCTGCCGGTCTACGGCGAAGGCTTGAATGTCCGCGACTGGCTGTATGTGGAAGATCACTGCAAGGCGATTGACCTGATTATCCACAAGGGCCGCGTGGGCGAGGTTTACAACGTCGGCGGGCACAACGAGAAGCAGAATATCGAGATTGTGAAAATCATCTGCAAAGAGCTGGGAAAACCCGAAAGTTTAATCACGCATGTCGGCGACCGCAAAGGGCATGATATGCGCTACGCCATTGATCCGACAAAAATCCACAATGAGTTGGGCTGGCTGCCGGAAACGAAGTTCGAGGACGGTATCAAAAAGACGATTCAATGGTATATCAACAACCGCGAATGGTGGGAGACAATCATCAGCGGCGAGTATCAGCATTACTACGCGAAGATGTACGGCAACCGCTGAACCGGAGGAAATGAACGTGAGGTTTTTTGTAACGGGCGTTGGCGGACAGCTGGGGCATGACGTGATGAATGAGCTGCTCAAGCGAGGGCATGAGGGTGTCGGCTCGGACATTCAGACGGCTTACAACGGTATCATAGACAATTCGCCGGTGTCAAAAGCGCCGTATGTGCCGCTGGATATCACAGATGGTGACGCGGTGGAAAGGACCATCACGGCAGTCAATCCCGACGCAGTGATTCACTGCGCAGCATGGACGGCAGTTGACTTGGCGGAGAACGCGGAAAATCAGGAAAAGGTTCACGCCATCAACGCGGGCGGAACGCAGAACATCGCAAATGTATGCAAAAAGTTAAATTGCAAGATGACTTACATTAGCACGGATTATGTCTTCGACGGGCAGGGAACTGCGCCGTGGAAGCCGGATTGCAAGGAGTACAAGCCGCTGAATGTCTACGGTCAAACGAAACTGGAGGGTGAATTGGCAGTCAGCCGGACGCTGGAGAAATACTTCATCGTCCGCATTGCGTGGGTGTCTCGTGGGCTCGGAGATGTGTATAAGAGACAGCGACACCGTCCGCGTCGTCAACGACCAGATCGGCACGCCGACGTACACGCTGGACTTGGCACGCTTGCTGATCGACATGAACGAAACCGACAAGTACGGATACTATCACGCGACCAACGAAGGCGGTTACATCAGCTGGTACGATTTCACGAAGGAAATCTATCGGCAGGCGGGGTACACGACGCAAGTTGTGCCCGTGACAACCGCTGAATACGGGCTGAACAAGGCGGCGCGGCCGTTCAACAGTCGGCTGGACAAGAGCAAGCTGGTGGCAGCTGGGTTTACGCCGCTGCCGACGTGGCAGGATGCGCTGCGCCGTTATCTGAAGGAGATTGGGCAGTAAGGAGAACGCCAAATGGGACAGATTCGAGTCGAAAAGAACGTGGGTGGCATTACGGGGCTTTGCGTGATTGAACCAGCGGTTCATGGAGATGCACGCGGCTACTTCATGGAGACGTACAACGAGCGCGACATGCGGGAGGCGGGCATCGACGTTCACTTCGTGCAGGACAACCAGTCGATGTCAACGAAGGGTGTTCTGCGCGGGTTACACTTCCAGAAAAAGTATCCGCAGTGCAAGCTGGTGCGCGTCGTGCGGGGCACGGTGTTCGACGTGGCGGTGGATTTGCGCGCCGATTCCGAAACTTATGGGAGATGGTACGGCGTCACGCTGTCAGCGGAAAATAAGAAGCAATTCCTGATTCCGGAAGGCTTTGCGCATGGTTTCCTTGTGCTGAGCGACGAAGCGGAATTCTGTTATAAGGTTAGTGACTTCTGGCACCCGAACGACGAGGGCGGCTTGGCATGGAATGACCCGACAATTGGCATCGACTGGCATGTGCGGGGCGAATATCGCGGCAGCGCAAGTGCGGAGGGCTGCACGCTGGCGGACGGCACGCCGCTGAATTTGAGCGAGAAAGATCAGCAGTGGCTGGGGCTGAAAGATACCTTTAAGTTTTAAGACGAATATTATCGTAGGAGGAAGCTGTGGCAAACGGGCACTTCCTCCTTTTTATTTTGCGGCAGCGGGAAAAATCGGCCATCAGCGTGCGAAAAAAACACAAATTCCAAACGGAAAACAAAACTTTGCATAAAATGTTCGGAAAAACGCTTGACAGCGGCGGAAGAATACGGTACAATGAAGCGTACCCAAACGGCGCGGGATGTGCAGTCTGGGAAATCGGCGAAGGAGGAGGAAGCGTCATGACGAAGTGCAAGGGTGCTGTTATGATGGGTTCTCTTTCTTTCCGGGGAGAAGCAGTTGCAGGAGCGCACCGTTCAGGGGACTGAACAGGCGGCGCTCTTTTGTTTGCCTGACGGCGAAGGAGGTTTCGACTTTCATGAAGAAAGTTGCAGTCATCATGGGCAGCGACAGTGACCTGCCGGTGCTGAAAGGGGCGTTTGAGCAGCTGAAAAAGCTGAGCATTCCCTTTGAGGCGCACGTTTATTCGGCGCATCGGACACCTGCGGAAGCGGCGGCGTTTGCGGCATCCGCGCGGGACAACGGCTTCGGCGTGCTGATTGCGGCGGCGGGCAAGGCGGCGCACCTCGCGGGGGCACTCGCGGCGCAGACGACGCTGCCGGTGATTGGTATTCCGGTTAAGTCCTCGACGCTCGACGGGCTGGACGCGCTGCTATCCACCGTGCAGATGCCCAGCGGGATGCCTGTGGCGACGGTTGCCATTGATGGTGCGGCGAATGCGGCGCTGCTCGCGGCGCAAATTCTTGCGGTCGAGGACGAGACCCTGGCGGAAAAGCTGCTGGCGATGCGCAAGGCGCAGCATGACGCGGTCATCGCCAAGGACGCGGCGCTGGTTGTTGAATAACACAAAACACGAACATTCTAAATCTGCAAGCATCAACTGTTGCGGCAGACAACCGTGATATAATAGGAGGAAACAGCAATGAAGAAGCTTGAACAGCTCTATGAAGGCAAGGCGAAGAAGGTTTTTGCGACGGACGATCCGAACGTCGTGCTGGTGGACTACAAGGACGACGCGACCGCGTTCAACGGCCTCAAGAAGGGCACGATTATGGGCAAGGGCGTCATCAACAACCGCGTGACGAATTTCCTGATGAAGATGCTGGAGAAGAACGGCATCCCGACGCATTATATTGAAGAGATTTCCGACCGCGAGACGCTGGTGAAGAAGGTTCACATCGTGCCGCTGGAAGTCATTGTGCGCAATATCGCCGCCGGTTCGCTGTCCAAGCGCCTCGGTCTGCCCGAAGGCACGAAGCTCAAGCAGACCGTGCTGGAATACTGCTACAAGGACGATGAGCTGGGCGACCCGATGGTCAACGAGTACCATATCATGGCGATGGGCTGGGTCTCCAAGCCGGTGCTTGACCAGATTGCCGCCTACGCCCTGCGCATCAACGAGCTGCTGACGGCGTATTTGAAGGAAGTCAACATCGAGCTGATTGACTTCAAGCTGGAGTTCGGCATCACGAACGACGGTCAGCTGGTGCTGGCGGACGAAATCAGCCCGGACACCTGCCGCTTCTGGGATACCCGCACGGGCGAGAAGCTGGATAAAGACCGTTTCCGCCGCGATTTGGGCAACGTGGAAGACGCTTACATCGAAATCCGCAAGCGCCTGATGGGCGAATAATACTATTTCCTGCATTCGCCTGCGCCATCTGCTTGCGCCTTTTCCCCGTTGGCGTCCGCTCATTCCACTTAGCGTAGCGCTGCTACGCTGCGTTTCATTCGCGTTAGCCAACGAGAAAAATTCGCGGCGCATCTTGGCGCATTCTCATTTGGAAATAGTATAATTTGCACCCCGGATGGCAATCGACTGTCCGGGGCGCTTGTGTGGTAATCAAACACTGGTCAGCATGAAGGAGCAATGAAGATGAACAAGCTGGAGTCAGCCTGCTATCTTGCGGAGGCGGACGAAGCGCCGTTTGACAAGCTGCACGAGGAGTGCGGCGTGTTCGGCATTTACCGCGCGGATTCCGCCAACAAGAGCGTCGTCGCGGAGACGTATCATGCGCTGTATGCCTTGCAGCACCGCGGTCAGGAGAGCTGCGGCATTGTCGTCAACGATGATGGCGTGATGAAGGCGCACAAGGACAACGGACTGGTGACGGAGGTGTTCACGCGCGACGCGCTGAGCAAAATCCACGAGGGAACGATGGCGGTCGGTCACTGCCGCTACGGTACAACGGGGATGCACAGCCGTTCCAATGCCCAGCCGCTGCTGATTAACCATCAAAAAGGCGCGATGGCACTGGCACACAACGGAAATCTGACCAACGCGGCGGAGCTTCGCGAACAGCTGGAGAAAAACGGCGCGATTTTCCACTGCACGTCGGACACCGAGGTGATTGCCTACATCATCACGCAGGAACGCCTGAAGTGCGGTTCGATTGAACAGGCGGTTTTGAACGCCATGCAGGTCATCAAGGGCGCGTATTCGCTCGTCGTCATGAGTCCGACGAAGCTGATTGCCTGCCGCGACCCGCATGGCTTCCGTCCGCTGTGCATGGGCAGAATCGGCGATGATGTGGTGTTTGCGTCGGAAAGCTGTGCGCTGGATGCTATCGGCGCGACGTTCGTGCGCGATATTGAGGCGGGCGAAGTCGTCGTCGTCAACGAAGAGGGGATCCATTCCTATAAGATGCCCGGCGCGTGCCATGACGGCATGTGCATCTTCGAGTTCATTTATTTCGCGCGTCCCGATTCCGTCATTGACGGCAGCAGCGTCCACGAGGCGCGCATCCGGGCGGGCAGCTTCCTCGCGCTTGACCATCCGGTTCAGGCGGATGTGGTCATCGGCGTGCCGGATTCCGGGCTGGATGCCGCCATTGGGTACAGCCGCACCAGCGGGATTCCCTACGGTATCGGCTTCATCAAGAACAAGTACATCGGGCGCACATTCATCCAGCCGGGACAGAAGCAGCGGCAGGATGCCGTGCGCATCAAGCTGAACGCCATTTCCGCCACCGTCAAGGGCAAGCGCGTCGTCATGGTGGATGATTCCATCGTCCGCGGCACAACCTGCGCGCGCATTGTCCGCCTTCTGCGCGAAGCGGGCGCGACGGAAGTGCATGTACGCCTGTCCGCCCCGCCGTTCACCGACCCATGCTTCTTCGGCACGGACGTGGACAGCAAGGAGAACCTGATTGCCGCACACCATTCGGTGGAAGAAATCGGCAAAATCATCGGCGCGGACTCCATCGGCTTTTTGTCCCTGGAGGCGTGCGACAAGCTGGCGGCGGACAGCCACTGCGGATTCTGCAAAGGCTGCTTCTGCGGCAAATATCCGGTTGATCCGCCGCTGGTGACGGAGAAAAACAAATTCGACCAGCCCATTCACGGCGGCAAGGTGCAGGACGACGACTAACGCGACGAATGCGACAAAGGAGCAGACAACCATGATGAAGAGCGAGAGCGAAAGCTACAAGGCAGCGGGTGTTGACATTACCGCCGGTTACGCGTCGGTGGAACTGATGAAGAAGCATGTCGCGCGGACGATGACGGCGGGCTGCGTCGAGGGCATCGGCGGCTTCGGCGGCCTGTTTGCGCTGGACGCGGCGGGCATGGAA
>ERZ1026884.1888-NODE-1888-length-10382-cov-3.295923_pt1 | contig 10382 bp, 8 predicted proteins | sample MGYA00380172_ERZ1026884 | MGnify/ENA primary metagenome ERZ1026884 (study PRJEB33269, sample SAMEA4719808) | human gut metagenome | biome: human-associated habitat; feature: organic feature; material: feces | place: Cameroon | collected 2013-10 ... | reverse complement strand
GGCGGGCGGTGTTGCCCGCGCCGTAAAGATACGCGAACATGGGCTGCACGCCGAGGGCGATGGCCATGACGACCATGGCGACGATCATGCCCGCTTTGCCGCCCGCGCCCATTTCGGCGACAGTATCGGCCCCATAGGCGATGACAATGCGGTTTGTGATCGTGTTGACGGCACTCATCAAAAGGTTGCTGACAGAACCCGGAATGCCGAGCGTAAAAATTTCACGGAAGACATGCGGCATGTGGAATGCTTTGCGCATGCTGAGTGTCAAGATGGTATCGCGGCGGCGGAGATAGAAAAGCAGGCCGCAGGCGGTGAGAATATTGCCAAGGACGGTCGCAATGGCCGCGCCCTGTACGCCGAGGTTCAGGCCGGAGATGAAAAGCGGGTCAAGTATAATATTGGCGACAGTGCCGAGCATGTTGAGCAGGACGGCGGTCTGTACGGCACCCTCTGCACGGACGAGGTTTGCAAAGACGTTGGAAAACACAATGACGGGCGTACCAAGGGCTAAAATTTGCAGGTATTGTGCGGTGTAGTCCCACGTGGCGGCATCGGCGCCGAAGAAGTGCAGGAAGGCGTTTGGGAAAAGCAGCGCCGCGCCGCCGAGCAAAACGCCGCCCACAAGGCTCAAAAGTATGCATGCCGCGCCGGCAGCTTTGGCTTTTCCTGTGTTTTTTGCGCCGAGTGCGGCGGAGATGACCGTGCAGCCGCCTCCGCCGATCCACGTGCCGAGCGTCATCTGCAATAAAAAGAACGGCGACGCGAGCGAAACGGCGGCGACCTGTGCCGCGATGCCGGTTTGCCCGACGAACACCATATCGGCCATGTTGTAGACGGTCATGACGAGCATAACGACAACGGTGGGCAGGCACATTTTGAAAATGGACTTCCACACGGGTGCGCGCTCGAAAAGTTCTTCGGTTTTCATGAAAATTTCCCCCCTTGATTTTATGGTTGCAATGCGCTACTATAAAGTCAACACTTGTTCTGTTAATACAAGCATAACACGTGGAGACTTGGAAAACAACCGATAAAACACGATGAGTGTTGTGTTAATGGAGGGCAAAATGAACACGAAGAAAAACGAACGCTTTGCGGAGACCGACCGGCGCATCCGCGAGGTGTTTACAAAAATGGTGCTCAATAAAAAAACAAAGCAAATTTCCGTGCGGGAAATTTGTGAGGCGACAGGTATTAACCGCTCATCGTTTTACCTGCACTATGCGGACATACCCGCGCTGCTGACGGCAATCGTAGGGGAGAAATGGACGGAGTCCGTAGAGCGGATACACGAAGAGATGCACGGCGACCCGAACATCTTCTCCGAAGCATACGTGGCGGCGACGCTGCGCGAGGCAAAGCGCGACAGGGCGTTTTACCGGGCATATTTTGAGAAATTCGGCACGGCAGAAGTGGAAAAAGGCTATCAGACGCTGTTTGAAAACGTCTTCAAGCCTTATTTTCGGCGGCTCGGCATCGAGGGCGAGCACTGCATGGAATATCATTTTGAATTTGTGAAAGCGGGGTACTTTGCCGTGACGCGCAAGTGGCTTTTGTACGGCTGCCCGGAAACGCCGGAGGAAATGGCGAAGATTATAAAAAGCAGCATAGCGGCGATACCCGATGATCTGCCGCCGGTCCCGGACGAATTGTTTATTTGAAAAGCTCGGGGTGCATGCGTACATAGTGGAATAAATACTGCTGCGCGATGCCGGCGTTTTCACCGAAATCTGCGGGGGAAAGCCCCGGCAAAAGCGACACGGCGCGCTTCATCCACACATCCATCGGGAAGCATTCTGTGCGGTGCAGGCCGTAGAGCAAAGCGCAGTCCGCGACTTTTGGTCCGACGCCTGAAATCGTCTGCAATTTCGCTTTGGCATCGGGAAGCGGCATTTTGCGCACGGCTTCTAAATCGATCTCGCCGGAAGCGATGCGCTTTGCGGCATCGATGAGATATTTCGCACGAAAGCCCGCGCGCAGCGGAGTGAGGTCTTCCGGCGTGCAGGAGGCCAATTTTTTCGGTGTCGGGAACGCATAGCGGGTCTCATTATGATAAAGAAACGGCTCGCCGAAATGCAGACACAAGCGCTCTATAATGCCCTTGATGCGCGGAATATTGTTGTTCTGCGAGATGATGAACGAGCACAGCGCTTCAAACGGCTCCTGCTTTAAAATGCGGATGCCGCCCGCGAATTCGGCGGCTTCTTTCAGCGCGGGGTGCAGAGCGGAAAGCACTTCGCGGGACTTTTTGTAATCTGTGTTAAAATCGAAATAATCAAACCAAATGTCACGAAATTCCTGCTCGGTGCAGTCTAAAACGAGGTCGTTATTTTCATCTTGATAGACGGTCAGCCCGTGGGAAAATGCCACACCGCGCCATGCGGGAATGTTGTTTTCGAGCGTGACGGGATAAAAGCGGAACGACTGCCCGCAGTCGAGCGTTTGGGCGAGGTTTAAAACGCCATCGGGCGGGGTGAAGCGCATCAACGGTTTTTACCTTCCGTTTTGGTGGTGACGGTGGGCTCTCGGCTCGTCAGATACGTGATGGCGCGCTCAATGGCATCGCGGGAATTGCCCCAGTCGCCGCCCGCATTGCGGTAATCGAACATGCGGCAGAAATGGGTGGTGTCGGCCTTGACGGTATCGAGATAGTTTTTCGCAAGGCGCTTGGTTTCTGCCGCAAACGGCTGAAAGTTTTTACGCGGCATTTTCTGCGCAGCAGCCAAAATGAAGCTGTAATGCGGCAGGCAGATGTGCGTCTGCTCGCTGTACAGTGTGCGGAACTCCGGCTCACTCTGCCAGAGCTTGATAACCGTGGCGCTGAGGTGCTGCATGTTTTTCTCAACGTTTTCGCAGACAAAGCAGCTGTGCGCACGGCGATCTGCAGCGGCGAGAATTTTTTTCGGCGCGAGCTTGTCGTCCTCGGGCAGGATATCTTTGCCGGTTTCGTCTAAGAGACTTTCGAGAATAAGGGCGACGGACAGGCGGCTGCCGCGCTGTAAGATCTGCTCAAAATGTTGGTGGCAGAAGCCGAGACGGTTCGTTTCCACGCGCACGTCGGGCTCCATCATGGCCGCGCCGGTAATGTAGGTGGCCATGCGGTCCTCGAGCATGTCGCGCATGCGGCAGAACGGGCAGCCGTCCTTCGGCTCGAAAATTTCACTGATCGGTATAGAGCAAATGTCTTCACGCATTTTGGGTTCCTCTTTTCTTATAGTTGTATACAGTGCATGTTTATCCGAAAAATATCTTTTGTTTTAATTGCCGTGACTTACGGTTTGTGCGGCCCTGCTTTTTTGTGGGACACGTCTAAAAAGTGCGCAGTTTCCCGGTGTCTTTCTGCTCGCTATTTTCATTTTACACGATTTTAAGTGAAAAAACAACCGTGTAAAGCCTGCCGCCTTGCTTTTTTTCACAAAATGTGCTTAAACGGAAAATCTCGCCGCCCAGGATTTCGCCTAAATCGTTCTAATTTGGGATTAAAACGCTGTTTTTCGCAAAAACACCATATATAGGGACATTTTTTCGGGTAAACACAAGGCTTTTCATGCAAATTTTACACACGGTTTATAGTGAGTATTCTGTGAAAAAACGGTAAAAAGCGGTATTTTCGACGGAATAGTTTACATAATATTTTACATTGTGAAAAGCTGTGGAAAGTAAAAAGAGCACCGAAAGCGGGTTTTTAACACTTTCCACAGAGTTTTCCACAGCTTAAACGGAAAACGCGGTGGAAAGCTCGCCGTATGTATACTTCTGCCGTGTGTATTACAGATTGTATAAATGTAAAGGCCGGACCATATACAGCAAGATGTGAGAAGATATGCAATGTAAATGAATAATTATGCTGAGCAAAATGAACACACAAAAGCACCGTCAAAATGACGAAAAGAGCGCGGCGAAAAAACTGCCCAAAAACACGGCGGTTTTAGGCGCAAAAACCGCCTGCAAAAACCGCGCTAAATTGCGCGTTTCGGTTGCAATGGCAAATATAAGTATGCTATAATCTATTATATACTGCGATAGTATTGCGAATTTCGGCCGCAGACGTGTTCTGAAGCCGCGGAAAGGAATAGGTTTGTTCATGGAAAACGAGAGAGAAAGAGATGTCATAGCAGGGCGCAATGCCGTTACGGAGGCGCTTAAAGCGGGCAGACCCATTGACAGCATCCTTGTGCGGCGCGGGGAGAAAAACGGTTCGGTATCGTCCATTCTCCGCATGGCAAAGCAGGCGGGTATCCCGGTAAAGGAAGTGGATTCCCGTAAGCTGGACGGCATGTGCGGCGGCGAAAACCACCAGGGTGTCATCGCCATGGCGGCGGTGCACGCGTTCTCCGAGGTGGAGGATATTTTTGCGCTGGCGGAAAGCCGAAACGAGCCGCCGTTTATCCTTGTGTGCGACGAGATTGCGGACCCGCATAACCTCGGTGCGATCCTCAGAACGGCGGAATGTGCGGGCGCACACGGCGTTGTCATCCCGAAGCGCCGCAGCGTTGGCCTTACGGCGGCGGTCGGCAAGGCTTCTGCGGGCGCGGTGGAATATGTCCCCGTGGCGCGTGTGACGAATATTGCGGTATTTCTTGAGGAGATCAAAGCGCGCGGGGTTTGGGTATACGCCGCGGATATGGACGGCACGGATTGGTGCCAAACCGATTTCTCCGGCCCGGCAGCGCTTGTTGTCGGCTCCGAAGGCTTCGGCGTGTCCAGACTTGTGAAAGAAAAATCGGATTTTATCGTTTCTCTGCCGATGAAGGGCAGAATCAATTCGCTGAACGCTTCGGTGGCCTGCGGCGTGCTTTGCTATGAGATTGCGCGGCAGCGCGCGGGCATCAAGGCCAAGGGCTGAGGCGAAAAAGAAAGGACCCAAAACCATGAACGATGAGAACAAATTCTCGGTGGACGAGATATTGGAAGCGGAGCGCAAGGCGAAAGCCAACAGCGCGCCGGAAGAGCCGGAAAAAACAACGCCCGAGGCGACGGAAGAACCCGCCGCTGTGGCGGAACCTGAAGCGAAGCAGCCCGCGCCGGAAGCGGAACCGCAGCCGGTGGAGGTGCAAGAAGACTCCCCGTGGGATACCTACGAGGAGGAAGAAGAGCCCGGAAAGAAAAAGAAGAACAAAAAAGAGAAGAAAGAGAAAAAAGGTTTTTGGGCGCGCCGCCGCGAAAAGAAGCAGAAAGAGGTTTTTAACGAAGCCGAAGACATGTACTACGGCATCCAGTTAAAACCGATTGACGAATACACCCGCGGGTTTGATGCCACGGGTGAGATTTCCACGCAGGACGAGGGATACCGCAAGCTGTTTGACGAGAACACCGCGGAGCTTGACGACGAAGTGGCAAAGGACTTTGAGCGCCTGCAGAAAGAGCGCCGCCGCCGCGTGGCCGAGGCCGTAGAGACGGCCGGTGTGGATCTTTCCGCTGTGGAGGACGAGCTGGGCATTGTGGCCCCGGTGCCGGTCTCCGTTGCGATGAATGACCCGAACGCTGTGGTGCCGGAAAACAAAAAGACAAAGGACAAAGTGCAGAATTTCCAAACGGCGATGCTGCAGGACGCGCAGACGCACACGATGGAGATTAAGCTTGACCTTGAAAATGAGACGTTTGGTTTGCAGCAGGCAAAGGTGGTGCCGGAGGTGAGCGAAGATTCCGTGCGCCGCATTTTGGAATCTGTGCAGGCGGAAAACGCGGCAAAGCAGGCTGCACAGGTGCAAAATGCCGAGCAGCAGGCTGCGGCAGCGCCGAAAACGGAAGAAAATGACGCGCCCGAGATGGCGTTTAAGGATATTTCAAGCAATGGCCCGGAGCCGGAGGAAGAGCCGCAGGCGGAAGAAGGCACGGACATTGCTTCCGGCGAGCAGCTGCCCGAAGCACAGGCACCGAAAGCGGAAAATGTGCAGGCTGCGGAAAGCGCCGAGAACGCCGGCGAAGAAGCGGAAAAACCTGCGCAGCAGAAGATCTCCGTGCCGGTAACGGACGTGACGCAGTACAGAAAGCGCGATTTGCCGGTGCACATTATCAATGCGGATGTTTTGCAGAGTGCACTGCTGAGCGAAGCACGCGTGTATTCCGACGACGAGAACGTCAGTGCGGCCGGTGCGCACCGCTTTAAAATTCGCTTTGCGGAAAAGCCGGACGAAGCGCCCGAAAACACGGAAGCCGCCGAAAACAGCGACGAGCTCATCGACGATTACACCGGCCCGGCAGACGCAAAGAGCGTGGCGCACGACCTGCGCACGACGATGCGCGAGCTGACAATCCGCATGCTTGCAACGGGCGTGAGCACTGTAGTGCTCATTTTGGCGTCGCTCATTGCGGAATCCGGCTTCAATGCCAATAACACGGAGACCGCCGGTGCAGTGGGCTACACCATCTTATCGCTTGTGCTGCTGCTAGTGGCCATCGGCTTCTGCGCGAAAACGATTTTAAACGGTCTGAAAGCACTGTTTGAGTTCCGCGCGAATTCGGATTCTGCCGCTGCGGTAGCTTGTGTGGCGGTTTTTGTGCAGACGCTCTGCACGCTGTTTGCGCCGGTTGCGCTCAGCATGGGTAAAATCCACCTTTACGCCGGTATTGCGGCGGGCCCGGCAGAGACCTCTTCGCAGGTTTTGGCGCCGGTGGGCCTTATTTCCTCGCTGCTTCTGTGCGTGGTGGCGCTTGTCATCACGAAGGATGCGTCCCTTGCCATTACGGCTTTGGCGGCTTCCTGCTGCGTGTGTGTAGCGGTGATGAACATGCTGGCCGTAAACCTGCCGGTGAGCCGTCTTTCCCACCGTCTGCGCCGCCGCGGCGCGATGGTCTCCGGCTATGAAGGTATCAAGCGCATGAGCGCCGTAAATGCCGTTCTGGTTGATTCCACAGAGCTTTTCCCGCGCGGCACGGTCGTTTTGAACGGGGTGAAGCCGTTTAAGCAGGAGGGCCTTGAAGAAGCCGTTTTGGCTGCCGGCACGTTGGTGCAGCAGCTCGGCGGCCCGCTTTGCGGCGTGTTCGAGCAGGTGTTCAGCGAGCATGAGGGCGAGCTTCCGGAGGTCGAAAAGGCCGCATTTGAGGCCGGAAACGGCGTTGTGGGCACGGTGGACGGCAAAGAGGTGCTCATCGGCTCCCGTACGCTTTTGACTGCGCACGGTGTGGAAGCGCCGGAGCAAAATGTGGAGAGTCAGTACACGACGGGCAGCCGACAGATCTTGTACATTGCAATGGGCGGCGAGCTTTACGCCATGTTCATCCTGACCTATAACGCAGACCGTAAAAAGAAAGCGGAGCTGCAGAACATGGAAATGAACGGCGTTTCGCTCATTCTGCGTTCGGCAGACCCGAACCTTACGCCGCAGTTCATTTCGCGCCTGTTCGGCATTGACGCCACGGCGGTGAATGTCATCGGCGCGGGCCAAGACGGCCCGGCAGACCACCTTGTGAACGACACTGCGGACCGCGTGGACGCCTATGCCGCCACAAAGGGTCGTGTAGAATCCATGATGAGCCTTGTTTCCACGTGCATTGATGAAAAGAAGAACATCAGCTTCATCGTCGCCATGCAGAACGCGGCGGTCGTCATCGGCTTTGTGCTTGTGGCGTTCCTCACGTTCGTTGCGGGCGTGGAGCAGATTTCCGCATTTGCGCTCGTCATCTACGAGCTGTTCTGGGTGCTCGCCACCGTGTTGGTACCGAAGTTCAGAAATAAAGTAAAATAAGGTTCGAAATTGAAAATCTCTCTCGGCGCAGCCGAGAGAGATTTTTTACGTTATTCTGTAATTTTGACGCGGATACTGCCGCTGCGGGTCTCGATTTCACAGGTTCCCTCGCCACTGTCGAATGGAACGTCCACTTTATTGTTCCTACTTGTAATATAGAAATTCTTACCGGTATTCAGTGTGCCTATGATACTGCCGCTTCTGCTTTCAAATAAAAGTGATTCGGAATCACAGCTTTCCAAATGAATGTTACTGCTTATAGTTCCTATCTCCATGCTATTTGAAGAAACGGCACGTGTAAGATCAATTTCGCCGCTAATAGTGTCAACATGTAAAACGGCAGAGCTTGTGTTTTCGAGACTAACTTTACCGCTTGCAGTGTCGACTTCTATGGTATTTGAGGACTTGACATGTGTAAGGTGTACTTCACCGCTCGCCGTACCGATCTGCAAGGTTGTGCATTTTATATTTTCTGAGCTTACCTTACCGCTTGCAGTGTGAATTTCTAATTCTGTGGTTTCAAGGTTTATAAACTGTACTTTACCACTTGTAGTTTCAGCGTGAGTTTTTTTAGAAGATTGGACATTTTCAAGCGTTATGTCGCCGCTCGTGCTACACAGTTCAATCGTGCTGCATTTTGCGTTTTTTAGGGCAATATCGCCGCTTGTTGTTTCTATGGAGAGCAAACTGCACTCGGCACAGCAAGCGATGTCACCACTTGTACTTTGCAAAGAGGCTGTGTCAAATGCATAACCAGCCGGAATAGCAATGTCACCACTTGTTGTTTCAACTTCAAGTGATTTATATGTACCCTGCGGCAAATAAACGCGTACAGTTACATGACGCTGAGCTTTTGAAAATTTATATCTGGAAAACAAGGTTCGTCTGTCCGCACATTCAATGTGTAACACATTATTTTCGGTCGTCACAGAGTAGCATATTTTTTCGCTTTCCATACATTCTACGCGGCATGTGCCATTTTCGGAAGGTAAAAGCTTAAAATCTGCGGTGTAGTCACAGTTAGCGATTATACCGCAGATGCTGCTCTCTGCCGTATAGGTGCGCAGGGTGTCGCCAAAGGTGGATTTTTCCGTGAAATTCGCGGTCTTTACGGGTAAAAGCTCTGCTTTGGCCTGTTGGATGAGCTCATCTAAGGAGCCTGCGGCGGCAACGGCTTCTTCTTCCGTGAGGCCGTCTTCCATGCGGTCATCGATCATCTCGCTGCAAAACTCCACGAGCTTTTCTACGCCCTCCGGCAAAAGCCCGGTGAGCCCTGCACGCAGTGCCGTCAAAAATTCTTCTTTACGCATTGTTTTTGTCCTCCCTTGTCACAAATTCGTAGATGGAAACGATCTCGTTCCACTCGGCTTTGAAATATTCAAGCCGCTTTTGCCCCTGTTCCGTGATGTGGTAATACTTGCGCAGTCGGCCGTTGTGCTCGGCAGAATGCACCGAGAGCAGCTGTGCGGCCTCCAATCTTCGCAGAATGGGGTATAGGGTCGATTCGGAAAGCTCCACATACGGCTTCATGTCCTTGATGATCTTGTAGCCGTAGGAGTCTTCCTGCTTGATCGCCGCGAGCACGCACACATCGAGCAGCCCGCGCTTGAGCTGAATGTCCATTTTGCATCCCCTTTCCGAGATACCTCTCTTTGTACAATACTATACAACGCATAGTAATGCTTGTCAAGGGGGAAATCTGCATTTTTACAAAAAAATCCCGCCGAAAGATCGGCGGGATCCAGAAGATATAGGCGGGTAAATCAAATGCGGGATTCGGAGGTGCTTTTTTTGTTCTGTTCCTGTACGTCTTTTTTGTTGAGGTACAGGAAATAAATGACATTTAAGACGATGCCGACCGTGGTCGCGATGGGGGCGGCCGGTTCAGCGTTTCACCGATGTCAGATCATAACTAACTTTGGTAATGATCAGAACGTAAAAAGAAAATGTCAAGGTTTCAAAGAAAAATCGGCACGGTGTACCTGCCTTTGGCGTAAACTGGTTTAAGATACACCTGCGGGTGTGCCTTGGGAACGGAAAGGGGGTGGTGGCATTCGTATCGTTTCGCCGCCCGTGCCGCTGACGTTTTGCTTTGAGACCGTGGGGCATTTGATGGATGCGGTGGAGCGTGCCGTGCACACGCTCCATGTTCTTTCTTCGGCGCTGGGGCGGATCGGCAGCCGGTTTTTCCTGTGCTTGACGGTGCGGTTTTCAGAGCGCATCGCGGCGCGCAGTCTGTTTACGGAGTATGGGGAGTACGTCGGCGCGGGTGCGCTGACGGCGGCTTATATAGCAGAGCGGGCGGAAACATTCATCCCGAACGCCGCTGCCCGCATGGCAAGGTATTTTTAAAGGCTCGTCGGTTTTGCCGACGAGCCTTTAACGGTTAAAGACCCAACGCTGTTACGACTTTATTTACAGTGTCCTTATCCGCGCCGGTGGCGAAAAGAATCGTGGTGCCGTTGCGGTAGAGCACCGTTGTGAGGTCGTCGCCTTTATACGTGTAGCGGTTGTATTCGCTGGAATCGACCGCCTTGCCCTCGGAGGTCCTGACGCTTGAAAGCATCTGCGCGTAGTTCGTTTTGGCGCTGTCCGTGGAAGCGAATGTGAAAAAGCCTAAGGAGTAATCATCGCCCGAAACGGTCAGCGCTTTTGTGATGACGCTGCTGTCAAACTGGTCGGAAACGTCCG
>ERZ1026884.1882-NODE-1882-length-10405-cov-3.033043_pt1 | contig 10405 bp, 9 predicted proteins | sample MGYA00380172_ERZ1026884 | MGnify/ENA primary metagenome ERZ1026884 (study PRJEB33269, sample SAMEA4719808) | human gut metagenome | biome: human-associated habitat; feature: organic feature; material: feces | place: Cameroon | collected 2013-10 ... | reverse complement strand
ATGCCTGGATCGGCATGTACTCTGCCTTAAAGGAGCCCTTTGGTGTGGTTTCCATCTGTGGAACCGGCGCCGGACATGCCGGACGCAACAGACAGGGTGATGAGCTGACGCTCCGTAACCTGGATTACCGCCTTGGCAACTATGGCGGCGGTGGTGATCTGGTAGAAAAAGCTCTGCATTATGCTTTCCGGTCTGACGAAGGGACCTATGAGAGATCAGCCCTTGAAGCAGCAGTCCCTCCCATTTTCGGTGTTTCCACGATGGAAGATGTATGCCGGCTCTTAAGGCAGAACCCTCTTTCCGACAAGGAACGCTATCAGCTTCCTATCACTGTCTTTCAGCTTGCAAACAGCGGTGACTCTGTCTGCCGTATGCTGATCCATGACCTTGGCCACGAGGAAGGGCTCTATGCTGCTGCAGTGATCCGGAGACTTCATATGGAAAATGAACAGGTACCTGTCGTTCTGATCGGCAGTCTGTTCCACTCAGATGATCCTCTGCTTCTTGATCCCTTTATGGAAGCTGTACGCACCGCTGCCCCTGCAGCTTATCCTGTGCTCCCTACTAGGAAGCCTGTGACCGGTGCTGTCAGAATGGCTCTGTTCATCCTGCAGGACATAAAAGAAAGGAAATAAAAGCTTTGACAAGAAAAAAAGAACTGACCGGCAAACCAACAGTCATGAAAGAAATAAATATCAGTCTGATCGTAGATGCGCTTCAGACACTCGGCTCTGCAAGCCGTGTAGAACTGTGTAATTATACAAAGATCAGCCAGCCGACTGTAAATCAGCTCATCCGTGAGCTGATGACTGACAACACCGTTCTTTCCCTTGGCAGCGCTGATTCCACCGGTGGCAGAAAGGCTGAGGTTTTTACACTGAACAGCAAGCGGTCTGCGATTGCCTGCATTACAGTGACCATGAACGGCTTTACCTGCTGTATAACAGATATGAACCTGATAGAGGAGTGTTCCTTTACCTGTAAGCATCAGGATGGTGCCTCCTACACAGAAGAGCTCTGTACAGTAATCGAAAAGCTCCTGGAAGAAGCTCCTGATACCGGCGCCATATCCATCGGCCTGCCTGGCGCTGTTTCAGAAAAGGGTATTGTATATGCCATCTCCCAGATCCCCGAATGGGAAGATCAGGACATAGGAGCTATACTGCGAAAAAGGTTCCCGCTTCCGGTTTCCGTCATCAATGACATCAACGCTACAGCTCTTGGCTATCTCAAGATAGATGAATCTGACTGTCAGAACCTGATCTATCTGCAGATAAATGGTACCGGTCTCGGTGCCGGTATTGTCATCGGACGCAGGTTATATCCCGGCTTTGCAAGCTTTGCCGGAGAAGCCGGTTATATGCAGATCGGTAACAGGCAGAGCGTGGAAAGCCAGCTGCTCTGTGCTGAGTCTGCGACAAAAGCCAGTCTTCTATCCCAGATCGTGATCAATATGATCTGTCTTCTCAACCCGGATAAAATAGTTATTGGCGGTGCAGAGATCACAGATCAGTTTATGTCCATTATCGAGGCAGCCTGTAAAAAGGCTCTTCCCCCTTCTGTACTTCCAGTCCTTTCCGGAACCTCTTCTTCTACAGAATGTTACCAGAAGGGACTGGCTGACAGAGGATTTTCCCTGCTTGACAAGGGTGTCCATCTTCTGAAATAAGCAGGACACCAATCGGTGCTATGAGCAGCCGGCAGAAAATTCCTGTAATCTGGTTCTGTTATTTAACAGTTACAGATGTGATGTGAGGATTTACACCCTCATACCAGTAAAGAAAGCCTTCCATATCCACAGTATCACCAACCTTCAGGTTCTTTACGGTCTGATATACTTCCGTTGTATTATCGCAAAGATAGGATTCTATGGTAAAGGTATAGGTCTGTCCATTGTAGGATACCTGGAAATAAAGATCATCCCCATCACTGCCTGAGCCATCCCAGCTGTACAGGAAGGCTGCGCCATCACCGGAATCCTCTACTGTCATTCCCTTGAAGGCTACAAACTTATTCTGATGATCGATCAGTTCATCTGTGCCAAGCAGAGAAGTTACATCTTCTGCCTCTGCTACATAGCTACCATCCTCGATCTCGAATACAGCATCCGTCACCTCTACTTCACCGGACCACTCAGACTTGTAACCGGTCACCTTGATCTTGGTTCCGGGAACGAGCTTTTCATAATCCTCCTCAGAGCATGCCATATTGTAAAGGAAGTAAGCGCCATCCTTATCCTGGGAATAAACAGTTGCCTGATCATCCCACCAGGACTGCTTTGCCTGCACATAGGTTTCAATTACCACTTCACTGTCAAGCGGTGCTGCCATGTACTCTTCGTAGGTCATAACACCTTCTGACTTCTCATCTGTTCCTGCATCCTTGCTGCCACAGCCTGCCAGTGCAAATACCATAGCTGCTGCAAGAAGTACTGCCAAATACTTTTTCATATTTTCCTCCATTCCGAAGCCTCATAAGAAATTTTATCATTAGCGGGCTTCAATCCTCTGTCATTGTAATGAAGTTTTAACTATAAATCAATCTTTTTTGTGATTTTCCCTGTATTTTTTAATTTTTTGCAGACTGAAGATAAGCAGCAGGATCACCCATACTGTGATCAGACTTCCCAGAAGAAGCTTCGCTGTCACAGGAAGCGGACCAAGCTCCTCCTTCTCACCGGTCGCTGTACTTCCCCTCTTCAGTCTGTACAGGGAGGTCACATCACTGTACAGCTTACTGATATAGGCATCATCCACCGTTTCTCCCCTTCTTACCGACTTTACCGTACTCTCTATAAGCTGGCCTGCACCGTCACGCAGGGAAGCCGATCCGTTGAATACCGGTGTCACAAAGGTATCATCAAGATGTGCCATCAGCAGCTCTGACGCTTTGATCTTTACTTCATAATGGACATTATTGTCCTCCCCGATCCTAGCAAGATAATCCTGATATTCTTCCGACTGCTGTGCTCTTATAGTTACCGGAAGATACCCTTCCGTTTCTGCATAGGCTGTCTGCACCTCATCTGACAGAAGATACTGGGTAAACAGCCAGGAAGCCAGTACCTCCTGCGGATCTGCCTTGTTAAAAATACAGACAGACGGTCCCTGGGAGATCATCTTAGGGTTCCCGGGATCAAACTGGGGCACCATCATTACCTCTGTTTCAAAGGAAACCAGCTTATCCTCACTGATATCGCAAAGCGGTGCCTCCGTTCCCATCCAGGTTGCCCCTGCTGTGGAGTCCACAGCGAAAATACACTGTCCGGCATTCAGGAAATTGGCGGGATAGCTGGAAATCTTAAAGGTAGAAAATGCCTTTGTTTTGGCATGCCCTGCAATTGTCTTCAGCAGCTCTGCCGTAGTATCATTGAATATCTCAATATTCCCTGCTTCATCTGAATAGCCTGCACCCTTCTGATACAGCATCTGGATCATCATATTGTCTGTAGACTTGTACAGGAACGGGATCATGACATTCTGTCCATTTACCTTGAAATTTCCGTCTGTATCCTTTTCCATGGCCGCTTCGGAAACCTCCCATATAAAATCCCAGGTCAATGTTTCCGGCAGCGTGTAGCCCAGCTTTTCCACATAGGTTTTATTCACATAGCAAGCTTCTGTGGAGCGCATGTAAGGAAGCGCATAATAATGATCATCAAAGCTGCATTCCTTCAGGAACTGCGGAACGATCTCATCTTCCTTCACAGAATCAAACCTTACCTGATCTCCCCCAAGTCCATAGGAAGCATCTGCAAACAGATCATCTAACGGTACCACCACATTTGTACCTGTCAGATTCGGTGTAGTCCCTGTGGAAATATTCGTGATCACATCGTTATAAATATCACCGTAATTCGTATAAAGCCGTAAGTTTACCCGGATATTCGGATATATCCCTTCAAAATCCGTAATGGCCTTCTGATAAATGGCTGTCTGGGTTTTATTGGTATCATTTTTTGCCCAGAAGGTGATCTCATAGTTCCTTGTTTCATCAAAGCTTTCCGGAACAGCAAAGGCTGAAAGTCCCTTTGATCCATGGCAGCCTGTCAGAAAAAGTACTGCACAGGCCACTCCGGCAGACACTGCTGCCAGTTTTCTTTTTCGGTCTTCCCGGCCTCTCTGCAGCCGGTTCTTCCATGCTCTCATCCCTTGGTTCCTCCCTGGGATACCCCACTCATGATCTTTTCCCGGAAAATCAGAAACAGTACGATCAATGGCAAGGATATGATCACTACTGCTGCCATCATGGCCGGTATATTTTCTCTTCCAAAGCCGTTCTCCCGGATCTCCTGAATACCATTTGACACCAGATAATACCTTTCATTGTCTGTGATCAGCCTTGGCCATACATAGGAGTTCCAGCATTCGATCACCTTCAGGATCCCTACTGTGACCAGCGTTGGTCTGCAGATGGGGATCATGACCCTCCACAGATATTTCAGGTCAGAGGTTCCGTCCACCTTGGCCGCATAATAAAGAGAATCCGGTACCTGCGCAAAATTTTCCTTCAATAAATATATGTAGAACACACTGGTTACCGACGGCAGGATCAGCCCTGCAAAGGTATTTCTCAGATTTAAGCTTGTGACCGTAGCAAAGTTCGTGATGATCACCAGTTCATTCGGAATCATCATCAGAGAAAGAAACAGTGTAAAGATCAGATTCTTTCCCTTAAATTCCAGTCTGGCAAAGGCGTAGGCTGCCAGCGTAATAACCACCAGCATCAGCGCTGTCGTGATCACTGTAAAGATCAGCGTATTCAGCAGATATCTGCCAAGCGGCACACTGGTAAAGGCATCCGCATAATTCTTCAGCGTAGGTGACAGGGTAAAAAACCTTGGGATATATTCGGAATTATATTCTCCGTACCCTTTTACGGAGGTCAGCAGCATCCAGTAAAAAGGAAAGCATACCAGTACTGCCCATATCGTCAGCAGGATATACAGGATCGTTTGTGACAGCCGTTTCCTGTTCCTTGCCCTTTTTTCAATTACTTCATAATCTGTATTAGGTTCCATGCTCTTTTTCCCTTAATAATATACGTGCTTTTTGCTTACCATGAGGTTAATGCAGGTGATCGTGAGGATAATGACAAACAGCAGGATCGCCGCTGCCGATGCATAGGACGGATATCCACCGCTGTCCCCATACAGCATGTCATACACGTAGCCTACAATGGTATTCATCTCCGCTGCATTCAGGTCAGTTCCAAACAGTGCCACCGCATCACTGTATTCCTTGAAGGCTCCGATAAAGCCTGTAATGATCAGATAAAAGCAGGTAGGTGAGATCATGGGAAGTGTGATCTTATAAAAGATCCGGAAAGGAGACGTCCCATCTACTCTTGCGGCATTGTAATAATTCCGGTCTACAGATGCCAGCGCACTTGTCAGCAGCAGGATCTTGAACGGCATGACTACCCAGATGATATAAAAGCACAGCACGAACATCTTCGCCCAGTAAGGTCCGTCAATGAAATCCACCACAGAAGCACCAAACCACTTCAGTATCAGGTTCACAAGTCCATCTGTATAGGCTGTCTTTTTAAACAAAATCATGAATACCAGACCAACTGCCAGTGTATTCGTCACATACGGCAGGAAATAGATAGTCTGGAACAGCTTCTGCAGCGGTCCGATAGAGCTGAGCGCCAGTGAGATCAGCAGGGCGATCCCTGTAGAAATGGGTACCGTGATCACAACCATCAGAAGGGTATTCTTCACTGCCTGCAGAAAATAAGGATCGTGAAGTACATAGGAAAAATTGTAGGTTCCAATAGAAAAATAGGTCTGGGAGGCAAAATTATATCCCTCCTCCATAGAATACACAAATACATCGATCAGCGGATATACCATAAAGCAGCCAAGGAACAGAATCGCCGGCAGCAGATACAAAAACGCTTTTCCATTTTTATTTTCCATCACTCAGCTTCCTCCGGATAGATCCTCTCTTCTGTTTCCTTATGGAACAGCAGCACCTTTGAAGGGCGAAGGGCGAAGCGTACCTTCTCTTCCTTCACCTCCAGCCGCATTTCCGCATCAATAATAGATCGCACCGTGGGATTTATGGACACCGCACTTGTAGAGACCACACTGATATCTCTTCCCATCACCTCTACACGTACAAGGTCAAGTGACAAGGGACCATCCTCCCGCAGAAGAAAGCCTTCCGGACGGATTCCCACAGTAAGTGACTGATCCTCCACCCCTCTGACAGAAAGCACAGCTTCCTCTCCGATCAGAAGCTGTCCCCTCTCCACGCGGCCTTCAAACAGATTGATCTGTGGTGTTCCAAGGAACCTTGCCACAAACAGATTCACCGGGTTCTCATAGACCTCCTGAGGCCTTCCTGTCTGCTGGATCACTCCCTCTTTCATAACAACGATCCTGTCCGAAATGCTCATAGCCTCTTCCTGATCGTGAGTGACAAACACTGTGGTAATTCCTGTTTCCTTCTGGATCCTGCGGATCTCCTCCCTTGTCTGCAGGCGGAGTCTTGCATCCAGATTGGACAGCGGCTCATCCAGAAGAAGAACCCTTGGCATCTTTACAAGAGCCCTTGCGATGGCAACTCTCTGCTGCTGACCACCGGAAAGCTCACCTGGCTTTCTGTCCACCAGCTTTTCAATCTGTACAAGCCTTGCCGCTTCCATGGCCTTCTCCTTCATCTCATCCTTTGTCAGCTTATCCTTACCCTTCAGATTCTCCAGTGGAAAGGTGATATTCTGCAGTACGCTCAGATGCGGATACAGTGCATAATTCTGAAATACTACACCCACACCACGGTTTTCCGGCGGCAGCTCCGTCACATCATCTTCTCCAAAAAAGATCCTTCCTTCTGTGGGCTTCTGCAGCCCGCAGATCATAAAAAGGGTGGTGCTCTTGCCACAGCCGGAAGGGCCAAGGAGCCCTACCAGTTCCCCGTCCGGTATTTCAAAGGTAAAATGATCTACCGCAACCACTTCACCCTTCCCCTTTTTATCCCGGCTCTTAAATTTTTTCGTCAGATCCTGTAATACCACTTTCATGCTGATTCTCCTGTAAATACTGCTGTGCTAATCTCCGTATTTCTTCCTTCATTTCATCCACGACCCATACAGGACCGATGATCTGTACACCGCTTCCAAGACCCATGACCCAGGAAAAGAACTGCCTGCTCACCGCCACCTTCACATTCATCACGAAATGCTCTGCGTCCTTTTTCAAAAATGGAACGTTTTTTCCAAAACGGTCTATCATGATCCCTGCCATGGCATTATCACAGAGCAACTTCACGTTCTCTTCCCTGCCGTCAAACATGCCAAACATCTTCCGCTCATAGACCGCCATATCAAATTCCTGAAAAACTTCCCTGCCTTCCCGTTTCTCCGGAAGCATTTCAATATGAAGCATCTTATCTACCCGGAAATGCTTGATCTTCGTTTCACTGCTGTCATAGCCTACCAGGTAGTAATTCTCGTCATTCCAGGTCAGCGCCCAGGGGCTGATCTCATAATATCCACCATTCCGGCGAAGAAGCATCTCTTTATCCACATTCCAGTTAAAATACTGGAAGCGGATCTGTGCATTCTCGCTGATCGCAGTATGGATACTGTCTACATTATAATAAATGCTTTCGTTCATAGTCTTGACCCGTTCCGTCACATAGACCTGACGGTTCAGCTTGGAAGCCTCATACTGGCTTGCCAGTCCTTCGATCTTATGGATCAGCTCTGCTGACTTACGGGCCGTAATAAACCTGGCTGACTGCACAGAATCTACCAGAAGCTTTAATTCTGCCAGTTCAAACTGCCGGTTTCCCACATGATAATAATAATTCCGGTTTTCCTGCACACCGATCACATCAAGACCATAGGTACGCAGACTCTCCAGATCACTGTAAAGACTTTTCCTCTCCGCCGTGATCCCATAGGAGGCCAGCGCTGTGATCATCTCCTGTACGGTGATACTGTGCGTTTCATCCGTCTTTTCGAGAAGAATCTTCATCAGATAAAGGATCTTCAGCTTCTGGTTCATTCTCTCTGCCATCTACGATACCATGCCTGTCAGATTCCGGATCAGCTCCAGATCCTCAGCCTTTACCTTAAGGCTTGTCTCGATCCTCTCACCTTCCGGTGTCGTCACAATGATCTCCACCACGCTGTCTTCCCTAAGTCCCTTTGCATGCACTGCCCTGCAGAAGGCCGGGAATTTTGGATGATTTCTTTTAAAGGTGTTCCATGCTCCCATGAGCTTCATCATATTGCCAAAATCCATCGTATTCTCTTCCGTTCCTGATTTCATTCTTTTCGGTGTATTATACAATATTTCGTCTATCGGTACAAGTAAAGAGCTGCTGTCAACAGAAGAAACAGATAAATGATATTCACAAGCGTAAACCATCTGAGATATCTTCCCCTGTTTTCCTTATAACACTTTGTATAAAGCTTAAAAGAGATCAGGCTGGCCATAGATGCGATCAGGGTACCAAGACCACCAAGATTCACCCCGACCAGCAGATCCCTGTAATTTTCTGTAAAACCGGAAAGAAGTACTGCTGCCGGTACATTGCTGATCACCTGGCTTGCCAGAACCCCTGTCAGGATCTCCCGTCCACTCACAAAATGCTCCAGTGCTTCCCGGATCAGGCTGATCCTGCCAAGATTCCCGATCAATATAAAAAAGCTGACAAAGGTAACCAGCAGCGCATAATCCGCTCCTTTCAGAGCCTCCCTGTCAAAAATGACCGTGTACAAAAACACAGCTGTCACAAGGACGCCATATGGAAGGATCCTGGCTACCACAAGCAGCGCAATCAAAAATAACAGCCCATAGATCAGATTACGGCATTTCCTGCTCTGCTTTATCTCTGTCCCCTCTTCCATCCTACAGGAAATCTCCTGTTCTTTTCCCCTGATACATAACAGGGAAAGCAGAAGAAGAACAAATGTTATCACTGTGTAAGGCAACAAGATCCCCATAAACTCCAGAATACTGCAGTCCATAAGCCCATACAGATACAGATTCTGTGGATTTCCGATTGGTGTCAGCATGCTGCCAAGATTGGCTGCCACCGTCTGCAGGATCACTGTCGGGAGCATCGCCTGTTCCTGTCCGCACTTTTTAAGGACTAAGATACTGAATGGTACAAAGGTAAGCAGTGATACATCATTGGTGATCAGCATACTGAAAAAGAAGCACAGCATGACAAGCACAAGGATCAGCTGCCAGAGCTTTCCCGTCTTCTGCAGCAGGCTTTTTCCGATCTGGTCAAACAGCCCCGTCCGCTGAAATCCCTGCATGATCACCATCAGTCCAAACAGGATACCCAGTGTCCGGAAATCGATATAGCCGATATACTGCCTGTCCGGCTTAATAAAAAATGACGACACTACCGCCAGCAGTGTGGCGATAGTCAGCACGGTTTCTTTTTTCATAAAGGATATTATCTTTTTCATGCTTTTTACCTCTTCTGTAATACATAGAATATACTTTGTTTATAGCATTCTCACAGTGATCACCCTTCCCATTCTGGCGTTTACACGATGGGAAATGGAGATCACAGTTCTTCCATCTGCTGCTCTCTGCAGTGCTCGTAATACTTCTTTTTCTGTCTGTGCATCCAGATTTGCCGTGATCTCATCCAGCAGAAGGATCTTCGGCCGTGCCGCCACTGCCCTTGCAATCGACAGAAGCTGCCTCTGTCCTTCTGAAAAAATTCCATCCGTGCAGGGCGTGTCATAGCCTTTTTCCAGTGCCATGATCGTTTCATGAAGTCCTGCCAGTCCGGCTGCCTCCTCTGCCATTCCCAGTGTAATCGCAGGATCAAACAAGGTGATCTGATCCCTTACTGTACCCGGAACCTGATGGAAGGTCTGCTCTACATAGCCAAACAACTTCCTTCTCTCCTTTTCTTCTACAGCTCCGGCTCTTCTGCCATTTATCAGTACACTGCCCTTCTTTGGCTCATACAGTCCAAGCAGCAGCTTGAAGATCGTACTTTTCCCTGCTCCGGTTCTGCCGGCCAGTGTGATCTGCTCTCCTTTTCTGATCTGGAAGCTGAAATCCTGCAGGATGTCCTGCTCCCGATAACCAAAGGTGACATGTTGAAATTCTGCAATGATTTCATCCTGTTCCGCATTCTCTTCCCGGACAGCCGCCTGACTCTGCTTCAACGCTTCCTGCCGACCGGTCACCTCTTCCTTTTCCTCCAGTCCCAGGAATTCATTGATCCTATGCACACCGGCTATTGCTGACTGGATCGTCTGGATCTCCATGCCAAGACTTTCCACCGGTCCAAAGATCTGGGAAATATAATTGATCACTGCTACCGCTGTACCGGCACTCATTCCAAAGAGTGTCAGCACCTGTGCATTCCCAGATGCCGACAAAAGCATGACAATTGCCACTACGACTGCATTCAGG
>ERZ1026884.1877-NODE-1877-length-10432-cov-5.816903_pt1 | contig 10432 bp, 5 predicted proteins | sample MGYA00380172_ERZ1026884 | MGnify/ENA primary metagenome ERZ1026884 (study PRJEB33269, sample SAMEA4719808) | human gut metagenome | biome: human-associated habitat; feature: organic feature; material: feces | place: Cameroon | collected 2013-10 ... | reverse complement strand
ACTCTTCAATGGGAAATGGCAAGAGTAGCTAATAATGTAAAGACAAGACAAGATACTCAAGTCAGAAAATTCATGGAGCAGATAATCAAGAAAATTGACGAAGAAGAGCTAAATAAAAACAGTATTTTATTTGTCGATTGTACGTCACTCGTGGACAAAAAGAGTGTCACTGGATTGGTCGCAAACAAGTTAACTTCGAAGTTTTGTAAACCTGTTGTCCTTCTACGAGAGACATCAAAAAATGAGTTTGGCGGTTCCTGCCGTGGATACGATAAAGGCCCTGTTAAAAACTTGATGGAGTTCTTGTCTAAGGCTGGTATTTCAGCGCATGGACATAACAACGCCGCTGGTGTAACAGTTAAAAAGGATAAACTGGAAGAAGCAATCGAAAAGTGTAACGAAATGTTACCTCTTGAAGATTGTACCACTGTGTTCCCTGTTGACTGGGAGATACCCGCCAACGAAATGCAAAACAATTACGTTCGAGAAGTTGCTGAAAACTATCGAATTTGGGGTAATACTGTTCCTACACCTACTTTTGCAATTTCAAATCTTCATATTAATGCAAGTCAGATTACGGCTTATGGAGACAATAAGAGTTTTATTCGTTTTCAGTATAACGGAGTAACTTATATTAAAAAGTATTGTCCCGCTTCTGACTATGACAACATGACGTTGCGTGATAGAAAAACTTTTGGTGTAAACAAGAAGAATCTTAAATTGAATCTGATTTGTCAATTCCAGCTTGAGGTTTGGGAAAATAAAACTTATCCAGAAGTTAAAATTCTTAATTACGATGTTGTTGAAGATAAAGACGAAGATAAATTTGAATTTGCAGACTCTAAAGTTACTAACTCTAAAGTCGATAAAGCTGATAAGAACACCAAATCTAAATTAGCAAAAGTAGATTTGGAAGATGAAGTTGGTTGGGATGAAATTGATAAGCCCAAAAAGAAAAAGGTTGTTATTGATGACGATGATTTTGTCTTTTAAATTATTAATGTACTAAAGTAAATATACAAATCCGGCAGTTGTAAAAATTGTCGGATTTGTTTCACATATAAAATTTAAAAAAGTCTTGACAACTTACAATAGACTTGATATAATTTAGACAGAACATTTAAAAGGAGAGTAATGCCTATGTTTGTAGGATTACATAACCATACAGATAATGGCTCAAACATCCGAGGTTTCCTTGATAGTATTAATACTGTTAAGGGTTTAATTACTTACTCCAAAGAATTGGGCCATAAGGGAGTCGCTATTACTGACCACGATAGTATTGCGGCTCATGTTGACGCTTTAACTAAAATGGACGAACTTCGACAAAAAGACCCTGAGATATGGAAAGATTATAAACTTATTCTTGGTAATGAGATTGAGGAAGATAAAGAATATAATTTTTACCATTTTATTCTTCTCGCAAAGGATGCGATTGGTCATAAGCAAATTAGAGAATTAAGTACGAGAGCTTGGATTGATAATTCATTTACTTGGGTTAATATCCGTACTCCTACTTATTACGAAGATTTGTTTGAAATCGTGGAATCTGACCGAGGTCATTTAATTGGTTCTACTGCTTGTCTTGGTGGTAGAGCCGCTAAATTGATTATGGAAGCATATAATCAAAATCCGCTTCAGCCTAATTATATTGGTATTAAAAAGTGGTTGAATCGAATGGATAAATGCTTCGGTCATGGTAATTTCTTTTTGGAACTTCAACCCTCAAAAAGTCAGGAACAAATTATTGTTAATAAGGCGTTAGTTGAATTTTCAGAAGAATTAGATATTCCTTATATTATCACTACTGATGCACATTATCTTAAGAAAGAAGATAGACCAATTCATGAAGCTTTCTTGAAGTCTAATGAAGATAGCGGTAAAGAGCGAGAAGTTGGCGAGTTTTATGCCACCACTTATGTTATGTCAGAGCAAGAAATTCATTCTTACATGGATGAATTTTTGGGTGAAAAAGTTGTGCAAAAAGGTCTTGATAATACCATGTTGGTTTATGATATGGTTCAAGAATATACTCTTTTTGCGAATTTGGAAATCCCTTATGAGCCTGATGATTTAACAGAACCAGATTATGAACTTTCCTCAAAATATTTTAAAGATATTCCAATGTTGGAATGGTTCTATAATTCTGATTACAATGGCGATAGACACCTTGTTCGTGAGATTGTAAAAAGAATTGAAAAGGATTCTGATGAACTTGCTAATAAACCAACTTATGATGCAATTCAAACTTGTTTGGAATCTATTAAAGCAAGTTCAGAAGCAAATAAATCTCATTGGTCGGCATACCTTTTGCAGACTCGTGACTTGGTAAATGCTTGTTGGGCTTGTGGCTCTTTAACTGGCCCGTCAAGGGGCTCCGGGTTGGGGTTTATTCTTCTTTATATTTTGGGAATTACTCAAGTTAATCCTTTGAGAGAAGAAGTTCCCACGTTCCACTGGAGATTCCTTAATCCCAAACGTGTTAGTCCTCTTGATATTGATGTGGATTTCGAGAACGTATATCGAAATGATGTTATTGCGTATCTTCAACATAAATATTGTGGAGATGACCAAAGAGCAGGAAATCGTAGAGTTATGAAAGTGCAAACACTTTCTACAATGAAAGCTAAAAGTGCTATTCAAACTGCTTGTCGAGGTCTTGGTTATACCACAGAAGAAGGTCAGTTTCTTGGTTCTTTTATTGGACAAGAACGAGGCATCCAGTTTACGTTAAAACAAACTTTTTATGGAGATGAAGAAAATGGTCTTCGTCCTAATAAAGAATTTGTTAATTTAATGACTGGACAATATAAGGATGTTTGGGAAGTCGCTCAAAAAATTGAGGGTTTAATTAGTGGCGTTGGTTCTCATGCTGGTGGCGTTATTCTTTCTGCTACAGATGTAGTTGACCATGCTGCTTTGATGAAAACAGCCAGTGGTGATATTATCACTCAATTTGACCTTCATGCGGACGAGAAAGTGTCCTTGATTAAATGGGATTTGCTGTCTATTGACGCTTTACAAAAAGAGCACGTTTGCATGAATCTTCTTCTTGAAGATGGTCGATTGGAGTGGCAAGGTGATTTAAAATCAACATATGAAAAATATTTGGGTGTTTATAAAATTGAACGTGACAACCCAGAAATTTGGAAAATGTTGAATGAACATAAGGTGATGTCTTTTTTCCAAATGGAAAAGCAAACAGGGTATCAGGCTATTGCTATTGGTAAACCTGAAAGCTTAGTTGACCTTTCTGCTTTGAATTCGGTAATGAGACTAATGGCTCCAAGCCCCGGAGCAGAAACTCCTTTGGAAAGATTCGGTAGATATAAAAAAGACATTACTCTCTGGTATAAAGAGATGGATGATTATGGTTTAACAAAACATGAGCAGGATGTTGTACGCAAGTATGCAGAAAAAAGTTATGGATTGTTACCAAATCAAGAAGACTTTATGATGGCTGTTCAAGACCCTGAAATTGGCGGATTCGACCTATTGTGGGCGGATAAGCTTCGTAAGGCGATTGCAAAAAAAAATCCAAAAGCTTATGTTGAACTTCAACAAGAGTTTTATAAAAATATTAAAGAAAAGAATCTTTCTTCTAAATTGTGTCATTATGTTTGGGATATACTTATCTCGATGAACAAAGGTTATGGTTTTAACTCAGCGCACACGCTTGCGTATAGTATCGTTGGTTTACAGGAAGCTAACCTTGCTTATCATTATCCTGTAATTTATTGGAATACCGCCAATTTGATTTCAGATTCGGGTGGTGAAGATGGTAATACGAACTATGGTAAAATCAGTAAAGCTATTGGTAACATTAAAAAAGAAGGTGTTACTGTAGCACTTCCTGATGTTAACCGTGTTCGTTTTGGATTTCACCCTGATGTTGAACACAATGAGATTGTGTATGGCTTAAAACCAATTCAGGGTGTTGGAACCAGTATTGCAAAAGCAATTATTGACAATCAGAAGTATACTTCTATGTGGGACTTTTATGATAAGATGCAGAAGTATAAAGCTGAAGCCAAAGAAAATAAATTTGGTAATTCTGCTATGATTTCTCTTATTAAGGCTGGATGTTTTGATAATATTGAGCAAAGAGATAGACGAGAAATTATGGCTGATTTTATTCGATTTATTTCAAGTCCCATTAAATCTTTGTCAACAGATAATATTGAAGACCTTGCCAAGTTGAATTTGCTTACAGATGACCAGAAGAAATACGAATTAAGACTTTACCGTTTTAGAAAATATGTTTTCCAAAAACAATTTTTCTATAAGCAATTAGGAAAGAGTCCTAATACAGCTTTCTATGTTCTTGAAAGAAAATTTGCTTATCCTTTCTTCGAGAAATATTTCTTGAATGATATGACTGAAGGTAAAGATTGGGATTACGCTGATAATGGTGAAGTTATTGTAAAACGTGGTAGTCTTGATAGAGTATTTAAAAAGTTAATGACAGATTTCAAGGAAAAGGTTTTAGATAACCCGAAGATGCTTGAAGCCGTAAATGAATCTAAGTTTAATGAAGTGTGGGATGCAAATGCAAGTGGAACTATTTCCAAATGGGAAATGGATTCTCTTTGTATGTATTATCATGACCATGAACTTGCAAATGTTGATAGAAAGCTTTATAGTATTGTGGATTTTGCAACTCTTCCAGAAGAACCAGAAGTTGCGTATAAATATTATTGGCGTGACCAAGAGAAAGCTCGTTTTAAGCTGGTAAGAGTTTGTGGAACCGTTCTTGATAAAGACAAAAATAGAAATACAGTAACCTTACTTACTCCTGATGGAGTTTGCGATTTAAAGTTCTATAAGGGTCAATTCCAATTTTATGATAAACAAATTGCTCAACAGAACGATGATGGAACAAAAACAGTTCTTGAAAAATCTTGGTTTCAGCGTGGTAATAAATTGTTGATTACTGGTTTTAGACGAGGTGAAAATTTTGTTCCTCGCCAGTATAAAGATAGTATTTTTAAACATTCAGTACAAATGATAAAGGACATCAATGAAGATGGTTCTTTACAACTGATTTCAGATAGAGTGGAGGTAGATGGTTCTGATGAACAGTGATAAACTGTAGAACGCAGAAGACGAAGTTTTTATTAAAATCAAAGCCAATCATATCAAGACCCTCTACCCCAAGGGTGGTATTGGTGATGGCGGTCAAATGTGGGGAATTGTTATTTGGCAAGTTTGTGAAATTGAAAAAGGCGAACCAGTAACAAATTATATGGGAGAAGTAACCATTACTGGTACTTATGAAGATAATATTGACCCCAATCTAACTTATAATATTCTGGCAAAAGAAGTTGAAAATGAAAAATATGGTATTCAATATGAACTTGTTTATTATAATGAAGATGTTGATTTCTCCCAAATAAAGAATCAACGAGCATTTCTTAGAGCGTTTATGAGCGAGGGACAGGTCGAGGAACTTTACAAGGTCTGTTCCAACCCTCTTGAAGCAATTAAAAATCATGATGTTAATGCTTTGAAACAAGCTAAAGGTATTAAAGATTATATTGCTAACTGTGTAATTGAACGTTTTGAGAAATGCAAGGATATGTCTCAGGTTTACATTGAGTTAGATAAAGTTGGGTTATCACAAGTTTTTATAGCCAAACTAATTGCTCAATATAAAACACCTCAAAAGATAATTGATGTTGTAAAGCAAAATCCTTACCAGCTAATAAAAGATATAGCTGGAGTAGGTTTCTTTACAGCAGACCGAATTGCCTTGAAGAGTAGTTTTACTGTTCAAGATGTTCGAAGAATTAAGGCATATATAATTTGGTTTTTGGAATCTCAAGGTGAAGATGGTCATTCTTATGTTTCTGCGGGTGAACTTATGGGGTCTTTATATGAAGACCTTGGCGGGAAAAATGCTGTTGTAAAGATTATTTACAATGAAGAAACAGGAGAAGAAACAAATAATATTGCGTTAGCCATGAAAGAACTTCAAGAAGATGGTACAATTATCGTTGATGAAGGAGAAACAAAAGCTGGACGTAGAGTTTATTTGACTAAATATTGGAGACTTGAAAGAGAAATTGCATATCATTTGAAGCGTCTTTTAGGTGCTCATAATGAATTTGTGATTGAGAACTTTGATGAAAAGATACATAAAGCAGAAGAAAAACAACGGTTTAAATTTACTCAAGAACAGATTGATGGAATTAAACTTGGATTGAAAGAACAGGTTTGTGTAATTTCTGGTTTAGCTGGTTCTGGTAAATCTTCTCTTGTAACTGGTATCTTGGCTGTATTGGATGATTATAATTTTGCTCAATGTGCTCTTAGTGGTAAAGCGGCGGCAAGATTGCAAGAAGTAACTGGTCAAGAAGGTTTTACAATTCATCGTTTGCTTGGTTATCAATCTGGTAGTTTTAGTTATACCGAACGAAATCCTCTTCCTTATAAGATTATTATTTTGGACGAGGTTAGTATGGTGGGAGGAGAAATCTTTCTTGATTTAATTAAAGCTATTCCAACAGGTAGTAAATTGCTTATGTTGGGTGATATGGGCCAGCTCGAATCAATTGGGCTTTTAAATCTTGCGGCAGATATGATTGGAGCAAAAGAAATTCCGACTGTTGAACTTAAAGAAGTTCATAGACAAGCGGCGGCAAGTGGTATTTTAACAACAGCTTATGATGTTCGTAATCAGGTGCAACTTTATGAGGAAACTGATTACGAAGGGGTTGAAGTTCGTGGAGAGCTTCAAGATATGATTCTTGATATTCGAGTTGATAGAGACAAGGATAGACAAGATGTTGTAAACTATTTTGAAAAATATTATAATAGTCCATTGGTTAATCAAGATGTGGAAAAAATACAAATTATTGCTCCTGTAAAAGAACGTGGAGATGCTTGTGTTTTTAATCTTAATCAAGACATTCAAGAGTTGCTTAATCCTCCGAGAAAGAATTTCAAGCAAAAAGTTTTAGTTTCTAAGAAGAAAGATGCGGCTGGAAATGACAGGTCTTTTTGGATTCAGGAAAATGACAAAGTAATGTGTATTAGAAACAATTATAATGTCTATGATGAAAATGGCGTTCAAGCATCTATCTTTAATGGTTGGACTGGATTAGTAAAGAAAATTGAAAAAGACAGTGTAACTATTAAATTTGATTTGAGCCCAGTCCCCGTTGTGTTGAGGGAAAAAGATGTAAAAGATTATATCGTTCTTGGATATGCTTGTACCACTCATAAATACCAAGGTTCTGGTTGTCCTGTTGTAATTGGAGTGGTTGATAACAGCACTCCTCCTATGATGCTTTGTACTCAACAAGTTTACACTATGTTGACAAGAGCTAAGAAATTGTGTGTATTAGTTGCTCAAACTGGGGCTTTGAGAAGAGCTATAAATTCTAATTATGTTTCTACAAAGAGGACGTTTTTGAAAGAGTTTTTAGCTATGCCTTACGAGAAATTGAGAGCTATGCACAATAATGAAATTAGGGCTTCTGAAAAAGAACATAGAGAAGAAATCAAAGAAATTAGAAATAATTGGAAACATCAAAATATTGAACAAGATGTTGAAGAAGCATGGGAAGATTGTTAAGGAGATAATTTTTATTAACCCCTTGACAAACTATCTTCCTTGTGTTACTATACAGTTACAGTAAATTTAAAAAAACATGGAGATATGTTTATGAATAGAGCGGAACGCAGAGCAACAGTAAAGAAGTTGACTAAGAATGGTGTTACAAAAGCTTCTGCTGAGACTTTTGTTAAGCGCATGAGTGATAGAACACAGAACCCTGTCACGACATGGGAAGGTGAAAAGGTTAAGTTGGATTATAATAGAATTTCTACTTATCCTGATTGGCCTGAGATGCGTAAAGACTATAAAGATTGGGTAACAGCTCATAAGGATGATGTTTTTACTGTTGAGTTTGACCCTCTTAAGAAGAAGAACAAGTCTCAGAATGTGAATAAGGTTGTTCAGCTTTTGGAAGATACAACAAGTCCTAAGTGGCTGTTCTTTGCTGGGGATTTGATTCCCGAACCGAATCAGGAAAAGCCTAAGACGGATTATGAGATTCATATGGCAGATGTTGATAACATTATTGCTGGATTGAAAGACAAGTAATATGGGAAAAGTTTATATTTCTCCAACTCATGTTTGGGTAATTCCCTCAAATAATGAAAAGCCGTTAAAGATTGTTTTTGACCCACCTACATGGCAAGTAGAAGAACAAGATGATAAAAAAGGAATTTTATTTTCTCGACATTTAACTGAGGAAGAGTTGGCTGAATTTAAAGCTGAATTGGGAATGAAGCCTGAAGATAATAAAGTCGGCATTATTAATGCTGATGATGTTGAATTAGACGCTTTAAAGTTTTTGAAAGAGGAGTAACATGAACAGACTGATTTTGATGATTGGTATTGCTGGTAGTGGCAAATCCACTCTTGCTAAGAAGCTCAAGGAAACTTATGATAGAGTATATACTCAGAAGACTATTATTGTTTCTTCCGATGCTATTCGTGTTGAGATTCTTGGCTCTGAGAATGACCAAACTGCTAATGATAAGGTTTTTGCTGAAGTTCGTAAGCGCATTAACAACAACCTTTCTAAGCATAACGTGATTGTGGATGCGACCAATATCAATATCAAAAACAGACGTTCTATCCTTGAAATTGGGAAGAAGTTCTCTAATGTAAGGAAGATTGCAATTGTCATGACTACTTCTTTGGAACAGGCTAAGGCGCAGAATCATTCCAGAGATAGGGTTGTTCCTGATTGGGTTTTGGAAAAACAAGCAAAACAGTTTGAGGTTCCTTTTTATGAGGAAGGTTTTGACGAAATCATTTTTGGTGGTTGGAATTATTCTGAAGAGGATTTTAAGACCATCCCTGAAAAGGATTGGATGACTGATAACGATGTTATCTTTAAGCTGATGAAAGGCTTTGACCAGAAGACCCATCATCATAAGTATACTTTGGATAAACATTGTCGTTTGTGTGCAGAAAAGGTGAAGGAACTTAGACCTGATGATGATGTTCTCTACCGTGCGGCAATTATCCATGATATTGGCAAGCTGTTTGTTGGTGAGCCTAAAGATGATGGGTCTGGCGATTATCGTTATTATGGACATCATAATTATGGAGCTTATTGTCTTTTGCAGAATCTTGACCGAATTGGTTTTCAGGATTTTGATAAGATGCTTAAGGTTCTGTTTTATGTAAACTATCATATGCTTCCTTTCTTTATTGATACTGAAAAGGCAAGAAAGAAATGGGAACGTATTATGGGGAAAGAAAATTTGGACACTTTGTTCTTGTTTAATAAATGCGATAGATACGCAACTGGAAGGGAAGATTAATCATGAAGTATAATTATCAAGCTAATTTTAATTGGCATCCCCTTTATAATTATGTTATGATTGTAAAAAGAGAATATATGAAGGGTAATGCCGATTCTGAGGAATATAATTTTAATGATTGGCTTGATTATATTAACTTCATTTATTCTGACGAGGATTGCGAAATTAAAGACAAGATTATTAAGAGTGTTTTAGATGTATTTAAGGCGCTTGATGTAACTTGTTATTCTCATTATGCTTTGTTTAAGTACAAGGGATATATTGAGCTGGGAGACCTTGGTTTTGGTTCTAATTTCTTTGAAATTTATAACGGCTTGTATCGAGAGTGCAGAAGCATTGTTTTTGACTTGAAGAATGATACTATTGAGTTGGCTTCTCTTTCTAAGTTCAAGAATTATAATGAAGATGAAGATTCTTGGAAAGCAGATAATATCTGGAAGAAGTATGATAATGCCTCTGGTAATTTTTATATTACCAATAAGATGGATGGTAGTTATCAGCAGTATCGTTATGATGTTAAAGAAGATGAAATTATCGGTTCTGGTTCTTCTGCTCTCGATAAAAATGAATCTTGGAGATTGTCTGAAGGATATTCTCTTTTGACTGATGGACATAAGAGAATGTTTAAAGATTTTCCTGATTGGACTTTTATCTTTGAGTATATTTCTCCTAAGAACCCTATTGTGGTCAAGTACACCAAGGAGCAAGAAGGTTTGTATCTTCTTGCGGCAAGAAATGTAAATGATGGTTCTGAAATGACCTTTACTGAGCTTAAGGGAAAAGCATCTTGGTATTCTATTAAGATTACTGAAAATTATGCTGATTCTCTTTCTGATATTCTTGCTCAAACTGAGAAGTATACTTCTGATGAAAAAGAGGGCTGGGTTCTTGATATTATTGGTATTGATGGAGTCCATTTCCGAGTAAAAATCAAAACCGAAGATTATGTGCTAATGCACAAGGTTCTTTCACAGAATATTTCTCCTAATGCTGTAATTGAAGCTGTTCAAGCAAATCGTTATGATGATTTTGTAAGTAAAGTTCCAATTGCATACAAAGAAATTATTGAGAATTATAAGAATAATGT
>ERZ1026884.1867-NODE-1867-length-10493-cov-4.516766_pt1 | contig 10493 bp, 9 predicted proteins | sample MGYA00380172_ERZ1026884 | MGnify/ENA primary metagenome ERZ1026884 (study PRJEB33269, sample SAMEA4719808) | human gut metagenome | biome: human-associated habitat; feature: organic feature; material: feces | place: Cameroon | collected 2013-10 ... | reverse complement strand
GATCCGGATACATTCTTTTTTAAAAAATTATTTCTCATAAATACAGTGTGTTCCCTGATGCTGCATCAGCCCGCCAAGACATTTTTTGTTGCAGCGGACGCAGCGGTGGATCTGGTCTGCATGACCATCTTTCAGCTTGTTTACCCAGTCAGGATCAGCCAGTAACTGGCGGCTCATGGCAGCACACTGGATGCGGCCATCGGCAAGCTGTTTTTCCACAAAATCAGGATCGGTAAGTCCGCCGACACCACAGATCGGAAGATTGGTGTACTGTCTTACCTCATCACAGAATTTCAGGAAACATCCCGGTTCACCAAAATATGGATGGTTTTTCGGTGGGATGGTATTCTCAAGATCAGAATGGTTTGCGAGTGTGACATGGAAGCTTGTAACGCCTGCTTTTTCAAGCATTGGAACAAATACCTTCAGCTCATCCTCGATAACACCTGCATTTCCGTAGTGTGGATTCTCCTGACGGACGGCAAGCTTGTAATCGATTGGCATATCCGGCAGTTTTTCGCGGACGGCAGAAACAGCCTCCACTGCAAAACGGGCACGGTTTTCGGCAGTTCCGCCGTATTCATCGGTGCGGTGGTTGTAAATGGAAGAACTGAAACTTCCACACATACGGTCACCGTGGATCTGGATCATATCAAATCCTGCTTTTTTTGCGAGAACAGCGGCAGTGCCGAAAGCAGAGGTGATCTCTTTTACTTTTTTGTGAGGCATATTCGTAATATATGGAGCAACCTCATTATTTAAAAGAGGGCGGAGTTCCTGCATGCTGATCCGTTTTGTGAGCACGCCCGGAACATATTTTAACATGGCTTTGATATTGGAATCGGACTGATGAAGCTGGGCGCATACCTTACAGTCATTGTCATGGGCGATCCCAATCACTTTTTCATAGAATGCAAAGCCTTTTTTGTCAAAAAGCGATTTTCCGAAATGACTTTTTCCAACCGGAACGTCTCCGACAATGATCATAGCGCAGCCACCAGCTGCGATCCGGCGTATTTTTTCAAAGTAATCTTCATCCGATAAACCGAATGTTGTAGGGGCAAAAATAATGCGGTTTTTTAAGGTTAATCCTCCATAATTGAAGGGAGTCTGAATTGTTTCGTACATAATCTCACACTTTCTGAATTGATATTTTACACAGCAGATTTAAAAGGAGCTGCTGCTCCTCATTGGTAAGACCGGTCAATTTGGTGGCATCCCAGTCGAAAAGTACCTGATGGCAGACATCAAAAGCCTGTTTCCCAAGAGGGGTTAAGGTTAACCGGTAACTGCGGCCGGATTTCTTTTCTTTGATCAGAAAACCATCTTCTGCAAGTTTCGCAACGGAGCGCTGCGAATGTCCCCAGTCCAGTTTTAAGGCGCTGGTCAGTTCTGATGGGGTACACTCAGGATGTTTGCCCACATAAATGATAAAGTACATCTGACCAAAGTTAAGACCTAACTCATGGAGCTTTTCTGTTGTGTAAGCAGCAAATTCTTTATATAGTTCAGTTGTATAGTAGGAAAGAGTTGATATTAGCATAAATCCTCCTTACATCGCAAAGCGAAATCCAATTTTCATATCGAAAACTGAGTATTTACGTTTCCAACTGCACACAGTATAAAACCGATACTTGACTTTGTCAAGTAAGAAAATAAAAAAAGTTGTATGAGTTTTTGACCGGATGACTTGTGATCTTTTATCATTCGGGTGAAAACCCATACAACCGTTCCTGCTTATTCAGAAATATGATTTTCGCGCATATATTCACCAATTTTTTTATCACAGGCAAGAATGTGGTTTGCAAGCCAGTTCAGTAAAAACTGGATCAGATCAAGAAGATATACCTGCTGGTTGTCATCCAGATCCTCCATTTCATCCAGATCGATATTTACAAGACGGTCTACAAATGCAGCGTGTGCCCGTTTCTGTGAAGGAAGTTCAGGATAATGGATGCGCTCCATCAGAGCCTCTTCCTCGCTGAAATGTAATTCCGTATAATCTCTCAGTTCTGCCAGCAGACGCATGATCTCATCGTATTTATCATGTAAAAGCTGGTCGTGGATGAGGTCATTGGTATCACTGATGATCTCAAACAGCTTGCGGTGCTCATCATCGACAAATGTGATGCCGGTTTTGTATTTGTCCGTGAATGCAAATGGATCCTCTGTAGATTCTTCCGTAGGGATCATTTTCCCGATCATCATATCGCTGCTTAAAATATGATGATAAAGCCAGTGCACGAGGTAAGTAAGAAGTTCATTTAACGATCTCTTGGCATTGCGTGGTGATGTGGTATCCAGTTTAAATTCGTTGATCGTCTTTGCAAATGCAGCATGTTCTGTCTTCTGGAGAGGAAGCTCAGGATCATGGATACTCTCCATATAAGCCTCCTCATGAGCAAGGTGCGTAGCTGCGTAATCTTTCAGGTTTGCGATCAGGCTTTGACCGATGGCTGTCACATCCTCTGTTTTCTCAACTAATTCGAATGCTTCATTTATCATCTGGAACAGACGCTTGTGTTCTTCATCGATTGCATCAATATGAAGCATACAGTCTTCTGTAAATTCGTACATAAAATCCTCCTTCTGTGTGTCATAAATCCGCAGCGCTTACGGAAAAGTGCAGTGGAATGTCTTTCGTGTTGCTACATTTATGTCATCATCATAGCACATGCTGGAAGAAAATTACAGTTGTTTTCGTGGAAATTATGCCATACTTTTACAGGTACTGCGGATGAAATTTGCAATAATCCTTTTCATCGATTCAAATTAATGATATAATTTTTCTGAAATGTTGATAGATATACATTTTTATTTTTCTAAAATGTTGATAATATACATTAAAAAGTATTATTTATGTTGACCAGAGGTGCCTTATGTTAAAAAGAAAAGCAACAAATTTTATGAAAAACTGGATAAACACAAAGGATAAGAAGTGCCTTGTCGTTCAGGGTGCCAGACAAACAGGAAAGACATATACCGTTGAACGTTTTGCCGAAGAAAATTATGAAGAACTGGTTGAAATTAATTTTAAACAGATGCCTTCTGCGATGGAGATATTTTCTGGAGATCTTACCGTAGATGCTATGGTTATGGGCATGCGGTTCCGCTTCCCTGAAAAGAAAATTATTCCTGGAAAAACATTGATTTTTCTGGATGAAATTCAGGAATGTCAGGAAGCGGTCACATCACTTAAATTTTGGGCGATAGATAATAAATATGATGTAATTGTATCTGGCTCACTTCTTGGAATCGATTACAAACGTGCCTCTTCTTATCCGGTTGGATATGTTGATTATTTGAAAATGTATGGGATTGATTTTGAAGAGTTTCTGTGGGGAATGGGAATATCCGGGGATATGATAGAAAATCTCTGTGGTTATCTGCGTTCTAAAACGATTGTGCCTGAAGCAATTCATTCGCAAATGATGAATTATTACAGACAGTACATTGCAATAGGTGGTATGCCAGAGGCAGTACAGAAATATATAGACACAAAAGATTTTAGGGAAATTGACAGGATACAACGCAGCCTCTTACAGGGATACCAGTATGACATAGCACATTATGCAACAGCTGAGGAAAAGGTAAAAGCAGAGAAGTGTTATATTTCTCTTGCAAAACAGTTACTGGATAAGGAAAACCATAAATTTCAATATAAAGAGGTCGAACATGGTGGTCGGGCACAAAAATATTTTTCAAGTATTGAGTGGCTGCTTCGTGCGGATATGGTGCATTTATGCAAACTGGTAACAGATGTCAGATTTGATCTGGATGACTATGCAAGAGATGACTTTTTCAGGGCATACACAACGGATTTATCTCTTTTGATGGCGATGAAAGATTTTTCATTAAAGCAACATATCGTAGAAAATACGTTATTCGGAAACTCAAAAGGCGGTATATATGAATGTGCCATAGCAGATGCACTTTACAAGAAAGGATATCCGTTATATTTCTATAAAAATGAGACAACCAAGAGAAAAATTGATGTTATGATCCAAAAAGATGGTGTGGTAGTTCCGATTGAGGTTAAAAGTGGAAATACGCGGGCTAATTCCTTAAAATCTATTTTGAAAATGAATGCAGACATTCCTTATGGATACAAGTTTGTTGATGGTAATATAGGTGTAAGTGATGATGGTATCATTACATTACCGTTATATATGATCGCGTTTATTTAAAGTATTATTTTTTTGACTTTGTGATATAATGAGCGCAAGTGAGAAGAATGCATTTATGCATTCGGCGAACGGCGAATGTCGATCATGTGCTGCTTTTGCACATGATATAATATTTTTAAAAGCTGTACCATTAAGCGTTTCGGACGTTTGCGAGAAGATGTTTACATCACTTGGCGTAATGGCAAGGCTTTTTCTTTTCCATTTATATTTTTTTAAAATATTATCACTGGATTCCCATAATACATTGTAGCTGTAGTTCCCGGTTATTACTTGGTATGTTATAATGCAAACTTCTTAGCTGAGTCTGCATTCGCCGCTGTAGTTCCCGGTTATTACTTGGTATGTTATAATACATGTTTAATATACATCTCACTTTCGTCCGCTGTAGTTCCCGGTTATTACTTGGTATGTTATAATCTGTGACGCAATGGCTGCTTGCCTTTATTTGCTGTAGTTCCCGGTTATTACTTGGTATGTTATAATAAGATAACAAACAGGAGGACAAAAACATGGCTGTAGTTCCCGGTTATTACTTGGTATGTTATAATGCGGAGAGGAAGTATATTTATGGTGGATGCGCTGTAGTTCCCGGTTATTACTTGGTATGTTATAATGAAAATGCACACTGCGGTGAAGACGGATTTGCTGTAGTTCCCGGTTATTACTTGGTATGTTATAATGAAGCGTCCTTGTGTTCTTTATACGCTCGTGCTGTAGTTCCCGGTTATTACTTGGTATGTTATAATCACCTCACATCACAGCTTGTATACCCTCATGCTGTAGTTCCCGGTTATTACTTGGTATGTTATAATGTGATTGTGGTCGTCTGCTTGATATGGTGGGCTGTAGTTCCCGGTTATTACTTGGTATGTTATAATGCAGGGGCAGCAGCGGAGGCAGCACATACCGCTGTAGTTCCCGGTTATTACTTGGTATGTTATAATATGTGTAATATAATGCACCGTTTTCATCTGCTGTAGTTCCCGGTTATTACTTGGTATGTTATAATTTCATAAGTAAAAATGACAGCCAAAATGAAGCTGTAGTTCCCGGTTATTACTTGGTATGTTATAATATAGCATTAGCATTGGAAGGTAATGGGTATGCTGTAGTTCCCGGTTATTACTTGGTATGTTATAATTTTATCCTTGATAGAAAATCTGGAAGATTGGCTGTAGTTCCCGGTTATTACTTGGTATGTTATAATTGCAATTATATCCGTGAAGTCCTAAGAGAGCTGTAGTTCCCGGTTATTACTTGGTATGTTATAATAGACAATGATGCTCATGAGCGAGATTGTATGCTGTAGTTCCCGGTTATTACTTGGTATGTTATAATTCATTTGTGCAGTTATTTGGATGGTTTACAGCTGTAGTTCCCGGTTATTACTTGGTATGTTATAATTTAAAATCATCATAAGCGAATGTATTTTCAGCTGTAGTTCCCGGTTATTACTTGGTATGTTATAATGCAGAACCGCCAGAAACTGTGTTTACATCGGCTGTAGTTCCCGGTTATTACTTGGTATGTTATAATACATTGGCAGACAGTATTACAACAGAATTGGCTGTAGTTCCCGGTTATTACTTGGTATGTTATAATCACATTTTGAAATCGAGGAACTGATTGACGGCTGTAGTTCCCGGTTATTACTTGGTATGTTATAATAGGGAACGGTAAACCCTGCATAATCCCAGTGATTATGCAGGGTTTTATCTTTCAAAAAACAAGTAAAAAGTGATTCTAATAGATGAAAAAAACTCATTTTAAGTTTTTGCATCGTAAAAGAAGCCTGCTCATTCGTGAATCACTTCTTTACGCTGCAAAGCAGCAAGTGTTTTACTGCCGAATGAACAATAACTTACTTTACGTAATATCTATAAAAATATCTGCCCAATAAAGTTATTTATATCATATCATGGATACTATAAATAAATCCTATTTGATGCATATTCATAGTTTTCAGTCAAATGAAGTAATTAATACAGGTGGTATATATTTGCACATAAGAAAGATGAGCAAATAGCATAAAAAATTCTGATCGGACAGAAGAAGATTTAAGTGAAGCAGGACAATGGATCAAAGCATACTTCAAAAATAATAGTTACATTAAGGAAAACAACAAGAGAAGTTGCCAACGATTACTTGACACAAACTACTGGAAGAAAATTACAGACAGTAAAAAAGTCAATTAAAATTATAAAATAGCAAAAACAATCAAAAACCTTTATTTTCTAAAGCAGATCACGGATGCAAAAAACGTCTGATCCTTCCAGTCAAAGCGGCAGGTACCATGATATTTTGAAGCAATTGTCCGGACGGAAACAGTACCTAATCCCTTGCCGGCATGCTTGGAGGATAAGAAAGTTCCATCCGGATCCTGCATAATTTTACCATCAAAAGTATTGTCGATCGCAATACAAAGAGAACCTTTTTCATAAACTGCCCGGACAAAGATGCTTCGGGCAGTTGTCTTAGAAGCCACACAGGCATCCACTGCATTTTCAAGCAGATTTCCAAAAAGAACAGAAAGATCATGGTCCTCAACCGGACAGGATGCCGGAATATTTGCGACCACAGAATAAGCAATGCCAAGACGCTCTGCTTCCTGTGCATAATGGGACAGAACGATATTTGCATCGATATTTTCACAGAACGTGATCAGGGAATGATCCGGTAACTGCTTACAATACTGTTCCAGATAGGAAGCTAAGGATTCATAATCTTTTTTCTCCAGATAAGCCTGCATAACAGACAGATGATGATGCAGATCATGTTTTGCACGGCGGGCATCTTCAATTCTTTCCTGAAGCTTTTCATACTGGATAGTCTGCAATTCCAGTTGATGATTTTGCTGTTGCAGCTTTAAGATCTGTTCCTGATTTACGATCAATCTGGCAACGATGGAGTAGATAAGAAGTGCTCCGGCATTGACAAAGACAGATACAATGATGTTTTTGGGGTTCAGTGCGATCTCAAGCCCGGATAAAGTCGAATTGCCATAGACCATATAATACCAGATCAGATAAAAGGTTGCAGGGATCAGCCAGAGATAACGCCACTCATGAAAAGACTGTGAGCAGGAAATCGCAGGAGTGATCACTTTTTTCAGAAAAATAAAGACCGGTATTAAAATAAAAATTTCAACGATCACCATAAACAAAGACATTGAATAGCGGTAAGGCAAAAGAGCAAAATCCGGGAAGAACTGCCCTTCCAGACACTTTGCGGTAATGACGACCGGATTGGCAATATTAGAAATCATAAGCAGTACGAATAAAAGCTGGCCTGGGGATTTCCTGATGACAGTAAAGTAAAAAAATGCATAAGAAAGCGTACTGATCAAAGACAATACGGCAGAGATATTCCCGGTTGAAAAACAGGCGAGAAGTCCGAACAGAATCTGAAGAAACGTGAGGACGACAATCAACAGTCCGGTTTTCGTGCGTGAAAAACGGAGATCATCCAGGAACGGATATAATGCAAATATCAAAAATGGAAAAAAGTTCAGCAGGGAATACAGGCAGATTTCAAAAACGCGGGAAAGCGGTGGAAGCATTATGACATCTCCTTTCTGATCTTATCAAAGCAAAACGATGAGTAAGCACACAGTACATCAGCGGACTTCCGGCGGCTGATCGGGATCAGTGAGCCATCAGACATGGAAAATACCGTACCGGACTGGCCGCACACTTCATAAAAATTAACGATGATCCCTTTGCATGGACTATAGAAATAGGAATAGTGGCACAGAAGCTGTTCAATCTCCTGAAAGGGTACACGCAGAGTGATCGTTTCATCCTTTTTGCAATGCAAAGTTACCCGGTGAGAGGCGTAATCTGCGTAAATAATGCTGCGTAAAAGTACTTTTTCCCCATTCGGAAGAAGGACGGTACGTGAAACTTCAAGATTTTGCTGACCGATCCGGTCAAGCATTGCAAGAACCTGTTGCTTCAAAAAAGGTTTGCAAAGATAATAACAGGCATTCACCTCATAACTTTCACTTGCGAATTCATTGCTTGTAGTGGCAAATACAAGGCAGACATTCGGATCCGTTTCCCGTATGACCCGTGCGATCTCGATCCCTGTTAACTGTTCCATATAAATATCAAGAACGATCAGATCGAAAGTATCTGCACTCCAGTGCTGTAAAAAATCTTCTCCGTTATGAAATTCTGTAATGACAGAGTCCGTATCTAATGCCTCTGCAAGAAACTGATGCATAATACTTAAATCATTAGGACAGTCGTCAACCAATGCAATCCTCATGGCAAATTCCTCTTTCGTAAAAATAATCTGACTTCATAATAGATGAATTCCGGATAAAAAACAAGAAACAACAGAAAAAAACCACTTGAGCCGAAAATCAACCGCTTGAGCCGGACGGATTGAAGAAAGCTGTTTTTGCAGATAAAATAGGATTATATGAATATTTTTACGAATATATTCAAATAAATTACAGTAAAGGAAAGGATTGGGTATGAAAGAGAAAATTAAGTATGTTGGAGCAATGCTCATCTGTTTTATCGCAGTGTTATTCATACGGATGCCGGTTATGGCAGATGACGGAGTTCCGGAGACAGCATGGCGGGACAATGCGGCAGCAGATTTTGCAGGAGGAAGCGGTACGGAAGCAGATCCATATCAGATCACAGACGGAGCACAGCTTGCTAAAATTGCAAAAGATGTGGAAAATGGAACAGTATATAAGGATGCGTATTTCAGATTGGAAAATGATATCGATCTGTCTGCACACAGATGGAATCCAATCGGCGTATATAAGTGGTATGAGGGCGGAGCAACCGAGAATAAAACGTTTGCAGGTTTTCTGGATGGAAACGGAAAGACGATCAAAGGTCTTATTGTAGACGAACGTACAGAAAAAAACAGTGCGGGACTTTTTGGGAATATAAGAGATAATGCAGGAGCTGCAACGAATGTTGGAGTGAAAGATCTCAACATTGTGGATGCCAGAATTTATGCAATGGATGAAGGAATGGAACAAAGTAGTTCTGCCATTTTAGCCGGATTTGTAATGGCAAATTCTGGTCATACGATCCGTTTTGATGATATTTCCGTATCTGGAACAATTATAAATACAAGAGTAGGAAAGGCAATGATATCAGGCGGACTAATTGGACAGGCATGTCGTGTAACGGCAGATAACTGCAGGGCAGATGTTACAATCGAAGGCGGTGATAATATAGGTGGTTTTGTGGGAATGGATGCCAGTTCCACTTATACGAATTGCAAAGTAACCGGAAAAGTCACAGGATTATGGGCAATCGGAGGCTTTGTGGGATATGCAGGGGAAGCTGATTCAGCCACAATGAGTACTTTCGATAATTGCATTGCAAAAGTTGATGTTGTCGCAAATGAATGGCGCGCCGGAGGATTTGCGGGATACATGCAGAAGGGAAAGTCTTCTTCCTGTGCCGCACTCGGTGATGTGACAAGTTCAGTAACCGGATTCAATCCGAAAGTGGGAGGATTTGCAGGAGAAATCGGAGACAAAAATGTGACAGGTGGTGCGATACTGGAGAAATGCTATGCTGCCGGAAAAGTGACAGCAGCCAGTCCTGACTATAAAGCCGGAGGATTTGTTGGAACACATACAGAAGGCACTTATACAGACTGTTCCTTTGACAGCGAGAAAAATCCTGGCCTGGCAGCATACGGTGAGGGTGACGAAGCTACTGTTCCGGTAGTAGCAGGAACAACGATTGAAGTTTCTGGAAATCTGTGTAAGAATATTTATGGTGGTCATACACTGTCTAAGGTTGATGCGAAAGAGGCAACTCAGACGACAGATGGAAATATAGAGTATTGGATTTGTACAAAGTGTGGCAGTTATTTCAGTGATGCAGGTGGAACGACTGCGATTAAAGCGGCGGATGTTGTGATACCAAAAAAAGCAGCAGAGACTCCGGAGGGAGAAATCAAAACTCCTTATGCAATCACGGAAGGAACAGGAAGCAGCTATGCCCTGCAGAGCGGTAACAGCCTCACAGTCCGGGGAAATGGCGACTTTTCTAAATTTACCGGAATTAAGGTAGATGGTGTGCAGATTGGAGCAGAGAATTATGAAGCTAAGTCCGGATCCACAATTGTTACGTTGAAGTCCTCTTATCTGGACACTCTGACAGCAGGAACACACAGTCTGGAAATTCTGTGGACAGATGGTTCGGCAAGTACTGCGTTTGCAATTCAGCAGAGTGAAAGCCAGAAGCCGGATGATGATGTTAAGGAATTGAATACAAATCAAAATCCTGCAAATCAAAATCCTGCAAATCAAAATCCTGCAAA
>ERZ1026884.1865-NODE-1865-length-10496-cov-18.325639_pt1 | contig 10496 bp, 8 predicted proteins | sample MGYA00380172_ERZ1026884 | MGnify/ENA primary metagenome ERZ1026884 (study PRJEB33269, sample SAMEA4719808) | human gut metagenome | biome: human-associated habitat; feature: organic feature; material: feces | place: Cameroon | collected 2013-10 ... | reverse complement strand
ACAAGAAGCCAGGCATCGAGCAGGCATTGCAGCAGTTGAAGGATGCTCACAAGGCTGGTGATGTTGCAGCCATCGATTCTGCTATCAACAACTTGAACACCGTCATGCAGGCTGCTTCTCAGCAGATGTATCAGGGCGGCCAGCAGGCAGGTCCTCAGGGTGCTCAGGGCGGTCAGCAAGCACAAGGCGGCAACGATGGCGCTCAGGACGTACAAGACGCTGATTTCGAGGAAGTTAAGTAATACAGACTGATATTATAATAAAGGCGTACAATGCTCAGAAATGGGTTTTGTACGCCTTTTTTGTTTCATTATGATTTTTTATATCCCAATAGTTTGCTAATTCGCTGAAAATTATGTATATTTGCAAATTAAGGGAGAAAAACATCCCCCCCGAAAGAGATAGATAGTTTAGGGTAAATATAAAAGAAAGGAGAACGAGATATGACAAAGAAGAGACCAAAGGTAGCGCTGGTTTATGATTTCGACGGCACACTGTCGCCGGGCAATATGCAGGAGTTTGGATTCATACAGGCTACAGGCAAGACAAAAGACGAGTTCTGGGAGAAAAACAGAAAGTTTGCAGAGGGTAAGGATGCCAATGGCATTTTGACCTATATGTATCTGATGCTCGACGAAGCCAAAAAGAACAATATCTCGCTCACCCGGGAATCTTTTCAGAAATTCGGCAAGGATGTAGAACTGTTCCGCGGCGTAAAACAATGGTTTTCGCTCGTGAATGAATATGGCAACAGTATCGGACTGGACGTAAAGCACTACATCAACTCCTCGGGACTGAAGGAGATGATAGAGGGCACCCCTATCGCCCACGAATTTGAGAACATCTACGCCTGCTCCTTTCTCTACAACAAGGAGGGAATCGCCTATTGGCCAGCCGTAGCCGTAGACTATACTACCAAAACGCAATTCCTCTTCAAAATCAACAAAGGTATCAAACAGGTGAGCGACAACAGAAGAGTGAACCAGTATATCCCCGACGAAAAGCGCCCTATCCCTTTCCCCCGAATGATATACTTCGGAGATGGAGAAACCGATGTGCCTTGCATGAAGATGGTAAAGGAACATGGCGGCCACTCGATTGCTGTATATGATAACGAGGATAAACAGAAAACAGCCTGCCAGCTTGTCAAGGAGGGACGAGTAAACTTCATGTGCTCTGCCAACTACAGCAAAGGAAGCGTGATGAATATCATCGTAAAGAGAATATTGGATAAAATCAAAGCCGATTTTGAATTCGACCGTCTGATAGAGCTGAACCAGAAGAAGGCATGGAAGTGATTTAAAGGTAAAAGGGTAAAAAGGTAAAAGGGTAAAAAAGGGCAAGAAAGTAAAGGGAGAAAGGGACTCTTTTGTGAATTCCTTGAAACTTTTCTTGGTTTTATCGAGGATTATGCTTAATTTTGCACACAGAAATAATAATATCAAATCATATTAATGGGAAGAAATAAATACTCAGCAGGAGAAATCAAAGAAATCGGCAAGTTGCTGCGACTCAAGAACGCAGGCAACCGTTTACAACAGAAAATGATACGCCACGACCTTCGCGTGGATTATGAATTCAATATCTCTGACTTCAATGAGCCTGGCAAGGCTTTCGGCGAGGAGGAACTGCAAGATGCCATCAAGCGTGGAGCTATCCAGATTCTCGACGATGCCACCATCGAGGCTATGAAGGCAAAACGTGCAAGAGACAAGGCTCGCGACGAGGCTGAGAGACAGAAGGAAGCTGTAGCCAACGGTGAACAGACCGACTGGCAGGAGGCTATGAAGCAGTGGAATGAGTATTACGAAAAATAAAAAGGTAAAAAACATACTGATTACGACATATACCGATTAATAAAATATACTGATTATAAATTATTATGGCTAAAGTATTGATAAAGACATCAGAGGGCGACATCAAGGTTCGCCTCTACGACGAGACACCTCAGCATCGTGACAACTTCATCAAGTTGGCAAAGGAGGGATATTTCGATGGCACACTCTTCCACCGTGTCATCAAGGATTTCATGATCCAGGGCGGTGACCCAGAGAGCAAGGGCGCTCCTAAAGGCAAAATGCTGGGCACGGGCGGACCTGATTACACCATCCCTGCCGAGTTCGTTTATCCACAACTTTTCCACAAGCGTGGTGCCTTGAGCGCTGCACGCCTTGGCGACGAGGTGAACCCTAACCGTGAGAGCAGCGGCAGCCAGTTTTATATTGTATGGGGAAAGACCTACAAGCAGAACGAACTGAAACAGATGGAGAAGCAGATGGGCATGCAGATGGAGCAGAATATCTTCAACCAGCTTGCCAAGGAGCATCATGATGAAATTATGAACTTCCGCCGCAACCGCGACCGCGAAGGCTTAATGAAACTACAGGATAAACTGGTGGATGAAACCAAGAAGCGCTGCAAGGAGCAGGGCTACCCAAAGTTTACCGAGGAGCAGCAGAAGGCTTACACTGAAGTAGGCGGAACACCTTTCCTCGATAACCAATACACCGTTTTCGGTGAAGTGGAGGAAGGACTTGACATCGTAGAGAAAATTCAGAACTGCGAAACATTGCGTGGTGATAGACCTAAGGAGGATATCAGCATGGATATCTCCGTTATAGAAGAATAAAAGGCATTTCTCGCAGTTCTTTCTACAAAACTGCGAGAAATCTTTATTCAGTATCTACAACTATTCATTCGTATTAAATAAAAACAAACAAATCAAAATGAAAAAGATTCATGGAAAAATGATGAAGGGCACCACGGCCAAGAGCCTGATGATGCTCCTGGCTTTGGCAGGTTCTAACTACTGCCATGCTCAGCAAGCCACTATTGTGGTAAGCAATCCTACTTCCGTATCACGCACAGAGCTTATCTCCCTCAGCATGAACGAGGTGAAGGCGAAACTGGGCAATGCTGCCCCTAAAAAGGGAGAGGCTTACATCGTGAAGAACAAACGAGGACAGCAGATTGACTCGCAGATTACTCACGACGGCTTTCTGCTCATTGATGCAAGCATACGTCCTCACGGATCCACCACTTACTACGTATCCATCGGCAAGCCTTACCAGCAGAAGACTTGGACCACCGGTGCTCTCTATAAGATAAGAAAAGACGATATCGCATGGGAGAACGACAGATGCGCCTACCGCGTATATGGCCCTGCCCTGCAGAAGACCGGCGAGCGTTCCTTCGGTACCGACATCTGGGTGAAGAATACTCCGGATACCGTGGTTTACGAGCGATACATCAAGGATATGAACGGCAATATCAAGGGCGATAAGATTGATGCCAAGGTGAGAGCCTTGCAGAAGCAGCAGAAGGCAGAGAAGAACGCAGCAAAGGCAGCTGCTCTTGCCAAGCAAATCAAGGCTCTTCAGACTGAATCACGAGAGACGGATATCCTCACCTCCTTCCATCTCGACCATGGCAACGGATTGGATCCTTATCGTGTGGGCGCTACCCTGGGATTGGGTGCACCAAGCCTCATGGTGGGCAAGAACCAGGTTCTGCCTTACTGCTACAAGGATTACAGGATATTGGATAACGGTCCGCTCCGCTTCACCGTAGAACTGACTTACAACCCATCTGCCGTAGGCGATATGAAGAACGTGGTGGAGCACCGCATCATCTCGCTCGACAAGGGCAGCAACTTCAACCGGATGACCGTATGGTACGACGGCTTGACCACTCCTACCGATTTCGCTACCGGTTTCCCTATCCACGAGGAGGATACCGAGAGCAAGACCTTCGCCAAGGATTACGTAAGCTATGCTGACCCTACGGACAATATCGAGGTGAACAATTCTCAAGTATATGTGGGAGTTCTCTTTCCGGAAGGCATCGACCATACCTACTATCAGCTCTTCGACAAGAAACACGATGGAGCCACCGGTCATGCCCTCGGCTTGAAGCGTGGCTTGAAGAATGGGGAGAAATACAGCTACTACTTCGGTGCAGCATGGAGCAAATATGATGTAAGAAGCTATGCCGAATGGCAAATCCGCATCAAGGATTATCTGGATGCATTGAAGAATCCGCTCCTGATTGAGGTGAAATAGGAAATATATTAAACTGCAAAAGCGATAAGCCAAGATATAAAACACGAAATAAAAAGCCGCCCTCATATCATTAGAAGAGGACGGCTTTATTGTTTTTTAAATAAAGATTATATTACTTTGTCATCTCGAAACCTACTTGCATACCATCATAATTGTTGGCGATACTGCCTACGGCGCTCAATGTAGAGCTGCCCTTGAAGGCACTGAGGGCCTTGATGAGATTGAGCAGCTTCTTCTGGTCGAAGAGAAGACTGATGCCATTGGTTGTCTTGGTGGCATAGCCCGAAGCACTCAGCAGAAGGCCCTTCAGCTGGATGGCATGAGTCTTCTCATCAAAGGTATAGGTGCCATTCCATGCCTTGCCGTCAATCTTGGCAGAGAAAGTACCATCGGTATTAAAGGTGAAGTAAGTATTGGAACTGCTGAATCCAAACTTCTTGTAATAGCCTTCCAGCTTATTCTCAACCTTGCTGGCAGCAATCTCGCCACCCGCCTTAGCCAGCAGGTTCTCTGAGGTGAAGGCGCACCCTGGCTTGCTGTACTTCCAGGTATGGCAGAGATCTGCCTGCTTGAATGTACCCGAACCGATTACATTGTTCAGGATTCCGTTGATTATACTTCCTGCATTACTGCTTGAGTTGCTGCCATTACCAGCATTACTACCACCCAGGATAGCGCCCAATACACCTGCTACGGTTGCTGCCGAATTGACGGTAGCAGAAGTATTATTAGCGGTAGTAGTGGTTGCTGCAGATGCAGCAGCAGAAGAAGAAGTAGTAGGAGCTGCAGATACTGTAGACGCAGAAGCAGTAGATTTCTTAGCTGTCGTCCTCTTGGAAGAAGTTTTTTTAGTAGTCTTCTTAGTTGACTTCTTAACCGGCATCAACTCAGAATTGGAAGCATTCAGCGCAGCTTCGTTCATAGCGCTAGCATTGCTGCCAGCTGTGCATGCAAGCACAAGGGCAGCGAAAAGAAATACCTTTTTCATTTTTACTTTCTATTTATTTGTTTAAATCTAATTCTCTTATATCATTCGCTTTCTTCACTTTCATATTTCCCATCATAAATGAGGAAAGACTATTATAATAGATGAAAAACAGGAGAAAAGGTTTAATTTGTTGCATAAATGTTGCATAAAACGAACGAAATGTGACGATTTTGTGTTAACGATTGCACATTTTTTTGACATAAATCAAAAAAGAACGAAAAATAGACATATTTTATCAAAAAGTGTCCCCGAAAATGAACAGAATATCCTATCTTTGCAACGTTTAAACAAATCACAATAGGTTATGAATGATTTAATTAAGGTAAATTCAGAGAATCAGAATCAGGCAATCGACAGATGCCAGCAGATTCTTAATGAACGCCGCGAGGCGCTTGCCTCTAAGGCAAGAAGAAGAGATTAAGTCTTTTGATTTTTAGCGAACAAGAGACAAGATTCTTCTTAGAAAGAGATTATTTTCAGAATGACATTCGGTTGAGAGATTCTGCTGAATCTATTTTCCCAACAAGGAGAAAGAATGATTTAGGGAAACAGAACCCCGAAAACTGAAAATGAGAGAGATTTTTCAGAACGACTCTTAAATTTTAAGAGGAACTGAAATTTTTGGGAAAAACAAAAGTTAAAATCCCGTTGTCGTCCATCTTGCATGGTACGTACAACGGGATTTTTTCATTTTCTATCTAATATCCAGGTATCCAAATCAGAATTACTTGTTCTTCTCGCCCTTCATGATAACCTCTACATGATTGCCACTCTTCAAGATAACATTCTTGAGGAAGTCGGAAATCTGAGCGCCATCGATTGACTTCACGAGATTCTTATAGTTGCTGTAATCATCAACCTTGTGAAGGTCGAACATACCCAAGGTCTGAATCCAGTAACCGTTGGTCTTCTCATCAACGCCAGCCTGCTTCAAGAGAATCTCCTTTACTTTCTGCAAATCGTCAGCATCAACCTTGGCAATCACCTCGTCCATACCCTTGAAGAAGCATGGGATGGCAACATCTGCCTTCTCTGGATTCAGCTGAGCCATACCGTTGATGGTAACCTGCACCTTGTTGTCTGCATCGAAGAAGACACCATAGTTGGCACCTGCTGAATAAGCAGCACTCAACTCCTCGCGGATGCTGCGCAGATACTTCATCTCCAGGAGGCGTGCTGCCATATCTGCCAGCACACTGCTCTTCTGGGTATAAGGCATCTTGGCAAACCACATCTCGCGAGCCTGGCTCTGAGGATTCTCCATAGCCTTAGTGAATACATTGCTCACCTTACCTGTAGCACAAGGCATTGGCTGGTTCTTGATCTTGATCTTCATGCCCTGGTTAGGGAGAGAGGCAATATACTGCTCGATGAGTGGGAGGAGCACCTTCTCATCATAGTTGCCTACAAAGTAGAAAGTAAAATCCTTGGCATTACTGTAGAGCTGATGCCACATTTCGAGACAGGCATCATAATCGATGCTCTGGATGTCGGAAGCCTCAGGAATGCGAGCCAGTTTGCTACCCAGGTAAAGGGTACTCTGTACTGAGTCCTGATATACAAGACCTGGGTTATTGCTCTTGTTGGCAAGAACTGTAGTATAGGTATTCTTCATGTTGTCGAATGCCTTCTGATCCTTAGTAACATTGGTCATATTGAGATAAACCAGCTGCATCATCGTCTCAAGATCCTTAGGAGTGGTAGTACCGCTCAAACCGTGACGGAAGGTAGAGAAAGAGAAATCTACACCACATTGCTTGCCGGCAAGTGCCTTCTCCAAATCATTGCTAGAGAATTCACCCAAACCGCTCAATCCCCATACGGCACTGGCATTCTGCGCATTGATAGGGTCATTCTGATAAGCTGCATAACCGATGTTGGCAGAAGCAGCAAACTGAATCTCATCGTCCTTGAAGTCTGTCTTCTTGATAATTACTTTGGCTCCGTTGGAGAGGGTAAGCTTCTTGAAGCCCAACTGCTTGTTCTCCTCAGTCTTCTTGATTTTGCCTGCCTTAGGTGCCTGAGCCATCAGCGGCTCCTGCTTCACATTGTCCACATAAGCCTCAAGCTTCTCGCTGCGCACCTGCTTCACGATGTCGGCAAGTTCCTGTTCGGTAGGATAAACGGCACCCTCTGCCTCGTGCATGAACACCATGCTTACAAGGTTGGTATCGGTAGTACAGATCAACTGCTTCACGGCACTGTTAACCACATCTACAGAAAGGCGTGGCACTACCATCTTATAGATCTGAGTTTCATCCTCTACAGAAGGAATTGGCTCGTTAGAGATGAAATGGTCAACATACTGAGTGGTAAACTGCTCATTCTTCATCTTGGCACGGTTCTCGTAAGTCTTGTCAACATGACTCATGAATTCGTCCTTGGCACGCTGATATTCAGAAGCCGTAAAGCCGAAATCATGCACGCGCTTAGCTTCGCGCATCAAGGCAGCATATGCCTCCTTCACCTTGCCCGGCTTAGCCACGCCTAACACTGAGAAAGCATCCTTTGTACTGGAAACCAAATAGTTGCCAATATCACTACCTCCCTGCAGGAATGGACAATCTGCCTCACGGGCCATCTCAGAAAAACGAGCATTGAGCATAGAGGTTGCCACATTCTTCAAGTAACCCTCAAGCAGATATGGCAAAGTACCTTTCAATGAATCGGGAGTTGTCTCGTTCTTCATCATGATGTTGATGATGTCATACTGCTGCTCCTTGTTCTTATCCACTACGTAGATGGCTGTATCGTTATCAGCTACAGGAACAGGAATCACCTTAGCAGCATCCTTAGGCACCTTAATGCCTGAGAAAAGCTCCTTGATCTTGCCCTCAATATGGTTAACGTCTACATCACCAACAACGATAATAGCCTGATTATCCGGGCGATACCACTTACGATAGTAAGCACGGAGTGTTTCAGGCTTACATCCGTCGATAACGCTCATCAAACCGATAGGCAGACGATAGCCATACTTCTCGCCTTGATAGAGTTTAGGGAGAGCACGCTCCAACATGAGCTGCTGACCTAACATACGCATGCGATACTCGTTGTGAACCACATCGCGCTCATCCTCGATGGCCTTGGTGGTAAGCGAGATGCCATTGCTCCAATCCTTCAGGATGAGCATACATGAATCTACGGCAGAAACACGGGCAGTAGGCACATCGGTGAAGTAATAAACGGTCTTGTCAACACTGGTATAAGCGTTCAGATTACGGCCATACTCCACACCGATGCTCTGCAGATAGTTCTGGAGGGTATTGTCCTTGAAGTGCTCAGTACCATTGAAGGCAAGGTGCTCAAGGAGGTGAGCCAAACCGCGCTGGTCATCGTTCTCATTAATGGAACCTACTTTCTGGGCGATATAGAAGCTGGCTACATGCTCAGGATAACTGTTGTGGCGAATGTAATAGGTCAATCCATTGTCAAGATGACCAATCTTCACATTCTTATCCACTGGGATAGGTGGCATCTGCTGCGCCATCGCTGTTCCCACAGAGAGCAGCAACAGTGCTGCTGCGAAAATTTTTCTTAATCTCATTCTTCTCTGTTTATTAATAAATATGTAATTATTAGCTATTTCTGCTGCAAAATTACATAAAAATTAAAAGATTTGCAAGCATTTGGAAGATTATCTTTCCAAAAGCCTGCAATCTTAACATAAAACTAACATTGAAAGCTCTTCATCCATGAGCCACGGAAGAGGCGGATAAGAAAGAGGATGCCACGGAAGGTAAGCTCCGTAGCCATAGCTATCCAAACTCCCTCCAAGCCATAGCTCTTCGAAAGCCCGTAAGCCAGGGTAAGGCGCACCAGCCACATCGTGCTCAAGTTGATGGCGGCAGGCTTCATCGTATCGCCCGCACCCACGCAAACGCTATAGGTCACGATACTCGCAGCAAAGAAAGGCTCTGCAAATGCCTCGATTCGGAGGCAGACTGTACCCAGTTCCCGAATACTCTCCACCGGTGACAGCACCCCTATCATCTCCGGCGCAAAGACATACATCACTACGCCCATCAATGCCATCACTCCCATGCCCAATCCTACCGTCATATAAGCAAAATTCTTGCAGAGATCCACGCGTCCGGCACCATGCGTCTGCCCCACAAGCGTAGATGCAGCGTCGCCGATACCGTAACCCGGCATATAACAAAGGCTCTCAGCAGTGATGGCAAACGAATGGGCAGCAATGGCAATATTGCCCAATGGTGCCACAATCATGGTGCTCACTATCTGCGCACCGCTCATCAGGATATTCTGTATGGCTATCGGGATACTTATCTTGCAGGCGTGCCTTACATATTCCTCTACCCATCTGAACGGTACCCTATCCTGACGGAAATTGAGCAGACGGTTTCTGAATGCCGAAAGATAGAGATTGGGCAAAGAGATGCTGATATACGCCAAAGCCGTACCCATCGCTGCTCCCACCACACCCATCTTCATAATATAAATGAAGAGATAATTGAAAGCCACGTCACATAGGCATATCAATACAGCCATGATGCTGGGCGTATGCATATTGCCTGCCGACTTGAGCATCATCTCGGAAATATGATACAGGAACACAAACGGCAATACTAGACTGTAAATCAGGAAATAGCGAGAGGAATTGGGAGCGATGTCCTCACCTCCACCCAGCCAATAAGGCAGATGGGAATGAATGCCTACACCGATAAGCGTAACGAAGAGGCTGAAAGCCACTCCACATATCAGGGCATGACGATATACCTGGCGAGCCTTCACCAGGTCGTTGGCACCAATGAAATGAGCTACCTGCACCGAGAAACCGGTGGCTGCTGCACTCAGCAAGCTACCTATCAACCAGGTTGTTGACTCGATAATTCCTATACTTGCCGAAGCCTCAGCGCCTAGATGCCCCACCATCGAAGCATCAATAAAGAACATCAGCACGGTAGAAATCTGTGCCAGCATGGAGGGTACACTCAAACCAGCGATGAGATTCAGCTTCTCACCGCCTGTCATCGGGCGCCCTAAGCGGATAGACTCTATCAGATAATCTGTCTTATTCTTGAATAGCATTTTTTCTTCTATTTATGAATTTACACAATCTATTTATGAGTAAAACGTAAAATCTATCAATTTATGATTTAAACGTAACCTATTTATAATTTAAACGCAAAAAAGGCGACTCCAAAAAGGAATCGCCATTTTTATTTTTTTTAATACATGTTTCGTACCTTTGTTTTTCCCAAAACTTATCTCCCACCGAAGCGGGACAGTACTGTCATTAACCTAGAATAAACAATCTATTTAACCTAACAAACTAAATACCTGTCGTCCTTGAATAAACAATCTTTCTTTACCTTAACTAACACCTAATATAAAAAAACTAACAACCTTAAACCTAAAAACTAAACCTATAAAATCTATTACCTAACTAAAAACCTAAAACTTATTTTTTCTGATGCAAAGGT
>ERZ1026884.1862-NODE-1862-length-10508-cov-8.778724_pt1 | contig 10508 bp, 12 predicted proteins | sample MGYA00380172_ERZ1026884 | MGnify/ENA primary metagenome ERZ1026884 (study PRJEB33269, sample SAMEA4719808) | human gut metagenome | biome: human-associated habitat; feature: organic feature; material: feces | place: Cameroon | collected 2013-10 ... | reverse complement strand
CCGGTAAAGGCGTACCTGGGCTTGACGGCGGCTCGCACTGAGGCATTTCGTAAATGACATACTCGGTATCCGTGATCTTGCCTTTTTCATCCCGAAGCTGGGTGCGCCGGATATACCCGTGGGCTTCCAGCTCCTTCAACGCCGCACCGATGCTGTCCACACCTTCCCGACAGATCGCCGCAAGGCCTCTGGTGGTGTAATTCCACTCGTCAGGGAGCGACAACATCATGGACAGCAGCCCCTTGGATTTCAGGGTCAGCGTCCGATCTTTCAAGTGATGGTTCGACATGACCGTATAATCACGGGTCTTTTCAATACGAAAAACAGCCATCTTCGCACCTCCTTCCTGTGAAAATAAAAAGTGTTGATTTTGGGCGGTTTACCCGTCTGTATGCCTCCGTTTTCTCCCGCATGGGAAAACATCCACGCCCTGTTCAGAACGCAAGCCACGGAGGAAGAAACAGAAGATATCCCACTGATTTTGATACAGTTTTCAGTCGGCTACCTCTCACGGTCTTTATGGTCATAGTGGAGATCGCCGGAAAGCACCTTCGCATGGTTGCGGATTTTGATATGCCCCTTTTCCTGATTCTCCAAAGCCTTGCTGTATCCGGCGTCAGTCAGGAACAGGCGCATTTTCTCACCCTTCCAGCCAACAGGCGAGTCATGGGTAAGAACATCAAAGACGATCATATGTCTGGTCGCCGGGTCGAAACGCTCCAAAGCCATAATGTCATGGCCGGATAACTTCTGCGCCCCGGATCGTTGCCTGGCCTCTGCCAGCATTTCCCCGATGGTGCGGGCTTTCTCCGGCAGACGGTATTCGGTCTGCACCTTGCGGATCAAATCCATACACTCCTGATTCGACAGGGGACGGAGCTTGTCCAGAAGGCTTTCTGCCGTTTCTTTTACTGCCTGGTTCGGCGCATAGCGCCATGTCATGTAAATCTCATTCAGGGCAGCGTTCTGATTGGTACTTTCAATCTGAAACACCATCCTCATTTCTGCTTCTGTCAATTTCATTGCCAGCCTCCTTCAAAAATGGGTATAAAAAAACGCCATAGGTTTTTTGAGCCTACGGCGTTTCTTGCGATATTCACAATTCCAAACTTTCCAGCCACTCGTCAAAAGATCTCTTGGAGACGCGGATCGCATTGCCTATGCGGACGATCCTGAACTCCTCCTGCTTGACGAGCTGATATGCGGTTGTGCGGCCGATGTTGAGCATGGCTGCAATCTGTTCCACGGTATATGTGCGCGGTTCCGGCAGTGACTTTTTCTCTTTCTTGTCCATAGTAACCTCCATGTATTTGCCTTGTCATTTTGACTAAGGGAGTGGAGAATGGCAGTAGCAATCAGCTTTGGCGAGATGTCCTCTTGCTAAGAATTTGCTAATAGGACCACCCAACGGACATATAAAACTGCGTCAGAATAGGTGTTTTGCACCATAAAGTTCGTTTACTACAAGTCATTCTGCGTAAGGGATGATATTGGAAGTTACATCCGAACCGTGTATCACATGGTAAGCCATACTCCTAAGCGTGGGGTCGGAGGTTCAAATCCTCTCTGGGACGCCAGAAAGCACCGCTGCAAGCCTTTTTCGGGGTTTGCAGCGTTTTTTTGTTCCTCCTTCTCCCGGTAATTTCGCTTCCGTTATGCAAAAGTGGGCTTATCCCCTTTATTTATCTTCGCTTCGGTTACGGTGCAGGCTTGCCTTCAGTGCCGTGACAGTATCCGTGATGATTTTTATTTCATCCTCGTTACAATCTGCGGCCAGATCAGAAAGCCAACTGTTCAGGACAGGCCGCGCACTGCGCATTTCCATGCACAGCACCTCGGCGGGATCACAGTCCAGAATATTCATCATCTGCACAAGCAGCTTTGTGCTGGGAATCGTCATGCCGGTTTCAATATGGCTGATATGTGTAGACCCCACATCAGTCATCGCAACCAGCTGCTCCTGCGTCATGTTTTTCCGTATGCGCGCTTCCTTGAGCCGTGCGCCAATAAATGCGTAGTCTATCATACAAACAAGTCTCCTGCAGATGAAGTGTTCTTAACTTGGATTGTATGTGCATTTTGGTCATGTTTTAATATCCTAAACGTGCAACTGCTTATACACTTATAGTTACAGAGGGAATTTATGCCAATTTTTGGTGCATCAGAGTATTATTTGCCTAATTAAGCCAAATTTTTTCGTTGAAAGGTCAACAAATCTCAAAAAGCCGGCTCGCAACACACTTATAGCGCACACGCCGACAAAAGCGAACCATCCTACCACGCCGCACGCTTCCCTGTTTCACCGCTGCCCCAGTTGCTCCGTCACGGCGAAGTGGTTTTTCTCATACCGGATCAGCCCGTCCCGCTGCATGAGGGACAGCTCGTTGCTCAGCGCGCTACGCTCCACGTTCAGGTAATCCGCCAGCTGCTGGCGGTTGTAGGGTATGTCGAATTCATAGCTGCCGGTGCGCTTGATGCACTCCGAGAAATAGGACAGCAGCCGCTTGCGGATGGACTTGGGCGAGGTGTGCAGCACCCGGCGGGAAAGCTGCAAATTCTTCCCGGCGGATAGTGTCAGCAGGTTCCGCAGCAGCCGGAGGTGGCGGGGACACACCTTGGCGCAGGGCTCCAGCACCTGCCCGATGTGCAATAGCAGCACCTCCGTGTCCTCGGCGGCGGTGACGTTGACCATCAGCGGCTCACCCGGCGCGCAGGCATACGCCTCCGCAAAGATGCCGCCTGCGCCCACACTGCTGAGGACGCTGTTGTTGCCCCATACGTCCCCCATCTCGATGATGACACGGCCGGACAGCACCACGCCCAGCTGCTCCGTGGGCGTCCCCTCCGGCAGGATGACCGCGCCCTTTTTATAGGTGCGCTCTGCGGCGCGCAGGCAGCGCAGCATTTCTTCGATGTCCGGCACCGTCATGCCGCGAAATAGCGGGGTGTTCCCCAAATTGATCCGCATATTTTTCTCCTTTTCGTTGGCGTGCCAACAGACTTTCATAAATTATGATAGTAAAATGAAGCCACAAAGTCAAGAAGAACCGCAAGGAGGACAAAAATATGGTACGGAGAATCATTGAGATCGACAGGGACAAGTGCAACGGCTGCGGCGCCTGCGCCGAGGCGTGTCACGAGGGTGCCATCGCCATGGTGGACGGCAAGGCGCAGCTGATGCGGGACGATTACTGCGACGGGCTGGGGGACTGCCTGCCCACCTGTCCCACCGGGGCCATCACCTTTGTCGAGCGGGAGGCCGCCGCCTACGACGAGAAAGCCGTCATGGAGAACAAGCAGCGGAAAATGCGGGAACAGGGCATGACGCTGCCCTGCGGCTGCCCCGGCAGCCAGTCCCGGAACATCCAGCGCGTGACTGCGCCCGCCGCGGAAGCATCCCGCGCTGAGCAGGCAAGCCGCCTGTCCCAGTGGCCGGTGCAGATCAAGCTGGTGCCGGTGAATGCGCCGTATTTCGACGGGGCGCGGCTGCTCATCGCCGCCGACTGCACCGCCTACGCCTACGCCGCCTTCCACGAGCGGTTCATCAAGGGACACATCACGCTGGTGGGCTGTCCCAAGCTGGACAGCGTGGACTATGCCGAAAAGCTGACGGAGATCATCCGCAGCAACGACATCAAGAGCGTCACCGTCGTGCGCATGGAGGTGCCCTGCTGCGGCGGGCTGGAGCTGGCGGCGAAAAAGGCACTCCAGCAGAGCGGGAAGTTCATTCCGTGGCAGGTGGTCACCGTCACGGTGGACGGCCGGCTGGTGGAGGAGTAAAACACAGGAGAACACGAAAGGAGAAGTATTATGAAATACGTTTGCACCGTTTGCGGTTGGGAGTACGACGAGAGCGCAGGGTATCCCGAGGGCGGCATCGCGCCGGGAACGCCCTGGAGCGAGGTACCGGAGGATTTTGAATGCCCCCTGTGCGGCGTGGGTAAGGACAGCTTCGAGGAGGCGTGAGCTTTCTGAGAGGCAGGAGCCAAGCGACAAGCGATAAAGACCGAAAACAGCTGCGCGGCTGCGGGGAGAACGCTCTTCGCAGCCGCGCGGCTTTTGGGCTTGGTTTTTTTCGCAGAGGCTTTCTTCTTGCTGCCCCTGCCTTTTTGCCCCAATCGCTTTATTTTCAGCGAATTTAAGATATATTTCCATTAAATCCCCGTTCTTAACAAAGATTTTAACCCATTCACTTTATTATAGTAATAGAATACAGCGTGTCTGTCCCACCAGTGCCGCCCTCTTCCGCTGCGGCTATGGAGACAGTAAAAATAAACCGTCCTTGCGGCAGAAACGCCGCAGAAGAACGACGACAAAGATCAAGGAGGAACGAACATGCACACGAAGAAACTAATGACATTGCTGTTGGCAGTCGTGCTGGTGCTTTCTTTGGCCGCCTGCGGCGCAAAGGGCGGCGATCACATGGACGGCATGGACAACGAGCCGAAGACCGCCGAGGAGGCAGCCGCCATGCACAAGGAGCTGACAGCGCAGGAGGCTGCTATTCTGGCGGAGAACACAGCACTTTGGGAAAAGGTCTTTATGGCAGCGGACAAGGGTAAGATCATGATGGAGGACGGCAAAAACTACGGCGACTTCCTGCTGGAAACCATCAACGCCGCCAAGGATCAGTTTTCGGCAGACGAGCTGAAGCTGCTTCAGAGTGAGGCGGAGAAGATTCGCGACATCGGAAACAAGCTGGCCGCACTGGAGGAAAAGTATCCCGAGATCATGCAAAAATCTCTGGACAGCGATATGAATATGCCGGCGGACAAGGATATGGACACGATGCCCGACGGTGGCAGCAAGGACAATAAAACCGACGGCGGCAACACAGGCAATAAAACTGATAGCGGCAGCACGGGCAACACCCCCGACAATGGCAGTACGGGCAATAAGACCGATAGTGGCAGCACGGGCAGCAAGACGGATGACAGCAGCCTGCCGAAGTTCCCTGCCTTTGAGGGCAAGGATCTGGACGGGAATACGGTAAAGAGCAGTGATCTGTTCTCCGGCAAAGCCGTCACCGTGGTGAATTTCTGGTTCACCACCTGCGGTCCCTGTGTGGGCGAGTTGGGCGATCTGGACGCGCTGAACAAAGAGCTTTCCGGCAAGGGCGGTGCGCTGATCGGCATCAACGCTTTTACGCTGGACGGCAACGAGGCGGCTATCTCTGACGCCAAGGATGTGCTGACTCAGAGCGGTGCCACCTATCAGAACGTGTACTTCGATTCCGGCAGCGAGGCGGGTAAGTTCGTGGAGAGCATCTACGCCTATCCCACCACCTACGTGGTCAACCGCAGCGGCCGCATCGTGGGTGATCCCATTGTGGGGGCTATCACCAGTAAGGCACAGGCCGATGCACTGCAAGCTCAGATCGACAAGGCACTGGCTGCCGATATGGGCTGATCCAATATCTTCAAAGGGAGGCTATTATGAAGAAAAAGAACTGTAAGCTGACGAGCATTCTGCGCGTCATTGCCCTGCCCCTGGTGGGTAGTGCCGGAGGGTGGCTGTACTACCGCTATGTGGGCTGCGTCACCGGCACCTGCGCCGTTACGTCCAGCCCGTGGCTCTCCACCGGCTTCGGCTGCGTCCTTGGGTCGCTGCTATATACCGTCCTGCGGCCCGGCCGCGGCAAGAGGCAGGACGGTAACGGGGCGGAGTGACCCTTGCTCCCCCTGAAAGGAGGAAACGCCATGTATCGAAGCGTATTGGCCCTTCTTTTCGCCTCGGTACTGCTGCTCAGTGGCTGTGCCGCAGGACGGCAGCGTGTACCGCGGGAAAAGGACACGCAGGGAACGGACATGGCCGGACAGCCCTCGGATATGTCCGGCGAGGAGGGTATGTATATGGACACTACGGAAAATGTCATCTATCTGGCAGGCGGCTGCTTCTGGGGCATGGAGCAGCTGATGCAATCCATCCCCGGCGTCATCGACGCCCAGAGCGGCTACGCCAACGGCACCTGCGAGGCGGACGCCGATTACAAGACCATCTGCAAGGGCGACACCGGCTTCCGGGAGACCGTTCGGGTGGAGTATGACCCTGAGCAGGTGAGCCTGGATGCCCTGCTGCTGGCGTACTTCTACGTCATCGACCCCACGGTGCAGAACCGGCAGGGCAACGACCGGGGCAGCCAGTATCAGACCGGCGTGTACTACACCAACGACAAGGTCAGGGAAACGGTGGAGCGCATCGCGGACATTGAGCGGGGCCGCAGCGAGAAATTCTTTGTGGAGATCGGCCCGCTGAAGAATTACTATCCCGCCGAGGAATATCACCAAAACTATCTGGAAAAGAACCCCAACGGCTACTGCCACATCCCCCGGGCGGAGATGGAGCTGTTCTCCAGGCTGCGCATCGATCCGGGCGACTACCGGAAGCCCGCGGCGGAGACCATCCGGGACACGCTGACGGCGGAGCAGTACCGCGTCACGCAGGAGAGCGGCACGGAGCGCGCCTTTACCGGCGAGCTCTGGGACAAGTTCGAAAAGGGCATCTATGTGGACATCGTCACCGGCGAGCCGCTGTTCTCCTCTACGGATAAGTTTGAAAGCGGCTGCGGCTGGCCTGCCTTTACAAAGCCCATCGAGAGTCCTGCTGTGGTGGAACGGGAGGACTTGAGCCACGGCATGCGCCGCACAGAGGTGCGCAGCCGCGCCGGTGACTCCCATCTGGGCCATGTGTTCACCGGCGATCCGGAGTCGCCCAACGGTGTGCGCTACTGCATCAACAGCGCCGCCCTGCGCTTCGTGCCTTACGCGAGGATGGAGTCCGAGGGCTACGGGTACCTCCTGAATTTGTTTGAGGGATAGGCCGGGCACGGATATGTTGACGCAGCAGAAAAGAAAACCTCCGCTCGACTGAGCAGACCACACAAGCCAACTGACCCTCCGTATGCTTCAGTACATACGGAGGGTCAGCTGCTGTTCGTAATGAAAGCCTTTTGCTCTGAAAGAGCTTTTGGGGTTTGATAAGTGTGAAGCATATCTTTTCAGGTTTTTCTACCGCTTTTTCACCTGGCATTTGCCGCTGCCTTTTCGCCGCCGAAAACGGAGCGCGGATTATTCAGCTCTGCCGCAGCCCATTTCAGCGGAGCGGGCGCTATCCGCGCTGACGGCTGATTTGCGACGAATTTGCATATTGACATCAGGGCGGCGTCATGTTATGCTAAATTGCAAATGAATTGCAAATTGGAGGCGGGGTGACTTGTCCAGTTACAGCACGCGGCAGAGGAAGGCTCTGCTTGCCTATTTGAGCCGGCACCCGGATGAGCTGCTGTCCGCACGGCAAATTGCGGACGCGCTGGCGGATGAAAAAATCAGCCTCAGCGCCGTGTATCGAAACCTTGCACAGTTAGAGGCGGAAGAAAAAGTGCGGCGCAGCAGCAAGAGCGGCACGCGGGAGGTCTACTATCAGTACCTTGACGCCGAAAGCTGCAAGGGTGCGCTGCACATGAGCTGTGTAAAATGCGGCAGGACCTTTCACATGGCAAGCGGCAACGCCGCCCTGTTTGCAAAGCATTTGGCGCAGAGTGAACAATTCACGCTGGACGCCGCCGACACAGTTCTCTATGGCACCTGCGCGGACTGCAGGGAAGAATAATATTTGGAAGGAGGACAGGCTATGACAAAGAAATCTCGTTTGATCACAGGCTTGCTGGCAGCCGTGCTGGCGGCTGTCATGCTGTCCTCCGCTGTCTATATTGCGGTCGAAGCCAACCACAACTGCTCCGGCGAGGACTGCGCCATCTGCCACCAGCTGCAGGTCTGTGAAAATCTGCTCAAGAGCATTGGGCTTGTCGGTGCTGCCGCGGTTTTCGCCGCGGCGGTCAGGTATGCCCCGTGCAGGGTCATCCCCTCCTACGCGGAGGTTGTCCGCACGTTTACTCTGGTTTCGCTCAAGGTCAAGCTTTCAGATTAAATAAGAACTATTTACAAGGGTGTAGTCTATCCGTTTTCGGATAGGCTTTCGCGGCGTTGCCGTTACCCTTGTATTTTTGCGCCCATTTTTACGTTCTTATCATAATCTGGAGGTACATATAGCCTATGAAAAAGATAACTGCGCTGCTGCTTGCGCTAATGATGCTGGCCGGCGTCCTTGCCGGCTGCGGAAAGCCGAAGGATGCCGGAAAAGCCGGCAAATTGAAGGTCGTCACGACCATCTTCCCCGAATACGATTGGGTCAGGGCGATCCTGGGCGACAAGGCGGAGAACGCCGAGGTCACCATGCTGCTGGATAACGGCGTTGACCTGCACAGCTATCAGCCCACCGCCGATGATATTGTCAAGATCTCCGATTGCGACCTCTTCGTCTATGTGGGCGGCGAGTCCGATGGCTGGGTGGAAAATGCTCTGCAAAACGCCGCCAACAGGAATATGAAGGTCATCAACCTGCTGGATGTGCTGGGTGATTCCGTGAAAACGGAGGAGACCGTTGAGGGCATGCAGGAGGACGGTCACGACCACGGTCACAGCCACGATGAACAGCTCACAGAGAATGACATCAAGGATCGCACCCTCTCGGATTTCGCCGGTGCGTGGAAGTCCCTGCACCCCTATCTGCTGAACGGCGACCTGGACAAATTCTGCCAACACAGGGCGGAGGAGGACGGGGACAGCTCGACCACAAAGGACACCTATTTGGAGAAGTTTAAGGCTTCGTGGCAATGCGACGCTGAGAAGATCTCTATCAACGGGAACACGATCACATTCACTTATGGAGACGGAAAAACCGTTTCCGCTGAATACACCTATGCCGGTTATCAGCCGAAGCTGGATGACGAGGGCAAGATCCGCAGCGTCCGCTATCAGTTCGAAACCACCAGTGCCGATGCGCCCCAATATGTGCAGTTCAACGACCACGGCCACGAGCCGGGCGAGGCGGAGCATTTCCATATCTACTTCGGCAACGACGGCTTCGATGCGCTGATGAGCGGCAAGACCAATCCGTTTTTTGTGAAGGACGCGCTTTCCGCAGAGGACATCCTTGATGAGCTGATGGGGCATGACCATGGGGAGGAAAAGGACGAGCACGTCTGGCTGTCCCTGAAGAACGCCCAAGCACTCTGCGTGACGATTGCGGACGCGCTGTGTGCCATCGACCCGGACAACAAGAACACCTATATCGCCAACGCCGCGGCGTATAGGGACAAGCTGGCTGCTCTTGACGCAGACTATAAGGCGGCCGTGGACGGTGCGGCTCATAAGACCGTTTTGTTCGGCGACCGTTTCCCGTTCCGTTATCTGGTGGACGATTACGGTCTGCGCTACTATGCCGCCTTTGCGGGCTGCTCTGCCGAAACCGAGGCCAGCTTTGAAACCGTTTCGTTCCTTGCAAAGAAGGTGGATGAGCTGGGACTTCCCTGCGTGCTGACCATCGAGGGCGCACAGCACAGGATCGCGGAAACCATCGTTCAGAACACCGCCGGGAAGAATCAGAAGGTGCTGACCATGGATTCCATGCAGTCCACCACCTCCAAGGACGTGGCAAACGGCGCCACCTACCTTTCCGTTATGGAGAAAAATCTCTCCGTGCTGAAGGAAGCGTTGGGGTAAGGAGGTAGGTCTATGGCTCAGCTCACTTGTCAAAATCTCTGTGCCGGCTACGATGGACGACCCGTTCTCCAAGACCTCAGCTTTGAGATCCTGGCAGGCGACTATCTCTGCATCGTAGGGGAAAACGGCTCCGGCAAGAGTACCCTTATGAAAACGATCCTCGGCTTGCAGGCCCCCATCAGCGGCAGAATTTTGACGGGCGATGGGCTGAGGAAAAACGAGATCGGCTATCTGCCGCAGCAGACAGTGGTACAAAAGGACTTCCCGGCATCCGTGAGAGAGATCGTTCTCTCCGGGTGCCAGGGACGCTGCGGCAGCCGTCCTTTTTATAATAAAGAAGAAAAGAAACTTGCGATGGACGCCATGGAGAAAATGCAGATTACACAGCTCGCAAGGCGGTGCTATCGGGAGCTGTCCGGCGGACAGCAGCAGCGGGTGCTGCTTGCCCGCGCCCTGTGCGCCACGCAAAAAATGCTGCTTCTTGATGAGCCTGTTTCGGGGCTTGACCCCAAGGTGACGGCGGAAATGTATACGCTCATCGAAAAGCTCAACCGTGAGGACGGCATCACCGTGATCATGATCTCTCACGATGTGGCCGCCGCCGTCCGATACGCCAGCCATATTCTGCATATTGGCGACACGGTTTTCTTTGGGACAAGGGCGGACTATCTTCAAAGCCCGCAAGGACGGCTGTTTGACGTGAAGAAGGGCGGTGACAGCCAATGACCGCTATCTTGGAAAAGCTGGCTCTCTATTGGGCATATCCCTTTGTCCGCTATGCGCTCATTGTCGGTGTGCTGATCGCGCTTTGCTCCTCCCTGCTGGGCGTGACGCTGGTGCTGAAGCGATTTTCCTTCATCGGTGACGGTCTCTCCCACGTGGCGTTCGGCGCGATGGCGATTGCCGCCGTGCTGCAGATCACCAACAAAATGCCCCTTGTCATGGTCA
>ERZ1026884.1859-NODE-1859-length-10514-cov-14.249355_pt1 | contig 10514 bp, 7 predicted proteins | sample MGYA00380172_ERZ1026884 | MGnify/ENA primary metagenome ERZ1026884 (study PRJEB33269, sample SAMEA4719808) | human gut metagenome | biome: human-associated habitat; feature: organic feature; material: feces | place: Cameroon | collected 2013-10 ... | reverse complement strand
ACGGGGTAACCCATAATAACATGCCACTTACCGACAATAAACACCCGATAAAACCATGTAGAAAAAAATCACGGATTTTGAACACCCTACCTAACGGGGTAACCCATTAAAATAATACATGAATCGAGGCATTTTCAGCATTTGTTCTTGTTGAATATCAATCATTTAAAACATCAAAAATACCTGCAAGGCGAAAATTAATGAAATAATTAATGGAACAATTAATGGGCATTAATGGTAATTAATGTTCCCTTAAACAGCAGCGTAGCTGCAAATCTAATTTCCGCTTCGCGTTTTTTTTGAACATTAATGTCCACCAATGCCCATTAATTATTCCATTAATTTTCTGTATGGTTTTATCAACATCAAAAACCGATAAAATCGTGCACAACCTTTTGCGGATTTTGAATACCCTACGATAAGGGGGACATTAAATGGATTACCTTTGTCGATGAAATGCTTTAATAAAATTCGGTATGGATTAATATGAAGAATCTATTTCTTCTAAAAAATGTGCTACAAGGGCATAAATAGCGTTTTTAAGCGCATGAAGAGGTATGAGCTTATATTTCTGCTGTTTATTATGATAAGGTAGCTTAAATCGAAATTATGGCACTTATGCAACTGAAAACAGATTTATCGTACGGAATTTTTGGGATGATTTTTTCTGAATGCGGCTTGTTTTGTGTTCTAAAAAAAAGTTTGGGTTTGATGTGGGTAGATAAAAAAGTGGGTAGGACATTGGTTTTCAGTCATTAACGTCTTAGGGTTAAAGTAAAGGTGAAAGTTAACCAGAAAAATGGTCAAAAAAAACATTTTCGGAAATTTCATTTTTGAAAAAGTTTGCCGTATCTTTGCCCTGGTTTAAGGATAACCGTCTTACAAAAACTTTTACGACGCCTCCCAATATGGCACTATGAGACAAGCATAGTGTGATTATTTAGAAAAGACGAAAAACATTGGGTATCAATACTTTTTAATGCGATGCAATAGGGCATTTTCCTTGTTTTAGCCATTTGTTTGGCTAAGGAAAGTGTGTGCTTTGTGAAGCGATTGATGAGATGCAGATGTAAGTTGAAAAATGAATGAAAGTTTTCCAAAATGGAAAACTTTTGCTTCTCGACTTTCGTAAAAGTTTTCTCTCATTATAAGGGAAAAGCTCTTAAAATGTGGCAGTTTGCTTCTTTTTAAGAGCGTTTGAGAACTTTATTTTGGGATAATCATAGTAGAACAACTCCTTTTATTAAAATAACTTTTAGACCCCACTTATGTGCACCGACAACTTTATCATTACTAAGCGTAACGGCACAACCGAGCCGTTGAGCATAGAAAAAATTAAATCGGCTATTATCAAGGCTTTCCAAAGCCAAAGCAAAGATATCGATGCTGAAACCCTTAACCGCATCATGCAGCGTTTGCGTTACTGCAATGGCATGAGTGTAGAGGATGTGCAGAATCAGGTAGAAGTTGCCCTTATGGCTGAGCACCACTACCAGGTGGCTAAAGCTTTTATGCTTTATCGCAAGCGCCATGAAGACGATCGTGAGACAGCAGACAAATTGCGTTTCCTTATCAACTACTGCAACTCTACGAATCCTGCTACAGGTTCTAAGTACGATTCAAATGCGAACGTAGAGAATAAGAACATCGCCACACTTATTGGCGAACTTCCTAAACAAGGTTTTATTCGTTTGAATCGTCGTTTGCTTTGCGACCGCATTAAGGAGATGTATGGCAAAGAATTGGCAGATCGTTACATCTACCTCCTTAAGAACCATTACATCTATAAGAACGACGAAACTTCGCTTGCCAACTATTGTGCTTCAATCACCATGTATCCTTGGTTGCTCAATGGCACAAAGGACATTGGTGGCAATTCAACCGCACCTACTAACTTGAAGTCGTTCTGCGGTGGTTTTGTCAATATGGTCTTCATTGTGAGCTCTATGCTTTCGGGTGCTTGTGCTACCCCCGAGTTCTTGATGTATATGAGCCATTTCCTTGAGGTGGAATACGGTAGCGATTATTATGCACATGCCGACAAGGTCGTAGACCTTTCTACACGTCAGCGCACCATTGATAAGATTATCACCGATTGCTTTGAGCAGATTGTATATTCTATCAATCAGCCTACAGGTGCACGAAACTTCCAGTCTGTGTTCTGGAACATCTCTTACTACGATAAGTATTATTTCGAGAGCATCTTTGGCGAATTCCGTTTCCCCGATGGCGAACGTCCCTCATGGCCTGCACTCGATTGGTTACAACGTCGTTTTATGAAGTGGTTCAACCAAGAGCGTACCAAAGCCGTTCTTACCTTCCCTGTTGAAACCATGGCGCTCCTTTCAAAGGATGGCGATGTAATGGACAAGGAATATGCTGAGTTCACTGCACAGATGTATGCCGAAGGTCACAGCTTCTTTACATACATGAGCGACAATGCCGACTCTTTGGCTTCGTGCTGCCGTTTGCGCAACGAGATTCAAGACAATGGCTTTAGCTATACCCTTGGTGCAGGTGGTGTGAGCACAGGTTCTAAGTCTGTGCTTACGGTCAACCTCAACCGTTGTGTGCAGCAAGCCACACGCGAAGGTCGTTCGTATGTAGAATATCTTGAAGGCATCATCGACCTTATGCACAAAGTGCAGATGGCTTATAATGCCAACCTTAAGGACTTGATGGATAAGGGTATGCTTCCTCTCTTCGATGCAGGTTATATCAACATCAAGCGTCAATACCTCACCATTGGTGTAAATGGTATGGTAGAGGCTGCCGAAAGTTTGGGCATCACCATCTCTGACAACAAGGAATACGAAGAATTTGTGGGCAATATTCTCGGTCTTATTGAAGATTACAACCACAAGTATCGTTCGAAAGAGGTGATGTTTAACTGCGAGATGATTCCTGCCGAGAATGTAGGTGTAAAACATGCACGTTGGGACCGTGAAGATGGTTACTATGTGCCTCGCGATTGTTACAACTCATATTTCTATGTAGTTGAAGACAATAATACCGACATCATCGAAAAGTTCCGTTTGCATGGACGTCGTTTCATTGAGCACCTCACAGGTGGTTCTGCGCTTCACATGAATCTTGATGAACACCTCAGTCAGCCTCAATATCGTCAGTTGCTTCGTGTAGCTGCGAAGGAAGGATGTAACTACTTCACCTTTAACATCCCCAACACCCTTTGCAACGACTGTGGACACATCGACAAGCACCACCTTCACACTTGTCCTAAGTGTGGTTCTACCAACCTCGATTACCTCACTCGTATCATTGGTTACTTGAAGCGCGTAAGCAACTTCTCGCTCGACCGTCAGAAAGAGGCAGGTCGCAGATATTACCAAAAGATTGAGGCATAATTGCTTGTAAAGACATTTTTTAGAAGCAAAACTTAAAATAAAACTTTAAAAAGGGCTTATAGGGTGCCACTTCGCCCTCTATAAGCCCTTTTTATTTTTCATGAATCATGCTAAAGTATTACAATCACGATATCGTATTTCAAGAATACCCCGACGAGGTAACCTTAGCCATCAACCTCACCCTTTGTCCGAATCGCTGCATAGGTTGTCATAGTGCTTATTTACGCGAGGATATAGGTGAGGAACTTACCCCAGAGCGTATAACGGCGTTAATCGATGCCAACGAGGGCATTACTTGTGTTGGCATACAAGGTGGCGACAACGACCCTGAGGCAGTGCTTGCCCTTTGTCGTTACGTGCAGACACATTACCAAGGTCGTATACGTACGGGTTGGTATTCGGGTCGTACATGGCAGCCTACACCTATCCAACTCCAACAATCCCTAAATTACCTCAAATTAGGTCCCTACATCTCTAAATTAGGTCCGCTCTCATCTCCCACCACCAACCAGCGTTTCTACGCTGTAAACGCCTCTGATGGCACTTTAAAGGATATGACAGAAAGATTCTTGAAGAAAAAGGTAGGTTTCTAAAAAAAGCACCTTATGCAATCTTGATGACTGCATAAGGTGCTTAATTTTTTTATAGAACAGAGCTCAAGGGGTTAGTCTTCGTTCCAAGCGCTTGTACTCCAGTCTTGCTGGTTGCTTTGGAATGAACCGTTGAATTCTTCGTTACCCGGAGTAATTTCTAAATTATCACCGCCAGTACTATTAAAATCAGATGAACCTAAGAGGTTGCTTTCCATTGCAAGTTGCACACTTGTTGATGCAGGGCGGATATATGTTTTCTTCATTGTTTTAATTTTTTGCTTTAGAGATGTTTTTGTGTTACTTTACAATCACCTTTTTGCCACCCATCACATAGATGCCAGCAGGCAGACCTGTAGTGCCATTGTTGCTAACCTTTACACCTTGGAGGTTGTAAACGGCAGTGTTTTCAACAACCACACCAGTGTTTACGTCGAGAATACCAGTAGTGTTTCCACCATCGAAGCGAATCAACATGCCATTAGCATTGTTTGCAGTAGTAAAGTATGCGCAACCTGCGGGGAGAGTTGCAGAAGCACCACCAATGCGAAGTTTCTGTACGCCATTGATATCTGCAACACCATACTTACCATTCATGTTCATATTTGCAGTGTAGTTACCTGAGAAGGTGTATGAACCATAAGTTACAGGAGTGGGATTAGATGCTTCGAGGTTGCCACCATAGCAGAGAGGTTCAGTTTCGTCATATACAACTTTGTTAGCAAAGTAAACCAAGTAAGGTTTATTGGCTTCAATTACACCATTTTCAACTTTCTTGAAGCTTAATCCATTTTCGTCGGCAGAAGCGAATTCTTGTACAGCGTTCATTGTACCATCAGGATTTTTGTCAAGAGCAAAAACAGATGTGGGGAAAGGTAAACATACTGTATTCCAGCCTTTCTTGAAGGTACGGGTCATTGTGATATTCGCCAAGCCTGGAACAGTTTTTATATTGCCATCTTTGAAATTTGTAGTAGGAGCAAAGGTGACATTGATAAACTGAGAAAGAGTTGCACGCATATCAATAGCAATGCTTGCTGTCATTTGATTATCGCTTACTGTAGCAGTCAGGTCTACAGGAATATCTCCCATTTCAGATAACTCCGGACCCATCCATTCGCTGATATTAGGGTCGTCACCAGCAGTAATTTTTATATTTTGTTTAGCTGTGTAGACATTACCTGTTTTTGTAAGATTCGTCAATTCAATGTTTCCGATACATAAAGCATCAGGTCCAGTTCCCAACATAAAGTTGTGAAGTTTGAATGTGTGACTACCATCTATTTCTTTAACTAACGTGATGTCATTCGATTGGGGAGTCATGAAGCTAGGTGCATTGGTACCATTGCTAATACCTACAGAAAGATCATTAGTATATGTGTACTGCTCTATTATATGGATAGTATAGGTTGTGATGGCACTTGCATTTGTAGTTGCATCATAGTCTTCGCCTTTGACAATAACCTCGCAAGTATTCTCATCCTTTAGGCTTACTGATACATTAGCACCTTTTCCGTGCTTTTTGTATGTAATTTTGTTAGGATCGAATTTACCATTGACAGTAAGTGTGTATTCTGTAGTATTCTCTGAAAATCCTTCAATAGCTGTGCCGTTATATGAAAGAGCGCTAAGACCATGATAATAGATAAACTTTACATTATCAATTGTAAATTCATCATTAGCAGTCGCACCTGCTGTTTCATTGGTTGTAAATGATGCTAAAAGATACAACTTTTTGGGTTTAGTCATATCTTTTGTATAAGTGAAATCAGCTCCAACATGTTTCCATGCAGTTTTTGTATCTTCTACATAAACTGTTGCTTCACCATATTTATATGAGGCTTGAGTAGCATCTTCAGGATCTTTGTAGTCTATGTCTCCATGAAGAATAAAATGTCCTCTACCTGCAGGGCTTCCACCTGATTTGAATATAGCATCAAATTCGACTCTGTCTGGTTGTCCAAAAAGTAACGAGAATTTATCATTGCCTGCAACAGTGCGATTGTAATTACTTGTACTTTGGGGGGATGTAGATCCCATTTTGATACGTCCAGTTGTGAAATTACCATTAGCATTTGTATCGCCAGATTTTACATACTTAGAAACTATCTTAACAGCAGATCCTGTCCCATTAAATCCTGTTACCTTTGTGGTGTTTTTATATGTGTATCCACCCCATTTACCATTGGCTGAAGATGCAAATAATCCATCAGCATTCTTAAAGGATGACCAATGATTACCGGGTTCGTTTTCGTTTTCCCAGGTTTCAAAGTCTCCATTGGGGTGTTGATAGTAGATAGTTTGAGCCTGAGTGGATACTGCAACACTAGCAAGCATTAAAGAAAAAAGAAAATTCTTCATATATTTACTTTATAATTTTTTTGTTGTTAATAATGTTTACACCCTTAACGAGTGTGTTCGCGCGACGGCCATCGATTGTGTAGATAGTCTTCGCAGTAGAAGCAGCGTCAGCCTTTACATGGTCGATTGCCTCGGGGACGAGTGCAAACTGAATGGTATAGGTTGTGGTAGCTTCGGGATTAAACTTTACGTCTTGTGCGTCAACACGGATGGTGAGTACGCCCGTTTCGCCATTGTAGTTCTTGGTTACGGTAGCACCTTCGCCCACCTTAGTAAAGCTAAACTTGGTTTCGTTGTAAGCTTCGGTAGTAGTAGCCGTGTTGTCGTCGGCAAAAGCAATTTCCTTGCCATTGATCATAGCATTCTTAATGCCGTGGCGATAGATAAACTTAATGTTGTCTACGGTCAAAGAGTTGCCTACGCCCATTTTGTTGCGGTCGCCAAAGTAGTCGTTCGCAGCAAAGATAATGTTCAAAGAGTCGGGCTGCACGTCAGTACCTGCAAATTCACCATAGTTCAAATCTACAACCATTGTTGCGAGAGCGTCTGTTTGGTCGCCTTCGATGCTCTTTACAACCGAAGCCACGCAAGCAGCATCTTCGCTCTTGCTAACTTTGCCACCTTGATTAGTGTCAATGCCAAGGATGTTGCGGTCGCGACCATACATAGTAACCTTAGAGCTACCCCCTGTTTCGCCAGGCACATCCGCTTGCTTGTATTCGCCCTTCCAAAGGTAGGCTACAACAGTTGCATTTTCTGTGGGATTCGCTTCGCCGTGCGTACGCATGTAGTCAAACTGAATGGCATCGGGTTTTCCCTTGAAAGCAACACCCCCAAAAGCACCACCGTCAGCAGAGTTTTTCAAATCTGCGACGTTTGCAGTAGCCCAACTTGTACCCAAAGTCATATAACCCGGAACAATTTGAGACTTCATCATGGGGTTGGTTGTGTTGGTAAGGGTAACAGCGTAGTTGGGGGTTTCTGCTTCTGCATTAAAAATATGCTTCTTGCCTACAACAGTAGCACCAAGCCCATTGAGACCTGTTACGTTGCCAATGCACCAATCGTTGGGAGTTATAAAATCATCAATGGTATATTTCGTAGCAGACCAAAATTTGTCGTCACCACTAAGAAGGAAAAGATTCTTATAACCATTTTTACTGTCCCATGGTTTGCTGTAGCCCCATGAATAATCTCCATCGAAATTAGTATTGTCAAGCGTAAACGTGTTTGCCACTACGCCTTTGAACATTACGTGGATGGGAGCAGTTACGTTTTCTTCAGGTGTTTCACCTTCTGCAATAATCCATGTTACGGGAATGTATGCTATTATGCTGTCACCTTTGACATAACTACGGGTATTGTCGAGATAGGCATCTGCAATAATTTGGCTATCAGTTCCAGGAAGAAAGGTAAAGCGTACCTTCTTGTTTTCGCCAAAAGTGTAGGTACTGTCGTTTTGAGCCAAATTTATATTGGGCAAGAAAATGTCACCCAAGGGAAGACCAGCAAACGAGAAATTAGGTAATGAAAAGTCTACCTTACCAGCTTCTGTTGTAGCTTTAACATACACGTTGGCTGTTACTTTAGACTCTTCATCGTATATCTCTTCTTCTTCAAGCGAGATATACAAGTCACCCTTGTATTTATTTACAACGGGTGTAACATCAGTCTGTGCAAAAGCCGTGAAGCTTGCTGCAGCAGCGATGCAAGTGAGTAATAATTTCCTCATAAAGAATTATGTTAGTTGTTTTATTTATTTGCTTAGAAAGTTGTGCTAAAGCCTTTAGAACAAGTAGTTAAAGCCCAAAGTGCCATAAATGGGGTAGAGGGCAAAGGTCACACTAGGGAAGTCGGAGGGGAAAATGCCGTTTAAGCCCCAAGCCACATTCGCAGATACCGAGAGGTGTTTGTAAGCCTTGAACTCACCTCCAAACTGAATGCCCCACTGAAAGCGACGCAAGTCGTTAGAGAAGTCGTAGCTGGCACTTCCTACTTCAGCATATTGTCCGGTAGGGTCGCCATTGCGGATGTAGCCATCGTAAGCCTTACCCGAGAATGTGCCGTTGATGAGATATGAGAAGTAAGGACCTGCTTGCACTTGCCAACGGTCGTTAAAAGCATAAGTGGCAAGAACGGGGAAGGTAAGATAATTGTTGTTAACCTCAGTCTTTACGTTACCTGTCCAAGCACCATTTACCACACCCGAACCATCATCGTTAAGAGCCTCCATGTGGTAGTTTTTAACAGTGGCATCCGTCTTTATGCCTTTATTTTCGAAGCGTACACCAATCATTGTGCCCCAATGCTTGCCAAACTTGCGGTGAACGGCACCTTCAAGTTGCACACAGAGCGTGGGGTTATAGCTATTGATGCCACGAATTTCGGCAGGAAGGGGCATGGGCGAAGTACCACCTAAACTCACGCCAGCACCCAAGCGCACATGCCAACCTTTAAGGGCAGCCTTAATAAGGTTTGTATCGGTTTCTTTTGCCTCCTTCACCTTTTGCGCTTGTGCAGTGAAAGTGGTAAGGAGGGCGAGGAGGAAGAGTATTTTTTTCATTGAGTGTATGCTATATTTTTACTTCTCGTTCACCAATTTAATTTCGTCAACATAGAGAGTAGAACCTACGCAACCTTTAAAGTAGGCACCTTGTCGGCTTGAGGTCATCACAATGGCAATGGCATATCCGCCATCAGCCAAACGGTCGGCGTCAAACACCTTGCCATTCATGGGTTTAAAGGGTTCAGTAAAGTGAATCCACTCTGAAGCTTCAAGGTCTGCCATCTCACCGCTAAATTCCACGGGCTTGTCAATGCGTGCCATAAGCACAATGCGGTTTGAGGTAAGCACGTCGTTACCATCGAGCGGCACAAACTTAGCACCCTGTGCCATTTCAGTTTGTGTGGCGGTTTCATAAACCACTGCATAGATATCGGCAGTATCGCGCATTTCGGGATAGAGCTTCCAGTTACCATCGCGGAATTCAGTTCCAGCCTTATATTTGTAGTAACCTTCGAGTCGAACGGGCTTTTTTGTAACCAACTGCAAACCAAACTTAGTGGCTTTCAAGGCATTCTTTGCACTGATAGCAGCCGCACTGGCATTGAACGTGCCAATAAAGATGTTGCCTGCAGCAATAGGCATTTTGGTGCTCTTCCAACCCGTTTCGCGGGTGGTCAATTTAATAGCTTTGCCATTTACACCATTTTCAACGGCAATAGTGGGATAGTCGTTAATGGGTGCATTGCTTTTGGCAATGGCATAACCACCATTACCTGTAGCCCAATATTTGCGTTCGGGGTTATTAGGGTCGTTGGCATCGAGTTCATACCATTCTTGATATTTACCGCGCGCATCGAGTTTAAAGTTTTCAAAACCCATAAGCCATTCGTCGTATTCTACGGGAGGCAATTCAAAGCTAACCTTATAGTCTTTGCTCCAATTACCATCTTGCGAGTGCGTGGTGTAGGTTTGGGGCGAAGTGAAGTCGCGTGTAATACCATTTCCTTCAACCTGTATGCCGTCGACATTGGCAGTGAGCCAAGCGCCTTCGGTTAAAGTGAATTTAGGATTGAGGGCATTGCGACTAATGTCGCGGTTAGCCATGGTGAACACTACATAGTCGTTTTGAATATTGGGTTCACCTTTCAGTATGCTACGGTGTTCTTCAAGCCAATTTTGATCAACGCCTGTAATGTCGCATTCGGCATTAAGTGGCTCGTCTTGGATACACGAGTTGAGGGCGAGGAGCATGATGGCTGACTGGATGAACAGAACGATGCGTTTCATGTTTTAAGTTTATAGTTGAAAATGTATGTGTGTTTGTGTGTGGTTAAGTCGTGCTTAGGGCATAAGCTTCGCTAGGCTTAATAGTTTGGTTTGTCTTTTAGTCTTGTTTGTTTTTGCTAAAGGCAAGGTGTGTTGGGGGAGATTGCTTCATGGCATCACGCAGATAGTTTTGCGGCATCATGCTGCAAGATTGCATACCATCCCCTTTCGGTGTGCAAAGTTACGAAAAATATCTTCAATGAACGAGTTTTCTTGATTTTCAAGACAAATTGTACCGGTAAAACTGGTAATTACCGATTTTTTTAACCGTTTTACCGAGTTTTTGGGGGAACACCAGTAAAAAATGTGTCTGATTATTTGAGTAAGATTAATATTTCACGCGCCAGCCTCACCCCGTTAGGTAGG
>ERZ1026884.1856-NODE-1856-length-10536-cov-4.022422_pt1 | contig 10536 bp, 13 predicted proteins | sample MGYA00380172_ERZ1026884 | MGnify/ENA primary metagenome ERZ1026884 (study PRJEB33269, sample SAMEA4719808) | human gut metagenome | biome: human-associated habitat; feature: organic feature; material: feces | place: Cameroon | collected 2013-10 ... | reverse complement strand
CTGACATTGATGCAGACAGTATTGTTGAAATGATATATATAGATTCAGCAAATGAGTTTGAATAATGAACGAAGTCTGAAGAATGCTGTATTTATGAGTAATGCAATAGGTTAGCAGGTGAGGCTTCAGCCAAGACTTAAAAAGGTCTTGTTAAGCTAGTGAATAGCTTAGCAGGGCCTTTTCTTTTTGCCTTTATGCGGATGCACCACAATGGTGACAAGCGTTTTTAAGGTGGTGCTTGATGTTGTTTACGAGGCAAGGGATACTAAAGTCAACATCTGCAGGTGAAACCAAACTGAAAGGAGCGGATTTGACATGGTCGAATTTGGCGAACAACTACGAAGAGCGAGAGAAGCAAAAGGAATGACGCAGCAGTCTCTGGCGGAACAATTATATGTTACGAGGCAGTCAGTTTCTCGATGGGAATGTGGAGATCGGTATCCGGATCTTCTTACTACAAAGAAAATATCTCGAATTCTGGAAGTGAGCCTTGATGACCTGTTATCCGGAAAAGAAATGACAAAAGTAGCAGAGAGAAACCCGGTAGTTGAAAACAAAGTAGTGAACAACATAGTGATTGTTTTGTACGCATTTGTTGTATTGTCCTACCTTATAACTGTATTTGACATTGTTATAAGGCTGATACTCGTACCGGATAATGCAATCAATTCACCAACAATATACCTTTTAGTGATCCAAGTAGTGGGACTTTCGATATCCATAGCTGCTTTTTTGTATGGACTGGTCCACGCCGTAAGAGGAACACTTTCTCCCAAAAGGATGGGGGCTGTATTGGTTGCCTATTTTGCAGCTTGTATAGTAGCTGCTGCAAGCCATAGGATGCCTCTTAAAGCATGGCAACAATTTGCGGTAATGGGAGTACGTGTTGTTTTGCCCAATATGATTGCTGGAATTGCTGCATTTTATTACTTCATCAGAGTCGACAATAGAAAAATATGGATCTGTCTGATTTCATTTACATCGGTATGGGGAATTTTTCAAGCGGTTATAACTCTCTATCCAACCATGCTTGGAGCTGAGGAGTTTTTGGCTCTGAACATTTCTTCAAGATTAGTACTATCTATCGCGATCGATGTATTGGTACTTTATCAGACGTATACACTGTATAAAAAAAGGCGGCATGCCATTGAGATAAGTGAATAGCTGATACAGTCCGTGTGATATGGGCAGCTGAAACCAAACGCAATCAAATCGTAACAGAGAACCCTAAGAGTCAGCGGCTTCTCGGGTATTGCCCTGAAAGAAGGAATGCAAAATATTCATTGATATGCACCTCCAAATATCATATTATGATATTTGGAGGTGCATATACGTGTTATACACTACAGATATGTTGAGAGATCAGCTCCAGAATTATGCCAATCCGATGACCAAAATCTCACGACTGATCAAGGATGGTACATATATCCCAATCAATCGTGGACTATATGTTAAGGAGAAGAACATTCCAGGATATGTGCTGGCAGGGGCAATCTATGGGCCATCCTACTTATCTTTTGATTTTGTTCTGGCATGGTATGGACTGATTCCGGAGACAGTACAGACTTTTACTTCGGCGACGCTGAATAAGAGGAAGCACAAGAGGTTTAGGAACTATTTCGGAGTCTATACCTACCGCGATGTTCCTGCGATTGCCTATCCGCTGGGTGTGCAGATCCATAGGGAAGGAAACTATTATTTTCAGATGGCAACTCCTGAGAAGGCCTTGTGCGACAAGGTCTATACCGTAAATCCGGCAGGGAGTATCAGAGCAATAAGAACCCTGATCATGGAAGATCTCAGGATAGAAGAATCACAACTGGCCAGGTTGGATCAGGACCTGCTCCTGCAGATTTCGAAACAATATCCTTCTTCAAATGTCAGACTGCTGGGAAAGTTAATAAGGGGACTGTGATATGGCTGATAAAAATGTATTGGAAATGATGTTAAGCCGCTATGAAACCAGATCCGGGCTCGATAGAGAGAATGCGATTAAAGAGGTTCTTCAGGAGATCGTACTATGTGGTCTGAGCCGGAGCGGCTTCTTTCATAATGCTGCATTTTATGGTGGATCCGCCCTTCGGATTTTTTACCAGCTTGACAGATTTTCAGAAGATCTGGATTTCTCTCTTATTGAGCCTGATTCTGATTTCCGCCTGGAAGAGTATTTTCCAGCGGTAAAGAATGAGGCCGCTTCCTATGGGCTGCATGTAGATGTAGAAGAGAAGGTGAAGAATCAGTATTCAGCGATTCAGTCGGCTTTTCTGAAGGAAAATACCAGAGAAAGCCTTCTGTTTTTCTATCCAGACGGTGGAATCTATAAGGATATTGACCCGAAGAGGAGAATCAAAGTAAAGTTCGAGGTAGACACACATCCTGCTCCGGGAGTAGGGTTTGAGCGCAGATACCAGTTATTACCAGCCCCTTATGAGATCCAGCTGTTCGATGAAGCATCCCTGTTCGCAGGAAAAATTCATGCGGTTATCTGCAGGAGTTGGAAAAACCGGATAAAAGGGCGCGATCTGTATGATTACATCTTTTACCTTTCCAGAGGAGCAAAGGTAAATCTTGTCTATCTTCGCAATAAACTGGCAGACTCCGGATATATTTCGCCTGAGGATTCATGTTCACTTGATGATGTGAAGGGCATGTTAGAGAAGCGTTTTCAGAGCATTGACTTCAGACAGGCAAAAGAAGATGTTCTTCCGTTCATTCGTGATCCAGGAGTACTGGATCTGTGGAGTGAGAATTTTTTCAATGCTGTTACAGAGCGGTTGGAAAGCTTGGAAGGAGATTGATTATCAGATGGAACATCCCCGATTCTAATCAATCAAAGGTACTGAAGAAAAAGAAGAGATAATCATATGTCAAAAAGCCTCATAAAGATAGTTTTTCATCTGGATCTGCCGGCTCCTACCCTGGTAAAAGGAAGTGATTTAACAAAAGCTGTTTGCAATCGCAGAGTCATAATCAGTTTTTTGTTGTCTGTTCATAGTTGGAAAAATATAAGAGAAGAAGGCAGGCGGATAATTTGCAATCATTCATTCGTAAAGAACCAATTCTTGTGATTTCGGGCGTTCTGGCGGCACTTTCGTGCCTTGCAGTTCCGCCATCTGCGGCATATCTGGGGTATCTCAACTGGCGGACGCTGGCACTGCTGTTCTGTATGATGGCAATTGTTGCCGGAGCCTCCGGGGCGGGCATGTTTGAATGGATCAGCCGGAAAATAACAGGAGGTATTACAGACCAGCGGAAGCTTTCCAGAGCGTTAATGCTGCTTTGCTTTGTGCTGGCCATGTTCATTACCAATGATGTGACGCTGGTGACGGTCGTTCCGCTTACCATGCTCCTTATGCGAGGAGCTGCGGAGAGAACATTGATTCTGACCCTGGTGCAGGAAACCATCGCCGCGAATCTCGGAAGTATGGTCACACCGTTTGGCAATCCGCAGAACCTGTACCTGTCATCCTTTTACAGCATTGATACGGGAAGATTTCTGCAGCTGATGCTGCCATATGCGTTGCTGTCTCTCGGACTGTTGTTACTGCAGTCATTCTTGATTCCGAAGGAGGCCGTTTCGGTGGGAGGGGCCGAATCAGAAGCAGAAAGAATGCAGGTCCAGACTGGAAGCTGGGCTTTGTATGGTGTTCTGTTCGCAGGAGCTGTACTGGCAGTGCTCCGCATCCTGAGCATCTGGCTGGTGCTTCTTGCGGTGACCGTGGTTTTGCTGCTTCATAACAGGCAGGCTCTTCGCAGGGTCAACTACAGCCTTCTTCTGACCTTTGTCTTTTTCTTTATCCTGATTGGCAATCTGGGCAATATGCCGGAAATTCGCAGTGCGATCCTTTCTGTGCTGCAGGGTCATGAGCTCCTGGTTTACGTTCTTGCATCGCAGGTGGTCAGCAATGTCCCGGCAGCCATTCTGCTTTCCGGCTTTACCCCGGAGGGAGAGCTTCTGGTGGTAGGGACCAATCTGGGAGGCCTTGGGACGCTTATTGCATCGATGGCCAGCATCATTACGTTTCAGCTGTATGCAGGAAGAAGGAACGCGCAGACTGTGCGGTATTTTGGCGAGTTTACATTGTGGAATTTTTTGGATCTTGCAGCCCTTTTGTTGCTGGCGTGGTTACTGCAGTGGGTGAGTGTTCTACCCGGTTGAGGCAAATTTCACGACAATTGACGAGAATGAGTAATGTAGAAAATTCAAAGAGATAAGACTGTTTGGCTGAAAGGAGAAATTGTATTATATGTTCTATATTGTTTTGGACCTTGTAATGGGAGTGATTATGTTTCTGTTTGGAATGTTGTTCTATAAATCAGAAGGAAAAGCTGCTAAATTCTTGTCGGGTTATAATATGAAATCAGCGGATGAACGAAAGAAATACGATGAGAATGCTATGTGTAAGGCATATGGAAAAAGAATGATGTTTATGTCAGTTCCTTTTATTATTGGAATAATCATAGATATCCGAAATCAAGGAATAGGTTATTTTATTGCATGGGGGATATGGTTTATTATGTTTGTTTTGTTGCTTATTGATAGACATAGAAGAGAACGTTAAATTTCAGTTGCGAAAATTGATGGCACATTCTGCCATCACAGAGATCCGGCAAAACCAGAATTTGGGGTTCTGTGATGAACAACTAAATATTTTAAAAGCTCTGAGGTCAGCATTCCCTAATGATAGGACTGTGATCTCAGTTTTTTTTATATACCCGGGAATCGGCTTGTTTGGACTTTGTCAGGGGAACAGAAAATAAAATGAACCTTATGGAATGCAGCGACAATATCTCAGTGTAAGGGCAAAGCCTTATAGTCGACTAGAAGGAAAGGAATACGAGGATAACCTGTAATGAACAATAAGGAATTCGAGCAATTTGTCCTGGACAATGGAAAGGAGATCCTGAGATTTTGCAGAATGACTTGTGCAGACAGAGAAGCTGGGGACGAATTGTACCAGGACACTATGCTCAAACTGCTTAGTAAAATGAGGTCTCTGGATTTAGGACAGAATGTAAGAAGCTATGCATTATCCGTATCCATATTGCTTTGGAAGAACAAGAAAAAAAATATGCGAACAGAAACAGACTGATTCCGATGGAAAGTATGGATCGGCTGGAAGCGGAAGGCAATCTGGAGATCGCTGGTCTGTCGGAAGCTTCGCCGGAGAACTGCATTCTTATGGAAGATGAGCGCATTGTCGTTCAGCAGGTCGTGGCGCGTTTGCCGGAGAAATATAGAATACCAGTCTATTTATTCTACTCCGCAGAGCTGTCGATTCAGGAAATTGCAAAGGTTTTGCAGATACCGGCAGGAACCGTTAAAAGTCGCATGAACAAAGCAAAGCATGTATTAAAGGAAGAACTGGAGGCGTTAGGATATGACAGATGAAAAATTGGATCAGATCTTAAAGCAGGCCCTTACTCCAGAAATTGATGACTCGGAAATTCAAGTTCGTAGAAAGGGCAGGAAAAGAAGAATGACTCGGAAAACAGTTGTTGCGAGTGGATTGGTTGCGTGTGCGGCAGTGGCTCTTGTTGTGACAGGCGGATATTTTGGAATCTTTTCAAAGTCCGAGGGTGGGAGAACTACCATTGCAGGTTTGGAACGCAGTGACGCCGGTACGGAGAGCAGTGCATTAGGCAAGAATCTGTTCGCCATAACGGCCTATGCCGCAGAATTACCGGAAGGAATCACGTCCGGTGATGTAGTTGGACTGAGCAGGGTTTCCGCAGACTATGGAAGTGCGGAATACCTGGATGGAAGATTTATGATCTCCGGACAGAATATTGAGAAAATCAAGATTTCAACAGATAAATGTAATCTCTATACGGCAACCCTCATTTACAAGGGTGACGCAGAATATACGAAGGCGCAGGAGGCGGAAGCCAATGGAACCGGTGAATATGTGCGGATTACGGATGCTCCGTTGAATTCGGATGAGACAGACACATCGGATGAGGCAGCTGCATCTGGATCGGACGCCTATCATTACGAGCATCTCGAGGTGGCAGGGAGTACATATGAAGGTGTTTACAATGACCATACACAATTCGGCCTGTCAGTTCCCAAGGAACAATGGAGCACGAGTAAGGACGATCAGCAGAATTATCATGAGAATGTGGATCAGGTGAATGGGGCAACACTCACCATTGAGGTATCCTTCTCAGATGGCACTTCCGAGACGCATCACTACAGAGTCAATGTGGGAAAAATTTTTGTTCCAGAGGGGAAGGACGGCTATCTTCAGTGGGACAATCTCACGAGATTCCTTACCGCGGAGGAAGAGGCGGGAGAAACACCGAATGTCTACGGATACCTGCTGGAAAGGTTGGATTGAATAGCTCTGAAAACTATACCTGAATTGTTTTACACATTCTTTTTCTGAAAACAGAGAAAACCTTTTACATTCCATCCTCAAAATAATAAGCAAGGAGGATGAATCATGAAAAAGAGAATCTTTGTTGTTGCGGTGTGTGTATCGGTACTGTGTGGTTGTGGATCCAGCACAGCATCCGGAAGTGCAGATTCTGCAGTTTCGGATGCTGTTGAGGCTGCTGCGTCAGAAAACACGGAGACTGTTGCATCAGAGAGCACGGAGATTTCAAACTGCTGTATCGGGTGCGCAGAATCTGAGCTAAATTCGCCCGGAACCGAAACAGAAGAAAGCAGCAAACGAGACGGTGGCAGAACAGTGCTCAGGCATATCATTTATTGATGTTGCATTGATTCCCATAATCCTGCATAATCGTATTGCTACTGGCAATCACAATACGAGGGGGAATTTTCAATGAACGTTACCGAAATCAGACGTCCGGCCGACATGGAGAGGATCACGACACCGGAGCTTGCACAGGCTTTTATTGAAGAGCAGATCTCACTGATCAAAGAACAGGTGGGAGATAAGAAGGTGCTTCTTGCACTTTCCGGAGGAGTGGATTCCTCTGTTGTCGCAGCGCTTCTGATTAAGGCAATCGGGCAGCAGCTCGTCTGTGTTCATGTGAATCATGGACTTCTTCGTAAGGGAGAGCCGGAGCAGGTAGTGGAAGTGTTTCGCAATCAGATGAATGCAAATCTGGTCTACGTGGATGCAACCGACCGTTTTCTTGATAAGCTGGCAGGCGTAGAGGATCCTGAGACCAAGAGAAAGATCATCGGCGGCGAATTTATTGAGGTGTTTGCAGAAGAGGCAAGAAAGCTGGAAGGAATTGAATTCCTTGCCCAGGGGACAATCTGGCCGGATATTCTGGAATCGGAGGAAGGAATCAAGGCCCACCATAATGCAGGCGGACTCCCGGAGGACATGGCATTTGAGCTTGTTGAGCCGGTCAGAATTCTTTTCAAGGATGAGGTTCGCGTGGTCGGAGACGCGCTTGGACTTCCTCACGGCATGGTGTATCGTCAGCCGTTCCCGGGACCGGGACTTGGCGTTCGCTGCCCCGGAGCCATTACACGCGATCGCCTGGAGGCTGTGCGTGAGTCCGATGCCATTCTTCGTGAGGAATTTGAGAAGAATGGTCTGGAAGGAAAGATCTGGCAGTATTTCACGGTTGTTCCGGATTTCCGATCCACCGGCATCAAGGACGGAAAGCGTGCGTTTGAATGGTGCTGCATCGTTCGCGCAGTGTGCACAACCGACGTTATGACGGCAACGGTTGCGGAAATCCCGCATGAGCTGATGGTACATATTACAGATCGTATTACCCATGAGGTCGCTGGAATCAATCGTGTACTTTATGATTTCACACCGAAGCCGACCGGAACGGTAGAGTTTGAATAAATCACCGGAAAAACCCTGCAAAGCAGTTTCATAACTCGCTTTGCGGGGCCTTTTATATGAGGAGGTGATCAGAATGGAAATTTCAGAGAAGACCTTTCCCCTGTTTGAAATGGTCCGGAATGACGGGGACGTGAATGTTTATATTAATGAGCAGAACAAATCGATGAAGGCGCTGCATTATACGGAGCACAGCCTGGCACATGTCGGTGTTGTGGCGCAGCGGACCGGTTATATTCTGACGACACTGGAGGCAGATCCGCATGTCATTGACCTGGCTCTTTCCGCGGCCTGGCTGCACGACATCGGCAACATTGTCAATCGCGTGGATCATTCGCAGTCCGGGGCCATGATGGCATTTCAGATTCTGAACCGTCTGCAGCTTCCGGCAGAGGACATTGCTCCGATCATCTGTGCAATTGGAAATCATGATGAAGGAAACGGAGTTCCGGTGAGCCAGATCGCAGCGGCTCTGATTCTGGCGGACAAGTTTGATATTCATGACCGGGTGAATTACTCTGTCACCTCTTCTGATCTGAAGATCAATCAGAGCCATTCCTCCATCAAGCTGAAGCTGGAGATTGACACACGGTACGGAGAAATCGGAGAGTATTTTGAAATTTTCATGGACCGCATGCTGCTGTGCAGAAGGGCGGCGGAGTATCTGGGAATGAATTTTCATCTGATCATCAATGAAAAGACTCTGATGTGAAAACTTTGATGTGAAGACACAGATGCACAAAACGGAGATTGCATACGAGGAGGAAAACGAAATGGACAAGAACCGGTATCACAGAAACGAGCTTCTGGCACAGACGGTCATCAAGGGACTTGAATCCCGGAATATGACGGGATACTATGCGGCAGATAAAAACGAGGCGCTTCAGAAGGCGCTGGAGCTGATTCCGGAGGGAAGCAGCATTACAATGGGCGGCTGCATGAGTGCACAGGAAATTGGGCTTGTGGAAGCTCTGCAGGAAGGAAATTATCACTTCCTGGATCGCGACAGGATGGAGCCGAGGGAAGCTCTTCTTGCAGCCTATGATGCAGACATTTTTCTCTCCAGCGTCAATGCGATGACAGACGATGGAATTCTGCTCAATATCGATGGAAATGCCAACCGGGTTTCCTGCATTGCCCAGGGTCCGCGCAAGGTGATCTTCCTTGTCGGGATGAACAAGGTCTGCAGTGATCTGGATGCTGCCATGAAGAGAGCAAGAAATGTAGCAGCACCCATCAATGCACAGCGGTTCGGACTGAATACGCCATGTTCGAAAACCGGGAAATGCTTCGACTGCAAATCACCGGATACCATCTGCTGTCAGTTCCTGATGACACGCTTCTCCAGGCATAAGGATCGGATTCACGTGATCCTGGTGAACGATGATCTCGGATTTTAAACTGGAAACCGATTTTCATAAACAGCGCAGATAAAAAAGCAGCGGGACTCGGATGAGAACCGCTGCCTTTGTTTTCATGAAGCTGGTTACGGAAGTTATTCTACGGGAGAGAAATCATCCTTGCCGACGCCGCAGAGCGGACATACCCAGTCATCCGGAATCGCTTCAAAAGCAGTTCCGGGAGCAATTCCGCTGTCAGGATCACCGATTTCCGGATCGTAAACATAACCACATACATTGCAAACATATTTTTTCATCACAGGACTCCTTTCAAAGTGTCGAAAAGAAAATGTATTTGTTGTTTCTTTCATGATCTGATTATACTGCGCGGCAGAAGCAAAAGATGTAACGAATGTTACGAATTGACGGAATGGAAAAAGGTATGGTGGTAAAATATCAGAAACTCGGTTTTCTTCAGACGAAAGGTAAGAAAACTCCATGGAAGGTTCCGGCAGTATATTCCAAGATAGATGACAGATTGAAAAAGCAGCCGATGGGCAGGAGGATCTTCTGCAGTTCCAGCCCACGGTTTATCATCGGGAATATGACAAAATGATGGAGCTCGGGGAGAAATTCATCAACCAGGAAGCCCTTCTCGGAAATGTCGGTTTTTGACGTCTCTGAGGTCAGATGCGGTCTGATTGCGAAGAAAGGGACTGCAGATATTTACCGGTATTGGATCCTGCTTCTTCGCCGGCAAGATTGTAGCCCTCCTGAAGATAATGAAAGGTGTCCTTCATCAGGCCTTTTGCGGCAAAAGATGCGAAGCACCGGCTTACGAGAATGACATCCGGATCTTCTCTGGCAAGCTTCTCCTGCATCTCCTGAATCGGAACATAGAGCTCTGGAAGATCCCGGTGATTGCCGATCCGAATCAGGAAGCAGCGGGTCAGTCCGCATTCTTCCCGGAAGGAGGAGAGCATATCGCGTGTTTTCCGGTAATAAACCTCCGGATCCGTGTGAAGATCTCCGTCGGTACAGCCCTGACACCAGACCATGCTGCGGTGACGGACGTTAATATGATGGTTCTGAAGCCAGATCAGACACTGCCTGGTGCGGGATGCGGCATCGGAATAAAAGGGAGAGTCGGGAGCCCATTCCGCAATGGAGGAGCCTCCTTTGGAAGCAGATACACCGACAATGGGAATCCCGGTCTGCTGATAACAGGAATTCACAAAAGCGGAAACCAGAGAGCCGGTTTTCATACCAGGCTCGTAAATTCCGGAGAGAAGATTCTCGTCCTTTCCGAATGGCTCTGTTATAGGATGAAGCGTGGTTGGATCTGAAATAGCCCGGAATTCATAGCCGTGCCCCTGAGGGACTGCCGGAGCCTGTTCCGCGATTCCGCGCCCGGCCAT
>ERZ1026884.1854-NODE-1854-length-10538-cov-3.650196_pt1 | contig 10538 bp, 9 predicted proteins | sample MGYA00380172_ERZ1026884 | MGnify/ENA primary metagenome ERZ1026884 (study PRJEB33269, sample SAMEA4719808) | human gut metagenome | biome: human-associated habitat; feature: organic feature; material: feces | place: Cameroon | collected 2013-10 ... | reverse complement strand
ACGCCGCCAGAAATTTAGGAATGACCGTGTACGGCTGCGACCCCTTCATCTCCATTGAGGCGGCATGGCACTTAGACAGCCACATCGTCCGGGTCAACAGCCGGGATGAAATCTATTCCAAGTGCGACATCATTTCCCTCCACACCCCCCTGCTGGACGACACCCGGGGCATGATCAACGCCGAGGCTCTCGCCAAAATGAAGGACGGGGTCATCGTCCTGAACTTCGCCCGTGACCTGCTGGTGGACGACGACGCCATGGCGGCTGCCCTGGCCTCCGGCAAGGTCGCCCGGTACGTCACCGACTTCCCCAACGGGAAAACCGCCAACATGCCCGGCTGCATCGCCATCCCCCATCTGGGCGCTTCCACGGAAGAATCCGAGGACAACTGCGCCAAAATGGCGGTGCAGGAGCTGATGGACTACTTAGAAAACGGCAACATCAAAAATTCCGTGAACTATCCCAACTGCGACATGGGCGTCTGCCGCGCCGAGGGGCGCATCACCCTGCTGCACCGGAACATCCCCAACTCTCTGGGTCGGTTCACCGCCGCCATTGCCGGTGAGAACATCAACATTGACGGTCTGGTGAACAAGAGCCGGGGCGAATACGCCTACACCATGCTCGATCTTGACCGCCACCCCTCTGCGGATGCGGTGGAGCACCTGAAGCAGATCGAAGGCGTTCTGAAAGTCCGGGTTATCAAGTAAAATAGTTTTCGGGAGGGGCGAATGCCCCTCCCGAATTATTTATTGATCTTCTTTTTCCTTCTGGTTTTTCAGAAACTGCTCCTTCATTTTTTGCAAACGGCGGCGTTTTTTCCGCTCCCGGTTCTGCCTGAACCGGGATTGCAGCTCCGGCGGGTGGTCTTGCAGCTTTTCCTCCGGGATGTTCCGCTGGGAAAGGCGCTTGTCCGTAAATTCCCGTGCCAGGGTGTACAGCACCGACGCCAGCGGGATCATCAGCAGCATTCCGAACACGCCCATCAGCTCGCCGCCGATGGTGACCGCCACCAGCACCCACATACCGGGCAGGCCGATGGAGGTTCCCACCACTCTGGGGTAGATCAGGTTGTTTTCCAGCTGCTGCAAAATCAGGAACATTGCCACGAAAGTCAATGCTTGCAGCGGGTTATCCACCAGAATGAAGAACGCGCCCAGCACGCAACCCACGAACGCGCCCACCACCGGCACCAGCGCCGTCACCGCGATGATGACGCTGACCAGAGGAATGTAGGGCATCCGGAAAATCGCCATGGTCACGGCGAACAGGCAGCCCAGAATGCAGGCCTCCAGGCACTGCCCGGAAATGAAGTTGGAGAAGGTGCTGTTGGTCAGGCGCATGATGCGGATGATTTCATCGCCGGTTTTTTCCGGGAGAATGGAATAGAGAATTCTCCGCCCCTGCCGCGCCAGAATTTCCTTCCGCGCCAGACAGTAAATGGCAAAGGCGATGCTGACTACCAGATTCACAATACCACTGGTCACGCTTCCGATCACATTCACCGCGCTGCCCATCACCGTGGACATCTGGTTCCCCAGAAAGCCCATGGAATCCTTCAGAATCTTCGTCCATTCCAGACTTTCCAGATCGGCAGCCTCCATGATCCAGGCCTTCATGTCCGGATTGTCGTCCATCAGCTGCATCAGCTTTGCCGACGTCTGCTCAATAAAGGTAGGGATGCGCTCCGTCAGGGCGGCAACCGTCACCTGAATCTGGGGCGCCAGCATTTCCACCACGAACATGATGACCAGCGCCAGCGCCGCAATGGTCAGCACAATGGACAGCACCCGGCGCAGTCCCTGCCTGTGAATGCCGTCCAGCTGCCGCTCAATGGCGCGCATCGGCACATTGAACACGAAGGCGATGACTGCCCCCGCCACAAATGGCGATATCAGATTCCATACCGACTTTGCCGCATTGCTTGCCTGCGGCGTATCCAGCAAAACCCACGCAAAGACGAGACCCCCCGCCGCCAGAAGGAACAGCCTGCGCAGCAGCTTTTTGTCTATCTGCATTTTCAATACCCCCTTTTTGCTTAGTATACCGCAAAAATTTATAAATGTCCAGTAAATGTCCGGCGAAAGCTTTGCCGGAGCGGCATATTTGTTCTTTTGGGCGCATATGGATGATGCGTAGCACACAGCATCGGAGGGGTAGCATATGACAGACACCATTGAGAAGCGAGCCTGTGAAGCGGCTGTGTACATGATCGAAACCGGTGCCACCGTCCGGGCCGCCGCCCGGCACCTCGGCATTTCCAAATCCACGGTGCATAAGGACCTGACCCAGCGGCTGAAGCAGTACAACTATGCACTATACCTCCAGGTTCGGGAAATTCTGGACGAAAACAAACGGGAGCGCCACATCCGCGGCGGGATGGCCACAAAACGGAAGTATCAGCATCAATAACGGAAATGCGGAATGCCGGTCTTGAGGCATTCCGCATTTTTGTGCTATAATGCTGTCAGGATTCCCGCCGCCAATTCGTATTATGGTCAGAGGCCTCAATAAGCGAAAGCACACATAAGGACGGTGACACATTGATGGATGAATTTCACGCCAGACGACTGGTAGACCTTTATGCGGACACGATTCTTCGTATCAGCTACAGCTACCTGAAACAGACCTGCGACGCAGAGGATATCTGCCAGACTGTCTTTCTGAAATATCTCACCAACGATTGTACATTTGACAGCATCGACCACGAAAAAGCATGGATCATCCGAACCACCATCAACGCCTGCAAGGACTACCTGAAAAGCGCCCATTTCCGGCGCACCGTGGCGCTGGATGAGGCTGCGGCGGTAGCCGCGCCGCCGGTGCCGGACACGGAAGTTTTAGACGCGCTGAAGCGGCTGCCGGAGCAGTACCGGATATCCCTGTACCTGTTTTATTATGAAGAATACTCCGCAAGGGAGATCGCCCAGGTGATGGGCAAATCGGAAGCCAACATCACCCAGTACCTGTCCCGCGGGCGGCGGAAGCTGCGCACACTGCTGACAGAGGAAAGGAGCCAAGTCGTATGACCCATAATGTAAAATCGGAACTGCGGCGTTCCATGGACGCCATTCACTTTTCCGGAGACGATAAGGAGCGCATGGTGGCGCTTCTCATGTCCGCCGAAGCCCCGCGCCAGCGCCGGAGCGGGAAGAAGCTCCTGCTGCTGGCTCTGGCGGCCACGCTGGTCGTTGGCGCACTCACCGGCGCGGCGGTATTCACCCGCTGGTCGAGAAGCGCCCAGACGGCCTATAACCCGCCCCAGCAGGTCAAGGAGCAGGCCGAGAAAAGCGGCCTGTCCGTGATGCTGGAGGACAAGCAGAAGGAGGTAGCCCCCGGCGAGGTGCTCAGCGCCACCGATCAGGGCATCACCATTACGGCGGTGCAGTCCATTGTGGATAGTTACGGCGCCGATCTGTTCTTCCGGGTCGAGGGCTTTACCCTGCCGGAGGGTCGGAATCCCGAACTTTTCTGGGACCGTGACGATGTGACAATCGACGGCTCCACGGAATTCTACAGTTCCATGACCGGCTGGTTCTATGACGGCACCACCCGCAATGAAGCCGGGGAGTGGGTCTACGCCTCCAACGGCCAGCCCGTCGAATTCGGGAACGACAAATATCAGTCCGCCATTTACCAATGGGTGGCCAATGACGGAAGTCTGGAATATCAGATGAAAATCCGATTCCGGGATAACGGTGAACGCTATTGGGGCAAGGAATTTTCCATTCACTTTAACGGCATTGGCGTTGGGGCTGAAAAGGGCGGCATCATGGAGGAGCCGCTGGTATCCGGCAGCTGGGATCTGCACTGGACGCTGACCGGCGCGGACAACGCGGAAAACTCTGTCACCATCACCCCCAACATGGAGATCGGCGACAGCGGCCTGACCCTGTTGGAAGCGGAAATCGGTCAGAAAACCATCCGTGCGGTCTATCAGTCGGATCACGACTGGGACGGTTGGAAGCAGCTGGAGATGCTTTCCCCCGGCCTTTATCAAATCTGCATGAAAGACGGCAGTGCGGTTCGGGTTGTTCCCACTCAGGAGAACTATGCAAGATGGGAAGCAGAACGCATCTGCGAAGTTACATACGAAACCTTCGACGGAATTCTGGATGTCTCTGCGCTGGATTCTCTGGCCTACGACAAGGGTTCTGAGATTGGCGCCGACGGGAAACGAGTCCGCACCTTTGACTACATTCCCATTTCATAAGTTGGCAAACCGGCAAAGAAATCGGGGCTTTGCCGTGAACCAAATAGAACCATCAGCACCCCCTTGCCTCTCCCTTTGGGAGAGGTGGCCGAGCGAAGCGAGGACGGAGAGGGTAAACCAGACTGCAATACCCTCTCAGTCACCTTCGGTGACAGCTCTCCCAGAGGGAGAGCCAAGTTGACACGAGAAATGGATCGTATCGGTACCGATACGATCCATTCGCCGTTTTTCATCAATATTTCCGCCAGGTCGAGGGCATGAGCAGGATCAGCATAGGGAACAGCTCCAGCCGTCCGAACAGCATATCCGCCGTCAGGACAATTTTTGCCAGCGGCGAGAAGGCCGCGAAGCAGCCCGTGGGGCCGACCAGCCCCAGGCCGGGGCCGATGTTATTCAGCGTCGCCATCACGGCGGTGAAGGTGGTGACAAAATCCAGATTGTCCAGCGCCACCAGCAGCACGGACACCATCGTCACCAGAAAATACAGGGTCATGTAGCTCTGAACGCCCTGCACCGTCTCCCGGCTGACGGGCTTTCCGTCCACCGTCAGCACACGCACGGAGCGGGGATGGAGCAGCTTGCGCAGCTCCGAGCCGAGGGCTTTGCACAAAATCACCAGCCGGGAAACCTTGACGCCGCCGCCGGTAGACCCGGCGCAGGCACCTACGATCATCAGCAGCACCAGAATGCACCGGCTGAGCTGGGGCCACAGGTCAAAATCCGTGGTGCTGAAGCCCGTGGTGGTAATGACGGACGAGACGGCGAAAAAAGCGTGGTGGAACGCGTCAAACGCCGTGGGGAACATCCCCAGAATGTTAAGGGTAATAATCAGCGTGCTCCCGGCGATGATGGCAAAATACGCCCGCACCTCGGTATTCCGCCAGGCCATGGCATATTTTTTCATCAGCAGGAAAAAGTAAACGTTGAAGTTCACGCCGAACAGCACCATGAATACGGACACAATGCCCTGAAGATAATAGCTGTCATAATAGCCCATGGAGCTGTTCTTGATGCCGAAGCCGCCGGTGCCGGCGGTGCCGAAGGCGGTACACAGGCTGTCAAACAGGGGCATTCCCCCGATAAGCAGCAGCACCACCTCCACCGCCGTCATGACGATGTAAATGCCGTAAAGAATGGCGGCGGATTTGCGCATATTGGGCACCATCTTGCTCACGGTGGGGCCGGGGCTTTCCGCCCGGAGCAGGTGGTTGGCCTGTCCGCCCATATTCACCAGTGACAGCATGAACACCAGAATGCCCATGCCCCCCAACCAGTGGGTGAAGCTGCGCCAGAAGAGCATCCCGTTGTCCAGCGCCTCCACATCGGTCAGGATGCTGGCGCCGGTGGTGGTGAAGCCGGAAACCGTCTCAAACACGGCGTCTAAGTAGCTGGGAATCTGTCCGGACAGAGTAAAGGGCGCCGCGCCGATCAGGGAGATGACCACCCAGGTCAGCGCCGTAAAGACGAAGCCTTCCCGGGCGTACATGTCCCGCCGGGCGGGCTTGAACCGGGTCAGCAGGAAGCCCAGCAGTCCCGCCGCCGCCATGGTGTATAAAAAGTAAATGCCGGTGCTTTCCCCGTAGATCACGGCGACCCCCAGGGGCAGAGCGAGAAACGCCGCCTCGATCAGCAGGATCATACCGAAAAGATAGCGAAGCATGGGATAATTCATAACCGCTCCCCCATTACCGCCGGAAAATGTCGTTAAGGCTTCTCAGACCGCCATGGGTGGTGACCACGATGACGCTGTCCCCCACCTCGATGGTGTCGCTGCCCCGGGGGGTGATGGTCTTGCCGCCCCGGGAGATGCAGCCGATCAGCAGGCCGTCCTTCGTGTGCAGGTCTTGCAGCGGGATGCCGCAGAAATCGGCGCTGGCTGTGACCCGAAACTCCATTGCCTCGACCTTATTGCTGACGATCTTGCACAGCGTCTCCATGCTGGCATAGGCGTCGGAATTCTGCATGGCGCGAACGTAGCGCACCACGTTGTCCGCGCAGATATTCCGGGGATAGAACACGGAATCCAGAGACAGGCTGGCCACCAGCGGCTCATAAGAGCTGCGGTTGACCTTGGTAATGACCTTGGCACGGGTCGTCCGTCCGGCGAACAGGGAAATGATGATGTTTTCCTCGTCAATGCCCGTCAGCGCCGCGATGGCGTCCATATGCTCGATGCCCTCTTCCAGCAGCAGCCGCTGATCCGTGCCGTCGCCGTGGAGGATCGTCGCCTCCGGGAGAAGCTGGCTCAGCTCCTCACACCGCTTTGCGTTCGTCTCGATGATCTTTACGTCCATGCCGGTAGCCAGCAGCTGCCGTGCCAGATAATAGCCCATCCGGCCCCCGCCGATGAGCATGACCTGCCGCACACGGGTCTTCGCAACGCCGACCTGCCGGAAAAACCGCTGTGCCTCCTGGGGGCTTGCCACCACGGAGATCCGGTCGCCGGCCTTCAGCTGGAACTCGCCGGAGGGGATGATGACGTCAAGCTCCCCCCGCTCCACCGCGCAGATCAGCACGTTGGCGCGGAACTTTCCGATGTCCTTCAGCACCATACCGTCCAGGGGAGAACCGGCCGCCACGCCGGTCTTGAGAATTTCCACATGCCCCCGGGCAAAGGTGTCGATCTTGATGGCGGAGGGGAACCGCAGCACCCGGGCCATTTCCGTGGCGCAGGCCTCCTCGGGATTGATGGCCATGCTGAGACCCAGGTCGTCCTTAATGAGGTTCAGCTCCTCCACGTACATGGGGTTGCGCACCCGGGCGATGGTGTGCCGCGCCCCCAGCTTCTTGCCGATAAGGCAGCACAGCAGGTTCAGCTCATCCGCGCCGGTACAGGCGATGACGAGATCCGCCTGATCCGCCCCGGCTTCCAGCTGAACATCCCTGGAAGCGCCGTCGCCCTCCACGACCATCACGTCCAGCTCATTGTTGGACTGATCCAGTCTGACCCCGGAACGGTCTACCAGCGTCACCTCATGCTTTTCCCTGGACAGCTGCTCCGCCAGAACGCTGCCGATTTTTCCGTCGCCGATAATCATGATTTTCATAAAGTTCACCTACATATTTACCCATTTTGCCCTACTATATCACAAATCCCGATTGAATGCAACCGCACGGAAAAATCTGAGCAGAATCTAAGGGAGTGTCGGAAAAACTGTCATTTTCTGCATTTCCTTCCGGAAATTCACGCTAATACTCCAAACGTTTCTGGCAAAGCTATGGTTGCGGAACAAAACCGCGAGAAAGCAAAAAGGAGAGAAAACGGTATGAAGAGCAATAACCAGATCAACATTCCCCAGGCTCGGGACGCGATGGACAAGTTCAAGATGCAGGCTGCCAGCGACCTTGATGTCCCCGTTACCTATTAAACTACGACGTTTTTCTTTCTAAAAATTCAAAAAACTATGTTGAAGTGCTTTCAAATTGCGTTGTAGCGTGTGAAAAAGTTCATCTGTCGTTTTTACATCCCGATTTCGCTTTATCACAGTAAAGTATTTGATAAATTATTCACTTTTTTCGACCGCATTTTGCAGTATTATTCATCCCCCTTTCATGCGCGCTTCCTGTCCATTGCTCACAAAAGAGCGTACACTTCCGGATCCGGAAAGTGTGCGCTCTTTTTGTTTGTATGGATACCAGTTAAGTCATTTGCGGATAATATGCCATATGTATCAAAGCATCTTCTTTTTCTTATTTGCAAGTTTTTTGGAGAGTTGGTTTAAAATTCGGCTTTCCCGCCGCCTAGTATATGGAGGGACTTCCAAGGTTCTCTCCGCTGAATCTTGAAAACTTCATAATCATTCATCTGATACATTCTTCTGGACAGGAGCCAGGAGGACAGTACGCCGTGACCACCTGCCCCGTGAGGGGTACGAAGCGAGGAAGCCCGTAAAGGCTGAAGCAAAGGTGCCGAGCGAGAAATGCTGCCTCCAATGCCGGGTTGCCACCGGCAAGGCGACGAAGGCCCAGACAGGACAATGATACTTCTCTACGGAGCTGGCGGAGGACCCGGCAGGGGTGGAAGGCCCATGGACTCGATACGCAGTCGAGCGTCAGATGATTTCCCTTTGCGCGTTTAGGGGGCGAGGCCGAATGAAACGCGCCGACCAAAGCGCAGAAGCTATTCTGTGTTTTGGTGGAGCAAAAATAACAATCAGGAGGTATACGAATGAATCACTGTAAAACCATTGCTCTTGTCAACCAGAAAGGAGGTGTCGGAAAAACGACCTCCACCATCAACTTGGGTGTCGGCCTTGCCAGTCAGGGAAACAAGGTATTGCTGGTGGACAGCGACCCGCAGCACAGCCTTACCATCGGTCTAGGCATTACTGACCCGGATAATCTGGAACATACGCTGAACACAGCCATGCTTGCCGAAATTGAGGGCGAAACACCCAAATGGGAAGAAGGCATCATTCACCACCGGGAAGGTGTGGATTTGCTCCCGGCCAACGATGAACTCGCCGGTATTGAGCTGCGCCTGTTCAGTGCCATGTCCAGAGAACAGGTGCTGAAATCCGTGTTGAGCCATGTCAAGGATCGGTACGACTACATTCTCATCGACGCTATGCCCTCTCTTGGCATTGTCACCGTCAATGTTCTGGTGGCCGCGGACAGCGTTATTATCCCTTCCGAACCGGATTTTCTGTCTACCAAAGGCATGAACCTGCTGCTCAAAACCATTGGCCGTGTTCGCCGTCAGATCAATCCCCGGTTGAAAATCGACGGCATCGTGGTCACAAAGGTGGACAGCCGCACCAATAACGCCAAAAACATTATCGCCGCCCTGCGTACCACACTGGACAGCAGCATTCGGGTATTTGACACGGAAATCCCCCGCTCCGTTCGGGCCGCGGAGGCATCCGGCGAGGGCAAAAGCATTTTTGCCTTCGACCCCAAAGGCCGGGTAGCTCAGGCTTACGGGAACTTAACGAAGGAGGTGGCCGAACTTGGCAAAGAAGCAAATCGATCTCGGTCTGACGGGGCTAGATGAGCTGTTCATGGACGATAAGGAGCGGGCAGAATCCCAGCTCCCGAAAATCTATGAAATACCTCTTTCGGAGATTGACGAGTTTCCGAATCATCCCTTTCATGTCCGGTTGGACGAGGACATGGATCAGCTGGTGGAGAGCATCAAGGAGCGGGGCATCATCACCCCGGTCACGCTGCGGCAGAAGCCGGACGGGCGGTATGAAATCGTCTCCGGCCACCGCAGGGCAAAAGCCTGCGAGCTTGCGGGTCTGACCACCGTCAAAGCGGAAATCAAGGAGCTTTCCAGAGACGAGGCCATTATCCTTATGGTGGAAAGTAACTTGCAACGCACCACCATCCTGCCCAGCGAAAAGGCGTTTTCCTACAAAATGCGGTTGGAAGCTATGAAACGTCAGGGACAGCGCACTGACATAACTTCCACGCCACTGGCGGGGAAGTCCAGGAATGCCGAATCCGCTGACATTGTTGGTCAAAGTCAAGGAGATAGCGGAGATCAGGTGCGGCGGTATATCCGTCTTACCAGCCTTATCCAACCACTGCTTGATCTGGTGGATGCAGGAAAAATCGCTTTCCGGCCTGCGGTAGAGCTTTCGTATCTGACCGAGGAAGAACAAAACAGTCTGCTGGATTCCATCAATTCCGAACAGTCCACCCCGTCCCTGGCCCAAGCCCTGAAAATGAAAGAGTTCTCCCAAAACGGCAGGCTCAACGCCGACGTGATCCTCTCCATTATGTGCGAGCAGAAGCCCAACCAGAAAGAGAAAATCAGCTTCCAGTCCGAGCGGTTGAAACCCTTTATTCCGAAAAACTTCACCGCTAAACAGGCGGAGGACTACGTTATTAAGGCTCTGGAATATTACCACCGGTATCAGCTCCGGCAAAAGGAGCGTGACAGATAATGGTCTCAACCTGTCGTTCCCCTCCCCCTCACACTCCCCCTTATATTGTATAACCAGCTGTACCGGCTGAAAAGAAGCGTAGACACCTGCCAAAATAGGCGGGTGATTTTTTATGGAAAGGAAAATGCAATGCGAAAAATCATGAAACGAGGGTTCTGCCTGTTTCTGGTGGCCGTGCTGCTGGCAGGGCTGGTGCCTTATGCCTTTGCGGATGAAGCAAAGCCAACGGATGTATCTGAGGATGCAGCGGAGCCAACGGAAGAGACAACAGCTCCACCCGAAACGACAGTTCCCTCAGAATCCACAGAGCCGCCGTCAGAAGCGACGGAACCGCCGGTGACAACGGAGGCTACAGAGCCGGATGCTGACCCGGTGGAAGATAGTGTGAAAGTGAGTACCGGGCCAGCACAGAGGAAAAGGGCGCACAAAAGCGT
>ERZ1026884.1851-NODE-1851-length-10573-cov-4.527952_pt1 | contig 10573 bp, 9 predicted proteins | sample MGYA00380172_ERZ1026884 | MGnify/ENA primary metagenome ERZ1026884 (study PRJEB33269, sample SAMEA4719808) | human gut metagenome | biome: human-associated habitat; feature: organic feature; material: feces | place: Cameroon | collected 2013-10 ... | reverse complement strand
TCATAAACCTATAAAATCACGACTTGCGAGAGGACGCTTATATCTGCCCTTCACACCCTATAAAAGCGACACAAAATCTGCAGAATCACATTCTAACGTTCCATTTTCCAGTAAGCCGCACTGTAAGGTGCAAGTTCACTGCCACCGCCAAAATCGTGTGTTTCTCCTGTGATCAGATCTACCGCAGTGCCGCATCCGGCATCAAAATGTGCTGTAAAAGGCTGATCATCCGCATTGATTGCTACAAGAACACGTTCAGAATCTGTTTTTCGCTCGAAAATACACTGGCGGTTGGTCAGAAGAACGGAACGGAAATCACCGTAATTCAATGCATTGGAATGTTTTTTTGCCTCTGCCAGTTTGGAAATAAAAGTTGTGAGATCATTCCATTCCGGTTTCTCAAAGCAGGCACGCAGTGCAGGATCGCCCTCTTCTTTGCGGGCTTTTGCACCCCATTCACTGCCATAATAAACGCATGGGATACCCGGCATACCAAAGGCGAGAGCATAGATCAAAGGCAGATGATTTTCATTTGACAAAATGCTTGCAACTCTGGTGACATCATGGTTATCGACGAAAGAAAGCAGATGTTTTCCTTTGTATAAAGTCCAGTTATCCGGGCCAAACTGACGGAGCAGGGAGTGGTTGATCTCAAACATATTCATGCTGTTAAAACTGGAATACAATCCCTTGTAACACTCGTAGTTTGTGACAGAATGTAACATGGAATCATTCATCCACTGGTTATAATCACCGTGAAGTGTCTCTCCGACAAGGAAAAAATCCGGTTTTAATCCATCGCAGAAAGAGCGGAGCCGTCTGAGAAAATCGTGATCCAGACAGTATGCAACATCAAGCCGTAAGCCGTCAATGTCAAACTCCTCAACCCAGCCGTTGATGCAGGAAAAAATATGCTGGATGACATCTTCATTTCGTAAATTCAGTTTTACAAGATCATAATTGCCTTCCCAGCCTTCATACCAGAGACCGTCATTGTAGTTTGAATTACCGTCAAAACTGATATGAAACCAGTCTTTGTATGGGGAATCCCATCGTTTCTCCAAAACGTCCTGAAATGCCCAGAAACCTCTTCCAACATGGTTGAATACACCATCTAAAACAACCTTGATCCCTGCTTTGTGAAGGTTTTTACAGACAGATTGAAAGTCCTCATTCGTGCCGAGACGGGTATCAATTTTGGTGTAATCTCTGGTGTTATAGCCGTGCGTGTCAGATTCGAATACCGGTGAAAAATAAATGGCATTTGCCCCAAGTTTTTCAATATGAGGAATCCAGTCATTTACTTTTAAAATGCGATGTTCTAACACTCCGTCATTTTCAAAAGGTGCTCCACAGAATCCAAGTGGATAAATTTGATAAAATACGTTTTCATAAGCCCACATATTAAAGCCTCCAAATTATTTCAAAATATTAATGGTGCAGAAGTAATGATTCAGTAAATCTGCACATTTTGCATACAGAATATAAAAAATGCTGCATCTATTTACTGCTCATATCGCGCGATTTCTGTGAGCAGGCGCGCTGGGCAGAAATCACAGTGTTGCGGAAACCTCCGGCTTCCAGTGCAGCAACAGCCTCGATGGTTGTTCCGGCAGGGGAGCAGACGGCGTCCTTTAATTCGCCCGGGTGCTTTCCGGTTTCCAAGACCATTTTCGCGGAGCCATAGACAGACTGGGCGGCAAATTTATAGGCCTGTGCCCGCGGCATCCCATCTGCGACAGCGGCATCCGCCATAGCTTCGATAAACATGTATACATAAGCCGGAGAAGAACCGGAAACCCCGATGACAGCGTCCATAAGAGATTCACTGATTACTTCCGATTTACCGAAGGAGTTGAAGAGTGCCTGAACTTCTTTTAATTCTTCCGGGGTCACATTTTGGTTGACGCACAATGCGCTCATTGCCTCACCGACTAAGGCTGGGGTATTTGGCATGGCACGTACAAGCTTGACTGGTTTGCCAAAGGAGTCCTCGATGGTGGCAATTGTTTTTCCGGCGGCAATGGATACGATCACACATCCTGATTTTACATGAGAGGAAATCTGTGGGATTACTTCATCAAATTTATTTGGTTTTACAGCAAGAAATAAAATATCACTGCGTTCTGCAACCGTTTCATTGGACAGGGTTGTCTCAATGGAATATGTACTCTGCAGTTTTTCTAAGGTAGCTGTGGAATGGGCGCTGGCAATGATCTGGCTGGTTGTCACTAACTCTGAGTGTACAATACCGCCGATCATGGCACTTCCCATATTTCCAGCTCCAATGAAACCGATAATCTTATCTATCATATATCCTCCTTGTTTGTGTCCTGTATTTTCTTTCATCCTAGTTCATTTGTTCTGAAAGGTCAACCTTTTAGACATAATTAGGGCTGGAATACTGTAAAAAATGTTACTGTTCACTCGTATCTCGTTCCAGTAACGATTCGCAGACTCATTTAAAGTTTTTGTTTTGCAAAAGGAGTCTGCTCACTCCTGAATCACTTTCTTACACAGCAAAACAGCAAGTGTTTTACTGCTGAGTGAACAGTAACTAAAAAATCATTACATTTTACAGTATTCCAGCCCGTAAAGGGGAGGAAAAAATAACAAACTATAGTTGAAATATACTTTGTTTTTATTTAAAAAATTAGTAGGCTGCCAGAATTTCTTTTAAGGCGGCGATAAATGCTTTATTCTGTTCTTCTGTACCGACACTGACACGGTTAAAACCAAATGCACTGATCATAATTTTCCGCTCCGCAAGGGCAGCACGGATTTCTTTTGGATCATGGTGTGTGTCGAAGTAGATGAAGTTTGCACAAGGTTTTGCAAGAGTGCAGCCTAATTTTGTCAGTTCATCCTCAAGATATTCGCGCCCTGCCGTGGTGAGAGCCTTGATTTTTTTGATGTATTCCTGATCTTTCAAGGCAGCCTGTGCGGCAGCAAGTGCATTGTAGCTGACATTCCATGCCTGACAGGCTTTATTAGTTCGTCGATCAGCAATGGATCAGCAAAGGTGTAACCGATGCGGAGACCGGCCATGCCATAAATTTTGGAGAAAGTACGCAGTACAAAGAGCGGTCTGTCGTAGCTTTCCTGAATCATTTTGATGAGGCTGTAGTGAGTAGGATCTTCCACGTATTCGAAATAAGCTTCATCTACCACCGGAATGACATGATCCGGGAGTTTACGGATGAATTCTTCGACTTTTGCGGAGTTTACATAAGTTCCGGTCGGGTTGTTTGGATTGCAGACGATAACCATTTTTGTCCTGTCTGTAATGGCTGCCAGCATCGCGTCAAGGTCGTAGCAGTAATCATCGGTCAGTGGGAGAACGACACGGACACCGCCGTTATCGCTGACCATATCCGGAAAAGCTTCATAAGTTGGAGCACAGTACACCACTTCGTCCCCATAATTGATAAATACTTCACCAAGCATATCGATGATCGCAGAGGAACCGGCACCGATACAGACATGATCTACGGTAAGACCATAGAGATCAGCCAGCTGTTTTTTGAGATCGACTGCATAGAAATCCTGATACATATAGCTGTTGAGGGAAGCATCCGTAACTGCTTTTTTTACTTCATCAGACATACCGTATGGATTTTCATTATAATTCATTCGTGTTACATTCTTCGGGGTGGAAGTTTTCTGACGTGCACCACGGTTGCTCTTTGGTTTTGTTTTCATGCTGTCTCTTAATAAACATTCTACATTCATCTTCATAATCTCCTTGTCTTTTATATATATAAATTCAGTTGATAATGGAAACCGGATGCCCTTCCAGGTAGCACCGGAAATTGTCGATCGCCATATCGATCGCACGGATCCTGGATTCTCTTGTGAGCCATGCAATGTGTCCGGTGATGACGGTATTTGGTGCAGTTAACAGTGGGCTGCCGTGAACCGGTGGTTCATCTGTCAAAACGTCAAGTCCTGCGGCTAGTACCTTTCCGGTTGCAAGAGCATCCGCAAGTGCCTGTTCATCGATGAGGGCACCGCGCGCTGTATTGATTAAAATGACACCGTCTTTCATTCTGGCGATGGTGTCCTGATCGATCATGTGCTCGGTTGCCGGGGTATGCGGCGTGTGCAGGGAAATAAAATCGCTTCGGGCAAGCAGCTCGTCTAACGATACCTGTTCAATGAAATCATACTCAGCACCTGTTTTTTTGTGGCGGCTGTATGCGAGCACATGCATACCAAATCCCCGTGCCATTTTTGCAAAAGCAAAACCGATCGCACCAAGACCGATCACACCGATCGTTTTGTCATATAATTCAATCTGTCTGGTGACCGATTTACAGAATTCGTTGTGGCTTTCCGGTACAGACCAGTCAATCGTTTTGATCCGGGTGTCATGCGTGCCGATATGATGGCAGACATCCATTAATAAAGCGAAAGCGTATTCTGCGATCGTCTGTGAACCGTAGATGGTATTGGAAATGGAAATACCGCGTTTTCTGGTCATTTCTGCATCGAATTTTTCCCATCCGTGTCCTAAGGTGGCAACATATTTTAAATTCGGATGCTGGCTTAAGAATGCTTCATTCATATTGTCCGAACCGATCCACAATCCGAATACAGCGTCCGCATCTCCGATATAAGTATGAAGTTGTTCTATATTTGGATAATGTGCAGGAACTTCAATGACAACCTCGTCAATACCGGGGAGCTGCTCCAGCCGTTTCCAGCGTTCTGTAAGCTCCTTTGGAGTGATATCTGTCTGAATAATTTCCTCCTGGATCACAACAATTTTCATTTGTCTGTCACCTCCATTTGTTTATGATTGCTAATATAAGTTCAAAAATGTTGATTTGTCAAGTATAAATTTCTTTCAAATTAAGTAAAAAAATATAATTGTGAGACAGTTTCTTCTATAGTTAATATATAAGCGTGTAATATGTGTTATCAGACGAAAAAATCGCATTTTTTACGTTTCCCACAATAAAATAATAGAAATCATGCGCATTTTGGAAAAAGTATACAAATCTATAAAAATTGGCTGGATTTTGTTGACAGGAAAACAAAAAGTGTGATAAAACAGGTTTAATTTAAAACAGCAGGCAATCAGGCAGCAGACCTGAACATAGCAAAGGCGCTAGGGAATCATCCTTAGCGCCTTTTCTGTACATAGAATATATGCAGAGTACAGATGCTGTTGTTTACAGAAAACAGAAGAACAATCTGTTTCATTAGTTCATAGGAAATGGATGTTTCTTCGGAACAATAAGGAGGATTAGTTATGACGAATACACCTACCACATTTTTTGGCTGGATCATTTTTCTGGTACAGCAGTATCACGGATACTATTTACAAGGGCTGCTTACCACATTGGAAACATCCCTCGCAGGTACGATCTGTGGATGCTTTTTAGGGTTTCTGGTTGGAATCATCCAGGCAACGGACATCCGGGCGCAGGATAACATGATCAAAAAGATTTTACTTGGTATTCCATGGGTGATCGCAAAAATTTATGTCACGATTTTCCGTGGAACACCAATGATCGTTCAGGCAATGGTAATTTATTATGGATCATCTACAGTATTCGGAATTGATCTGAAACCATTCAATGCAGCGATTTTTATTATATTGTTAAATACAGGAGCTTATATGTCAGAGACAGTCCGCGGCGGTATCAATTCCATTGATGTCGGACAGATTGAAGGAGCAAAGGCACTTGGAATGGGATATGTTCCGATGATGATCTATATTATCCTTCCACAGACTTTTAAAATTATCGCACCGCAGATCGGAAATACTTTTGTTGCAAATATCAAAGATACTTCTGTATTAAATGTAATCGCTGTCACAGAGCTTTTCTATATCACAAAAGTTGCAGCCGGAACATATTTCAGAATGTTTGAGGCATATACGATCACAGCATTGATTTACCTGACACTTACCTTATTATTTAACGGTTTGCTGAAGCTGATCGAAAAGTATATGGCAGGAAAAGAAAGTTACGAGGTTTTAAATCCGGCAGCCGCAAAATAAATCAGGGGATCAGATGGAAAGAAAAGAGGAACGTGTTATGGCAAGACAATCAATATTTAAGTTTAATGAGAGAGTGACGACTGAGGCAAAGGATGCAACGTATGAATTTCGTGGTCCGGTCATCAGTGTCAGGAATCTGGAAAAGAAATTCGGGGAACATGAAGTTTTAAAAGACATCAGTTTTGATCTGTTTGAGGGCGATGTGGTCTGTATCATCGGATCTTCTGGATCAGGAAAATCTACCTTATTAAGATGCATCAATCATTTGGAGACACCGACGAGCGGTCAGATATTATATCATGGCTATCCATTGACGAAGGATGCACAGACGATCAACCGTTTCCGTTCCCAGGTGGGAATGGTGTTCCAGCAGTTCAACCTGTTTAACAATATGACGGTTTTTGACAACTGCATGGCTGGTGTCCACAAGGTGAAAAAAAGAAGCAAGGAATATTCCACCGAGATCTGTATGAAATATCTGGAAAAAGTAGGTATGGCTCCTTATGTAAAAGCAAAACCACACCAGTTATCCGGTGGTATGAAACAGAGAGTGGCGATCGCCAGGGCACTTGCAATGGAACCGGAAGTATTGCTTTTTGATGAACCGACTTCCGCATTGGATCCGGAAATGGTCGGAGAAGTTTTATCGGTTATGAAACAGCTTGCAAATGAAGGACTTACTATGGTGATCGTAACACATGAGATGGCGTTTGCAAGAGATGTATCAACAAGAACCATTTTCATGGATAAAGGATATATTGTGGAGGATGCACCGCCACAGGAGTTATTTAATAACCCGAAGGAAGCGAGAACCAGAGAGTTTTTAAGCAGGTTTATGCAGGGTTAAGGTTCGTAAAAGGCAAATTGTATTTGTTTTTTAATCATAGAATGAGGAGGACAATATTATGAGAAGAAAATTAACAGTAGCACTTTTGACAGCAGCAATGGCAATTTCATTAACAGCCTGTGGCGGATCAGGTGACACAGCTTCGGCAGGGGCATCCACAGGAGAGACAGCAAGTGTGACAGAGGCGGGCGCAACAACAACCGCTTCCGGAAAAGAAGTTCTCCGGGTTGCAATGTCAGCAGATTATGCACCGTTTGACTGGCTGCAGGAGGATGATTCCAATGGAGCAGTGATGACATCGAATGGTTCCTATATGAATGGTTATGATGTTCTTGTCGCAAAATACATAGCAGAAAAATTGGATATGGATCTTGAAATCACACAGATTGACTGGGATGGTCTGATCCTTTCCATTCAGTCCGGAAAAGTTGACTGTGCGATCGCCGGAATGTCCATCACAAGCGAGAGATCCCAGTCGGTAGATTTCTCGGATCCGTATTACAATGCAAATATTGTTGCGGTTGTTGCGGCTGACGGACCTTATGCAGATGCAGTAAATGTTACAGATTTTGAGGGTGCAACACTTACCTCTACACTGAACACAGTATGGTATGATGTATTAGACCAGATCACGGATTATGCGACAAAGGATGCAGCGCTTGATACATTTGCATCTATGGTTGCAGCAGTCCATGCAGGAAAAATTGATGGATTTACCTGTGATATGCCTTCTGCAAAATCTATTTTAGTAAGCAATCCGGATTTAAAGATCATCGATTTTGAGGGCGGTACCGGATTTGAGGTCAGCAACGAAGAGACAGACCTTGGTATCCCTTGCCAGAAAGGAAACACAGAATTAGTAGATAAGATCAATGAAGTGCTCGCCGGACTCTCACAGGAGGATAGAGATGCCATGATGGATCAGGCAGTAGCTTCTCAGCCGGTAAGCAACTAATATGGAACAGACAGCAGTTGAAAAAAAATTTGGAAAATATGTCATGGCTTCCATGATCACCATGTTTCTCCAAAGTGCCTACTCTATGATTGACGGTTTATTTGTCAGCAATCTGATAGGTGACACGGCATTATCCGCAGTCAATGTTGCGTGGCCGATCATTGCAGTGGTAACTGCAATCGGCACCGGCGTTGGATGCGGCGGAGCCGTAATGATGTCAACCAAACAGGGAGAGGGAAAGAACGAAGAGTCGAACATTGTACGGGCAAATGTCATTCTTGCATTATTGGCATCGAGTATTGTGGTTACGATTCTTTTTCTTATTTTACTGACTCCTCTATTGAAATTAATGGGCGCAGAAGGAGAACTTTTAAGGCTGTCACAGATTTATGGAAGGGTAATGCTCACAGGCGGCGTGCTTCAGATCTTATCCTGTGGACTGACACCTCTTCTCCGGAATGACAACCGGGCGGTCAGTGCCATGATGATCATGGTGGGTGGTTTATTTGCTAACCTTGGTCTTGATTTTGTTTTTATGTATGTTTTTCATATGGGAATTGGCGGTGCAGCAGGCGCTTCACTGTGTGCGCAGTTGTTTACGACTGTGTGCTGCCTGATGATTCTTTGCACAAAGAAAACAGATCCAATCCGTCTTTCACAGTTTATGATAAGGAAGGAATACTGGAAAAAAATTTTTAAGACAGCAGTTTCACCGTTTGGAATATCGCTGACCCCTTCTTTATTGATTTTATATCACAACGTTGCGTGTTTAAAATTTGGCGGAGATCTTGCGGTAAAGGCATATGCACTCATCAGTTCCACCGTCGGCTCGTACCGTGTGCTTCTGATTGGTGTCGCAGAGGGGATTCAGCCACTTGCAAGTTATGCCTATGGCGCACATGATTTTCATGCGATCCGGAAAATAAGAAATAAGGCGGTCATCACAGCAATGAGTGTGAGTTTCTTCTTATTTATATTTACCATTGCAACAGCCCGGTTTTACCCAGCCATTTATGGATATGAGGGGGAAGCCGCAGAACTTGGGTATCATGCGGTTATGGTGACGGCGGCACAGCTTATTTTTACAGGACTTGTCCGCGTGACCAATTCCTTTTTCTATTCAGTTGGAAAAGATAAATATTCGCTGTTTATGATTTACTTTGATCCACTGATTATGACGCCGCTTACGATCGTGATCCTTCCACGGATTTTTGGACTGGATGGCATCTGGATCACAGCGGTTGTGACGCAGTTTATTTTAAACATTGTGGCATTTGGAATGTTTGCAAGTCATGAAAGACAGATGAAGAGGATGGAAGCAGAGAAAGCATTTGCAGGAAAATGAGAAGGATAAGAGAAATCGTACAGTAGACAGGTACATGAAAAAGAACGTAACGAAGATGGCCGGTACACCATCAAAGTTACGTCCTTTTTCCTTTCCCTAATAAATCGCGTTCGTACAAGTACTACGCACTACATGAAATAAAATGTTTGTTAATGTTTATATAATAGGAAGAAACTCCTATGTAATAAAACCGGAACTATGAAAAAATGCAGATTAGAAATCTGTAAGATCAGCTTTTCTCTTCTCTAAGAAGGCACCCATTCCTTCTTTTTTGTCATGAGTATCATTTACAACACCGAAGAGGTTTGCTTCCATCTCAACAGCATTCTTGATATCCATATCGTAACCATTGTTGATTGCTGCTTTTGCAACTGATACAGCGTAGCTTCCTTTGGAGATGATCTTTGCTGCCATAGCTTTTGCAGTTTCCATTAATTCTTCTTTTGCAACAACTTTGTTCACTAAACCGATGCGGTAAGCTTCGTTTGCATCGATGTTATCGCATGTGAAGATCATTTCTTTGGCACGTCCCATACCAACCAGACGGGCAAGTCTTTGTGTACCGCCGAATCCAGGAATGATTCCAAGTCCACATTCCGGCTGACCGAAGATTGCGTTGTCAGATGCAATACGGATATCACATGCCATAGCAATCTCACATCCACCGCCAAGTGCGAAACCGTTAACGGCTGCGATTGTTACCTGACGCATATTCATTAATTTGAAGAATGGAACAGAAGCTCTGATACCGAATGCTCTTGCTTCCGGAGCTGTAAAGTTCACCATTTCGGCAATATCAGCACCTGCAACGAAAGATTTGAATGCGTTGTCTTTCTTGTCAGGACCACCGGTTAAGATCACAACTTTGATATCGTCTCTTCCCTCGATCTCTGTTAAAGCTGTGTTTAACTCGTCTAATGTCTCACTGTTTAATGCATTTAATGCTGCTGGTCTTGAGATGGTAAGAACGGCGATCTCGTTCTCCACATCTAATTTTAAATTGTTGAATTCGCTCACGATAATACCCTCCTAAATAGATTGATAAAAAATTAACAATACATGTTATATCTAGAGTACTTCTTTTGAGAGGATTTGTCAATATGAACGTCGATAAACTTTTTCTAAAATCTGTAAAAATAAGAAAATCGTTCCGTTTACATCCGGGGGAATCCTTATTATAATGGGAATATGAGTGAAACATACTTTATGTTATGAGGACTTTGACAATTGCAAAACTTATATAATTTTTTTGAAATTGTTCAAAAGTAACAAAATTTTCGAAAACCCGCTTTCGCTACGTGTCGCTGGTAGCGGTACTAAGAAGCCAGTTACAACTTACGTTGTATCTGCCTTCTAAGAACCGACCGCTCCCCAGTGTTTTCTCAAGCTTTTGTTAATTTTTCACAATTCAATTTA
>ERZ1026884.1849-NODE-1849-length-10578-cov-5.099876_pt1 | contig 10578 bp, 11 predicted proteins | sample MGYA00380172_ERZ1026884 | MGnify/ENA primary metagenome ERZ1026884 (study PRJEB33269, sample SAMEA4719808) | human gut metagenome | biome: human-associated habitat; feature: organic feature; material: feces | place: Cameroon | collected 2013-10 ... | reverse complement strand
CACATGAGTTCTCTTTTTCTTTGTTTTTGTGTTACCTATGTATTATAGCTCAACAAGCACAGCAAGAAAATTTATCTCCAAACAAGATAAACATAAGCAACAATCCTAAAAATAATTTTCATTTCCCCCTTGACAATTTCTGCAAAGCGCATATAATATCAATTGAAGGTCAAAGTTAGTCAAACTTTTGATCTTCCTGATTCCTCGATGAAAGGATGAATGCATTATGAAGGATAATCAATATACACAGAAAAGCATCACCGCCATCAACGCTGCGCAAGCCCTGGCCAGCGAGTATGGCAATCAGGAGCTGTCCCAGGCGCACCTGCTGGCCGCGCTGACCGACAGCGCCGACAACCTGGTCTATCAGCTGCTGGGCAAGATGCAGCTGGACGCCGCCGCCGTGCACAGCGCCGCTGTGGCCGCGGTGGAAAAGCTGCCCCGCGTAAGCGGCTCCGCCCGCGAGCAGGGCAAGGTGTATGTGACCGCCGAGATGGATAAGGCGCTGCGCGAGGCCGCCGCCCAGGCGGAGCGCATGCACGATGAGTACATCTCCGTGGAGCACCTGATGATGGGTCTGCTCTCCGCGCCTGACCGCACAATGAAGGAGATCATGCAGCGCTTTAACCTGACGCAGGACGGCTTCCTCAAGGCGCTGTCCGCCGTGCGCGGCGCTGCGCGCGTCACCAGCGATTCGCCCGAGGATACCTACGACGCGCTCAAGAAATACGGCAGCGATCTGACCCAGCTGGCGCGCGAGCATAAGCTGGATCCCGTCATCGGCCGTGATCGCGAGATCCGCGACGTCATTCGCATCCTGAGCCGCAAGAGCAAGAACAACCCCGTGCTGATCGGTGAACCTGGCGTGGGTAAAACCGCCATTGCCGAGGGCCTGGCGCAGCGTATCGTGCGCGGCGACGTGCCCGAATCCCTGCGCGACCGCACCATCTTTTCGCTGGATATGGGCGCGCTGATTGCCGGCGCCAAGTTCCGCGGCGAGTTTGAAGAGCGCCTCAAGGCCGTGCTGGCAGAAATCAAAAAGAGCGAAGGCAAGATCCTGCTGTTCATCGATGAGCTGCACCTGATTGTGGGCGCGGGCAAAACCGAGGGCAGTATGGACGCAGGCAACCTGCTCAAGCCCATGCTGGCGCGCGGTGAGCTGCACTGCATCGGCGCGACCACGCTGGATGAATACCGCAAGTATGTGGAAAAGGACGCGGCCCTGGAGCGCCGCTTCCAGCCCGTTCAGGTGGATGAGCCCACGGTTGAGGATACCATCTCCATCCTGCGCGGCCTGAAGGAGCGCTACGAGGTGTTCCACGGCGTCAAGATTCAGGACGCCGCGCTCATCGCCGCCGCCACGCTCTCCAACCGCTATATCAGCGACCGCTTCCTGCCCGACAAGGCCATCGACCTGGTGGACGAGGCCTGCGCCATGATCCGCACCGAAATGGACTCCATGCCGCAGGAAATGGATGAAATCCGCCGCCAGATCATGCAGCATGAAATCGAGGAGGCCGCGCTGAAGAAGGAAACCGACGAGCTGAGCAAGGCGCGCCTGGCAGAGATTCAGAAAGAATTGGCCGATATGCGCGCCCGCTACGATGAGATGAAGTCCAAGTGGACGAACGAAAAGGAATCCATCGGCCGCGTGCAGAAGCTCCGCGAGGAGATTGAGCGCATGAACGGCGAGATCGAGCATGCCGAGCGCAGCTATGATCTGAACCGTGCGGCACAGCTGAAATACGGCGAGCTGCCCAAGCTGCAAAAGGAACTCAAGGAGCTGGAAGCCAAGGAGCCTGAAACCCGCACGCTGCTGCGCGACAAGGTGACGGAAGAGGAAATCGCCCGCATCGTATCGCGCTGGACGGGCATTCCCGTCAGCAAGCTGATGGAGGGCGAGCGCGAAAAGCTGCTTCGCCTGCCCGAGGTGCTGCATCAGCGCGTGATCGGTCAGGATGAGGCTGTGCAGGCCGTCAGCGAGGCCATCCTGCGCTCCCGCGCGGGCATCGCGGATGAAAACCGCCCCATCGGCAGCTTCCTGTTCCTGGGCCCCACGGGCGTGGGCAAAACCGAGCTTGCCAAGGCGCTGGCCGAGGCGCTGTTTGATGATGAGCGGAGCCTGATCCGTATCGACATGACGGAGTACATGGAGAAATTCAGCGTATCCCGCCTGATCGGCGCACCTCCGGGATATGTGGGCTATGATGAAGGCGGTCAGCTGACCGAGGCTGTGCGCCGCAAGCCTTATTCCGTTGTGCTGTTTGATGAAATGGAAAAGGCGCATCCCGATGTGTTTAACATCCTGCTGCAGATTCTGGACGACGGTCGCGTGACCGACAGTCAGGGCCGGACGGTGGACTTCAAAAACACCATCCTGATCATGACCAGCAACCTGGGCAGCAGCGAGATCCTGGACGGCATCAGCGAAAACGGCACCCTTAACGAGGAAGCCCGCAAGAGCGTGCAGGCCATTCTGCGCCGCACCTTCAAGCCCGAATTCCTCAACCGTATCGACGACACCGTGATCTTCACGCCCCTCAGCCGCGATCAGGTGCGCAGCATTGTCAATCTGCTGCTTAACCATCTGCGTCAGCGTCTGGCGGAGCGTCAGGTAAAGCTGACCGTGACCGACGCGGCCATCGATCTGCTGATGGAGCAGGGCTACGATCCCATCTACGGCGCGCGCCCGATGAAGCGTCTGATCCAGAGCAAGCTGGAAACCCTGTGCGCCCGCGCCATTGTGGCCGGACAGGTGCACGACGGCCAGCTGACCGTGGACGCCGAAAACGGCGAGTTTGTGATGAAGGAATAACTTCAGGGCAAACAACACCCCCGTTCGTTGAAAAACGAGCGGGGGTTTTTGTCTTATCATTCTTTTATATCGCAGTAGAAATAATCTACCTCATTTGTAGCTGCAATTGTTCCATCTTCATATATTACTTTACTGATACCGCAATAAACCTTATAAATTAAATTAGCATCAGGAATAATAATATCGTCAGAGCATATAGTATCGCCAGCATTAACATTTTGAGTTGTTGTTAAATGGTATACACCATGTAGTTCATTGTCCTGTTTATCGGCGGCATATATGCTTAATTCAAACGCTTTGACATTTTTTCCATAAATACTATTTGTAACTTCAAAATTTATACGCAACCTGTTCTCTGAAATATAATCCCACGTCGCATAGGCATTATCGTCTACATACAGCATTATGCCATCCTCTGGCTCTACAATAAATATGCCCATCGCCTCTTCTATCATAAAAGGTGTTTTTGCATATAAAACATAAATACCTGGATTGTTAAAAGAGATCTTTTTATCAAGTATCTTGCATTGCGGTATTTTATCGGTATCAAAAATTGATGAAAATGATTGCCTTATAGATATTTCCATTGCGTCTTCAAAGTCATCGATTTCCGAGGTTTTTACTTGCTGCGTCCCGATCAGAGCACTCCACTGTATTGAATCAAATGCCGCATTGAAAGGAACAACGCTTATTACTGCGTAGAGATTCTTTTCTTCGTTTGCTCGCACCCGATAAAAATCATCTTGCTTTATAAATGAAACCACGTTTGCTGTCGGCAAAGGTCTGGCTTTTGTATCTGGTTTATCCGTTAGTCTGGGAACTGATGTTGGCTTTGCTATCGGCCTGGGCGTAGCCGTCGCTATACTTTTGCTGATATCGGCTTTTGCATATTCCTCAATTTTATATTTTGTTCCGTCCCATTGGCGATACAATGCCACTACTTCGTTAATATCAACTGCAAGATTCAGGTTTTGCCCGTCTTCCCAGAACGCGCTTGTGATGCCAATTACGTCACCATGATCATTAAAAAGCGCGCCGCCGCTGCTGCCATGCGAAATAGCAGCTGTAAACTGTATCCAGCTTTGATTATCCTCTGTATAAACAGAGCTCACATTTCCCATTGAAACCGTATTTTTCAAGCCAATAGGACTGCCGATTGCAATGACAGTTTCGCCTCGCTTGACTTTTTGCGTAGATGGTGTGAGAGGTTTCATAATTGTTGGCGTCATAAACTGCAGAATCGCTATATCTTTTTCTTTGTCGGTTACCAATACCTTGGTTATAAAATATTGATAGCCATCGTCGCTATCTGCCATTATTATTGTTGCATCTTCAATTACGTGATAGTTGGTAACTAACGTCATGTTATCAAACATGACAAACCCACTGCCTGTTGCAACCCTCTCATCACCATTAAAGACTTCCAGCATCAGGACAGAAAGCGCTTTCTCTTCTATAAGATCGGGGCTTTTAGAAAACTCCGCAACGCATACAATCGGAAAGAGAAAGCAGGTAATGGTAAAAATTGTAAATAGTGTGCGCTTGATCTTTTGCATAATCGCTTTTTCTCCTTCAATGCCATGTAAAAAGCAATAAATCCATAACTATATACAAAGTATAACATATAAGCTGATAGAATGCTACCATGAAAAACGCAAATACCTTCGCTCGAAAAAGAATTTCTCATGCCTGTTGACAAACGCCGTCACAGGCATGAGCATCTTTATGAATATGTTCATAAAGATGCTGAACGAAAGGATGGCATGCGCGGATGCCCAAGGTGCTCGAAAACCTGCAGGAGCGAATTCTTGCCTGTGCGCGCGTTTTGCTGCTGGAGCAGGGCATAGACGGGCTAAACATCCGCGCCGTAGCCAGCGCGTGCGGCGTGGCGGTGGGCATGGTTGTATAACTACTACGGCTCCAAGGATCAGCTGATCGCCAGCATCATGCTGCAGGACTAGCTGCAAAACATGCGCGAGGCCGCCGGCGAGGTAAACGCCGCCGCCAGCCCGTCGCAGGGAATGCGCGCCATCTGCCGGGGCATTAACCGCTTTGCCGGGCGATATCGCACGCTGTGGCTGCACAGTGTGCAGACGCGCGATCGCAGCTATCACGACAAACTCGTTGCCCAGCTGAGCTACCTGGTGCAGGTGCTGATTGCGCGCTTCGACCTGACGCAGGAGGAAGCCGCCGCCGAGTTTGCCGCGGAAAACCTGCTGCGCCTGGCCCTGGCAGGCAAAAACCGCTATGAAAAAGAAGAGACCCTGCTGCTGCGGGCGCTACATAAAGAGACTTGATCTATACAGAGGCTTGCCCCTGTGCAGATAGACGCTGCGGCGCGCCTTTGCGCATCGCAGACAAAAAGAAAAAAGGAATCACCATGACCAAGACGAAACTGCTTGCCCTGCTGCTGGCGGCCGCGCTGTGCCTGCCCTTTGCCGGCTGCGCGGAAATCACCGATGAAGAGGGCGCTGCCTGGGCGCAGGCGCACGGCTAAGTAAAGGTCGATACCCTCACCAGCGCCATCCAGCCCGCGGCCGAGACTGTTGACGCGGTCGCCTCCGCCACCGAAAAAAAGCCAGGGCGGCGCAAACTACGGCGCGATTGAATGGAACGCCGAGCCGCAGGCTGTCGCCGTGCGCGAGTTCCTCAAGGGCGGCAAGTACCTGGGCGATGCTGCCTGGGCGCAGGATGAAACCGGCTATAACTACCGCGAGATGTACCAGATGGCCACCATCCATGGCGACGCGCCGGCCAATACCAATCTGGAGCTGGTGCTTGATGCGAGCAGCCTGCACCTGCTGGGCACCTCCGAAGCGGGCACGGGCAAAACACTCGACTTTGCCAAAAACGCCAACGTATCCATCAGCTGCTGCCGTCAGCTGCGCGAGGAAGAAGAAACTACCTACAATTTTACTGCTCCTACGGCATTCAGTACAACGGCAAGGTGCGCGTATACACCCTGGACGATCTGAACACCAGCGAGGGCCAGGACGGGCTGATCAACCTGTGCGATAAGTACTATCCCACCCTGGCTTCCAGCTGGGCGGCCTATGGCAAGGGCTTAGCCGATGTGGCCAACGCTGCCGCCCTGCGCGAGGCCAAGCTGGCCTACATCACCAACACCTTGCAGCGCGGCTCGATGGTATATTACGAAGTCATTCCCGAACGCATCGTCATCACCGCACCCTTCCTGATGAACATGACCCCCACCATGTCCAACGCCGCGCGTTTCACCCAACAGCAGGAGGGCACGCCCAAGTACGCCTATACCCTGTGCCTGAGCGAGAGCTTCCTGGACAAGCTGGTGGCCTATAAGGCTGCCTACATCGGCACGGAAGCGGGCAAAGCCGCCGTGACCGAATACTATACTCCACCGGCATGTACCCCACCCTGGATGGCTACTGCGCCGCCTATGGCGCGCCCACCAGCCTGGAGCTGGCCCTGAACGCACAGAACGCCGCGGGCCTGAAGGCCCAGACCACCTACATTCCCGAATAACAGATATTATAAAAGAGGGCGCGAACCCAAGCGGTTCGCGCTCTCTTTTGTATAGTAATGCTTAGATCAGTTCATCCAATTTGCCGGTTAAGCCGCCCGGATATAAGGCATGCTCGATCGTCTTTAAGCGCTTATCCAGGTCAGCCTCAAGCCGCAAAAACCCCTCTCTCCATCTGCAAGCAGATAGAAAGAGGGGTAAAACGCTTATCATACCCCACAGGGTGCGATACGCAGCCCGCGGACGTAATTGAACATTTTATTGCCGGACGAGACAAAGCTTACCGCCTTATCCCCCGCGAAGCCTTTAATTACAGCTCGGCGAAGTACTTGATGGTGCGAACCATCTGGCTGGTGTAGCTGTTCTCGTTGTCGTACCAGGACACGACCTGCACCTGATAGGTGTTGTCTTCCAGCTTGGCAACCATGGTCTGGGTAGCATCGAACAGAGAGCCATAGGACATGCCGATGATATCGGAGGAAACCACGGGCTCCTCGTTGTAGCCGTAGCTGGCGGAGGAAGCAGCCTTCATGGCGGCGTTGATGGATTCCTTGGTCACGTTCTCGCCCTTAACGACGGCAACCAGGATGGTGGTGGAGCCGGTGCATACGGGCACGCGCTGGGCAGAGCCGATCAGCTTGCCGTTCAGCTCTGGGATAACCAGGCCGATGGCCTTGGCAGCGCCGGTGGAGTTGGGAACGATGTTCTGCGCGCCAGCGCGGGCACGGCGCAGATCGCCCTTGCGATGGGGGCCGTCCAGGATCATCTGATCGCCGGTGTAAGCATGCACGGTGGTCATGATGCCGCTCTGGATGGGATATACATCGTTCAGGGCCTTGGCCATGGGAGCCAGGCAGTTGGTGGTGCAGGAAGCGGCGGAAATGATGTTATCTTCCTTGGTCAGGGTGTTCTCGTTAACAGAGAACACGATGGTGGGCAGATCGTTGCCGGCAGGCGCAGAGATAACAACCTTCTTGGCGCCGGCGGTAATGTGCGCCATGGCCTTTTCCTTCTTGGTGTAGAAGCCGGTGCACTCCAGCACAACGTCTACATCCAGCTTGCCCCAGGGGCAGTTGGCAGCGTCCTTTTCGGCGTAGATCTTGATCTCGGTGCCGTCCACGATGATGGAATCCTCAGTGGCGGATACAGTGTGCTTGTTCTCGCCGATCTTGCCGCAGTAGGGACCCTGAGCGGTGTCGTACTTGAGCAGATGAGCCAGCATCGCGGGGCTGGTCAGGTCGTTGATGGCGACAATCTGGTAGCCCTCAGCGCCGAACATCTGGCGGAAAGCAAGACGACCAATGCGGCCAAAACCGTTGATAGCAACTTTAACCATGGGAAAGACCTCCTTCATACTGTAAGCGGCGGGCTTATGCCACACCGATACTATTATACCCGCTTTCCCCGCGTTTGGCAATATCTGTGATGAATAAATCTGTACTTTTAGGAGCGATTGCAGATATTTTAACGCAGTGTACCCGTGCGCACATCGTACAGCCTTCGCACCAGCCTTTTGCAGCAGGCGCACCAGGCCGACACCACATAGGCGCTTCTCCCCTCAGCGCAGGCAGGCACAATCAGGTAATAGCGAACGGTATTTCGGCAAAAGGGACACTGCGTTTCTCCCGTAATCAGCGACATACGCCTTTCCTCCGCTCATCAGTATAAATAATAAAATCATTCTTCCAATCGGCGAAAGCTCATAATAATATTATCATATTTCGGCAACAATAGCAATGATTTTATTGTTTTCAGCGTTTGCTGATAATTTTATATATACTGGTTTGGAGGTGAGCATGATGATTGGCGAGCGGTTACAGGAGATTCGCAAGGATAACGGCGATACGCAGCAGGATCTGGCCAACAAGCTGCACGCTTCCCTGTATGCCGTGCGCTGCTGGGAGCAGGGCAAAAGCGATCCCAGTCATGACACGCTGGCGGCCATTTGCCGGCTGTATGATGTGTCCGCCGATTATCTGCTGGGGCTCAGCGACGAGGATCCCCGCTGCGCGCAGCGCAGGCAAAGCCGGCTGACGCCCGAAAGCGCCACCCTGCTGAAGCGCTTTGAAGCCTTTCTGCTTTATGAGCAGGCGCACGGAAAGCACTAAAGGAGCGCTTATGCTTGAACGCAACAAGCACAATGGCTTTTCTACGGTTATTTTCAAAACTTGCTATAGCAAAAATGCCCTCAAAAGGGGCATTTTTGCTATTTACGGTTTTTCCACATGGAGATTTTAAAAGCCCTTGTAAATCAAAAAACCGCCTTGCACAGGCGGTTTCTTGTGGTGCAGCAAGGCAATCCAAATCCGAACCGTTTTTGTCGCTGATAGCTTCCTGCAATTCCGCGAAGGTGCTGGTTTTCGTGCCCTCTTTGTAGTTGAAGGTGATCACCATTTTATCATCATACAGGAAAATCGCGTTGATGAAGGCGTCGATGAGCATCTTGCGATGGCTTTTCTGCCGCACGTCCAGCTTGCGGAAGCGGTGGAGCCAGAAGGTCATAAACTCCGCGCTGACCTTGGGCTTCGCCAGCTTTTCGCAGGCAAGCCTGTTCTCAAGCTCGTCGCGGCGGTTTTCCAGCTCCTCCAGCCGCTCCTTTGTGGAGCGCGTCAGGATGCCCTGCTGAATGGCGTTGAGCAAATTGCTGATGGCAGTATCCGCTTCACGGAGCTGTTGCTCATACAGCGGCACGTTCACATTTTCCCTGTCCTGCAAGTCCATGAGCATAGATACGATGGCCTCGATCGCTTTGTCGTCCATGACCATTTTCATGGTTTCACCGACCACCAAATCCTCGATCCATTCTTTCCTGACGGGCTTCTTGTGGCACTCGGTGCGCTTCTTTTTGACGGAAACGCACTTGTAATAGTGATGCACCTTTCCCGTGCGGCTTGTTCCGCTCTCGCCGCAGAGATAGGCCCCGCAGTAGCCGCAGAACAGTTTGGTGGTCAGCAGATAATCGTCCTCGGCCTTGTGACGCGCCGGGGCCTTTTTGTTCTTCGCCAGCTTCTCTTGCACCCGGTCAAAGAGGTCTTGCGGTACGATTGGAGGGATGCCGTCCGGCACGATCACATCGCGGTATCGGAACTCCCCGATATAGCGCCGGTTGTGGAGTATATGCCCCACGCTGTTGAAGGTCATTTTCCGCCCCCGCGTGTTGGTAAGCCCCTGCTCGTTCAGCCAATTCATAATGGAGGAAATGGTTTCTCCGCCGTCATATCGCTTGAAGGCTTCCAGCACGAACGGCGCGGTCAGCGGGTCGATCTGGAAGTGCTGCTCCGCGTCGATCACATAGCCAATGGGCATCGTGCCGCCGTTGAATTTGCACTTGAGGGCGTTATCCGTCATGCCGCGAACGACTTTTTCCGAAAGGTCGGCGGAGTAGTATTCCGCATAGCCTTCGAGGACGGATTCGAGAATGATGCCCTCCGCGCCCTCTGAAATAATCTCGGTGGCGGATACCACCTTCACGCCGTTCTTTTTAAGCGTGGCCTTGTACCGGGCGCTGTCATAGCGGTTCCGTGCGAACCTGTCCAGCTTCCAGACGATCACTATGTCAAACAGCCGCTTGCCGCTGTCCTTTATCATGCTCTGGAACTCCGGGCGGTTGTCGGTCTTTGCAGAATACGCACGGTCGATGTAATGCCGCAATACCGTGATTCCGTTTTTCTCGGCAAAGGCGGTACATTCACGGAGCTGACCTTCAATACTTTCCTCTCGCTGGCTGTCCGAGGAATAGCGGGCGTAGATCACGGCTTTCATTTCGTATCCACCTCCGAGAGCATCTGCACAAGCGTTGCCTTCAATCGTTCGTTCATAGCCGAACCGGGGTCGAAGCACATTTCCACGAACCGCGCCATTTCTGGATTGTTCAGGCCGAGCTTCACGCAGTTGTTATAGATCATGCCATGGGGGTCGTCCGTCCTGCCGAAAATGTAGTCCAGCGATACGTCAAAGTAGTCGGCGTATTTCAGAAAAACCTCCGGGGAGGGCGTGGAATCGTCGATCTCATACCGGGCGAGAGCGGATTGGGAAACGTCAAATTCCTTTGCCAGCTTCGCCTGCGAGAGCCTGACGCTTTCGCGCAAGCTCCGTAGCCGTTCACCGATGATTTTCAAGGATGCGTCACCTCCTTTTTCTGTTTCAAGTATACCCGGAAACAGAGAATGTGTCAATGACATATTCACATAATGCCGCGATTCTCTGACACGCCGCAGGCGAAGAAAGCTCCGCAGGAGCGCAGCCGATTTTGCAAAAATCGTTC
>ERZ1026884.1847-NODE-1847-length-10587-cov-14.421857_pt1 | contig 10587 bp, 9 predicted proteins | sample MGYA00380172_ERZ1026884 | MGnify/ENA primary metagenome ERZ1026884 (study PRJEB33269, sample SAMEA4719808) | human gut metagenome | biome: human-associated habitat; feature: organic feature; material: feces | place: Cameroon | collected 2013-10 ... | reverse complement strand
TACTTCACCGCCCCATTGCCAAGCGCAAGATTCGGAGCGTGGCTGTAGGATAAATGAAGAATAAGATAAAAGGAAAAAGGTAAAAAAATAAATGAAAAAGCGTGTAGGCGACAGGGATGTGGCTTGCACGCTTTTCGTTTTATCGTCTCAATTTGTTATAATTTCCAGTCGAACACGATGGTGTTGTCTTCTTTGATATTGAAGCTCATGCCTACCTTGATAATGTCCTTGCCGCTCATGGCAAAGGCATCGGCATAATGCTTGTTTTCTATTTGCTCAAGAGCCTCCTGGGCAGTCTTTCCAAACTTCAGTTCCATCACATAGATAACATCATCCGTCTCCATGGTTATGTCAATTCTACCCTTTGATGTATGTTGCTCCACTATAATCCTGAAATTCGTGAGCAAGGCAAAGATGATATACATCGTTTGCTGGTAATGACCTTCGTAATGGGTGTTGTTGCAATAAGGCACCGTCTCCCAAAACGATTTCAGCAACTGTAATGCTTCGGCTATCTTGCCCTGTTTAATAAGCACCGACATCTTGGCGATGGTGGTATTGCACATTGCAGTCTTTGAGGTCAGATAATGAGGCAACAAACTTCTGTACAATCCAACTCTTATTTCCTTGTTGGGAATGGCTAGGGTATAGAGCTCCGTTTCTTCATCATAATCCTTGATGGTGATGTAGCCACTCTGATAGAGCAGTGGCATGATGGTGGTCATGGTTTCCGTGGCAGCATCAAAGTCATCCTTTCCGGCTTCCATACTCTCGCCCAGGTTCGCTGGCAGAAAGTTGAAATTGCGCATCATATTGATCAGATAAGTAGGAGTGCCGGAACCAAACCAGTAGGAATCAATCTTCTGCTTGGCAAAGCAGGTTAATAAGCTGAACGGATTATAAACGTCAGGAGAAGGCCATGTGAAATGATAGCCGTCATAATTATCCTTTAACTTAGCTAACGTCTGCTCATACGACAGGTTTAATTTTTCTGCAAGTGCCTCTATGTCATCCTGCATTCCGTTCACCAGTTCATCTTTCGTAATTCCGCAAATGCCGGCATACGGCTCGTCCATACTGATGTTGGTGATGTTGTTCAATTCGCTGAAGATGCTGAGCTGAGAGAATTTGGTGATGCCTGTGAGGAATACGAAGCGGAGCAATTTCTCGCATCCTTTTAGCGGACTGTAGAAATTGCGTATGGCGTTGCGAAGTTCTTCCAGTTTTTCATCCTTATGCACCACATCAAGCAAAGGGGCATCATATTCGTCAATCAGTATTACCACTTGCTTGCCCGTTTCCCTATAGGCAGTCTGGATAAGTGAGATGAGGCGGACGTTGGCATCAACAGCCGGATTCGTAATGCCCCATTTCTGCTCTTGTTCTGCAAGTTGCTGGTCGAAATATCTTTCCAGCTGGTCTTTCTCCATGTGCTTACCCATACTCATGTCGAAATGAAGCACCGGATAGCTTATCCAATCCTTTTCTAGCTTTTCGATGGCGAGTCCTTTGAAAAGATCCTTCTTTCCTTCAAAATAGCTCTGCATGGTGGTTAGCAACAGCGACTTTCCGAAACGGCGTGGACGGCTTAGGAAGAAATAAGTACCATCAGTATGTGCCATACGATATACATATTCCGTCTTATCAATGTAGAACTTATCCTCCACTCGGATTCGTTCGAAAGTTTGTATTCCTATCGGATATAGTTTTCTTGCCATAATTGCTCGCCTTTCTTTTAAGTGATATTCTCTTTGTTGGCAAAGATACGAATAAATGGTGAAACCACCAAATAATAAACATCTTTTCTTCATTTATGCCCCTTATCTCATTTCCTTATACCTTTTATTTCTTTTCTCCCCTTATTTCTTTTCTCTCCTCCTTTTATCTTCTTTCTTCCTTCTCTTATCTCCTTTCTCCCTCCTTCCAGTATTAATTTTGTGTTAATCTTAGGAAAAGTCTTGTTTAATATAGGATAAAGTTGTATCTTTGCCTAATAGAAAGTTTCGTTCATTACTTTTGAATGTGTGTTCAGAACTTTTGAATGTCCGTTCAATACTTTTGAATGTAGGTTCAATACTATTGAACGGAGATTTCTATTAGGAGTAGTAACAATTATCCTTAGGGTTAGTAACAATTATCCTTAGAGACGGGAACCATTATGCTGAATGGTGAATAGGAAATCACTTAGGTATAGTGGCTGTTGCAATAAGGAGTGATAACAATCTTTATAAGAAAGGAATCGTCATGACAAAGTACAAGTTGCAAGAGATGCCCGATGTTCATAACACAGGCAAGCGCAGAGTTTATCCCAAGATGGTGACCAATCGGACACTATCCAGAAAAGAGTTCGTCAAGAAGATGCAGGGCTACCATCGTGGTATTTCAGAAAGTACCACGGAGGCTGTATTGATGGATGTGGCTGATATGCTGGTAGAAATGCTCTCCATGGGCTACAATGTGAATCTGGAAGGCATCGGTACCTTCTCCCTCTCCCTCGGTTTCGAGGACGATAAGCCTACGGAAATGCAGAGTGAAGAGGATAAGATGACGTATCGCAAGGTGGGCGTAAAGGACATCAACTTCAAGGCGTCTCCAGAGTTTGTCAAGGAGGTGAAGCGTGAAACCGATCGCGACCTGGAACGAGATATGGGTGGCGTAAAGGTGATTCGCAAGCAGCTTTATTCCAAGGAAGAGCGCATCGCCCGTGCCCTGGAGGTGATAGAAGCCAATGGTCTCATCACCCTCTCTGATTATGCCTACATCAACAACCTGAGCCGCACCGCCGCCTCCCTGGAGCTGAAGGAAATCACCGCCGACCGAACTTCGCCGATAGGTTCGATGGGCAGCGGCAGCCACAAGGTTTGGGTGAAGAGGAAAGCATAAATGCAACGATAGTATTAAAATAGATGTTTAATTTAAAGTCCAAATAATTATGGAGCAGATTACTATAGATTTTAAGAACGCTTTTGATTGTTCCAAGAAGGAAAAGTCGAAGGTTTGTCGCTCTGGCTATGTACGTTTGGTTCGTTTTATGGATGATAAGAAGCATACTAGACTACAAGTGTATGAGGGCGATTTGTTGGAGGCTATTATGGATGTAAAGAGGGGGAATGTCAAGAACTTCGATACATTGGAGGATATGATGAACTATCTGGAAGCTTAGACATGAGTATAAAATGCCTGGTTAAGAAGTAAATCATTGAACTTTTGCATGAGGTTCAAGCACGGGCTGAAGGCCCAAAAGCTCCTAGCCCAGGGCAACACCCTGGGTATTAAGGCGTTGTCCTCCTGCGCCCTGTAAGGGCAAAAGCCTTGAATATATGCTGCTTTATAACCATTTTTGTTGGGATTTGCAAGAAACTATTTCTCTTTTAAGTCATTTGCAGACTTTTCGAAATCAGCTTTGATTTCATCTAATAGTGGATTTCTGTTTTAGCATAAATGTCAATGCCATCATATTGTTTTGCTCTTTCGAGCATCTCCTCTTTATGTTTTAGGAGTTGTTTAAACTTTCTGATGGTTTCCTCCTTTGTATTGTTCTTTGTTGCTTGCATAATAACCTCCTTTTTAATGTTATTGTTATTAATTTGGTGGCAAAGATAAGAAAAGTAAATGAGATATGCAAGAAAAAAGACCCAAAATTTTGTGAAGCCAATTCTTTTTCGTACTTTTGCAGTTGTCTTGCTGTGGATGGCTGGCGATGAGTCGCCGGCTAAGTAAAAGTCCATGGCTTGGCCTATCATAATTAAGAAAGACGTTCTCTACGTTTTCTTCTGTTCAATTGAAACCTCGGAAATTTCAAATGGGAAGCAGATGAAGACAGCAGTGGGCGTCTACCCACTGTGTATATACACATGGCATAGGTGTGCCCCTTCGTCAGGAGGGGTACGCTCTGTGCTATCATATATATACCTCTAGGCGTAGGCTCTATTGCTTCTTATCTTTGTTCCCATAGGTCGTCCGAGGACCTCAATTGACAAGGATATTGTAAGTGATAGATTCCCTACGCCTTTTCTGTTGATAGCTAATCAGTTATCCTATTCCTTATCTTGCGATGAGGCTGGACTAGAATCAAAATAATCTTTTAAAATCAGATGGTTTCTGCTTTCGGGAATCGGTGGAGTAATAGGATGGCAAGGCTTTGCTATGATCCCATCGGCAACGGAAGTTATGGCAAAGAAACTGCAACTCAGCTATAAGGAAATCGAATCCCGATTAGAATCGTTTAAAACTAAAGTGGTGCCAGCCTCTGAGGTTGGCTACGAGATACTGAAGGCTTTTGGTAAAAGCGAAAAGGATGTGTCGAGATACAAGGAAGGAAAGGGTATCTTGAAGACCTTTGACGGCTTGCTTATCAAAGGCTTGTTCTGCTATCAGACTGTAGATACGTTGCATCTTACCACTAGGTTGGAGGCATTGAAGGCTGATGCTCAGGTAAAGAAGGCTGCACCAAAGATTATTGCGGTGAGTGATGGCGAAACCCTCCTGGCTTATGATACTCGTGAGAATGATACTTACGAGCAGAAACTCGTCAAGATGCACAGCGACTTTGGCTTCTTCTATCCTTTGATGAACGTGGAGCGAGTACACACCACGGCAGAAAACCCTGCCGATGTGAAGGCTGCCGAGAAACTTGCCAAACTGCATGATGAGATTCGTGCTTATAACGAATATAATAGTGATGATGACTTGCACGACCTTAACATCTTCATCACCCGCCTGCTCTTCTGCTTCTTTGCCGAAGACACAGGTATCTTTGCCGAAAATCTCTTTACCAACTTTATCAAGCAATTTACCAAGGAAGATGGTTCCGATCTCGGCGAGATGCTAGGTCAGGCATTCCAGGTGATGAATGTGCCAAACAAGGAGCGTTCGGAAGAACTTACCAAGGAAATCAATCAGTTTCCTTACGTGAATGGCGGTCTTTTTGCCTCAGACATTCCTATCCCAAAGATGGGTTATAAGGCTAGAAAGATTATCATCGAATGTGGCGACTTGGATTGGAAGGACATCAATCCGGATATTTTCGGTAGTATGATTCAGGCGGTGGTGAATCCTGATGTGCGTGCCAAGGAAGGTATGCACTACACCAGTGTGCCTAATATCATGAAGGTAATCAATCCGCTCTTTATGGATGATTTGAGAGGGGAATATAAGAAACTGGAAGAATTTTACGAGCAGAAGAAGAATCTGTATGATTTGAGCTTATTGACTCATAATCAGTTTACTGACGAGTGTCGACCAATCATTAATGGTTGCAACAGGTTGATGGTAAGAATGAGTAAGATGAAGTTCTTCGACCCAGCTTGTGGTAGTGGTAATTTCCTGATTATCACTTATAAGCAGTTGCGCTTGCTCGAAATGGATATTCTGCATCTCCGCAAGAAGTGTACGCAGGAGCAGATGCTCGATTTTATTGATGGTTCGTGCATCCGTTTGAAACAGTTCTTTGGAATAGAACTTCTCGACTTCCCTCATGAGGTAGCCATGCTTTCGCTTTGGCTTGCCGAGCATCAGATGAACAACAAGTTTCACGCCGATTTCGGTGTGAATGTTGCCGCCTTGCCTTTGCATAATATCGACCAGATAAAATGTGGTAATGCTTGTAGAATGGATTGGGAGGTAGTATGCCCGCATACCAAGGATGAAGAAGTGTTTGTTTTTGGAAATCCACCGTATTTGGGGAGTAGTAAATTCGACTCTGGGCAGCAGGAAGATAGAAAAATTGTACTGGGAAAATTTAAAAACTTTGGCAAGATTGATTATATAGGTATTTGGTTTGTTAAGGCTGCTTTATTTGTGAAGCTTACAAAATCTAGAAGTGCTTTCGTTAGTACTAATTCGATTTGTCAAGGTGAAATGGTTGAACCATTGTGGGATATAATACTTTCTAATGAAGTGTGTATTTCTTTTGCTTACACTTCGTTTAAATGGAATAATAATGCAAAGAAAAATGCGGCCGTATATTGTGTCATAATAGGCTTAGATTCTGCATCTAAAATAAAAAAGCAACTCTTTACGGAGCGAGGAAAGAAGGAGGTTGATAATATAACGCCGTATTTGACTGATGGAAATTGTGGTATTATTTCCAAAGCGACTTCTCCTATTTCTGATTTTCCGAATATTATTCGAGGATGTATGCCTTATGATGGAGGTAATTTGATTATGGATGAAGTTGAAATGAAACAGATGCTCTCCGAGTATCCCCAAGTAAAGTGTTGGATAAGAGAATTGTACAGTGGAGCGGATTTTATAAAAGGAGTTAAGAGATATTGTTTGTGGATTTCGGATGAAGATTATGTTAAAGCAATGCATCTGTCACCTATAGCTAATCGAATTAATAAAACAAGGGATATGCGTTTAAATAGTTCTGATGAAGGTGCAAGGAAACTTGCAGAAAAGCCTTACCAGTTTAGGGAATTTAACCACTGTGAAGATACGACATTGGTAATTCCTTCTACGTCATCTTCAAATAGAAAATACATTCCTATGGGCTATGCAAATAATCATATGATAGTTAATAATGCAATGTATATGGTTAATAATGCAGACCTTTGGGTTTTTGGAGTTATAACTTCTATAATGAATATGACTTGGGTTAATACGATAGGTGGAAAGTTGAAAATGGATTATCGATATACAAATCTCTGCTACAACACATTTCCCTTCCCATCCATCTCCGACACCAAGAAGTCTGAGATAGAAGAGGCGGCAACGAATGTGCTTCTGGCTCGTGAAAACTATCCCGAGAAGACGCTTGCAGATCTTTACGACCCGGATAAGATGCCGGAGGATTTGCGTGCAGCACATGAGAAACTGGATGCCATCGTAGAAAGCTGCTATCCTGGTGCTCCGTTCCCAAATGATGAGGCTCGATTGGAATGCCTCTTCAAACTCTATGAGAAAATGACTGCTAACAAGTAATAAATTGAATGGCTTATGGACAAGATAAATGATAATATCGTTGATATCAAGTATCAGCAAACGGGTATTTCGAGCAATACGAATGAACTCGGTATGCGAGAGATGCAAGCTAAGGCTTACGAAGCCCGCAACCATCGCTTTCTGCTTATCAAGGCACCACCAGCTTCTGGCAAGAGTCGCGCCTTGATGTTCATCGCCCTGGATAAGCTGAAGAATCAGGGCATCAAGAAGGTAGTAGTGGCTGTACCGGAAAAGAGTATCGGCCGCTCCTTCCAAAAACACCGACCTGATGAAGTATGGCTTCTTCGCCGATTGGAGGGTGGCGCAACAGTATAATCTTTGCGATACTACCGACGAGAAAGAGAAGGCGGTACGCTTTAAGAAATTCTTCCATCAAGATAAAAACAATATCCTGGTTTGCGCCCATGCCACACTAAGAAACGGCATGAAGGAAATAAGTGACGAGGAATTTAATGATTGCCTCTTGGCGATAGATGAGTTTCATCATACTAGTGCTGATGTGAACAGCGGACTGGGCGACATCGTGCGCCGGGTGATGAATAATTCCACCGGTCATATTGTTGCCATGACGGGCAGTTACTTCCGGGGCGATGGCGTTCCGGTGTTGAGGGCAGAGGATGAGGCCCGTTTCTTCCCGGTAACCTACAACTATTATCAGCAGCTCAACGGTTATCGCTATCTCAAGAACCTCGTCTTGGGCTATCACTTCTATCACGGCAGTTATCTCGACCATATCGCCGAGGTGCTGGATACAACCAAGAAGACCATCATTCATATTCCGAGTGTCAACTCCCGAGCATCCAGCGGTTTGGGCAAATACACGGAGGTGGATGAAATCATCAAGATTATCGGTAAGGTAGAGGAACGGGATTACAATAATGGCGGCATCTATCACATCAGAACCAAGGACGGCAGACTACTGAAGGTTGCCGATCTGGTGGAAGACCACGCTGAGACCCGCAATCTGGTGCAGGGATTTTTGCAGAAAATAAAGAAGCGTGATGATGTAGATATTATCATCGCTCTGGGTACTGCCAAGGAAGGTTTCGACTGGCAATGGTGTGAGGAATGTCTGACCATCGGTGTGCGTGGCTCGCTGACCGAAGTGGTGCAGATTATCGGAAGATGCACCCGTGATTGCGAAGGCAAGGAGACGGCAAAGTTTGTGAATATGATAGGAATGCCTGATGCCAATCAGCCCGATGTGAAGGTGGCGGTGAATGACTTTCTGAAAGCCATTACGGCTTCGCTTCTGATGGAGCAGGTAATGGCGCCTAGTTGGCATTTCAAGACGGTAAAGGATGTGGATAGTGATGAGGGTAGTCCGCTGAATGCCCGTACCCTGGTGATAGAGGGCTTGAAACCTTTGTCGACTATAAAGACCAAGATGATTGTAGAAGAGCAGTTGGATGATCTGAAGGCTTCTATTCTGCAAGACGACCTGGTGGTGAAAGCCATCAGCGGAAGTACCACGGCTGAAACCATCACCAAAACGCTCATTCCGAAAGTGATTCGTGAAAAGTATCCGGATTTGAGCGAGAACGAAGTGGAAGAAGTTCGTCAGCGCCTGCTGCTTGATACCCTAGTCAAAGGTGGTGAAGTGGTGGATGATAAGGGAAATCCTATCGACTTTGATGCTTCGGCAAACGACGAAGAGAAGGAGTCTGAAGGCAATCGCCTCATCAAACTGGCAAACCGAATGATTAATATCAATCAGTTGAGTATCAATCTGATTGATTCCATCAATCCTTTCCAGCGTGCTTACGAGGTGTTGTCGAAGAATGTGGATAAGCAGACCCTGAAGATTATCCAGGACACGATGGCTGAACAGAAATTCGATATGACCATCGAACAGGCGATGATGCTGTTCAAGGGCCCCTATAAGCAATGGGTGGCAGAGCATAATGGTCTGCGCCCAGACATCAACGACCCTGACCCGAAGGTAAGGGAACTGGCTGCTGCATTCCAGAAACTCAAGAACCTGAAGATTCGAAAAATGATGGGATTGGAGTATGAGCCGGAAAAGTAACATTCAACATTAACATAAATGGATTGGCCAGAAGAATTATTAGAGATATTTGATGACCCCTTGTTGGCGGATGTACGTCCGAAACCGAAGGCACCGACGCCCGATGACAGGCTGGCACAGAAATTGCTTGAAATCAACAAGTGGGTGGCAGAGCATGGTAGCGAACCCACAGCAGATGGTGGCTTGAAAGAAAAGTTGCTTGCTGCATCGCTCAAGGCTCTGCGAACCAAGGCAACAGATAGTCTAAGACAGTATGATGAGTATCAACTGTTGGGATAGGCTATAGTTTTTCACCTTATTATATATATAGTGATATGGATATTGATAAAGAGTTAGAAGATATATTCAGCGACCCTTTGATGGATGTTTCCTATCAGGAGGCAAAACTCTTCGATGTGCCTGCTGACATGAAAGGCGTGATGGCTCAGAAGAAGGATGCGCCCGACCACGTGGCGCAAAGAAAACTGTGTGAAGATTTCGCTCAGTTTAAGCCTCTCTTTGAACTGGTGCATCAGGATTTGAAGACCGGGAAGCGACAGTTGCAGAGAATCTCGAAGACGACGAGCTTATTGGCTGGACGCTATTATCTTGTAGATGGTCAGATGGTTTTGTTATATGAGATTATTGAGAAGAAAAAGGGTACTAATGGTTTGCCCGATGGCAGAACCCGTTGTATCTATGAAAATGGTACGGAGTCGGATATCTATCTCCAGACACTTCGCAAGAGTGTGGTGGCAAGTGGTTATGCCATCACCGAAACTCTGGAGGAGACGGATGCTCATTTCTTCAATCCTGAGGATGTGAAGCAGGAAGACCAGGTGACGGGGTATATCTACGTGCTTCGTTCGAAATCAGAGAATCCGGAAATTCGTAACATCAAGAATCTCTATAAGATAGGCTTCTCTACGAATAGGGTGGAGGAGCGTGTGGCAAATGCCGAGCACGAGCCTACTTATCTGATGGCACCTGTAGAGATAGTAAGCACTTACAAGATAGTGAACATGCACTCCCAGAAGTTTGAGGACCTGGTGCATCAGGTGTTGCAGACGGTGAACTTCCGTTTCAGGGTGGCTGATGATAAGGGAGAGATGCATGAGGCTACGGAATGGTATCAGGTTCCGCTGGAAATCATCGACAGTATCATCCAGAAAATCATGAATGGTACTATCATCTACTTTGCCTACAACAAGGAGCAGCAATGTTTGGAACAGCGGATAGAGAAGAAGGCGTCTCAGTTAAATCTGTCGGGCTTGAAGGTTTTGACGCTGATTATCGAGAAGGTATATTTCGAGGAGATTGTATCTGGTGTGAAGACCGAGGAGTACCGTTCGCTGAAGCAGACCACGCTTAACAAATATACTTATGTTGATGAGGCTGATGGCAAGCGTTATCTCCGTCGTTTCGATGCAATAAGGTTTTATGTGGGTTATCATTCGGATAGGGATAGTGCCGTGGTCCAGGTATTGGATACTACCTATGAGGATGGCTTGGTTACTTATCATCTCGGAAAAGTTTTGGAGGTGATAAGGGGGAAAGTATAAAAACAATAGGTGTTATATAAAGCTTTTGCCCTTGCAGGGCGCATTGCAGATTGCTAGTGTACCCAGGGTGTT
>ERZ1026884.1845-NODE-1845-length-10595-cov-6.584725_pt1 | contig 10595 bp, 10 predicted proteins | sample MGYA00380172_ERZ1026884 | MGnify/ENA primary metagenome ERZ1026884 (study PRJEB33269, sample SAMEA4719808) | human gut metagenome | biome: human-associated habitat; feature: organic feature; material: feces | place: Cameroon | collected 2013-10 ... | reverse complement strand
ACGCCCACCATTGAGAAGATGATCTTCTTGTCGTCAACTGTTGCCATATATATTAATGTGTATTTGTGAATTGTCTTGAAACTTATCAGCCCATTCTAATATAGTCTGAATACAATGGGAACGGTATAGTGTACGCGTGTAACCTCGCCCCTTATTTTGCCGGGTGTCCATTTCCCCAATGTGTTCACAACACGGATGCCTTCCTGTTCGAAGAGAGTGCGAATTTGTGAGCGGACTTGGGTTTGCTCAGCTCCTGACAGCTTGTTGAAATCTTTGCCGTTAGGGTTGTCTAACACCTGGTAACTTTGTATTCCGACATCAGAGACGTTTCCATCTTTCTCGACGATAAATTCCACTTTTACTTTGGCTGCGGCTTTATACTTTTGGCACAACTTTGGAAACTTGGTATTGACGGATAGTTGCTTCATCAAGACCGCCTTTCCACCAGGGTAGTGGGGCATCTCTATAAAGGCTGTTAGCTTACCTAAATTGTTGAGCGAGTCCAGTTTCTGCATCATTTCCTCGGCCTTGACGGTAGAGAAGTATACTTTTCCCTCAGGGTCGATGAGATAGGAGGTTGGAATCCATGAGATGTGGTAATCCTTGGAAATCTGAGTTTCCTTCCATTTCTTTCCCTCGCAGTATTGCATCCACTGGTCGTAGTGGTTGCTGCTGAGATATTTGTTCATCTTTTCCTTGTCGGTATCGAATGAAATCCCGACGAGCTGTATCTTCGTGAGATATTTATTTGATATTTCTTTTACCTTTGGCATGTCCTTGCGACAGTCTGGACACCATGAAGCCCAGAAGTCGAGTACGGTCCATACGCCTGGTACCACCTTGCCGTCTGCATCGGTCTTGGTCTTCCAATCTGACAGACGGAATAATTTCTCGCCTGTCTTGTCATTGGTGATTTGGAAGTCAGGTGCCTCTGTGCCAACTGGTAGCAACTCTGTGGTTGTTTGTGCTCTGCCGACAACAGCTGTTGCCAAGAGCAAAAATAATGTTATCTTCTTTTTCATAAAAGTCTAAAAATGTTTAGTAATAATTACATTAAAGTTAGCCACTTCTCTTGAATTGGATATTTTAATGATAGTACTCACTGTGATATACTCGCTTCTCTCGCCATTCTTCCAATTCCTTGGTCTTCAATTCTGCTGGCAGAGGATAAGGACCATCTTCCTTGCTGAGTATCTCTATCATCTTGTCGGCATGTTCCTGGCGAATCCAGCCCTTCTCTGACCAAACGAAATGATCGTCGAGACCTACGCCAATATACATGTCGTCGATGGCTACATAGCTGGTTATCTCTGGATGACGATCCAGATATTCTCTTACTTCGGCAGTTCGATAATTAACATATCTTTCCCAGAAGCCAACTTCTATAGGAGGATAAATCTTGCCAAGTCCATCTTGGATATCTGCTGTTATTTTACTGAACTCTTGTTCCTGTTTGCTCATTTCCTCACGGGTAAATAACTCTCCGTCGGTAGAAGAATATGACTTGGCAGCAAAATAGGTGGCTCCATAGAGATATTTGCCAAATCCCTTGATGTCGATGAGTCCACGCATCTCTTCCAGGCCTCTGCCGCGCCAGTCGGTTGAGAGGACTATCTTGGCTCCAGTCTTGTCTATAACTTCATGGAGCAATTTTACAGCTTCAGGATGCCAATCCCAATAGACGGCACCGATATCGTATTTGTTGACTTGCTGTTTGTTGTCATATTCCTTGTCGCCTCCTACCAGCTTGTAGTAGTCGAACCCGTTGTTCAGTTCCACGTTCAGTTTCTTGGCTAAGTCTGAAACTTCTGCCAAGTGCTTAAAGCGATCTTGGTAACTGCCCGGTTGCAGTACGCCATCTATGTCTAAGAATATTACCTTCATATCTTTTGTCGTTTTAAAAAAGTGAATCATGTATATTATATCAATGATACGAATATCATTCGTGGCAAAGATACGCTTTTTTTCTTGAATTACCAAAGAAAAATGATGTTTTCGTAATAAAAATGATGTTTTATTTTGTATTGTCTTCGATTTATATTATCTTTGCAAGCAAACTTTAAAAGAAAGGAATAATATGGATGCAACCTATGTGGACCTTACCATTCGTCTGTCTCTCGCCCTAGCTTTGGGTAACGGCGGCGATAGGTCTAGCATGTGGTACGGGCATGTATATGGCGACATAGATGGAGTAACGGAATAAAAACAAAACAAGAAAGACGAGAATTGGTTAGCTCTCTGTTAACTGATTCTCGTCTTTCTTTATATTATTGAAATGTCTTATTCCGCTGTCTTATAGTTGGAACCATTCCATTTCATGAGATAGTTGTCGCAGATGACATCAGGCATTCCGTTGGTCTCGGAAACTAGGAACTTGAAGGTTCCTGCTCTTAGCAAAGAATTGCTTTCGCTGCCAATCTCTCTTCCGTCAGCCCACTTTACCATTACTATGTTAATGCGCTTGCCATAGTCTTCGGCATGAGTCATGCTACGATGGAATGTGATGTTTTCTTCTTCTCCATCTCCATCGAAGTCGAAAGTCATGTTTCTCTCACCTTCCTCGCTGCCTGCGTAGATGTCAGCGACTTTCAGTGTGCTACGTATTCTTCCCACGTTCTCCATATTGTCGCTTTCTACTTTCAGCTTGCCTTCTGCAAAAACATACTTAATGGTTCGCAAACCTTCTTTTTGTATCATGAGAGTATGGGGATCATATCTTGTTTCAAGGCTTGGATTTTCTTCCAACTCCATGCTTTTGGTTCGCTTGAATGTGCTAGATGCCTTATCGTAATAGACTATGAAAGGATTGTCGTAGGCATTACCCTCGAATATCTGCAAGATGATTTCATAATTGCCGTCATTGTCAAGATCTTCTTGATGATAGATTTCGATGTTGCCATCTTCTGTGTAAAAACCTGTTTCCATCCATTCGTTGCCGACGAGAGCCAGCAGTTTCTTGTTTTCTACCTTGTAATCGGTTACGCTCTTTTCTTCCGTAGCAGAGGAGGTTTCTTCATCGCTTGGTTCATCGAAAACACGGAAAGAGAAGAGGTGTTTGGTTGATACCGATGGGAAGTAATACTCATAGGTAATCCAGTCGAATTTCTGTTTGATGCTTGTTACCTTGGTTACGATGTCGGTCATTTCCTCCTCAGTGAGCGACTTGGTGTCGAACGTCTTGTAATCCTCCTTGGCAATAATACGGCTAGGGTTGTAATATATGCTGAAAGAGTATGACTTGGTACCATCATCGCTTGTGTGATCAGATACTTCGAAATAAGATGTGGCTGTAGTGTCACTCTCTTCCGTAGTTGCTTCGTATGCAAAAGGAAAAGCTAGGCAGTTGCCATCCAACAGTTCACCTACTCTCAGACGTGCAATTTCTTCTTCTGTATTGAGGGCAAAGCAGAGATTCTTGTTTTTGCCTTTCTCCTGCAGGTTGTAGTCGGAACTGATGCTGCTGAGAACTTCTTGTGTGATAGGTTCCGGTTTCACCTCTTCGCATTGCGCTTTCTCTACGTACGCTTCTCGCACATCTCCCAAACCTGTTATCTGAACCTTATACCAACCGTCCTGCTCCTCAACGACAGGGAATACAGAAGTCGCATCCTCATACTTAAAGTTTTGGAGGTCTTTATATCCTGTGCTCGGCTTGTCCCCAGTCCATAAGTACTGATAGTCGATTCCGCAGCCCTCGTCATTGCAAGCCTGCATGAGTCGAGGGCTGCTAATATCTGGTGTCTGGAAGAATGCCGTCTCCTTACCCTTCATGTGTACGAACTTCTCCCACTTTGGCTTTTGTAGACCGAGGATGCTCTCGCTCTTCTTGCTCTTCCCGAAAGCGAAGAAACAGACGATACCAATGAAGGCAACCGCAATAACGCCACCGATGGAGTAGAGGAGAGTGCGATTTGGCTTTTCTTGCGTTTCTTCCTCTATTTTACTTTCTGGTGCTTCACTAATTTCGGTGTTGTGTACTGTCTGTACATCTGTAGAGATTATGGTATGTTGATTCTTTTTCCCTTTTTTGTTGTATGCCAAAGTCATGAATGCCAGAAGGAGATATTGCATGAATATCAATACTCCGAGGATTCCTACTGTTAGAAATGCTAAGGCGAGGATTCCCATTGTACTATTGCTGATATCTTCATTATTTATTACTTCTGTCAGATAATGGAAGAAGAAGAAAAAATCAACAATAGGTATGCTGAGACCAATACCTGCAAACACAAAATATCGTTTGAATTTCTCCTGAGGACTATTTGATGCCTTTTCTTGCATATAGATTATCCAACTGATAAACACGGAAATTAATATGCTTACAGTCAACAATGCAGCCACGATGGCACCGCCTCCTAACGAAACGTGTCCCATCGTAAAATCACTTCCCATTCTAGATCTAATCTCATGCAGTTGATTTGCCATTTCTATGACATATCCTAAAGGAAAGGCTGCGGTGATTAAAGATAACCACAATGAACGATTAAAGAACTTGACAAAGAAGTTTACGATGCACAATGTGCAGATAATGTACACTATAGGCGGTGTCTTATCTGAATCAATCATACTCTTTGAGATAGTTTCTCCCATAAAAGTAATGTCCATCCATGGCATGAACATAGTGCCAATGATACACAGAGAGCATATCATTTCATAAACGCTGTTAGTTGTTATTTTCTTGTTCTCCATATTTTTTATGCTAAGTTATTTGTTATCAATATATTTAGTTACTTTTCTTTAACTGCTCTCACTGCATTGCAGAATGTCTCTGTGTCTGCTATCATCATGCTGGTTTCAACCATGCTGCCTTTAGATAGACGGAAGTGGAGGCAATTGCGGTATTCTAAAGGTGTGCCGCACCAATACCAAGCAATGGTGCCTACGTCGTTAGGCTCCCAGTCATAATCTAAGTCTAGATATTCTTTCAACTTGATGCACTCTCCTGGGGCAGGCAAGAAGATAGACTCTCCGCTTGGACCAGTAACTTTAGCTCCTTTTACCCCCTTTATCGTTTTTTTTCTCCCAAGTGCATTTGTCAATCAGTTCTAGCATCTCTTGAGCTGTAGGCATGCGCCATTCTTTACCCATCTTTACGGTAGCTATGTCTGATGCACCAGACACTTCTTCGTAATGTCGCTTGGTTGGCTTCTTGTTACCTACGACATTACCGAGAGGAATCAGGTAGCCTACTTTATGAGGGGCTGATGCCCCCACATTATGGGTAGCCCAGTTAACGCTGAGTCCTAAATCTACTCCGTCTACTTCTGGATTGGTTTTCTTTACTTCTTTTACCTTTGCCGGCTCTTCCCTGATAGTAGATTCAGTACTATCAACGTAAGTCTTGCCATCTATGGTAGTTACTAGTTTCTCTTGCTTAGGCATTGTGCAGCAAGTGAGTAGTGTTAGGCATAAAAAAGCCTTAGTAACATTCTTTTCCAAAATAGATTTGTACATATCGTCCTTTTTTATAGTTTAAATTCTTTTAATCATCGCTATCATTTTTTTGATTTAGCAATTCTACTCATGACCTACTACGGAATAGCAGAATGGTTTATTGGTGCTGATTTGGATGGTCTCGGTCTTGAATGGATACTTCTCCATATCTACATACATTACTTCTACGCCTTTATTGTCAAAATCTTTACTTTCTCCTCCAGGCCAATCTTTTTTGGAGTCGAAGGAATGAGGGACGACATACATAATGGCGTTATTTGCAAATTTAAGAGATTTGGCTATCTGTTCGTCAGTCAGAATGTTGTCTTTTGAGTTAGACGAATCATCTTGGTCAGAACTCATAGTTCCATAGATGTCCTCCAATTTGTCTAAATCTGCAAAGTTGTGCCCAAGTATATATTGTATAATTTCCATTTTGTCAGTATACATTCCTGATATAATGCCATTGTGTGGAATACCAATAAATCTTCCTTCTTCTCTCGCAACACATCTTCCTTCTTCATTGAAATATTTAGAAAAGGTTCCGGAAACAATGAGATTGTTCCTGTAATCTCCTTCCATTCTTCTGGACTCTTTGCAGTCCATTTTTTGTTTCTAGATAATTCGCAAGATTAGATAAATCCTTCAAGTTCTCATCGATGGCAATGGCTTTACTGTATGTCTTTGATACATATCCACATCTTACTAACCCATCTTTCTTTTGTGACTCATCTTCTGTGACAGGAAGCAATATGCAATACCATTCGTCTGTTTCATCAAGAAGAGGATAGAATCTGCGATTAGCGTAGATTTTCCCAATTTTATCACTTTTTGTTGAAGCTTCTTTTCTGATGTTTACACTGCCATTCTTCGCAGTAACGACACTTTCGAATACAGGAACCTTAATTCGATTTTGTGCTTTAACGGCTTGATTAAAAGCTAATGTAGAGCTAATCAATGCTATTAGTATGATAATAAATCTTTTCATAAGTAATTATTCTTTGTTATTAAAAATGCTATTTTTATCTTACTCTTACCCCCTCTATTTTCCATCTGCTTGTTGGAGTCTCATAGAAATTGAAGGTGGTGGTATTTTCAGGCAATGGCTCAAAAATCAAAGTGAATGTTCTGACCTCGTTGTAGGTGATGTTGGTTTTACCTGGACTGGTGCTAACACCCCAGGCTCCCTTGAGCTTCGCTTTGATGCTAGTGCCAGGTACGGTGAGGTAGGCATTGCTGTTGATGTTCATCCATCCTTCATGGTAGAGACGATTGTTGAATTGCATGTTCAAGGTTGTTGCCTTTTCTGTGATGCTCAATGAAGTGATGGACAGACCTGGCCAAGCATAGCTGCATGATGGTCTTGTCTTGGAGATACTATAAGACTTTGGGGAGGCGACAATGGTTTGTGTTGCAGCCTCGTTTTCTGTGGTTGAGGCTGTGACTGGGGTGATACTTGATGTTTCATCCTCTTCATCCTCCTGGACGGATTGCTCTGTTTGTATCGTTTGCTCTTCTTCTTCTGCTGCTGCCTCTTGCTCTTGTTTCAACTCTGCTGCAAGAAACTTGTTCAAGATGAAGAAACCATTGAATTTGGATGGTGCATATCCTCTGAAAGCCGAGTCAATGGTGAAACTAAAGTTGCTTCCCTCTGTAATGGCAGGGAAGAAGTAGGTACCAGCTACACGCAACTTGTTGCCAGGCATGATATAGAAAATGTCTACGTTCTGTTTGTGGCTTGTCTTCTTGGCTATGCCAGATATGCGGAACTTGTAGCCACCGTTGGCTGCACCGAGGCATTTTACACTTGTTACATGCCAGTATCTATCAACGCCAGCCTCGGTCTTGAAAGGCACTGTGGCAGGATACTTCTTGCAAGGCAAGGAGAACGATTGGGCGTGTAATGAGATTGCCATGAGCAGGGCAATGCAAGCTGCCACACACCGATTGAGTGTGTGGCTACTTTCAGTTTGAGTTTGTTGTTTCTTCATAATCGTTATTTCTTTAGTTTGATTTCTTTCCAGTTGTCTATTTGTTCTGAGGCGATGATGGTAGGAGTCTGGCTCTTGTGATTGATGACGATGGATTGCTTTGCCACCTCTTCACTCACATATTCGCCGATTTCACCCAGCGTGGCGTCGCCCTTGGTCTCCTGTAGTTTCTTCAGGAGGAAGTAGGTGAACATACCATGTCCTTTCTCCTTGTAAGGGAAGGCTGTCTCTTCACCTGAGGCTGCGCTGAATACCACGGTGTTGCCTTGTGGCACGTCTGCCTTAACCTTTAGGGCTACACCTCTGGCAGATGCCAACATGCCTTCACCTCGTTGTGCTCCGCTGAAGCAAGCATCCATGAATACCACCACGTTCTTGGCGTTTAGTTCACTAAGTGGCTGGTATAAGGTCTTGGTACTGAGGCAAACCTCAGTTCTTATGCCGTCTGCATCTACTGGCAGTAGATAGGCACTCTTGTCAGTTTCGCTAGGTATTCCATGACCTGCGTAATAGAAGATGATGTCCAGATTGCCATGGTAGGCGGTGGCGATGCCCTTGATGTCGTCTAGAGCGGAAAGCATAGTTCCGTAGGTGGCATTGCGATAACTGCGGATGTTCTGCTGCGGAATGCCTAGTGTCTTCTGACAGTAGTTGGCGAAGGTGCCCGCATCATTGAGCGCATAGTTTACCTTGCTTACTCGCTGATAGTCCTCGTTGCCGATAATCACTACGAAGGTGTTCTTGTTGGTGGTTGGATTCACAGGAATGTTTTTGTCGATGGCGTCATCTGTCTTGATTACGGGGGCTAATGCAGACTGCATTCCTGTGTCTTTGTTTGTCGGCTTTTGGTCTTGTCCTGCGCTGAAGTCGATTTCCAAAGGCGATAGGTTGGCGAGCAGTTCGTTGGCTTGTGCATTGGAATTGTCGCCAGCGTAGCTCTTCAGGGTTTGGAAGGTGTTACCATTCAGCTTGAAAGAGCAGGAGAGTAAAGCCAGTTGATCGTTGACCACGCCGTATTTTGGATAGAGGCGAACATCGGTCCAATGCTCCTTGAAGTTAGGAGCCTGGGCTTGCGGAACCTTGACATAGACCGTGTCTAGCCCTGCCATATAGACAGGGAATGTAGCGTAGTCTGCGTCGTATGTGCCTATCAAGGCTTTGATGCCTTTACTAGAACGCTCCTTGATGTATTCTTTCTTCAGGGCTTCGAGTGTGGCTTGCACCTTAACCTTGCGGGTCTCCTCTGTTACACGAGTGCGCCACTGGGCTGTGGTCTCGTACTCCTTCTTTTGCTGCCATTTCTCAACTTCATCTATTACTTTGTCGTTGGCATAGTAGCTGAAAGAGTTTACTATTGGCTTGAAGAATTTCTGGACAAATGGGTTGTCACTATTGATGTTTAAACCATTGCTGTATAGAATGTCATCCATAGCCCATCTTGGACATATTGGAGAAGTGTTGCCTCTAACTTCTTGTAAGTTTTTGATTGATAGGCATAAGCCATCTTTAAAGCTCATGTGTGGTTTGCCAGGAATTGGACCTCCACCAATAAAATGAGGCTTTCTGTCTGGAAGGACTATTTTCTTTATGTTCTCACTAGATGTAAAAGCTTGTATTTCCATTTCTGTCACAGAATTAGGTATGGTTACTTCTTCCAAACTATAGCAGTAGGAAAATGCGTGTAGCCCAATCTTTTTTACAGATGTAGGGATTATGATTCTTCTTAGTCCTGAAAATTCAAAGCAGGATTGACCAATACTTTCTACAGAGAGCGGTATGTTTACTTCGCGCAGTGCGGAACAACCATTAAAACAATCTTTGGGAATGCTTTTAAGTGTAGTTGAAAGAGAGATTGTTTTGAGCTTGTTACAACCATTAAAAGCCCCTTCTCCGATTTCTTGAACGGTGTTAGGAATTGCGATGGCTATAATGGCTGTACCTTGAAAAGCTTTGTCTGCTATTTGTCTCAATGTGTTGGGTAAAACAATAGAAACTATTCGGTCTCTTTTCTTGTAATTTACCTTGATGCCTTCTATCGTTACAACTTTATGACTTTTGTTGGAAATGTTTACATGGCTAGGTATGACAATATTAGGCTCGGAATTGATAATGCTAGCCTCTGCTGTAGAGTCAGAAATAGCAATATATCTTACACCGTTTATTTTAACTTCTTCTCCTACAGCAGCTTTATTACTTGAAGAAAAAGCAAATAAACTAATTATCGTAAACAAATATTTAATAAAAGCCATGTTTTGTTTTAAGTACTTTTTCATGTGCTGATGTTTTTAGATTGTTATTTTATGAAGTTTCTATAAAATAAATCGTGACAATCTTGTTCGGAACCTATAGGAACTTCGCAAGATTGTCGGATCTGTAAAAACTTAAATACCAACTCTTACATGTGTACCAATGTATCAGGATTGCAGTCCAGCGGCAAGTTGACAAACTCAATGTTGTTGTACATAAGATGTTCGCTTTGAGGTTGTATGATGTTGACTTTCATACTAACAGAAACTGCGGTGGCATTTATGTCAAAGTTTTTAAGAATAAATGAACCTTTGATAGCTTGATTTGGTAGAAATTCGACACTGTTATTCACATGCTTACCATCAATGTAACCTACAATCTCCTGAGTGTTTGATTGATAGGTGTTACCTAAATTGTCATGTCCCGCATTCATTGGAAGTCCGAAAGATAACATCATCTTTTTATTGAAACCTGTATTGGTCAAAACATACTGTATGCTCACGTTTCCTCCCTCTACACGTTTGCACTCTATAAAGCGGAGGTTCATGCGCCAGTCGCACATCTTGATGTAAGAGTTAGGGTAAGCTTTCCAATAATGGTATTCTGTGTATTGTTCATTCTTTGTCGCATCATCATCGTCTTTTTCACACGATGTCATGACGAGACTTGAAAACAATGCAATTACTACTGAGCATAAAACGAAAAGTCTTTTCATAATTATTCTGTTCTAAATTGTTGCCAAATGACTCCTTTGGGCTAGTTCTTATAAATACTTAGATGTTGGGATATATACGCAAAAACGTGGAGCCAGTTCTGTCGTTCGTTCCACGATGTGAAGGTCTTCGCATTACCTTGTCTGTCGGAACGAACAACGCTGATACAACGCCAATACAACGTCAAATCTCATGCAACATTCAAAATGAT
>ERZ1026884.1839-NODE-1839-length-10625-cov-8.934532_pt1 | contig 10625 bp, 4 predicted proteins | sample MGYA00380172_ERZ1026884 | MGnify/ENA primary metagenome ERZ1026884 (study PRJEB33269, sample SAMEA4719808) | human gut metagenome | biome: human-associated habitat; feature: organic feature; material: feces | place: Cameroon | collected 2013-10 ... | reverse complement strand
AGGTTGTAGCCGGTACCTTGAATCATATAGGCTCCGCCTCCATAACTTTCACTGCGGTTGGCATAACTCAGGTTTCTCAGCAGGTAACTGTTCGAAATCTTACTGTTCTCTCCGTCCATATACAAACCGCCACCACGTACGCGACTGCCATGGTTGAAGTTGTTGACGATGATGAGATTTTCCAGTTCTACACCTCGGAATACACGCACACCTGCACCTCCGTCACGGTTGGCACCAGGATAGTTGATGATATAACCATGACGTACGGAGAAGCCATCCCATTTGGCATACTTGTAATCCACGTAGTTTTTATCGTCTTCTAAAGTTCCTTTATAGCGTACGGCATTACCGTCGGTACGTGAGGTGTTTCCATCACCCGATGGCGACCAGGTAGGAAGGCATACGTCTGGCTGATACAGTACATAATGGCGCTCTGTTTTCCCGCTGTTTATCAACGTTTTTGTAAAGTCATAATTAGAGCCATCAGTAGGATTTTTCTCCTGATACCACATTTCCTTATCTCCGTTTTTGAAGTATACAGGCGATTCCTTTCTGATCTGTAGAATGGTTTCATACTTGGTCTTGACCAGTTTTTCGTATTCCTTACGTGCTGGTACGTATTGTGACAGCAGCGGATGGCGGTCGTCTTCTCCAGGATAGCCTTCGTATGGGAAACCACCATAAACCTTCACGTTGTCTCTGATAACGAATCCTTTGTAGTCGGTATAGATACCTGCACCTACCCACACCACAACGCTGTCTTTTTTTATTTTATTCAACTCAGCTGCTTTTTCCACAGCATATTGTAGACCGCTGATGTATCGTTCGTTTCTGTTGTTGGTGATTTTATTATATGTTCCCCAGCCAGAGAGATACTGCTTATCCTGATTTCCTGAGTTAGTCCAGAAATCACCATAAGAGTCAGTTTTTGAACGATATATGCCGTTAGTCTGACTATAATCTGTATTGTCAATAGTGGTGCTAAGCAGCGTATTGTCACTCTGCTTTACATAGAAATCGTTGCCGCTTCTAGCCTTTGTGTTGTCACACATGGCGTTGCCGATGATAGCCTTGTCCCATGTGCTTCCGTCATATTTGGTATCTGATTCATTCAGAAGATTAAAGTCTGGGTTGCCGTCTTTGTCGTCTTTGTTGGCATCGCTGCTGCTATCATAATTCTGGTTGTATGAACGCACGTAGATAATCTTTCCTGCTTTTGGCAGGAGAGCTTCGTATGCCCCTAGGTCAGGAACGCCACCTAGATTGCGGTCTTCGCCGGTGATGTCCTTGGCTGTTGTGGTTGCATTGCTTTCTTGGGCGCTGTTGATGATGCGGCCAGCCTCTGCAGAACTGGTCAGCGGGCGGAAGGATGAATAGCCTCCGTAATAAACGTTGCCGCTCATCTTGGCACCCACTTCATTGGTTGGGTTGCTGAAGTTCAGGGCTCCGTCTTTTCCAAGAGTGTTGATATTCATGCTGTTCTTGCATTCCGAATCTTCCCATGCACCGTTGATGTTCAGTTTGTTTCCTACAGCATACGAGGTAGCCTTCACAAGGTCGTTATCTGGCGCTACTCCCTCATTGTTGATGATGCTTACATGGTTGAGCGTGAGAGAGTTGTTGCTGCCTTGGTTTTTGTTCAGATAGATGATGGAAGGCAGCACCGAAGGACTTGGATTATGCAGATCCTTGCTCGTATTGTTATTGATGACGCAGTTTTCCAGTTCCAATTTCACATTCACGGCATCCGGCATGGTAGCGATAGCACCGCCATCTGTCGCTGTATTGTTCTCAAAGATGCAATTCTTCAGCTTCACGGTGGTTGCTTGGCTGCTCTGGTCCATGCTGCCTATCAGCACGCCGCCACCATAAGGCATGTAGGCAGTACCGGCAGCGTATGCATGGGTAAAGGCATAGCCGTCGATGGTGATGTTGGCACCCGCTTCGATGCGGACCAGATGATAGAGACCCTCGTTGAGTTCTGAACCGTTCAGGTTTCCGTTCAGTTCGGTGCGGTATTTGATAGGGTCACGGTCTTCATCTTTCGGATTCGGATTCTCTGAATATTCCGGATAACCGCCATACACGGTAATTGGAAGTACGCAAGGTTGAATGTTAAAGGTGCATGCCCTGGCGTCTGTTTCCTCGAAAGTGTAAGCTATCTTTGGTTCGAAGATACCCTCACGACCGCAGATTTCAAACTCCCATCCGCTGTTCTTCTCAATAGTGAAATCCTCTGCTGCAGTATTGCCCGCAGTAACCACCTTTACCTTGGCTCCATCCTTGATGTCGGCAAGATAACCGAGAATTTCATCTACAGATGATGAGGTATAGCTCTTTTCCCACGATTGTCCTGTTCCGTCCACCAGTTCTCGAGAACGGTCAAAGTAGATGCGCAGGCGTTTTCTGTTCTCATTCTTTTCAAATACAAGGTCTTGGTTGTCAGCTATATAGGCTCCTGCTGACGGAACCGAACTGATAGCTTTTCCGCTCAGGTCTATTTTTGGCTGATACAGGTAGGAAGATGGCAGGAGAGCATAGCTGATACCCACGTTGCGCAGTCGGCTACCTGTCAATGTTTCCCAGTAATAGTTCACCGTCTTCATGTCTGTAAGAACGCCACGTTTCTCGTTGAAGGCTTCCACCGTGTTGTAAGGTGCTTCATTGCCCATCACGAATCCCTTGCCAGAGTAATACGTGTTGATGGAGATGGTTCCGCTCTGATAGGTGCTGGTCCATTTGGCTGCATTTACATCCGAGATGGCGTTGTTGTAGAACTGTACGGTCTCTTCTGATGGGTTGGCTGCATAAATCTGTGCCATGGATGCTGAGTTGCTGCTGCCAGACTTGTGCTGGAGCAGCGAGTTGTTCCAAATGACATTGTTGGCAAGCAGACCCTTTTCCTTGATATACACACCACCCGTATTGGATGACAGCTCGTCAGCAGGATCCAAGGTGTTGTTGGTATAGTTGTTGACGATGGTGTTGTTAATCACCAGTCCTTGACCATCCAGATACACAGCACCATTTCGGGTACTGGTATTGTTACTGATTACCGAGGTGGCAAGAATCTGATAATAGGCTTTCTCCGGGTTGCTAGCGTCACCATTCAGATATACACCCGCTCCCTGATAGGCAGAACAGTTGGTTACCATGCTTCGGGTGATGAAGCCGGCTTCGTCTATATAGATACCTCCGCCCTGATAAGCCGAGCAGTTGTATACCAGGTTACCTTCCGTCTGTCCGTTCTTGCAGTAGATGCCGCCGCCACGTGGCTTGATGCTTCCGCTTTCTTTCATGCCCGAGTTACAGAATCTCACGGTGCAGTAGCGCATTCGGGCTGACGGGTCATTGATATAAACGCCCGCACCATAGCCTGGGGCGTATTGGGTAGCGCCCGTTCCCTTATATGTACCTCCCTCAATGGTGAAGCCTTCCAGATATACTTCGTCCGTAAAGGCTTCTCCTTCAGGCAGAGGAGCAAACCATACCACATGATAGGACTCGCTGTTCTGTATGTTCCAGGCTTCGTCATTATCATGCCAGTTGGCATCGTCGCTTCCCTTGAATTCCGCACCCCTGATGATGGATTTTTGTTTCCAGCCCCATGGCTTTAAACCCTTGGATTCCTCGATGCGCTCGGAACGTCTTTTTTCGGTTCCCTTAAACGCACCATAAACGCTGATGCCATTCTTCATCAGTAGGGATACCGGGGAAGAGGCATCGGTAAGGATACGCTCTTTTACTACATAGGTTCCGGCTGCTACCCAGACTTCGCCTTTCTCGCCTGGTGTTGTTGCCGTTTCTGCTAAATCGTTGATGGCTTTCTGTATGTCGCCCATGGCATCACCCCAGGAGGTTCCCTTACCGGTTCCTCCTTGTTTCACGTATCTGATGCGTCCTGCGTTCATGCGGGCATACTCGTAGGCACCGATGTCGATGGTGTTGTCCTGATTCTGGTAGCGTGTTCTACCCATGATGTCGGTAGAGGTAGTTTCCAGGTTTGCTTTAACTACGTTGTTGGTGTAGTATTCTAGTTTACCCTTGTTCAAAAGGGCAGAGGTTTCCTCAAAAGTGAAGGCGGTGCTGTATAATTGCTTCAGGTTACTGCTGAATGAGAAGTCGTAACCCTGGGTCACGGCACTCTGCTTGAACCAAGGGGCTGGCTCTATGCCGTGGTTCTCGTTGCTGATCCATACGTTTCCGTTAGCGTCGGTATCGGTATTGGTTACTTCTACTTCTGGGAAAGCACAGGAATAGAAGGCAGGACGGGTGTCTTGCTTGCTGAGTGCAGTGGAATGCCAGAGCACGGTGTTGTAAACCGCTCCGCCGCCATTGCTGTTTGAAGCCCCGCCTGTGGTGAGGTCTGCGGCGGATACGGTGTTGGCTATTACAGAACAGTTGACGATTTTCGATGTGCTCGAAAGTCGGATACCGCCGTTCGTATTGTTGTTGATGTTGCAGTTGTAGACGGTGGCTGTTCCGTCTATCCACATACCGCCACCTTCGTTTTCGCTGGAGCCTCGCTTGCCTGCCACATTATTAAAAATGCTGCAGTAGCTGATGGCTGACTGCTGGTTGGTACAGGAATTATCTACATAGATGGCACCGCCGCGCATGCCGTAGTTGTTCGCAAAGTTACATTGCGAAATACGGAAGTAACGGCTGCCGGCATTGTTGTCGTTGCTGTTGTTCACCACGTAGATGCCGCCGCCTCTGCCATTTGCAGAAGTATTCTCTCCACTGGCATTACCTGCTGCGATGAGGAAACCGGAAACAATGGTTGGCTTGTTGCCGTCGTTGGTGTTGTCCTGTGTTACGCCCATCTGGAGGGTCAGCACATGGGTGGCATTGTCGGTGCGGGTGGTGTTCTCTGGATAGATAATCAGCTGCTGGCTCGCCTTGTCGTTGGTGTTGATATCGCCCACCAGAGCCGTCTGATACTTCATCTGATATTTATGTCTGCCCGTAGGGAGAAAGTTCTTGTTGGTTTCTGTTCCTGCAAAACCTCCATACATGGCAACGCCCGAACGGAGAACGAAGCCTCCCTTCGGCGCCTTGTAGATGTTACCGGTAATGTCCTCGTAGCCTTTCACCCAGATTTCGTCGCCTGCCTTGGCTCGGCTCAGCGCCTCTGTCAGGGTGATAGCGTTCTCCCATGATGAGCCGTCACTGCCGTCTGTTGCCTCAGCCGTTACATGATAGGTCTTGCTGTCCTGTGCGAACAGGGGGTTGACACAGCTCAGAAGAATGAGGAGTGCTATGATTTTCCTGTATGTCGTATGTTGTATTCTCATGCTGAAAAGAGTTTTATATGTCGAATTTGTTGATCGTGATATTTGGCTCCTCACCGAGTTTGCTGCCCGATATTCTTGCATTAATCTTGTACCAGCGGGCTGGGATAAAGCCATCTTTCAATTTGCTCATGTCAAATGTCACGTTGTATGTATTGTTCCCTGCCGTTCCTTCTTTCTCTGTATCAAGCTGGAAGGTGATGCGAGGAGGATTGGTTCCGTCTGGGAAGGTATAATGATATACCCGTCCGTTGCGCTTGCTGATTTCCGAGGTGTTCAAGAAGGTGGTATATCCACTTACCGAAGCCATAGGAGATACAATTTTATGGTAAAGGGTAGGGAAGAGTCTGCCATATCCTGAACCGGAAACGGTTGTTCCTGCCGGTTCGCCGTGATAAGTAAAACCTTGTACTTTCACATTTGTATATTTCAGCTTTCCATCTTCTTTCTCGTAGGCTCCCTTGGCATCCCATTGGATGTCAATCTTGGCAGCCAGTCTGCCCAGTACCATGCGCCAGTATTGTTTGGTGTTGATATTGGCATTGATGTTCTGTTCTACTTTTATCTCGCGCTCATTGGTAAGAATTTGCGTCTCTGGGTCCAGCTTGAGTGCATATCCTGTGGCTACGCTGATAAACTTGGCTATGTCTACGGCTCCGTCTTTATGAGCATAGTCGTTGCTAATCTGTAAGTTGTAGATATGCTCGTTGCCGTTTGTGCCGTCTTCTGTTATCTTGTTCAGTTTCCCCTCCAGATCCAGTCCTTCTCCGTTACTATAGGTAACCCCATAAACGCAACAGGTGCCTAGCGGCAGATACATCGTATAGGTGCGAAAGCCGTTGGCATCAGGTCCTGAAAGGGTTGAGGTGGCGTGGGTGACGAGGGCTTTTCTGTCGAATTCATCCTTGGTATAGGTATCGTAATACACCATTTTCTGGGGTGCTGCATCGTGTATTTCGTCGCCTTGGGTCTTTTCCTTGTAGGCAACGATGATGGTGAGCCGGTCCCAGTCCACCTTGTCGTTGGTGTCTTCTCCCGGATCTCCGATGCGTGTTTTTGTCTTATCGTCAGGCACAGATAGGGTGAGCGAGATAGGTGCCAACGTGTCCATCGGTCTTACCTCGTTTTTCTCGCTATCGCTGCATCCTGCCAGCATGATAAGCGATAGTATCGCAAATATGTATTTCGTAATATGATTCATGTATCAATTCTTAATAGCCGTTGTATTCTTCACTCTTCACTCTTCGTTCTTCACTTAAATATCCACATCATGGCTTCCGCCTGGTTTCCAGTCAAGTTTCACGCTTACTCCTACGGATGCATTGGTAACAACCAGCGAACCGTCGGCTTTGAGTTTTGCCTTAATCAGTTTCAGCCTTCCGGCTTTCAGTGGTTCGTTCAGCGTGAGAATGGTTTCTGTATATTTGCCGTTTACCTTGGCGATGATGTGGTAGCGCCACTCTGCCTTGCTGGATGGGAAACTTACGGCATAGAGCGCATCGTGAGTCTGGTCTGAGGCTGTTGAGGCTTCGTTGATTCGCTTGGCTCTCACGATGGTGTTTCGGGATGTTGAGTAAATACTGTCGTTTACGAGAAAGTGGGTTGCCATTCCTTCTACGAATCCCCAAAGCTCGGCAGGTTTCACTTCTTGCTGGTTGATGACTACCGCTGCGGCACAGTTTGCCATATAGAGGGTGGTCTGCAGGTCGTGTTCGAAATCGGCCTCGTTGATGGTGAGTCGGGAAGTGAACAGACCGATATTGTGACTGTCGATGGTATCCTTCTGCTCCTGTTCCAGGGCGAGAGCCTTGCAGGCATTTGCACCGGTAATCTTTACGTTTTTGGCGTTTCCGGTATTGGCGAGCGAAAGGTTCTGGTAGTCGTTTCGCGGCAGATAGATGGTGTAGAATACCGAATTGGCATTCATGATGTTAGCTTCGTGACGGTAGAGATCATTTCCGATAAAGAAAGACAAATCGTTGTCTAGGGCATGGTCGGTGAAGACTGTGCCTAGTTCCTGTTTCAGCTGGTTGGCGATGTGTCGCTCCTCTGTGGTATTGAGGTCAATGTCGATGAGGGTATGAATCTGTGTATTGAGCCTCAGATTATACTTGATCTTATAGTCTTTGCCACACTTGCTCATGTCTTCATTGATGCATGAAGACAATCCGAAAGCGATGCTCAAAGTCATCAGAGCTATCAGAAATATTCTATATGATTCTTTCTTTCTCATTTTCCGTCCTCTATTAGGATTATAAATAGCGAAATCTACCCTACTGAGCTTTCGTAACTTGCGAAAGCTCAGTGAGGTAGAATGATTAAATTTCTACATCAAATGTGATGCCTTCCTTCCAAGAAAGATCTACTGCGAGACCTACGTTGATGCCTGATGTTCTGAGGTCAGGAATACAGTTGTATGCGCTCTTTAAATCTTTGATCTTAAAGTTGGCAGTTGTTACATAGTCCTGAACGAATACGCGATTCACACTATTAGGATTTGTAAGTCCGGTCTTGTTTGGGTTTAACTGACCTACAAGATAGAACTTCGTATTCTTCTGGATGATACCATCTTTTCCGTAGAAGGCTTGTCCTGAATTGTTCTCTAACTCTATGGTTACATATACTGGACTTTGTGTATCTGACTTCTTGTTGTCAAAGACAAGCGTATAGTTTGCGTTTGATGCAGAAGTTTCGTTCTTGGCATACATAGGAGCACCATTCATTACATTATCATAGATCGTATTTGCGAAAGATTCTCCAGTAGCTTTTGGCTCATATTTCCAATCTACTGAAGCTGGCTGACCGCCAATCAGAATACCGGTTACTTTAAAACCATCTGTAGGAACCGAAATCTGCTGGTCTTCGTCTAAACTTCCAGCTTGCTTAGCGTTATCTTTAAGAGTAGCAGCATCACATCTTACTGTTGATTTCAACACAGCCACGCTGTACTGTACAGGATCTTTCAAACCTACAGTTCTTGTTGAATTTTCAACAGTTTTTTCTGCAAAACTTGTCTTTGCATCCCATCCAGTTTGAGTTTTCGTTGTCCAATCTGTATATGTAGGGAATTCGCTCAGATTAGACATGTCTTTATCAGAAACCATAGTTGTTGTATTTACAAAATACGACAGCTCGGCAGGATAACAAATCTTTTGGTAATTGATAAAGTTACCAGTACCGATGGTTACTTTTTCTGGAGTGTTGTAAGCGAATCCTCCTGTAGTCCAGCTTAAAGTAGCAACACCATCAGGCAGATTGAACTTTCCAGGGAAGTCTCTAAGACCGTTTATCGTATTATCCAAAGCATCTTTGCATTTTTTGTAAATCTCAGCTGTTAATTGTTTTGCAGCAGGAACGTCTGCTCCTGGAGTCTCACCCGCTAATGCTGCCTTCAGACTCTCAATACAAGCTTTTACAGATGCTTTTGAACCTGCTGTGAGTTTAATAAAAGCATCATAGCGATTTTTTAAAAACTCTTGCTCATGTTCTGTAAGCCATGATGGGCGGGGGGTTAGGCTACCGATATTTGCCCAAGTATAGGTAGCGGAACCGTCTGTTACTTGTGCATTAGCAATATCATTTAATGCCTGGATGATAGCTTTAGCATCTTCATCAGTTGTGAAATTAGCAGCGCTATTGATAGGAGTTAACTCATGGGATATGTTTGTAAGAGTTTTCTCTGTTTTTTTATCAGCTTTCTCTGTAATATAACCAGCTTCGAATTCTGATTCTGTATTTTTACTAGCTTTACCATAGAAAAGCATATGAGTGGTTCCTACAGGAATTTCAATATCACGATAAAGTCTGCGGTTAGGGTCTTTTTCGTATGCATTCCCATCTGCACCGATATAGATAGGCTTATCTGCATTTATGGTACCTTTAGTTGCTGGATTTCCACTGAAAGTCAGCAAAACAATGTCTGAAATGCCACGGAAAGGCTTGCCACTTTGCTGAGTCATTTCATCTGTCATACGAGTCACCTTCTTCGCCTGGTTTGTCGAAGAGTTACCGCCATAAGGAATGTTTATGGCAAACTGGGTCTTTACAACCTGTCCTGTCACACCTGGGCCACCTGTTGGCTCTATTGAATCTGAAGAGCAGGAAACCATTCCTGCTGCACTTGCAAGAAGCATTGCACTTGCAAAGCTAAAAAATCTGAACTTCTTCATAGTCAAGTTATATTTTATTTGTTTTTATTTGTTTTCTCTGTCTGCCTGATGTCGTAAACCAGCGAGACTGCAACCTTGGTCGGCATTACGAAAGTTTTCGTCTTCTTCTCAATGGCGGTGGCGCATCTGCCATAACAGTTGTATTTGGTATAGCGTGTGATTCCCAATCCCAAACCTATTGCCGCTTCCAGATTCCAACGGTTTTGCTTGTCGAGTGCCCAGTTGTAGCCGTATACTATGCCCAGGGCTCCCAAGTCGCCTTGGAACCTATGCTTCTTGAGTTTCGGGAAAAGCCCCAATGGGAGGTGTACGCCACCCGCATTGTAATGTGAGTAGAGTAAATTGGCTCCAAAGAAGTGCCCCAGGAACGGGCTGTCGAGCCAATATCGCATCTCTGTTTGTATGGCAATGTGCTTCAGTTTCTTGTTCTCGCGAAAAGTAAATGGGTTCCAACCTGTGGATAGATCTAGCGACCAGTGGTCTGATAACCTCTTTTCCACTCCGATGTTTGGTGTTGTGGTAGCCCAATATGCTAAGTTCGTTTTCAAGCACCAGTCTTGTGCTGATGCTGAAGTAATGAAAAGTGCTGAAACAAGAAGGAGCAATATGCGCTGTCCTTTGTCTGTATTCATTTGCTTCTGTATTGTTTTGTTGATAGAAAAGTGTCTATTTTACGGTTTCCTATTTCTGTTTTTGTTATTAATCTAATTATTTTTTCAGCCACAAATATAGCGAAAAATGAGCAAAAGGACTTTCAAAAAAAGAAAAAACTGCCTTCATTTAAGCTTCGTTAACTATAAATTTATAAATCTACCCATTTTTACCCCCCCCCTATTTTACAAATTTTCACATTTTACCATTCGCTTTATTTCGAGTGCAAAGATACGTCTTTTCCGTTTTCTACCTATGCGATTTGTGCGATTTGCGTGGATTCGGGAAATAAAGTGCGAAAAAATCATGGAATCATTCGGAAGAATATCTCCGAAGGATAAGAACATAACTCCGAAAGATAGCAGAATATCTCCGAAGGATAAGAAATTATCTCCGAAAGATAGCGGAATATCTCCGAAGGATAAACTCAGAAGACAAATGTAGGTAATCCGATGATGAAGATATGGAAGCTGGGTTGTGGCAACGAGGTGAAGGGTGAAGGGTATATTTT
>ERZ1026884.1826-NODE-1826-length-10701-cov-3.079748_pt1 | contig 10701 bp, 9 predicted proteins | sample MGYA00380172_ERZ1026884 | MGnify/ENA primary metagenome ERZ1026884 (study PRJEB33269, sample SAMEA4719808) | human gut metagenome | biome: human-associated habitat; feature: organic feature; material: feces | place: Cameroon | collected 2013-10 ... | reverse complement strand
GGTTTACACTGGTGGGGGCAACGACGAGAGCCGGGCTTTTGTCGGCGCCGCTTCGCGACCGTTTTGGTATGATTCAGCGGCTTGAATTCTATCAGGTGGATGAGTTGAAACAGATCATTTTGAATTCTGCGAAAAAGCTTGGAGTATCGGTGGCGGAAAACGGCGCCGTTGAGATGGCGAAGCGATCCCGCGGAACTCCTCGCCTTGCCAACCGGATTCTGAAGCGTGTGCGGGATTATGCGCAGGTTCGCTTTGACGGAGTGGTAACGGAGGAGGTTGCAAAGACGGCGCTGGATCTGATGGATGTCGACAAAATGGGACTGGATCGGAGCGACCGGCGAATTCTTCTTACCCTGATTCAGAATTTCGGAGGAGGGCCGGCGGGGCTCGATACCCTGGCGGCGGCAATCGGTGAAGACGCCGGAACCATTGAAGATGTGGTAGAGCCTTACCTCCTGCAGAACGGACTTCTGAACCGGACGCCGCGCGGCCGTGTTGCAACAAGAGCTGCCTATGAGCATCTGGGTCTTTCCTTTCCGGAATGTGAAGAAGGATGAGCCGGATACTGGACAATTGAAAAGAAGTTCAGTACAATAATTCGGAATATAGCCGTATGGAAACTGCGGTAAGGGGAGGCAATTATGGCTGCAAAGACAGATGCGGAAGTAATTATTGATGGAAAGGTCTATACACTTTCCGGCTACGAGAGTGAAGAATATTTACAGAAGATTGCATCGTACCTGAACGGGAAGATTGCAGAATTTCGCAAGAATGAAAGCTATGGCAAGCTGAACCCTGATTTTAAGAATATTCTGATGCAGATCAACCTTGCGGATGATTATTTCCGTACGAAGCGGGAAATGGAAGATCTCAAGGCGGACGGGTCTTCGCGGGAGAAGGATCTGTATGATCTGAAGCATGAACTGATTGCCACGCAGATGAAGCTCGAAACCACCGAGAAGAATCTGAAGGAGGTTCGTGCGGAGAATGACGAGAATGCCAGAAAGATCATTCGGCTTGAGACCGAGCTGAAGACCAGGCAGGAGCGCTCCGGCAAGAACTGAAAGATGAATTTTTGAAAAGAAAAGCGTCGGAATTCAAATCCGGCGCTTTTTCCATGAGAGAAGGGATCCGGTTTTGAGGCAGAATTCAATGCGGTCTTGGGAAAATAAAGTGAAAAAGGTGGAGCTTCTTGCTCCGGCAGGCGGGATGGAGGCCTTCCGGGGGGCTTTGAATGCCGGAGCGGATGCCGTGTATCTTGCGGGACAGCAGTTCGGCGCCCGCGCCTATGCGGGAAATTTCACGGAGGAGGAGCTGGGGGAGGTGCTTGAAAAAGCTCATCTTTTCGGCGTCCGGATCTATCTCACGGTGAACACACTGACGCGGGAGAAGGAGCTTTCCGAGCTGTCCTTCTTTGTGCAGCGCCTTGCCAAAAAGGGACTTGACGGCGTGATCGTTCAGGATCCTGGAGTTGCGGCCGTCATCCGGCGGAACTGTCCGGAGGTGGAGCTGCATGCCAGCACGCAGATGTCGGTGACAGGAAGAGAAGCCGTGCGTTTTCTGAAACGGCAGGGCTTTGTGCGCGTGGTTCCGGCAAGAGAGCTCTCGCTGGAGGAAATCCGTCTTCTGAAGCAGGAAGATATTGAGGTGGAGAGCTTTATTCACGGAGCGATGTGCTACTCCTATTCCGGGAGATGCCTGATGTCCAGTTTTCTTGGCGGAAGGAGCGGGAACCGCGGGCGCTGCGCCGGAACCTGCAGGCTGCCTTATGAGATTCTGGATGAACAGAAGCTTCCCGCCGGAAGAGACGGTGTCTGTTATCCCATTTCCATGAAGGATATGTGTGTTCTTTCGATTCTTCCGGAGCTGATTGACTGCGGAATTGATTCCTTTAAGATCGAAGGACGCATGAAAAAGCCGGAATATGTCGCCGGAACAGTGGCAATTTACCGGAAATACATCGACCGCTTTTACGAATGGGACAGCAAGGGACGTCCGAGCTGCTGGTCGGTGGATGAAACGGACCGGAAGATGCTGGAGAACCTGTACATTCGTTCCGACCTGTGCACCGGCTATTATCATGAGCAGAACGGCCGCAATATGGTGACCATTCATGAGCCGGGCTACCGCGGAGCGGATTCTTCTCTTCTGGAACAGATCCGAAAGAAGTATCTCGAGGAAGACCGGAAGCAGAGCATTACAGGAACCGCCTGTGTTTTTTCCGGGGAGCCGGTTCGAATGAGTGTTTCCTTTGGAGATACGGTTTATGAGGCGGACGGCGCTGTGGCAGAGGCTGCCAGAAGCCGGGCACTGTCCGAGGAGGATATCCGCGGGAAGCTTGGAAAGGCAGGAGACACCCCCTTCCGGTTTGAGGAGCTGACGGTTTATACGGATGGGGAATCCTTTCTTCCGGTTTCTGCGCTCGGAGAACTGCGAAGAAAGGTACTGGACGGCCTGAAGAAAATGCTGCTTCCAAACGTTCCGGCCGGGATGACTTCTTTGGAGGAGCCTGCGGCGGATCCGGAAGAAATCCGGCTTCCTTCTTCGTTTCTGATGGTGAGAGATGCCGAACAGGCAGAAGCGGTGCTTCGTTTTCTGGAGGAAACCGGCTATGACATCAGGAAGACGATTTCTGACAAAGGAGCACCTGCTGCACTGGTCCTTGACGGCAATCTTCTGGATTCCGGAGCAGAAGGCGAACGTCAAAGAGAACGCATTTTCCGGAAATCGGAAGGACTGAAACTCCCGGTATATGCGGCACTTCCTTATGTATTCCGGGAAAAAGACCGGACATGGCTTATCCGTTTTCTTGACGAAAACCGGAAAAATATTTACGGATTTGTTACAAGAAATCTCGAAGAGGTAGAATTTCTTTACGAGAAAGAGTATGATAAAACGGTTCTTGCAGACAGTACCTTGTATGTCTGGAACCATGAGAGCGAGAAAATGCTTCGAAGCTTCTGTCAGGGGATGGTGCTTCCGCAGGAGCTGGACCGGCGTGAACTGGAAGAAACCTTTGGAAAGCGCTCTTCGGATAAGATTCTGATGGTTTACGGCCGGGTACCGCTTATGGTGACGGCAAACTGTGTCCGCAAGACGGAAGGAAAATGCAGAAGAACGGAAGAAAAGAACCGGAAACCACTGTCCGGAAGAGGCTTCTGGTATCTGCAGGATCGCACGGGAGCAGAATTCCCCGTGGAGGCGCAGTGCTCTCACTGCCAGAATATTATTTACAACAGCGTGCCGACTTCTCTGCACCGTTTTGCAGGGGATCCGCTTCTTAAGAAGTGCGGTGCGGTAATGATGAGCTTTACAACTGAGAATGGAAAAGAGGTGCAGGAAGCCCTGATGCATTTTGCAGAATCGGGGATTCTGCGCGCAGTGATGCCGGAAGCTGTCCCGGAGCATCGGACAGAAGAGGGAAAGCTTTTTTCGGATTCCGGCTACACAAACGGTCACTACAGGAAGGGTGCAATTTAACTTTACATGCGGACTTATATCCTGGCTTTAACCAAATACGGCATTGTCGCCGTTATCCTTGCATATACGATTCTTTCCTTTTATCTGCTGTTGCAGAAGGATCCGAAGAAGATTCGTCTTCTTACTCTGGTCGAGAACGGATTGATCCTTCTGTTTCAGCTGGTCAGTTATTTTACCTTGTATGTGGCACTCGGCGAGAGCAGGTATATGCTGTTTGCACTTCTGGTGATGGGGGCCTTCTTTGCCATCTTTCTCTTGTACCAGACGCTTTACTACCATGCCAATATGCCCTTGTTCAATAACATGTGTCTGCTGTTGTCGGTCGGACTGGTCGTTCAGTCCCGGCTTTCCTTTGACAATGCGGTGCATCAGATGATGATTGCCTCGATGGGGCTTGTCATCACCTTTGTGGTCCCGCTTTTTCGCCGGAAATTCTACCTTCTGAAGACACCGCGCTACGGGTATGCCATTGCCGGTATTCTGATTCTTGCCATCGTCATGCTGCTTGGTGCAACCACACTCGGAGCAAACATTACCTATACCATTGCGGGCGTGACCTTCCAGCCGTCGGAATTTGTAAAAGTCATCTATATTCTGTTTCTTGCCAGTACACTGAGGGACGTACGGGATTTCCGGGACTTCCTGTTTGTTGGCGTGTTTGCGGCTGCACATGTACTGGTTCTTGTCGGGTCCAAGGACCTGGGCTCTGCTCTGATTTTCTTTGTCGTATTCCTGTTTATGGCATTTCTTGCAACCGGGGAGTGGATTGTCCTTGCGGGCGGCTTCGGAATGGGCTTTGCCGGGGCGTTTGCATGCTATTTCCTGTTTGATCATATCCGTCAGCGGGTACAGGCTTTTCTTGATCCGTGGAGCCTGATTGATTCCATCGGCTATCAGATCACGCAGTCGCTGTTTGCCATTGGCGCAGGCGGGCTCTGGGGTGTCGGCCTTGGTCAGGGGAAGCCCTCGGATGTTCCGTTTGTTGAGTCGGATTTTGTCTTTGCCGCGGTATGCGAAGAGCTTGGACAGATTGTCGGAGTCTGTGTGATTCTGGTGGGCATCAGCTGTTTTCTTGTCATGCTGGGACTCGCAGCAGGCTTTGCGGATCGATTTTACCGTCTGATGGCATACGGCGCAGCGATCTGCTACGTGTTCCAGATGTTTCTGACACTGGGCGGACAGACGAAGTTCATTCCTCTGACCGGCGTTACGCTGCCGTTTATCAGCTATGGAGGAAGCTCGATTCTCTCGACGCTGATTATTTTCACTCTCGTGGAAGTGATGTGTATTCTGCGCGGAGAGAAAATCGAGGAGGTTCAGAGGAGACGCATGCGTCTGAAGCAGAGGGATGCCGCGTATCGAAGCCGTTACAGTCAGGGAGAGTACAGGCGGGTTCGCCAGACCGGCTATGTGAGTTCGTCAGAGAGAAGACCGGTGAGCCGTTCAACGGGAAATGTGTACCGTGCGCCTGCGAACGAGGAGTATTACGATGACTGATCACAGAAGAGCACAACAGAAAAAGGCGGCGCTGTTAAGAGAAAAGGCCAAGGTCCGGAAGCAGGTCTTTGTGACGGGCGCTTTGGTCTGCTCTTTGTTTGCGGCGATGACGGTCTATTTCCTGATTTATACGAACAAGAATTCGAAGAAGCTCTTTGAGAACGATTACAATAAAAGAGAAGAAGCGCTGCTTGAGAAGAATGTCCGCGGAAAGATCTATGCTGCCAGCGGAGAGGTTCTTGCGGAGACCATTCAGGATCAGGACGGAAACGATGTCCGTTCCTATCCTTACAAAAACCTGTTTTCCCATATCGTCGGTTACACGTATAAGGGCGGAAGCGGTGTGGAGCAGCTTCAGAATTACAATCTGATGCATTCGGATATTTCGCTGTCGGATAAGGCGTCTTACGACGCGTCTGGCGAGAGATATCCCGCAGATGATGTCTATACAACGCTGGATCTTGCGCTTCAGCAGGCTGCCTCCGACGCCCTCGGCGACAATCGCGGTGCAGTCATTGTAACGGAGGTGGATACCGGAAATATCCTCTGCATGGTGTCCAAGCCGGATTTTGATCCGAATGATATTGAAGCGGAATGGGAACGGCTTGGCGCGGATACGGATTCCGGTACGCTGGTGAATCGTGTGACACAGGGCTTGTATGCGCCGGGGTCTACGTTCAAGATTTTCGATGCCATTGAGCTGATGGACGAAGATATGGCGGCAGCCAATGCATTCAGCTACAATTGCATCGGATACGACAATAATTTCACGCTGGAAGACGGACAGCCGATTCATTGCTACCACTGGACGGCGCACGGCACCGTAAGCCTGGAAAAGGCTTTTGCAAAATCCTGTAACTGCGCATTTGTCAATATCGGAAACAGTCTGAACCGGGATTCCTTCTGCACGCTTTTGAACAACATGATGTTTGGAGAAGCGCTTCCGTACGATCTCCCGAGCGGAACGAGCTCCTACACGCTGACAGCGGATACGACGAAGGAGGATGTGACCCAGCTTTCCATAGGTCAGGGCTCCACTCTGATGACGCCGATGCATCTGAATATGATTACGGCGGCCATCGCAAACGGAGGCACCGTACATAAGGATCAGATCATTGCCTCGGTAAAGACCGGGACAGGCTCCACTTTGTCAGAGACGAAGCCGGAGGACTATCGGACCGTGATGACGGCAGAGGTTGCTGCCAAGATGCGGGAAATGATGCGGGATGTGATCGCGGAGGGTACGGCAACCAAGCTGAGCAGCCGTCCGTACAATCCCTGCGGAAAGACGGGCTCGGCGGAGATCGTAACCGGCGAGAGCACCTCTCACGCGTGGTTTACCGGCTTTGCACCGGAAGAGAATCCGGAGATTGCAATTACGGTCATCGTGGAAGGCGCGGGCACCGGCGGTGTATCTGCCGTACCTGTGGTAAGAAGCGTTCTGGATGAGTATTTCGGTTATACACCGGCAGAGGGCGAGGATGACGATGCCAATTACATTATGGTTGGCGTAGACGGAACCCAGACGGTGGCGGATCCTTCGGAATCCACCGGGACCACCGTGACGCTGAATATGGATACCAACGGAGACGATATCATGGATGCCATCGATACCAACGGAGATGGAATTCCGGATGCCTATGATCTTGATGGAGACGGAATTCCGGAATCTACGACCAATACCCCGAAGCCTTCTTCTACTGTGCCTGCAGGAAATGAAGAAACGACTGCGGGGACGACAGGCACAGAGACCGGAACGGAAGGAAATACTGCAGGCAATACCGATACAGCCAATTCTCCGACCGGTACAGAGACCGGTAACGGCGGCGTGACGACGGATCCGAATGCGGGAGCCGGAACGGGGACGGATACCACCGGAACCGGAAACGCCGCTTTGGATACCACCGGAGGACAGACGCAGGATCCTGCTGCCGCAGGCAGTACCACGAGTGCTCCGGCAGATCCTGGCACCGGACAGGAAGGAAACCAGGCTGGGCAGCCAGCCGGTGCTTAGCAGGAAACGGCAGGGATACGATGCAGTTTTACAGAGATCTCTATGTAAGCCCGGAAATCAAGCATCCGGAACATATCAAATGGCGCCTGCGTCATAACGCAGGCAGCCTTTCGCTGTACGTGATTACGCTGTGCGATGAAAGCCTCTCCGGAAAAGAGGCGTTTCCGCACGGCGTTTCTGACTTTGAAAATCAGGAGAAATGCGAATCGCAGGAGCTCATTTCCCCTGCAGGCAGCGGCTCCCTGCAGGGCCAGCTCCTGATGTTTCACTGCGCGAATCTGCAGCAGCCCTATGAGAAAAAGCACTGCCCGATGATCATTGGAATTGCACAGGGGAGAATGGCTGCTCTGGAGCTTGTGCGGAGAATTGTGCAGGAGTGCGTGGAGAAGACAGGGGGAGCAGATCTTGTTCCGTTTCTTGCAAAGCGTGATGCCAGAATTCACCGGACGATTCCTATTGTACCGGAGAAAATCATTCCATCCGGACAGGGGGCGCACAGCCCGTGGAAGGGAGGCGGAAAATGAACGGCCTTACGATTTTTCTTGCCCTGCTAAAGACCATTGGGATTCTGGGGCTCTGGCTCCTTGCGGCGGCTTTTCTTTTTCTGCTCCTGATTCTTTTTGTTCCGGTCCGTTACCGGGCAGAGGGGAGCATCGATGATCGGGAGGGAGGAGAGTCCTTTGACCCGGAGCGGGTGAAGAAGGCTTCCCGGGCGGAGCTTCATATTTCATGGCTGCTTCACATCCTGCGCATCCGGATTTCCTTTCCGGGGAACCCGGCAATGTCAGTGAAAATTCTGTTCTTCCGGATCCCGGTCGGACAGAAGAGACAGGAAGAGCAGAAGGAACATGTCGGCGAAACGGAGAAGAAAGGCGGGCAGACGCGTCCGGACCTTGGAAGACGGATCGGACTTCTTGGAAACGATGAGACGAAACGGGCAATTCATGCTATTCTGAATAAATCCGGAAAGCTTCTGCAGTACCTGCTGCCGAAGAAATGGAAGGTGGAAGGCAGTGCAGGCTTTGGCGGACCGGAGGAAACCGGAAAATTCATGGAGGCCGAAGGACTTCTGTTTCCGCTTATCTGCGGGCACGTCTGGGTTACACCGGATTTTGACAGGTACCGTGCAGAGCTTGTGTTTTCAGCAAAGGGATCGATACGCCTTATTCGTGTTCTGGTTACGGCACTTTTGCTGATAGCGGACAGAAATGTCCGCCGACTGATCCATACATGGAAGAACCTGTAAGGGAGGATATGAGATGCCAGAAAAGAATCCAGAGAAAAAGCAATGCAACGAAAATCTTCGAAGCCGCAGCAGCTTCGACAACGTGATTCACTCGCTTTTGCAGGAGGCAGGAGGCGTTCTGACAAGCAAAACCGTCATCGGCGAACCGATTGAGGTGGGGGATACGCTTCTGATTCCGCTTTCGGATGTCACCGTCGGAGCGGCAGCCGGCTCCAACAACGGGAAGGATAAAAATGCCGGAATGGGCGGCTTTACAGCAAAAATATCTCCCAGCGCGGTTCTGGTAATTAAGAACGGCAATACGAAGGTAGTCAGCATTAAGGATCAGAATTCTCTTTCCAGACTGGTGGATATGGTTCCGGAGGTCGTGGACAAGTTTGTGGATGCCCATAATTCAAAAAAGATGATGAGTGATGAGGATGCTGCCCCCCGGGCGTTTCCGGACGAAGAAAAGGGATGATCTATGTTTGATACGACAAAGCAGCGTGTGATCCGCGTGATCGGTCACAAGAATCCGGATACGGATTCCATTTGCTCCGCCATTTCCTATGCTTATCTCAGGAATCAGATCAGCGATCAGGTGCATGAGCCAAGGCGTGCGGGAGAAATCAGCCGGGAAACCCAGTTTGTTCTGAATCATTTCGGCGAAAAGCTGCCGAAGCTCTCCGTGGATATGAGCCCGACCATCAGCTACATTGACATCCGTCAGGAGCCGGGAGTGGATGGCGAGATGTCCACGAGAGATGCCTGGCAGCGCATGAATGATCGCAACATCGATACGCTTTGCATTACGGACAAGGAGAACAATCTGCTCGGCCTGATTACCGTGCGTGACATTGCAAATGCCAATATGGATCTGTTTCATACGGAGGTTCTTGCAGAGTCGCATACCAGCTATCAGAACCTTCTGTCTGTTCTGAACGGCAAGCTCCTTACGGGAGACCCGGACGGGATCATTACGACCGGACAGATTCACGTGGGAACCAGTCCGGAGGCGATGGAGGAGCTGGTTCACAAGGGCGATCTTGTCATGGTGACAAACCGTTATGAGGCTCAGATGTGTGCCATCGATTACGGCGCTGCCTGCCTGGTGGTCTGCATGGATTCGGCGGTGCCGCAGAAGCTGATCGATCGCGCAGCAGATATGGACTGTGCGGTTATTCAGACGCCCTATGATACCTATGCTGCGGCGAGGCTCGTCAGCATGGCTGCTCCGGTAAGATTTTTCATGAAGACGAAGGAGCTTCTCAGCTTTAATGTCAACACACCGGTGGAAGAAGCCAGAAAGATTATGGCAAGCGTCCGTCACCGCTACTTCCCGATTCTGGACCAGAACGGAAAGTACTGCGGCGTGATCAGCCGCAGAAATCTGTTGAACATGCACAGGAAGAGAGTGATTCTGGTCGACCATAATGAGAAATCTCAGGCTGTGGACGGCTTGGACGAAGCGGAAATTCTGGAAATTATTGATCACCACAGAATCGGCGCGCTGGAAACAGGGGGACCGGTATATTTCCGCAATGAACCGGTTGGCTGCACCGCAACGATTCTTCACGCCATGTTCCATGAAAATCACGTGGACATCCCGAAGAACATCGCGGGACTCCTTCTTTCTGCGATTCTCTCGGATACCCTGATGTTTCACTCGCCGACCTGCACGCTCGTCGATCAGGCGGCCGCAAGAGAGCTCTCGGAGATCTGCGGCGAGGATATCGATGAATACGGGAAAAAGATGTTTGAAGCAGGGGAGGATCTGTCCGGCCGGGATGCGGATGACATCCTTCACACGGATTACAAGGAATTCAATATCGGAGACAAGACGATCTCTGTCGGCCAGGGCTTCTATATGAGTGAAAAGGCATATAAGGAGGCCGGCGATCTGGTGGAGGCTTATCTGCCGATCGCGCTTGAACACTCCGGCAATGCGATGATTTTCTATATGCTTACCTCTGTTCTGAAGCAGAGCACCGAGCTTTTGTACGTCGGAAAAGGTGCGGAGGACCTTGTCTGCAGTGCCTTCCATGTGCCGGCAGAGGACGGAAGAATCATGCTCAGGGGAGTGGTGAGCCGTAAGAAGCAGCTGATCCCGCCGCTTCGGGAGCGTCTCCTTTCCTGAATCTGGTTTCAGGAAAATGAGACAGGATAGATAAAAAAATAAAAAATTGTTCTTGCATTTGCAAAATGTCTCTGGTAGTATACGTATGTTGTCGCCTGAATTTTGAAACGTGAGGAGGTGTCATTATGGCAAAATGTGAAGTTTGTGGCAAGGGTGCACATTTCGGAAACAATGTCAGCCATTCACATAGAAGATCTAACAGAATCTGGAATTCCAACGTCCAGAGGGTCAAGGTTAAAGCTGACGGCGGCGTTAAGAGAATGAACGTCTGCACAAAGTGCCTTCGTGCCAATAAAGTTGAGCACGCATAAGCCTTATTTTGTTTATCTTGTATGAAGAGAGAAGATC
>ERZ1026884.1819-NODE-1819-length-10713-cov-2.842372_pt1 | contig 10713 bp, 7 predicted proteins | sample MGYA00380172_ERZ1026884 | MGnify/ENA primary metagenome ERZ1026884 (study PRJEB33269, sample SAMEA4719808) | human gut metagenome | biome: human-associated habitat; feature: organic feature; material: feces | place: Cameroon | collected 2013-10 ... | reverse complement strand
ATATGGATGTGCTTCTGGCCTATTACAAGCTGGAAGACGACTGGCGGGACGACAAAAATCCCGCGGCTGTCTGTGCAAAAGCTACCCTTGGCGGCGCCATGAAAAAGGCGGCAAACAGGCAGCCTGAAATGGATCGTGCCATATCCCGGGGCCTGAAGGAGCTTGGCGAGCTTGAAAAAGCGAACTGCTCCGAGCTGGATGCCCCGGCAGACGCCTTTGCCCGAATGATGAAATCCGTAGGCCTTTCTGCGCCCATTGAGAACCGGGGAGACAGGATAGCCCTCGCACACACGCTGTATCACCTCGGCCGCTGGGTATATTTAATAGATGCCTGGGACGACAGGGATAAGGATAAAAAGAAAGGCAGCTACAATCCGTTCATCGCGTCAGGCGCAGATAAGGACAGGGCGGAGTTCCTGCTGAACTGTTCCCTTAATGAGGCGATAAATGCTTATCAGCTTTTGAACTTACTATCTCATGAGGGACTGCTGGATAATATAATCCTTGACGGCTGCCCTGCAAAAAACAGAGAGGTTCTTGGAGGAAAAGATGAATAACCCTTATAAGGTACTTGGAGTAAACGAGGGTGCTTCGCAGGAGGAGATAAGGTCTGCATACCTTAAACTCGTCAAGAAGTACCACCCGGACAAGTATACCGATTCCGATCTGAAGGAGCTTGCAAACGAAAAGCTGGTGGAGGTCAACGAAGCCTATGAGATGCTGACAAAGAAAAACGGTCAGAGCTCAAGCTACGCCAACAGGAACGGCAATGGCACCTATGACTCCTACAGCGGCGGATATACCGGCTCCGGAAGCTCATATTCCGGCCCGAATGCTCAGGAATTCAACAGGGCGAGGGCTTTCATCAACCAGAATAACCTTCAGGCCGCCAAGGCGGTGCTGGACGCCATATCCACCCGCAACGCCGAATGGTACTATCTCTACGGCATAATATACCTGCGCCAGGGCTGGTACGATAAGGCCCGGGAATACCTGACGATAGCCTATCAGCAGGAGCCCCACAACCCGGAGTACGCCGCGGCGTACAGCTCGATAAAAAACAGCGGCGGCGCTTATACCAGAAGCACCGGCAACTACGGCTCCTACAATTGCAGCCCCTGCCCGCTCTGCGCCAGCATGCTGTGCTGCAGCTCAATGGGCGGTATGCCCTATATTTTCTGCTGCTGATATATAAATAAGAAAAACTTAATATTTTTACGCCGATTTGGATTTTATTCTTCTGCCGCTCTGGCGATACTAATGTCAGGAATACGATGGAGGGATAAGGAAAATGAGGTTCAGAGGATTAAAGATACTGCTGCTGGCCGTTACTGCCGCGGCAGTTTTGTTTTTGCTTTGCGGCGCGGTCAAGACCCTTGGTATGGACAGGTGGGTGGATTTCGACGTGTACAGAATAACAGGCTGCGACAGGACCTCAATAATATACGATGGGCAAAGCGATGTGGTTACCCGCTTACACGGAGTTCAGGACAGGACATGGGTGAGCATCAGTGAACTACAGCCAAGCACTGTGTATGCTTTTATCTCCGCCGAGGACGCGCGATTTTTTGAGCACGAGGGAGTAGACGTCATACGCATCGCCGGCGCTATCGTGGCAGACATAAAGGCCGGCAGCTACGTTCAGGGAGCCTCTACCATAAGCCAGCAGCTCATAAAGCTCAGCCACCTCACCTCCGAAAAAACCATATCCAGAAAGGCTGAGGAGGCAGCCCTTGCCTATGAGATGGAGCGGCAGTACAGCAAGGAGGATATCCTTGAGATGTACCTGAATTACGTTTACTTCGGCGGCGGGTATTACGGTATCGAGGCGGCAGCCGAGGGCTATTTTGGAGTACACGCATCCGACCTTACTCTGGATCAGAGCGCCATGCTTGCAGGAATACTCAAGTCCCCGTCGGGCTACGCGCCACATATAAACTATGCGGCTTCAATAAACAGACGCAACAATATACTCAGGCTTATGCGGGATTACGGCTATATAACCGACGATGAAAAAAAACAGGCCGCAGCTAAACGTCCTACCATACTGCACGACAAGAATGAGGAGTACAGCGGCTACTATACAGACGCCGTTACAAAGAGCGCTGCTGCGCTGATGGGAATTACCGTAGACGAGCTGATACGGGGCGGTTACAGCATTTATTCCGCCATGGACAGCGATATACAGCATTACTGCGAGGAGATGTTCAAAAACGGAGAGCTGTTCCCGGCAGAGGATTCAGAGGCTGCAATAGTGGTACTGGAGCCCTCCACAGGCATGGTAGTCGCAATGGTTGGAGGGCGCAGCTACACGGGCGGCATATCCTTCAACCGGGCGACCGATATACGGCGGCAGCCCGGTTCCGTAATAAAGCCTGTTATAGCATATGCACCGGCCTTTGAATACCTAAACTATACTGCGGCAGATATGATACTGGACGAGGAGACGACTTTTGCCGATTATACGCCGTCAAATTACGGAAATAAATATTACGGCTGGGTAACTGTGCGGGAAGCCGTGACCAAGTCACTCAACGTGCCTGCGGTAAAGACGCTATCGGCAGTAGGGGTATACAGGGCAAAGGATTTCGCAAAAAGGTGCGGTATAGAGTTTGACGATAAGGACGACAGTCTGGCACTTGCTCTCGGCGGCTTTACCTATGGCGTATCTCCTTTACAGATCGCAGGGGCATATTCCTGTTTTGCCTCAGGCGGTATATACAATACCCCAACGTTGATAAAGAAGATAACCGACAGAAACGGCCTGACGGTATATGAATACAGGCAGGACAGCCGGAGAGTAATGAGCGAGGCAAACGCCTATATCCTTACCAGCATGCTGAAAAGCGTGGTGACTGAGGGAACGGGCCATCGGTTGAATACGCTTGATATACCCATAGCCGGCAAGACGGGCACAGTTGGCTTGGCAAACGGCAACAGGGATGCGTGGATGGCAGGATACACGCCTGAATATACTGCCGTCGTATGGCAGGGGTACGATAGCGACAGGCTGGGGCTGCTGCCGTCCTCCGCCACCGGCGGCACTTATCCTGCGCTGATGCTGTATGAGCTTTTTAACCACATATATCCCGATGGCAGGAGCGGAGATTTTGAAAAGCCTGAAAGCGTGAAGCAGTATTCCATAGACGCAAAGACGCTGAAAAAGCAGCACAAGGCAGTTCTTGCCAACGCCATGACGCCCCAAAGCAGCCGAGTTACTGAATACTTTACGGAAGAAACAGCGCCGGAGGACGTATCGGGCTACTGGGCAGTGCCGGGATCGGCACAGAACCTCCTGGCGGTGCGCGAAGAAGGAGGCGTTATGGTATCTTTCGATTGTCCGGATGATTTCGGAATGTATACCCTGTGGCGCAGCGAAGCCGGCAAGGCGGAAAAGCCGCTCATGACATGGAACGGCCGTGAAGGGCATATAGAGTACATCGACGCTGCAGTCAAGCCAGGAAAGGGTTACAGGTACAGGGTGACGGTAAAGCATGAGGAGCTGCTGATAGGCGATGAGCCGGTAGAAGGGCTGACTACCAGATACGCGTTTGTGCCGGCCGGGCTGGGTACAAGCAGCTCATCCATAAATGAATAAGCTGTGCGTCAACGGCGGACATATGCGACTGATGTATTGACTATTGCCGAAATTCAGATAAAATATATCATATAATATTATCATTGAAAGTGACGGCAATATATATGGATCTTAAAAAAATCGCCGAAGAAATGCAGCCTCGGTCCATGGCAGCACGGGATTGGGTCTTTCAGGTGATACGCACGGCCATAGTGCGCGGCGAGCTTCCGGGAGATATGCCTCTAAGGCAGGACGAGATATCCACTGCGTTAAGCGTCAGCCATATACCGGTTAGGGAGGCTTTTCGCCAGCTGGAAGCGCAGGGCCTTGTCAGGATATATCCCAACAGAGGCGCTGTAGTCACCAAACTGTCCTGTAAAGAGCTCAGCGACGTCATGGATACCCGCATACTGCTGGAAGTAGGCGCGCTTCGCTTGGCCCTGCCCCATATCACGGAGGAAGATTTGGCGAGAGCCAGGGAGCTATTAGAGCTTTTTTCCAAGGAAAAGGATCCCATAAAAGGCGCGGAGCTTAACCTGAAGCTGCATTTTTCGCTGTATGACCCCTGCGATAACCAGACTCTGCTTTCCCTTATAGACCAGATGCATGCCAATGTGGATAGGTATATCACTCCGTTTTTCGGGAAAGAGGAGGTATCGGCAGAACTGTATACCGTTGATGAGCACAGCCAGATTATTTCCGCCTGCGAAAGCAAGGATACCGAGCTCGCCACGGCGATACTCAGGACGCACTTGCAGCGCACAAAGAACCTGCTGCTTAAATCCCCGCTTCTTTACTGATTGATTCAAAAGAGCACCATGGGCCGCGAAACCGCGGCCCTTTGTATTTTGGGGGGACAGAATCCAACATTGTTGATAAACAGGACACAGATATGACGCGATTTTATGTTATAATCATACTGATATAAGATACACTGGAGGCGATGGCGTGCGGTCCGACATATATTCACTGCTTGTATCCGGTATGAGATACTTCTTTGTCGCTGCCATAGTTTATATATTATTCAGGATAGTGTACCACTCTGTATGCGAGTACAATGAACTGCGCCGGGTAAAGAACTGGCTGGAAAAGGGCTATGCAAGGCATATAGAATTCCTTCCTCCCTTTGATACCAACGAGGAAGGGTTCATACTTGCAAAGAGCAATATAATAGGCCGGGGCAGGAAATGCGATATATGCATTGACGATGGCTCGGTGCGCCGCAAGCACGCCAAGATATACGAAAAGGGCGGCTTTGTATATATCCGGCGTTACGGCAGGGCCAATATTCTCATAAACGGCGAGCCCATGGAGCACAAAACGGAGGAACTGGCGGAGGGCGATCTCGTACAGCTGGGCGAGGTCAGGTTCTATTACAGAATGAAGCGGGTGCGCTGCGAGGAGGTAGAAAATGAACAGGGTTAGGCAGCTGAGCGCGGCGGGGCTTCTGGGCATAGTTATGATATTCGAGCTTGCGGCCTTTGCGCTGCTCTCCTTAAGGGACGAGAGCTTTGACTACAAGGCGCTGATATTTGCAGGCGGCCTTATCGTGGTGCTGCTCTTGCAGTATATAATAATACTGTGGATATCAAAATACGCTGACAGGTTCATACTCGTCATAGCCAATCTCCTTGCAGGCATAGGCATGATAGTTCAGTACAGGCTTTCATACGAGGTGGCCTTTAAGCAGCTGGTATGGTTCGGCATAGGTATAGTTGCCATGATAGTTTGTGTGCTGCTCATGCGGGCGCCGAAATTCTTCAAGACCATGGATATCCCGCTCATGGCGCTAAGCATCGCCATGCTGGGGGTGCTGCTGGTGATAGGCACCGAAAACGGCGGCGCAAAAAACTGGATAAAGCTGGGCGGCATAAGCGTCCAGCCCTCGGAATTCGTTAAGGTAGCGCTTGTGTTCGTCATGGCCAACCACTTTACAAAGGTAAAAAGGACCTGGGACTGGCTGCCGTCGGCAATCTTTGCGATAATCGTGGCTGGACTTCTGGTTGCGGAGCGCGACCTTGGCGCCGCGCTGCTCATATGCGGGACGTATCTTATAATGTTTTACACCGCGACCGGCAAGGTAGGCACTACGCTGGTCGGCCTTGGAGCCGGCGCTGCCGGTGCCGTGGCCAGCTATTATATGTTCGACCACGTTAAAGCGCGCGTTGCTATATGGCTCAACCCCTGGGCTACCTATTCCACCAGCGGCTACCAGATTGCCCAGGGCCTCATGGCAATAGCCTCGGGCGGCCTGTGGGGCCTTGGCCTTACCAAAGGACTTCCCAAGAGCATACCTGCATACAATACCGACTACATATTTGCAGTCATCTGCGAGGAGTTCGGCATTGTATTCGGAATTGCCGTGATAGCGCTGTATCTGGTGTTCATAATCCGGGGCGCGCTGATAGCGCTCAACGCCAGAAGCAGGTATCTTATGCTCGTAGCCTTTGGCTGCACAGTGCTCATAACCCTGCAAAGCTTTATAATAATAGCGGGCGTGATAAAGCTTATACCGCTCACCGGCATAACCATGCCCTTCGTAAGCTATGGCGGCAGCTCGATGATAGCCTGCATGATGCTGCTTGGCATACTCGAGGGCGTATCCATACAAAACGGAGAGATGCTTCAGGACGCCATGTACGAAGCCGGTGAAGAGAACGCTTAAGGAAGATCTTATATGAAAAAGGAACGAAAGGACAGCACAAGAAATCATATAAAGGCCATGCTGGCGCTGTTTTGCGTTATGTTCATAGTGCTGAGCGTCTACCTTGGCTACATAGTAAACGTATACGGCAACCGCTGGTTCGCAAGCCCCTATAATACAAGGGTAGCAAACAGAAAGGGGACCATCGCCGCCGGCATGCTGCTGGACAGAAACGGCGTAAGGCTCGCCTATACCAACAGCGAGGGCAAACGCAAGTACGTGGACGTAAAGTCCCTGCGGCGCTCCATGAGCCACGTGATAGGAGACACATACGGCCAGACCTTCGGCGCGGAATCCATGTTCGCAAAGTATCTTTTGGGCTTTGACAGCCGCCTGACCGACGAATTCGAGCAGCTCATAGGCACCCAGCAGAAGGTAGGGTCAAGCGTGCTGCTCACCGTGGATTCGGAGCTTTGCGAGTACGCCTACAAGCTGATGGACGATTACTGGGGCGCGGTGGTTCTGATGAATTACAAGACAGGCGAAATACTTGCCTCTGTCAGCCAGCCCACGTTTGATCCCAAATATATGGAGGATTACCTGAACGGAGAGAAGGAGCTTGCCGCCAGTGCAATGGTGAACCGGGTGACTATGGGGCGCTATACTCCCGGCTCCACATTCAAAATAGTCACGATGATAGCAGCACTGCGTTATCTTCCAGGCATAGAGAACCGCACTTTCAACTGCGACGGCGCTCTTGTGTTTGATAAAAAGACCGGCAAGTATCTGCCAAACATACACGTTGACGACGAAGAATTCGCCGCCGCCAGCGAAAACATAAAGTATGACAGGGATCAGGAGGGGGCGGAGGACGTGGGCGCGGAACCTGCTGCCAGCGAGCTATACAGTATAGTGAGGGACTCGCACAGCGAATACCACGGCGAGATAGACATATATACCGCCTTTGCAAAATCCTGCAACAACACCTTCGCAAAGCTTGCGATGGAGCTGGGGCCGGCACGGCTCGCCACAGTCGCAAAGGAGCTGGGCATAGGCGACGAATTCCTGTTCAACGATATGATGCTTTATTCAAGCTCATTTGAGAAGGGCAGTACGGATCTGGAGGTGGCATGGTCGGGCATAGGCCAGTATAAGGACCTTATGACCCCCATGCAGACCTGCATGCTGACCGCGGCCATAGCCAATGGCGGCGTAATGATGGAGCCGAGGCTTTTGAGCAGGGTAGCGGACGGCAACAACAGGGTAAAATTAACGGCCGGGAGCCGGGTCTATAAGACTGTGCTCACGGCCGCAGAATCCGAAATAATGCAAAATGCCATGTTCGGAACTGTAAATCACGGTACCGGCAGAAAAGCCGCGCTGGAGAGCTATCAGGTGGGCGGCAAGACGGGAAGCGCCGAGGTATCCTCAAACAAGAGCGTAAAGACCCACTCCTGGTTTACGGGCTTTGTTGCTGATGACGAGCACCCTCTTGCCGTTACGGTGATACTTGAGCAGGCAGGCGGCGGTGCAAGCGCAGCGGCTCCCCTTGCAGGGCAGCTGCTCAAAAAGGCCATAAAACTGGGCTACTGATCTGGTTGAATGTCATAGTAGGCGAGCATGAGGTCTACCATCATGCCATAGCTCTTTACGCCGTTTTCCTGAAGGTTGAACTTAAGATAGCTGTCGTTTATACTGTCGAACGCCTCCTCGACCTGACCTTCGTATCTGTCCCAGTATTGGTTATAAGCGGCAATATCACGCAGCACAGCGTCGCTGTAGGTTTCCCTCAGGGCTGCCGCCTTGTCCGGGGAGCTTTTATACAGAGCGTTGCCGCAGTTTATCAGCGCGAGCATCGCTCCGGAATATCTTATAGAAGGATCCTCCGAGCTGATGCAGGCGAGATAGGCTATGAAGTTAGCCTCGTCCTCGCGGGCAAAGCCTAAGGAATGGGCGTTTTCGTGAGCCGCGCTGGAAAGGAGCAGGAGCGAGGGCTGATGTGTGTTTACATTCGCCTCTGCGGTAAACGGCATGAAAATACCGCATATGCCCGCCCATGACATTCCTTCGGAGGCCATCACTCCCTTTGCGGGATAAACCCTGCCTGCAAAAAGGGGATTGCTCTGACTGAGCCTTTCATATGAGGCCGGTATTTTATCGAAATATTTCCCGTAATCCGATATGTGGAATACGCGGTTTTCGTCCTCTGGAACGCTTCTCCTGAGCTCGTTTGCATCTGCCGAGAGCTTATGGCAAAGCGCTTGAAGCTCCTCATCCGGCCTGGCCTTTACCTCGAGGCCCGCAAGCTGGTAAAGCGTAGGCCTGGAATAGTTAAAGCCCCAAAGTATATAAAACAGATTCAGCATCACGCCTGCAAATATGGCGAGGGAAAGCAGGAAAGACAGAAAAGCGGCAGGTGACTTTTTCCGCCTTATAAGCCCTACGACGTTTGCCATTACCGCTATGAGCACACCGAGTATAACAAAATACACAAAAAACTCCGCGACGGAAAAGCCGAGCAGCGACGTGAAGCCTCCCAGTGCTCTGCTTATATAGGGGTATATGCCGCGACTGTACAACCTCTCCACGGTCAGCGGGTGCCTTGAGGCCAGCGAAGGAAACCACAGGCCCAGAGGTATGAGCAGCAGGAACGGCAGCTTGACCAATATCGGTTTTTTAATGCCCTCAGGGCTCTTTTCCTTAGTATTCATACGGGAATTATAGCATCAGTTCAGGTATTTCTCAACCAACGCCTTTATCCATTCTTCATCGGGAGGTTCTACGACGGTTATTATCTCCTCTCCGTCCTTATCCTCGGGAAAAAGGTATATAACGGCTCTGCGCAGCTTATCCTTGTATACGTGCGCATACAGCATAACGGTGGGCCGGTAGCCGGAGCAGCTGGCGATAATGGTACACTCGCCCCACGACTGGCCCAGCGCCTTTTCCTGGGGGCCGTTTTTTATTATGGGAAGCGTCACTGCCGCAAGACCTGATGAGTCAGTCTCTGCAAATATATCCGCAGAGGGTATTATTATGTCGGCGTTTTTTACCGGCGTAAGATTGTAAGCGTCTACGACGCGAATGCTCAGGCCGCCCCGGTTTTGCATTCCCATACTGCTCAGAAAGAACGCCCCGGCTCCGAAAATTCCGAGCAACACAGCAAATATTGGAAATATATCGCCTTTTTTATGCTTAATTATCAAATCAGCCACCCCGCAGCTTAAATTTATGCGCGCGTCCGGCAATTATGTGTTATAATTAAAATAAGTTTGTTATATTTGTATGCAATTATATTTTTACATATGGAGGTATTTTTTATGAAGCGCTTTGCTTGTGAGGCCTTTAAAAAGGAAATGAGACTTCGTGTGGATTTCAACAATATGATGAGCGGCTTCGTCAAGGGCGGCATAACCCCTGAGGAGCTCGAGGCAAACGCAGCGGCATATGAGGCTGCGGCAAAGGGCATGGATGAAAAGCGCGGAAGCATGAAGTGGAGAGAGCTGCCCTTCAATCAGGACGAAGTAATTAAGGCCATAAACGCTAAGGCGAAGGATATCCGTGATAACTTCGACGATTTCGTAGTGCTGGGCATAGGCGGAAGCGCCCTTGGTCCCATAGCCGTCCATCAGGCCCTGTGCCATCTCCGCTACAACGACCTTCCCAGGGAGAGGCGCGGAGGCCCAAGGCTCTTTATAGAGGACAACATAGATCCCGAAAGAATGGAGTCTCTGTTCGAAGTCATAGACATAGAGCATACCATGTTCAACGTTATAACCAAGTCCGGCAGCACCTCCGAAACCATGTCTCAGCTTTTACTTGCTACAAACATACTGAGGGAAAAGCTGGGGGACGGTTGGACTGAGCACATTGTAGCTACCACCGACCACAGCAAGGGCAATCTCATAAAGATATCAAAGGAATTCGGCCTCGATACATTCTATGTGCCTGATGGAGTAGGCGGAAGGTTCAGCGAGCTTTGTCCCGTGGGCCTCCTGGCCGCCGCGGTATGCGGCATAGATATCGAGGAGCTCCTTGCCGGCGCCGCCTATATGGATGAGCTGTGCCGCACGCACGACATATGGCATAATCCCGCCTACATGATGGCTGCATTGCAAATGAAGGCGGTGGAAAAGGGCTGCAACATAAACGTCATGATGCCCTATGCCGATTCTCTTAAGTATATGGCTGACTGGTTCGCACAGCTCTGGGCAGAGTCCCTTGGCAAGGCTGTACACACTGACGGCAGCGCCGCCCATACCGGCCAGACCCCCGTTAAGTCTCTCGGCGTCACAGACCAGCATTCTCAGGTGCAGCTCTATACCGAAGGCCCCTTCGATAAGGTAATAACCTTCATAGGTGTAGATAAGTACAGGAGCACCGTAGAGATACCCCATGCCTACGACAACATACCCGACGTCGCTTTTTTAAGCGGCCATACCTTCAATGAGCTTATCAAATGCGAACAGTTCGCAACGGAATACGCAGTACG
>ERZ1026884.1817-NODE-1817-length-10719-cov-4.542667_pt1 | contig 10719 bp, 7 predicted proteins | sample MGYA00380172_ERZ1026884 | MGnify/ENA primary metagenome ERZ1026884 (study PRJEB33269, sample SAMEA4719808) | human gut metagenome | biome: human-associated habitat; feature: organic feature; material: feces | place: Cameroon | collected 2013-10 ... | reverse complement strand
AAATTATTCTATTAAGGAGGAATAATCATGGTAGATTTCGAACAATGGGAAGGCTTTGAAGGCTCTCTCTGGAAAGAAGAAGTTAATGTTCGTGACTTCATTCAGAAGAACTACACAGTCTATGACGGCGACGAATCTTTCCTTGCAGGTCCTACTGATGCTACAAACAAGCTTTGGGGTATTCTTCAGGGTCTTCAGAAGGAAGAGCGTGCTAAGGGCGGCGTACTTGATATGGAAACAAAGGTAGTTTCAGGTATCACCGCTTACGGTCCGGGTTACATCAGCGAAGCTGATAAGGACTTAGAAAAAGTAGTAGGTTTACAGACAGATAAGCCTCTTAAGAGAGCATTTATGCCATTCGGCGGTATTAAGATGGCTGAACAGGCTTGCTCAACATACGGTTATGAGCCTGATCCTGAACTTCATAAGATTTTTACTGATTATTGCAAGACTCATAATCAGGGCGTATTTGATGCTTACACTCCTGAAATGCTTAAGGCTCGTCACAATAAGATTATCACAGGTCTTCCTGACACTTACGGCCGTGGTCGTATTGTAGGCGATTACAGAAGAGTTGCTCTTTACGGTATCGACTTCCTTATGGAAGAAAAGAAGCATGACTTTGCTAACTGCGGTGACGGCACTATGACTGACGATGTTATCCGTCTCAGAGAAGAAATCACAATGCAGTATAAGGCACTTGCTCAAATGAAGAAGATGGCTGAAAGCTATGGTTTTGATATTTCTAAGCCTGCTAAAGACGCTAAAGAAGCAGTTCAGTGGTTATACTTCGGTTACCTTGCTGCTATCAAAACTCAAAACGGTGCTGCAATGAGTGTCGGCAGAATTTCAACTTTCCTTGATATTTATATTCAAAGAGACCTTGAAGCCGGTAAAATTACCGAAGCTGAAGCTCAGGAACTTATAGATCATCTTGTAATGAAATTCAGAATGGTTAAGTTTGCAAGAATCCCATCATACAATCAGCTCTTCTCTGGTGACCCTGTTTGGGCTACTCTTGAAGTTGCAGGTATCGGTGTTGACGGTCGTTCAATGGTAACAAAGAATGACTTTAGATTCCTTCATACTCTTGAAAATATGGGTCCTTCACCTGAACCAAACCTTACAGTTCTTTATTCATCATCACTTCCTGACACATTTAAGAAGTATGCTGCTGATATTTCTATCAGAACAAGTTCAATTCAGTATGAAAACGATGATGTTATGAAGCCGGTATGGGGCGATGACTACTCAATTTGCTGCTGCGTATCAGCTACACAGACAGGTAAAGAAATGCAGTTCTTCGGCGCAAGAGCTAACCTTGCTAAGTGCCTTCTTTACGCTATCAACGGCGGTGTTGACGCTAAGACATTTGATCAGGTTGGTCCTAAGTACAGACCTATTACATCAGAATACCTCGATTATGACGAAGTAATCGAAGCATATGACAGAATGATGGATTGGCTCGCAGGTCTTTATGTTAATGTTCTTAACCTCATTCAGTTTATGCATGATAAATACTATTATGAAGCTGCTGAAATGGCACTTATTGATACAGATGTAAGAAGAACATTTGCAACAGGTATTGCAGGTTTCTCACACGTTGTTGACTCTCTCAGTGCTATTAAGTACGCTAAAGTTAAGACAATCAGAAACGAAGACGGTGTTGTTGTTGATTACGAAACAGAAGGCGACTTCCCTCGTTACGGTAACGATGATGACAGAGCTGACGAAATCGCAGTATGGCTTCTTAAGACTTTCCTTGACAAGATTAAGAAGCATCACACATACCGTAATTCAGAGCCTACAACTTCTATCCTTACTATCACATCAAATGTTGTATACGGTAAGGCAACAGGTACAATGCCGGACGGCCGTAAGGCAGGCGCTCCTCTTTCACCTGGTGCTAACCCATCATACGGTGCAGAACAGAGCGGTCTTCTTGCTTCTCTTAACTCAGTAGCAAAGCTTCCATACGAATGGGCTCTTGACGGTATTTCAAATACTCAGACAATTAACCCGGGTGCTCTCGGTCATTCAGAAGAAGAAAAGAAGAACAATCTTGTTCAGGTTATGGACGGTTACTTTGACCAGGGTGCTCATCACCTTAACGTAAACGTATTCGGTACTGAAAAGCTTATCGATGCTATGGAACATCCTGAAAAGGAAGAATATCAAAACTTTACAATTCGTGTATCAGGTTATGCTGTTAAGTTCATCGACCTTACTAAAGAGCAGCAGATGGATGTTATCTCAAGAACCTGCCACGACAGAATGTAATTATTAACTTATAAAGGATTTGTTGAAATTGGACGGTAAAATTCACAGCATTGAAACTTTTGGTCTTGTTGACGGACCGGGTGTCAGATATGTACTTTTTTTGCAAGGTTGCAATATGCGTTGCAAATATTGCCACAACCCTGAAACTTGGAGCTTTGATGATGCGAAGTTTACCGTTTCGGCAAAGGATGCATTCAACAAGGCATATAAATATAAGAATTATTGGAGAAAAAACGGAAAGCCAAACGGCGGAATCACCGTAAGCGGCGGCGAACCGCTGCTTCAAATTGATTTTGTAACTGAATTTTTCAAGTATGCAAAAGAAAAAGGTGTTCACACCACACTTGACTCTTCCGGCTCTGCTTTTACAAGAGAAGAGCCTTTCTTCTCCAAATTCAATGAGCTTATGAAGTATACTGACCTTGTTATGCTTGATTTAAAGCAAACTGATACTGAAAAGCATAAAGAGCTTACAGGCAGAACTAATGAAAATATACTTGATATGGCTAAGTACCTATCGGATATTGGCAAAGATATGTGGATAAGGCGTGTTCTTGTACCTAATTTAACTAATGATGATAAAGAACTTAATAATTTGTACGACTTTATTTCATCACTTAAAACAGTTAAAAAGGTTGAAATTTTGCCATATCATACATTAGGTCTTTTTAAATGGGATAATCTTGGAATCGACTACCCTTTAAAAGATTATAAAACTCCTACTAAAGAGGAAGTTGAAAAAGCCGAAAAAATACTTCATATAGAAAAATAAAACTAACCCTCCTAAAAAACAGGAGGGTTTTGTTATGCCTATTTTTAATTTGAAATTCTATTAAGTAATGCATAGTCCTTTGCATTTATATATCCGTCATTGTTCAAATCAAGATACATATTGTCATTACCTCGCACTACTTTAGTATTTACATAATCAATAAATATTGGCAATTCTCTTTTCGTTTTAGTTACAGTAGAATCGCATTCGGAGCATTTATAAGTAAGCTTTAAATTATCTGTACTCACAAATTTATAATTATGACCTAATGCGTCGATATAATTTTCAGTATAGCTTTCAGTGCATTTTGAACATTTATACAGTGTATAGCCCTTTTCTACGCATTTAGGAGAGATTATAGACTTTACAAACGAATGCTCATGAACAAATACTATATCATTATCAGCTTCTTCAATTCCAATGTAATCATCAGCACTTGAGGCACTGCTGTAGCTTCGTGTAATAACAGGTGAATAGAAGTACATACCGTCTATGCAGACATACGCTCGTGCGGAAACTTCATCTGTCAAATGATCTTTAGGAATGCCTGTAAATACTGCATTATATGTTGAAACAGTTCCTTCAACATTTCTTTTATTTGCAGATTTTGTATAGACAGTACTATCATTTGCTCTCAAGGAATCATTTTTTTGGAAATCATTTAATCCGTCAAGGGATTCATATGTGTAAACAAAGCCATATTCAATATTTTCAGCATATTTTTTGAAATCATTTAATCCGTCAAGGGATTCATATGTGTAAACAAAGCCATATTCAATATTTTCAGCATATTTTTTGAAATCAAAGCCTATACTGTTTTCATCAAATGCAAAACCAAAACGCAAGCCATTATCTTTTGTTCTGATTTGAGCACCTTTGCTTTGAGCAATATCATCGCTGATTATATGTGTTACTGAGCTTTGATATTTTTTAGGTATATTATTTATCCAAGGCTGATATTCAGGGCTTATGATAGTATATTTATATTCTGCATATTCCGGATCTAAATACAAACCTGTAAGCAATTCGTCACCACAATATATAGTAGCATTGCTCGGAATTGAGAGAGTTAAATATTTTATTTCGGGTGCAAATATTATATTCAGATTCGTACATCCTTTATAATTATCATCAGCTAAGCCTTTTACTTTTGGAATATAGAGCATTTTCAAATTACTACAGTTATAAAATGCCTGAGCACCAATAGATGTTGCTTTATTCATAATAATTTCTTCAGCAGTGCATCCGTCAAAAGCATTTGCACCTGTTTTAGTGCAATTAGGAAGATGTATTGTGCTGAAATATGTTCCTGCTAATCCGTTATCAGCAACCCAATCTACTGATGAAAAATTAGGTCGTTTTGGTAATGATTTACAGCCGTAAAGAGCCTCACTGCCTATTTCTTTTACGTTTGATAAATCAATATTTGAAAGTGTATTACAGCCATAAAGTGATTGCTTTTCAATATATCTTAATTCAGGAAATTTAATGTTAGATAACTTTTCGCATTCATAAAAACTGCACTCATTTATATTTTCAACATTATTTCCTTCTATTGAACTTAATTCAGTGCCATAGAAAGCATATTTTTCAATATCTGTTACCGAATCAGGTAATTTAATACTGTTGATATTTTGATTCCAAAAGCACTTTTGGCTGATTGATGTTGGTTGAATTCCATTTATGCTATCAGGAACAACTAAATCTGTATCACTGCCAAGATAATTCAATATTGAACCGTTTCTGTCAACAATGTATTCAGGTTCATTATTTTTCAGAATATAGTAATCAAGTGAAGTGAATTTACTGTGCATAGATGTACTTGCTCTTGCAAAAGCTGCTGCAATAATTCTTGTTGAATCTGTAACTGCAATAGGCTCAGTATACTTTGTACCTCTTTCTTTTGTCGGAAGAGTGCCGTCGGTTGTGTAGTAAATATCAACAAGAGTATTAGCACATTTTAATTCAACACTTATATCTTCACGATAAACTCCACTCTGATAATTTGTTGTTACATCTTTACATCTTGAGCCGTTTATGATATTTGAAAAATTAACCATACCAGCACCATAAAGATTGAAACAGCTACTTTTCTTAAATGGCATTGCCGTGTCAATGAGTTCCTGTTTAACTTGCTGAGGTGTGTATTTTCTGTTTTCCATAAGTACATAAGCGGCGGCCGCAGATACGAATGGTGTAGCAAGGGATGTGCCAAGAGAAAAGGTATAAGCATTTTTTTTTGACATATCTGCTGTGTAGATATATTCACCGGGTGCAGAAATGTCAACTACTTGACCATAATTTGTAAAAGAGCAAGGTTTGTTATAATAATCAAATGCTGCTACTGTTATAGCACTTTCGCACTTCCCGGGTGCTTCAAACACTTCACGATTATCATTTCCGGCACCCGCAACAACAGTTATTCCTTGATTAACAAGTTCATCTATTACAGATTCAATAATAACACCGGTTTTTACTCCAAGTGAAAAATTGACAATATCAGGTTTATTATTTAATTCCTGTATATAACTGCACGCTGCAACAATGGTTGATGAACTGCCATATCCTTTGTTATCCATAACTTTATATGAGGATATTTTAACATTGCTCGGGGTACTATTTGCAATAACGCCCGCAACTTCTGTTCCGTGTCCATAATCATCTATTTCATTATTTGCTTCACCTGAGGCACTGGAATTAAATTTTGTACGAGTAATTCTGTTTTTAAATAATTCGTGATTATAATTGATACCACTATCAACAACAGCAATATTTATGGTAGGCTTTGCTTTTAATTTATAGTAATCAAGAGCCGAATCTGAATCAACTCTATCATACGACCAATTATCTCCCCATTCCTGATGGTTAGCTGAATCTGTGCAGTTTGCCAATGAGTCATAAGATACAATATATCCTGAATTCTCATAATTATGAAGTGCCTTTTCAGCATTATTTTCATCAGCATATTGCAAAAAAACATAGCCGAAGCCATAAACACTATCGATAGCATCATATTGTTCAATTTTATCATCGGACTTAACTATCAGTCTTGTATTGATAGTTTGTTCATCTGTACTGTCTAATTCATTGTAATTGTCATATTTATTGCACAGTGCGGCAATTTCTTTGCCTGTTTTTAATACACTTTGCTTTCTTGCTTCTTCTGCCATAACGCTTGTAATCGGTGCACATATAGATAAAACAATTACAAGTGACAGTAAAATGCTCAGTCTTTTTTTCATACAAACTCCCCTAATATATTTATTATATAAATAATAGCATAGTATTAAGACGTTATCAATACATATTGCGATATTGACAATATAAAGTTGTTTTGAATTTAACGATAATCAATTTACTGCATAAAAAGTTTGACCACCTTGCCCTCTAATACATCGGGTACGCTTATAGATTGCGGGCAATGATTTTTGCATTTATTGCACCAGGCGCAAGCGGTAGGATTAACAGCAAATGAATCATATACTTCTCTACCCTGCTGAATGTTAACATCACCTGAAACAACACTGTTGTAAAGTGAAAAAAAGGAACTTATTTTTATGCCTTTAGGGCAAGGCTGGCAATAGTCACAGCCGGTGCATCCTATAACCTCACTTTTATTAAGTATTGATGCCGCTTTAAAGCAAGTTGAATATTCATCATCACCAAATGCTTTGAAATCGGTTAAAGTTGACAGATTATCAAGCATCTGTTCTTCGCTGTTCATTCCGCTTAAAATTGAAATTATATTTTTATGGCTTGCAACAAAGCCCATAGCCCAGGATGCTACGCTCATATTCGGCTTTTTGCTTTTGAACATATCTTTTATCTCGTTATTAACTAAAGCAAGCTTACCGCCCCTTATAGGCTCCATTACAATTGTAGGAATGTCTGCATCTTCAAGTGTTTGGTATTGTGCTTTGGCATTTTGGTTTTCCCAATCAAGATAGTTCATTTGAATTTGTGCAAAATCCCAATCGTGAGCCGAAACTATATGCCTTAAATCATCAACTGTTCCGTGAAATGAAAAACCGATATATTTTATTTTTCCTTCTTTTTGTTTTTGCTTAATAAAGTCATATGCACCTAATTTTTCACATTTTTCAAAATTTTCTTTATCAAGTGAATGAAGAAGATAGAAATCAAAATATTCAATACCCGTTCTTTCAAGTTGATTTGCAAATATACGCTGCATATCTTCTTTTGTATCGCACATCCAAATAGGAAGTTTATCGGCAATGAAATATGTATTTCGCGGATATTTTTTTAACGCTTGGCCTATGAACTTTTCGCTTTTACCGCAGTGATACATATATGCGGTATCATAATAATTAACGCCGTTTTTATAAGCTAAGTCAACGAGTTTTTGAGCCTTTTCATAATCAATATTAGGGTTTGACTCTCTTTTTTGCTCGGTTTCACACGGAAGTCGCATAGTCCCTAAGCCTAAAAGCGATACTTCGACATCCTTAAATTTTCTTTTATCTACCATAATTACTCCAATTGTTTTAAAAAGAGCAGGAAAACAAAAGTTCCTGCTCTTTATTTATATTATTCTTTAGTCCAAGTAACACCCTGCGGAGTATCTTTTAAAATAATACCTTTTGCTTTGAGTTCATCACGAATTCTGTCTGCTGTTGCCCAATCCTTATTTGCTCTTGCCTGCTGGCGTTCTTCAATAAGTGCTTCAATGTCTGAATCAACATCGTTGTTTTTTCTATTGTAAAGAATGCCGAGAACATCACATAATTCATCAAAAACAGCAGCGGCTGTTTGGCAAACATTTTTTGATACTTCTTTATCAAGAATTGATGTGTTAATATCCTTAACAAGTTCAAACACAGCGGCAACACCGTCTGCTGTATTAAGGTCATCATCCATTGCGGTTATAAACTGTTCTCTGTGGCTGTTAAGTTTTTTGATAAGTTCTTCATCATCCGGAATGTCTTTCGCGTTTTTAAGGGCAAAATCAAGGCTCTCTCGGCAAGTATAAAGCCTTTCAAGCGCGCTCTTGCACTGTTCAATGATTTCAAGGCTGTAATTGATAGGTGAACGGTAATGTGATGAAATAAGGAAATATCGGATTACTTCATATCCGTAAACATTTGCAATTTCACGAACTGTTTTGAAGTTACCGAGAGATTTACTCATTTTTACATTATCAACATTGATATAGCCGTTATGCATCCAATATTTTGAAAATGTGCAGCCGTTAGCACATTCGCTTTGTGCTATTTCGTTTTCGTGGTGTGGGAAAATAAGGTCTTGACCGCCGCAGTGAATGTCAATTGTGTCGCCTAAAAATCTTTTATTCATTGCAGAACACTCAATATGCCAGCCCGGTCTGCCTTTGCCCCAAGGAGAATCCCAATAAGGTTCACCCTCTTTTGCAGCTTTCCAAAGTGCAAAATCAAGAGGATTTTCTTTCTTTTCACCAATTGCAATTCTTGCGCCTGATTGCAAATCTTCGATAGGCTGGTGGCTGAGTTTACCGTATTCTTTAAATTTAAGAGTTCTGAAATATACATCACCGTCAACGGCGTATGCATATCCTTTTTCTTCAAGCGTTTTAATAATATTGATAATTTCATCAATATTTTCCGTTGCTTTTGGGTGAACAGATGCTTTTTTGAAATTTAAACCGTTTGCATCAGTCCAAAATTCTTCAATGTACTTTTTTGAAACTTCCTCAAAAGTTATACCCTCTTCATTTGCACGCTTGATAATTTTATCATCAACATCAGTAAAGTTTTGCACAAATTTTACATTGTAACCCCTGTACTCTAAATATCTTCTTAATACATCAAAAACACAAAGCGGCCTTGCATTACCGATATGAATATAGTTATAAACAGTAGGACCGCAAGCATAAATTTTTACTTCGTCTGGGTTATTTGGTATGAATTCTTCTTTTTGACGAGTCATTGTGTTAAAAATTCTCATTTTAACTTCTCCTTTAATTCTTTTACTTCTTCTTTTAGGCTGTTAATCTCAGCTTGGTTTTCTTTAATTAAATTCATAAGTGGGTCAGGAATGTTGATTTGGTCGAGGTCATCAACTCTTTCACCGTCAATTCTTACAACCTCACCCGGAACACCTACAACAGTACAATTAGGTTCAACATCTTTAACCACAACTGCACCGGCGGCAACTTTTGCATTTCTGCCAATGGTAATTGGGCCGAGGACCTTAGCACCCGAGCCTATCATTACTCCGCTTTCAATAGTGGGATGGCGCTTGCCGACATCTTTACCCGTTCCGCCAAGCGTAACACCCTGGTAAATCATAACATCGTCACCTATTTCAGTTGTTTCGCCGATAACAATACCGTTACCGTGGTCAATACATACCCTCCTGCCGATTGTAGCACCGGGATGAATTTCAATTCCTGTTTTGTGCGCACTGCGCTGGCTTATATATCTTGCAATAAACGGCATTTTATGGTCTAAAAACCATTTAGCACGCTTATGGCTCTGCAGTGCTTTAAACCCTGGATAAAGAAGCACAATTTCGATAGGACTTCTTGCTGCCGGGTCATGCTCCATAAAGCTTTTAACATCCTCTTTAAATGAGTCAAACATATAAATATATCTCCCTTATAAACTAAAACAATAAAAATAAATGCCCCTGTCATTATGACAGAGGCAATAAATTACTGCGGTTCCACTCTTGTTTATAACTTAACTGCATATATACAGCTTATGCCTATAACGCGGCAAAACGACTCAAAATACTGATTTCCTTTGAGTAACTCGGCAGTGCATTTGGGCAGTTAGATTATAAAACCTCACAGCAAAATGGTTTTTTCTCTGAATAAACATACCTGCTTACTTCTCTGCTTCATAGTTTTTAATACTATTATCTACTACTATTATATCTATTTTTTATAAATTTGCAACATTTATTTTGTTTTTATTAAATACCAGCCGTCTTTAGCATAAATAAGTCCGCTTAAAACAGTGATGACACTTACAATCCAAAATGCAATTGCACAGTAAACATTAAGCCAATGTGTAGATGTGGTAATATCTGCTGCCCCCTCGCCTATTGCAAGTAAAAGGAAAGTCATACCGGTAGTTGACATCTGCAAAAATGTTTTGCATTTGCCAAAAGCATTTGCTGCAATAACTTCACCGTTTGTTGCTGCAAGCATTCTGATTCCTGCAACAAGGAATTCCCTTGCAAGCATAAGTAAAATGCAAAGTTCTGTATGCCATCCCATATTTATAAATACAAGGTACGCGGCAAATACAAGGGTTTTATCCGAAAGCGGATCCATGACTTTTCCGAAATCTGTAACCAATCCGCGTTTTCTTGCAATAATACCATCTGCTTTATCACTCATACAAGCAATGAAATATACAAGAAGTGCGCCAACCCAATGGTATTTGAATTCTACAAGTGAAAAAAACATCAATAAAGGAATACAACAAAATCTGAAAACAGTTATTTTATTTGGTAAATTCATACTTTTTCTCCAATCAAATCATAGCCTTCGCAAGCTGTAGTTTTTACATTAACAAAATCACCTATGTTTAATTTATCATCGCTTTTAAACATAATTCCACTGTCAATTTCCGGTGAATCAAAATAAGCTCTGCCGTTATACATTCCATCTTCAATACTGTCAACTATAACCTCTGTCTCTTATACACATCTGACGCTGCCGA
>ERZ1026884.1811-NODE-1811-length-10752-cov-2.701786_pt1 | contig 10752 bp, 7 predicted proteins | sample MGYA00380172_ERZ1026884 | MGnify/ENA primary metagenome ERZ1026884 (study PRJEB33269, sample SAMEA4719808) | human gut metagenome | biome: human-associated habitat; feature: organic feature; material: feces | place: Cameroon | collected 2013-10 ... | reverse complement strand
ATGTTCGAAGCACTGGGCGTGCCGGAGGGACAGGAAATTTCACACAAGTCCCTGTCAAAGGCGGTGGAAAGCGCACAGAAGAAGATCGAGACCAATAACTTCGGCATTCGTAAGAACCTGCTGGATTACGATCAGGTCATGAATGAGCAGCGTGAGATCATCTATGGTGAGCGCCGCGAGGTACTGGACGGAAAGAGCATGCGGGATTCCATCTATAAGATGATTACCGGCATTGTGGAGCATTCCGTGGACATGGTGATCGGCGAGAACGCAGACTCCGACAGCTGGGAGCTTACCGAGCTCAACGACATCCTGCTTCCCATCATCCCGCTGGAGAAGGTGACAAGAGGACGCATCAACGACCTGTCACCGGACGGCCTGAAGCAGCAGCTGAAGGAAGAGGCGGTCAAGCTTTACGAGGCAAAGGAAGCGGAGTTCCCTGAGCCGGAGGCGATCCGTGAGGTGGAGCGCGTCGTTCTTCTTCGCTCGGTGGATTCCCGCTGGATGAATCATATTGATGACATGGAACAGCTGCGTCAGAGCATCGGACTTCAGGCCTATGGTCAGAGAGATCCGCTTGTCGAGTACAAGATGGCCGGCTATGACATGTTCAACGAGATGAGCCAGGGCATCATGGAGGATACGATCCGCACGCTGTTCCGCATCCGCGTGGAGCAGAAGGTAGAGCGCGAGCAGGTGGCGAAGGTGACCGGCACCAACAAGGATGCCGAGAGCGGTGTCCGCGAGCCGGTAAAGCGCGCAGAGAAGAAGATTTACCCCAATGATCCCTGCCCGTGTGGAAGCGGCAAGAAATACAAGAACTGCTGCGGCAGAGGACTGAACTGAGAAATCCGCAGAGGAATGCGGTAAGAGGATAAGAATATATGGTTGAACTTGACCAGATGAAAATCGAACTGCAGGGCCAGCAGGAGGCTTTGAAGGAAGGAATCGATTCCCTGAACATTCCGTTCAAGAAGCAGAGAATCGAAGAGCTTTCCCGTGAGATGGAGGCTCCGGATTTCTGGAGCGATGCCGACAAGGCCAATGCCAAGATGAAGAATCTGAAGGATCTGCAGAGAACGGTAGACGAAGCAGAGAACCTGGACCGTCAGTATCAGGACATCATGGACCTGATCGAGATGGCAAACGAGGATGGAGATGCGTCAGCGGTAGAGGATGTCCGGAATGAGCTGGATGATTTTGAAAATCATCTGGAGGAAATCCGCCTGTCCACACTGCTGACAGGCCCCTATGATGAGAACAATGCCATTGTCTCCTTAAATGCGGGCGCAGGCGGAACCGAGTCCTGTGACTGGTGCTCCATGCTGTTCCGTATGTATTCCAGATGGGCAGACAAGAAGGGCTTTACCATGGATGTCATGAACCTGGTGGACGGTGATGAAGCCGGCATCAAATCCGTGGACTTCCAGATCAACGGAACCAATGCCTACGGCTTCCTTCGGTCGGAGCACGGCGTACACCGCCTTGTCCGGATCAGCCCGTTCAATGCACAGGGCAAGAGACAGACATCGTTTGTCTCCTGTGAGGTGATGCCGGAGCTTGCTCAGGACAATGACATTGAGATCAAGCCGGACGATATCCGGATCGATACGTATCGCTCCTCGGGTGCCGGCGGACAGCACATCAATAAGACGTCCTCGGCAATCCGAATCACGCACTTCCCGACCGGAATCGTGGTTACCTGTCAGAATGAGCGTTCCCAGTTCCAGAACAAGGATAAGGCATTTGAGATGTTGCGGGCGAAGCTCTTCCTTCTGAAGCAGCAGGAAGAGGAGGCCATGCGTGACGGCATCCGCGGCGACGTGAAGGACATCGCCTGGGGCTCTCAGATCCGTTCCTATGTGCTCCAGCCCTATACCATGGTGAAGGACACGAGAACGCAGGAGGAGACCTCAGATACCGATGGCGTTCTGAACGGCAATATTGACCGGTTTATCAACGCTTATCTGAAGATGCAGGCGAGCAAGGGGCTGACACAGGAAGCGCAGTAAAGCAGGTATTACAGAAAGAAAAAAAGCTCCGCGCGGATGCGAGTGCTGACGATAAGGCAGCAGGCATCGGCGCGGAGCTTTTGCGTGCCGGAAATGCAGCGGAAATGTATGGGGAGAAAAAGCCTGCCCGAAGGGATGATTTGGAAATCCCTTCGGGCAGGCTTTTATTTTTACGGATTCAAGCCGGATGCAGCACCGATGAATGCCAGAATGAATTACAGATCGATGTGCTCGGTTCCGTCTGCGTGCTCAAATGCAGCGAGCTCCGGATGCTCCTTCTTCTCTTCCGTGTAGTTCTCGTAAGCGGGACGCTTGTGAGACTGCTCCGCCCAGATCTTGTCTGCGACAGGAGCCCATTCCTTCGAGTAGGCATCGCACTTCTCGCAGAGGTGATCTACACTCTCCGGAGACTCAAGGTTTGTCTGGTGAGCCCCGGTTGCCTCAACGATCTGGCGAAGAAGCTGCGGGTTCTCCAGCATCGGGCAGGGACGAAGGTGATTGCGGTTGAACGGCTGACCCTCGTGATAAGCCATGAACAGCGGGCTCTGGAGCATCTCCAGAATGGTGTTGTCATGGATGTTGGTGTTGGAGAAGTGGATGAACACGCAGGGCTCCGCATCACCGTTGGAGTTGATGTGGAAGTAGTTGCGGCCTCCTGCAATACATCCGCCGACGAATTCACCGTCGTTCTGGAAATCCATCGGATAGAAGCAGATGTCGCTGTCCTTGCCGCGGACCTCACGGATTCTCTTGATCATGTATTCACGCTGCTCTACGGTAGGCATAAGCTCGGGAGCCGCATTGTTGCCAACCGGCATCAGATGGAAATAGAAGCCAAAGCGCGCACCCTTTTCCTCCAGCATGTGGAAGAAGTCATCGCTGGTGACTGCCTCAATGTTGGCTCTGGTGTAGCAGATCGAAGTACCGAATACAATGCCGTGCTTCTTCAGAAGATCCATGGCCTTCATAACAGCGGCATAATGACCCTCGCCGCGGCGGGCATCATTGGTGTCCGGTGTGCCCTCAATGGACAGCATGAAGGTGATGTTGCCAAGCTCCTTGACTCTCTCACACATGGCATCGGTGATCAGAGTGGAGTTGGAGTACAGGGCGAAGAAGCAGTCGTTATGCTTTTCCGCAAGACGGAAAATATCGTTCATGCGGACAGTCGGCTCACCGCCTGTCATCATGTACAGATATGCGCCGAGATCCTTACCCTCGGAGACAATCTTGTCCATATCCTCGAAGGAAAGATTTGACTTGTGACCATAGGTTCCGGACCAGCAGCCTACGCAGTGCATGTTGCAGGCCATGGTGGGATCAAACAGGATCAGCCACGGGATGTTGCAGCCGTATTTCTCACGGTTTGCACGGATGGTCTTGGTGCCGCGAAGGAAGGCCTCATAGCCGAGGTTTAAGAGCATCATCTTCGCATAGTGGGGATCGGTCTCGTCGATGATGCGGTTGATGTATTTGAACCAGCGGTTGTTGGGATCCTTGATGGCAGCGCGGACAGCATCCAGCTTGTCAGCGGCAGCGCCCTTCCCATAAAACTTCGCTGCAATATCAACGATCTTCAGATAGGTTTCGGTGCGGTCATCCGAGTTCTTGATGGTTTTGAGAAGTCCGTCAATGAGAACGGACATTGCCTGACGCTCTGCCGCATGAGTCAGATTTTCAACTTTTCCTGCCATAACTTCCTCACTCTCTTTCTCTTCTGAAACTGAAAACCAGGCATTCCCTTCTGAAACGGGAAACGCATGGTTATGTTCACCTTTTTTTCGAACCTTTGACTATTCTAATGCCTGCAAAGCCTGATTTCATCGGACAAAACGTTTCTTCTGTCCCATGCGGGCGCGGAAGCTGCAGGAGAGAGATGACTGACGGATGCGATAAAGAAGAATAATTTTCAGTGCGCTTTGCGAAAATTGCGAAAAATATATATAATAAGAATATATGCGAGCTGCATTGCAAAAATAGCCAGAAGACACGATTGTGGGGGACGAAAACCTTAAAGGAGGAAGACGTGAACAGTGAACGTATCCGGATTTTAGCGCACATTTATCGGAATCACTATGAAGAGTGGGCGGACAGCGCCTATAATCCGTGCGGTCGTTTTGCGGCGGCTCTTGTGTGCAAAAGGAACTTCAATCCGGATGCAGAGGATCTGGCGGAAATGCTGGACCGGGCATTCGGGCCGGCGGAGAGCTTTCTGGAAAAGGACGATGAGAAGCCTTTGCAGGGCCTTTCGTTTCTGTGCCGGAACGGGCATGAAGAGGAGGTACGCCGCGCGTTCATCCTGCTTCTGGGAGAAGACGGCGGGAGCATCGATGACCGCATGGAGAAAATTCATGAATTTGCGGAGACCTGCAACCGCCTGCTGGAGGATACGGCACCGGATCGCTGGGAGCTTCGGCAAAGGCTCTGGAGCGGCCTGGATTATCTGGCACTGATCCGGCCGGAGCAGGACTTCTTTTTCCGCGCACCGGAGGTGATTGCTTTTGCCGGATATATTGAGGCGGAGGAGGAGATCGGCTATGACCGCTTCCTGAATCTGGTGAATTATTACCGGCTGGTCGAGGACACGGCGGAGGAGCTTGCCGGTGAAACAGAGCTTCGGAAGCTGGTTCGCAGAAGGCTGGAGCAGTACGGGAAGGAGCATGCGCTCGAAGGCCTGGAGAATGTGGATCTCAATCTTCACCTTCTGGCCTTTGATCTGATTCAGGCCGTGTACGCGATGGACTGGTATTCGGAGAAGTCGGCAAAGCGCAAATCGCGGATCAGCACGGTGGCGCAGAGACGCATTGAGAAGATGCAGAAGGCAGCAGCGCTTCTGGAAGAGAGAGAGACGGCAGCCATGCAGGCAGCGAAGCTGTCTCTGGAGGAGAAAAAGGCAGCGATTCCCGAGCTGACCGGTCAGAAGGCGGTTCACAAATCCTTCGGAGAGGGCACCGTGATTTCCCAGGACGGGAAATATCTGACGGTCAGTTTCGAGAAGGCACAGAAGAAATTTGCGCTGCCGGGCGCTCTGGTGAACGGTTATCTTTCCGTTGCAGAGGAAGAACGTGTTCTCTCCGCCTGCAGAAGTCTTGCCATGGTGCAGGAAAGCGCTCAGAAGGCGGAGAAGGAGCTGGAGGCTCTCGATGTTCAGCTGAAGATGTTATTGACTTTGTAAGAAGAGCGCTATATCTTAATCGGTGACAACAAAGTCGGCTTTCCAGTGAGAGAGCCGGCGGAATCATAACGCTAGGGGAGCGAAGGCTGAGAATCGGCTGCCGGGAGGCAGTCGGGGCCCTTATTACTTGATCCGGACAATACCGGCGAAAGGAAGCAGCAATTTCTGCAGAGAGCATGCGAACTCCCTCCTGCGTTTTCTTATGAAGGAGGTTTTTTTATGTCACTTGCAGTTCTTACCGAAGATGGTGTGTATTCCATTACCGGGGCCGGCTATACCGTACTGGTGCTTGTCATGCTGGCACTTCTTCTCGCCGCATGCTTCATCACGAAGGCAGACCAGAGAGGAAAAACAGGAACAAGACGTCTTGTTTTCTCTGCGATGGCGATTGCGCTTGCCTTTGTAACCAGCTTTATCAAGTTCCTACATCTGCCGATGGGCGGCAGCATTACGCTGTTCTCGATGTTCTTCATCTGCCTGATCGGATACTGGTACGGCCTTCGCGTTGGCCTCATGGCAGCCGTTGCTTACGGCATTCTGCAGATGGTTGTGGATCCGTACATCATCAGCGTACCGCAGATGCTCTGCGACTATATTTTCGCCTTCGGGGCACTGGGACTTTCCGGTGTTTTCTCAAATGCAAAGCATGGCCTGGTCAAGGGATATCTGCTCGGCGTGGTCGGAAGATATGTTTTCAGCTTCCTGTCCGGCCTGATTTTCTTCGGTCAGTTCGCGCCGGAAGGCATGCACCCGGCTGTATACTCTGCATCCTATAATGGAATCTATATTTTCACGGAGGCGATCCTGACGATTATCATCATCAGCATTCCGGCGGTTTCCAAGGCTCTGACCAACGTCAAGAACCTGGCAACGCAGGAGTCGTAAAGAACAGGCTGCATGCGCTGCGCACAGATTGCTGTATGCGCTGCGTACAGATGCCGGAAAATGACTGTTTCAAGCATTGGAAGAGGAATCAGCGAGAAGTCTGCTTCGGGAATTTTCCTGAAGCAGGCTTTTTTGCTATACTGAATTGTTGAAAAGTATTCCGCAGTCGTTTGCGGCCCTTCGGGCGTTTGGGCACTGCGGCCCTTTCGGATGCTTTACGAACACATGAGAACAGAACAGGAGAAGGGAAATGGCATTTCAGAATATTTTGTTTGATCTGGATGGTACGCTTACGGAGTCGGGACCGGGCATTACAAGATCCGTGCAGTATGCGCTGCATCAGATGGGAATCGAGGAGCCGGATCTTCAAAAGCTTGAGCCGTTTGTCGGACCTCCGCTCAATCTCTCCTTCCGTGAGCGGTACGGCATGAACGAGGAGGAAACCGGGAGGGCCATTCATTATTTCCGTGAGAGCTACGACACGAAGGGCATTTATGAAAATAACGTCTACCCGGGCGTGCGGGAGCTTCTGCAGCAGCTCCATGATCAGGGAAGCCGCCTTGCGATTGCATCCTCCAAGCCGGAACCGATGGTGCACAGGGTGCTGGAGCACTTCGGAATTGCCGGGTATTTTGACGTGATTGTCGGATCTCATGCCGAGGAAGAGCTCGACAACAAGATGGGTGCAGACAACAAGCTTCTGATGGTGAAGAAGGCGCTGCAGGGGCTTGGGCTGAGCGTGGAGCCGGATTCTGGAGCGGCAGGGGAGCCGGAATCTGCGATGACTGAGGAGCCTGGTCCTGTGATGGCAGGAGAGCCGGAACCTGTGATGACTGAGGCCTTGAAGCGGGCGCGCAGGAAATCTTATGCCATGGTGGGCGACCGCTCTTTTGACATGAACGGCGCAAAGGCAAATCACGTGACCGCAGTCGGCGTTTCCTACGGCTACGGAAGCCGCAGGGAGCTGGAAGAAGCGGGCGCTGATTTTATTGCAGATACGGTCGAAGAGCTCGGCAGGATTCTGATGGCGGATGGAGAATGAAAACGGGCTAAGCCGGGATGGAGGCAGGACTTACGTTGGCCGGAGCAGGACGCAGGCCGGGCTGAAGTCAGACTTCAGGCAGGACGGAGGAAGAGAATATGAACAGGAAAATGGCGGAGGCCGTTCTTCCGATGTTAATGTTTATTGTGATTCGTGAGGTGCTGGGATCTCTTCTTGCCATCCTGCAGGCGGTCCTTCTGCAGCAGGCGGATGCAGGCGTTCTTGCCTTTGTCTCCGTGCACGATGCAGACCTCCGGGCTCTGTCAGGAGCAATATCGATGGCGGGAGCATTTGCGTTGACGCTCTGGAATGCCCGCGGAGAGGTAACTCTTCAGAGCACCTGCGGTGAGGGACTGCTGCGGAGTGCCTGTGGTGAGGCAATGTCCGGGGAAAGGCTTCGGGCAAGAGGAGATCAGCTGATCGCTGCGGCAGCAGGGATTCTGGCGGCATCGGTGTTTCTTAATCTTTTTCTTGCCGGAGTCGGTGCGGTTCATGCGCACAGGCGGGCCGCGTCAGCCTTCCTCTTGGAATTCTGATTTACGGTGTCCTGAGTCCGCTGGCTGAGGAGACGGTTTTCCGCGGTATTACGCTGCAGCGCCTGTATCTTCTCTGTCATGAGAACAAAAGCAGAAAAACAGCATTTCTGCTGGCAGCGGGTCTTTCCTCATTATTGTTTGGTATTTATCACGGAAGCCTTGTCCAAGGTGTGTACGCAGCTGCCATGGGCTTTCTTTTCTGCCTGTTTCTCGCGCTTGGCGGAAATCTTTTCAGTGTTATCGTTCTGCACGGGGGTGCGAATGTGATGACGCTTTTTCTTTCCCGGGCGGGGGCCTTCCGCAGCGCTTCTGCATCTGTGATGGCAGGCGCTTTTGGAATTGCTTTCTGCTGCGGAGGATATGTGCTATTCTCAAGGAAACAGAAAAACAAAGCGTAGAGTTGGATCAGCGGCTGCGGAGAGGATGGAAGCTGTAGCTGCGGAAGGAATGCTAACTATAGCTGCGGAGGGGAATGACAGCTGTAATTTCAGGAGAATGGCATCAGGAAGAAGGAAATTAAAATGAGTGATGACATGGAGCGGGACAGTCGACGTTATACAGCGACGAGGAACTGAACGATAAATTCGGACGTTATGACGAAGAAAAATGGGACGCTGGCGGATCGGAGCAGGAACCGGCGGACTGGAAGGCCTGGGACGGGGAACCGGAGGCTGCCGGAGAGAATGACTGGGACCGTGAGCCGGAGGCTGCCGGGGAGGATGACCGGAATCGTGAGCCGGAGGCTGCTGAGTGGAATAGTTGGGGCAGTGATCAGGCACCTGACGAGAGCAATGGCCGGAATCGGGCTCCGGAGAAGAAAAAGCAGCGCAGGTTTGGCTGGCTGATACCGGCCATTCTGCTGGTGGTTTTTGTTTTTTCCTTCGCAAATTTCATGAGGGAATTTCTGACCTATCAGCAGGCGAAAAATGAATACAAGGAGCTTGGGAAGTATATCGAGGTCATTCCGGAAGGAGAAGAAGCACCTTCTGATGCAGAAGCGGAAGGGAGCACCACGGAAGATCCGGAGGAAGAGAAGAAGGAGAAATACCAGTATCCGAATCTTCAGATCGACTATGATGGTCTTGCAGCAACAAACAGCGAATTTACGGGTGTCATTTATATTCCGGTGTTGAACCTTACCTATCCGATTGCCCAGTCAACAGGAAATGATAAGTATCTGCACACGACCTTCGAGGGAACGAGAAATGCATCGGGCTGTATTTTCCTGGATTGCGCGGCAAGCAAGGATTTCTCGGATTCGAATTCCTTTATCTTCGGGCACAACATGAAGAACGGGACAATGTTCGGAAGCCTGAAGCAGTTCCTGCAGAAGGAAGAGCTGTGCGATGAGGATCCTTATATTTATGTTTATCAGAAGAATCAGGTGCTGGTATATCGTATTTTTGCTTATTATACGATCCCGGTCAGAGATGATGTATACGATGATTTTTCCGGAGATGACGGGTATGATGCCTATGTTGCGGATGCCCGGAAGCACTCGGTGTATCACGCGTCGCAGGATGCGAAAATCGACTGGAGCAGCAGGCCGAATCTGCTTACGCTGTCGACCTGTTATGCGACCGGCCATGTGAATAACTTCATTGTTCAGGCGGCCCTTGTGGAAAACGTAGAGCAGTAGCTTTACAGCCAGACTTAAGACGGAACAGGAAATCGGTGTGCAGGTTTCCTGTTTCTCTTTTATTTTTGGGGATTCTGCCGGGGCGCCGGAAAGAAAATCATCCCTGAGAGAAAGTTTCATCAAATCAGGATGAATACGGCCGTTGGAAATCATCCCTGGGAGAAAGTTTCATCAAATCAGGATGAATTCAGGCGAAGGAAATCATCCCTGGGAGAAAGTTTCATCAAATCAGGATGAATACGGCCGTTGGAAATCATCCCTGCGAGGAATTTTCATCAAATCGGGATGAATTCGGCCGTTGGAAATCATCCCCGCGAGGAAATTCCATCAAATCAGGATGCATCCCGCCGAAAGAAATCATCTCTGGACGAATATTCCGCTAAATCAGGATGCATTTGGTTGTCACAGCTGTTCCGGATTTTCATCCATTGGATTCCAGCAGCCTGAAGTTGCTGGAATTCAAAGAGAATGCAAAGCGAGCACGGGCAGCCTGGAACTGCGGGAATCCGTTGACATTTTAATTTCTGTCGAATTATAATTGTTTCAATCTATTACGCCGCATTTCTTTTGAAATTCAGAGGCTTTGGATGCGGACGATCACAGTACCCGCACCGGATGGTGCCGGATAGTACTTTCCTGTATTAATTCCGAAATTCTATTGTTTACCAAACACATCACATATATAACGACACCAGTAAGGAAGAAACAGATGAGAATGACAAAAGACATGTATGAGTCACTCCAGGTCAAGGATCTCAGGGAAATTGCGGCAAGCCGCGGACTGAGCCTTCCGGCACGCGTGAAGAAGGAAGACATCGTCGGGAAGCTGTTGGAGCTTGACCGTGCAGAGGACGAAAAGGTCCTGAAGGAGCGGGAAGCAGCCAGAGCACAGCGTGAGGACGCCGGCGAGAAGAAGGAGCATTCTGCGCCTGCAAGGCGGGGACGCAAGCCCGGAGCCCGTAAAGAGGAAGGCAGGGAAGGACGAAAGGAAAAGGAAGGCCCGGCATCGGAGAAGAGAAGAGCGGGCCGTCCCAGGAAGAAGGAAGCTTCTGCAGAAGCTGCGCAGACGGAATCGTCCGCACAGACGCAGACTGCAGCAGTTGGATCTGCGGCATCTTCTTATCAGGAGAGCGCACAGGAGATAGCACCAGCTCGGGTACAGGAGACAGCAGCTTCCATGGAGAATCCGAGCGCAGGACAGCAGCCAGCAGAACAGCAGCCGGCCGAGAGCGTGGCTACGACTGCGGGAAGTTCGGCGGCGGTACGTGCAAACGCAAATTCAGAAGCGGTACGTCCGTCTGGAAATGTGGATGCAGCGCGTGTAAACGGAAATTCGGATGCAGCGCGTGCAGCCGGGAACCCGGCGTCTGAGCAGGGAAGACCGGATTTTTCTCCGTCACAGGCGGTTGCAGGACGATATGCGCGGCGCGGGCTTGTGCGTCCGGATCAGCAGATTGTGCATA
>ERZ1026884.1809-NODE-1809-length-10766-cov-3.517225_pt1 | contig 10766 bp, 10 predicted proteins | sample MGYA00380172_ERZ1026884 | MGnify/ENA primary metagenome ERZ1026884 (study PRJEB33269, sample SAMEA4719808) | human gut metagenome | biome: human-associated habitat; feature: organic feature; material: feces | place: Cameroon | collected 2013-10 ... | reverse complement strand
CAGGGGGAACAGACCAGCCTTTGCCGCAAAGCCGACCAGCGTCAGCCATACCGCGACGGTCACGTCCTGCTGCCCCATGGCGGCGCGCAGGGACGCAAAGTCGAGTGTCCCCAGCTGATGCTGCAAGAGGAACAAGCCCATCAGCGTCGTCAGACCGCCGATGACCGCCACCGCAAGGTACGTCGCCGCCGCCCGGAGTGCGCCCGGCGTTTCCTCCTGCGCGACCCACGCATAGCTGGCGAAGGACATGATTTCAAAGAACAGGAACGTCGTGCCGAGGTTGTCCGAGAGGAACACGCCCAGCGTCGCACCGAGCGTCATCAGTGTGAAAAAGCTGTATCGCGCTTTGTTGCCGTGATGCTGGAAGTATTCCGGCGCAAACAGCCCCGTCATCATCCACATGAAGGCGGCAACGCAGCTGTACAGCCCACGGAAGCCGTCCGCACGCAGGTACAGCCCCAGTCCGCAGAAGCCGGGCAGGGCGACTTCGCCCTCCGGCAGGAACAGCAGTGCCGCGCTCAGTGTGAAAATCACAATGCCCGTGATGCTCACGAACCCGTTCATGGAGCGTTCATCCCGGCGGCCAAGCATATAGGCGATGATGGCGGCGAGGAAGGGCAGGAAGGTCAGCAAAATCAGAATCCACGATGTCATCTTTCTTTCCTCCTGTCCTTAGAAAATCACACCAGCGGAAATATTCCGCAGGAATGTCACCAGCGGCTGCGACCACAGCCCCAGACCTATCATCAGCGCGCACAAAATCCCCATTGGCAAGAGCATCATCCAGCTGGGATCGAGCTTCTGCCCCGCCAATTGCGCCTGATCCGCGTTGAGCGGGCGGAAGTACATCGGCAGCGCGGCAGTGAAGAGGTAGATTGCCGTCAGGATGGCGGAGATGATGAGGCAGACAATCGCGACGGTTCCCATTGGCAGCTCCGTGGCGGACGCGGCGGTCAGCAGATTCCACTTGCTGACGAAGCCTGCCAGCGGCGGCGTGCCGACCAGCGCAATGCTGCCCAGCAGGAAGATGCCGCACGTCGCAGGCATAATCCTGCTGTATCCGCGCAGATCCTGCACATACTCCTTGCCGGTCTTGATGAGAATCGCGCCCGCGCAGTAGAACAGCGTAATCTTAATCACGCCGTGAATCACCAGATGGCTCAAGCTGCCCGTCATGCCGTCGGGGGTCATCAGCGCCGCGCCCATGAGCATGTAGGACAGGTTGGAGATGGTCGAGTACGCCAGACGGCGCTTGAAGTGCTGTTCACGAACCGCCATTGTCGAACCGAAGAGAATCGTGAAGCAGCTAAGCAGCAAAGCAACCGTCTGCGCCCACGTCCCGTAGAGGAACGACGCGCCGAAGGAGTAGTAAATCACGCGCAGGACAGCATACGCACCCGCGTTGACGACCGCCACCGCGTGCAGCAGCGCTGTCACGGGCGTCGGGGCGACAGAAGCCGCCGGCAGCCATGCGTACATCGGGAAAACAGCCGCTTTCGTGCCGAAACCGACGAACGCCAGCAGGAACACGAATTTCAGCAGTTCTTCCATCCCGCTGATTTTTTCCGCGTACAGCACGCCGCCGAGCACAAAGTCCGTTGTCGTGCCGTAGTAGATGATGAACACCAGCGCAATGAACGCCAGCGCCGCGCCGGAGATGGAGAAGGTGAGGTACTTGCGCCCTGCGCGGATGGACATGGTGTCCTTCTTGTGGATGACCAGCGGCAGGGTAATCAGCGTCAGGCACTCATAAAAGACGTAGAGCGAGAACAGGTTTGCCGAGAACGCGACGGCCAGCGTGACGGCGTAGCTCATCGTATAGTAGCTGAAGAACGTGTTCGGACGCTCCTCGTGCTGCATGTACTCAAAGCCGTACAGCGACGCAAGCGGCCAGAGGATGGATACCAGACCTGCGAAAATGCAGCTCATGCCGTCCACACGGAACGCAAGCGCCAGCTCGCTGTTCATGTGGCAGAGGACAAAGGTGGTATCCGTGCGGGTGAGCAGCAGCACCCACGTCAGGATGCTCGTCGCCAGCACGATGGTTTCAACGTAGATTCCGCGGGATTTCGCGCTGGAAAAGCGCATCAGTCCCATTGCCGCGCCGCCAAGCATGGGCAGCGCGATGGTCAGGAATAACAGCATATGCGCTTCCTCCTTACAGCAGTGCGGTCAAAATGGGGGAAAGAAGGCCGGTCAGCAGCGACGGGAACATGCCCAGCGCCACTGACAGCACCGTCAGCACCAGCATGGGAATGAGCATCGACGCGGACGCTTCGCACTTTTCGCCGACTTGCGCGTCTTTTCCGGGGAAGAAGCCGCGCAGAACAATCGGCATCAGGTAGCCAGCCGTCAACAGGGCGGAGAGCAGCAGCACAACGGGCCCAAACCAGTTCAGCCATGAAGCCACGCCCGTCATGGCAAGGCTGCCCTGCGCCAGCTCCCACTTGCTGAAAAAGCCCAGACACGGCGGAATGCCAATCAGCCCAAGGCTTCCGATTGCGAAGCACCACATCGTGACCGGCATCCGCTTGCCGATACCGCGGAGGGCATCCACCTGCGTTTCGCCTGTTTTCAAGATGACTGCGCCCGCACCCATGAACAGCACGTCCTTGACCAGCGAGTGGCACACGACGTGCAGCATGGCGCCAAGCAGCCCCAGCGGATGCAGCGTGCTCAACCCGAACACGACGTAGCTCACTTGACTGACCGTAGACCATGCCAGCCGCTTTTTGAGGTGATGCTCCCGGTACGCCAGCAGCGAACCGATGAAAACCGTCAAGAGCGAGAGCGCCATCAGCACCGTCTGCACCCACGTTCCGCGCAGATTCTGTGCGCCGAGGAAGCAGTAAATGACGCGCAAAAGACCCAGCACGCCCGCTTTCGTAATCACGCCGGACAGCACCGCCGACGCCGGGGAAGGCGCGGCCGGGTGCGCCGTCGGCAGCCAGCCGTGCAGCGGATACAGCCCCGCCTTCGCGCCGAAGCCCAGCAGCATCACACCGCCAATCGCCAGCACGAAGCCCTCGTGCCCCGCGACTTTCGCCATGTCCAGCGCACCGCCGGACGCGAAGGACAGCGACTGCGCGTACGGGGCAATCGCGAAAATGCCCAGCAGCACCAGCGACGCACCGACGACGGAGTAAATCAGGTACTTAATGCCTGCCGCGACTGCTTCCTTGCTGCCGGAGTGCATCACCAGCGGCATGGTCAGCAGCGTCATGGCTTCGTAGAACATGTAGAAGGTGACCAGACTCCCGGACATGCACAGCCCCATCAGCACGCCCAGCGTCAGCAGATACAGGCAGTAGAAGCGCTTTTCATGCCCCTCGTGCGCCATGTAGTCAAACGAGTAGAACCCCGCCGCCGCCCAGACGAACGCCATCAGCACACAGAAGCACATGCCGATGCCGTCCACATGCAGCGCAATCTCCACGTTGTCCGACAGCGTGAAGAGCGTCAGGTCGCGCCCAGACGTCAGAAACGCCGGAAGCAGCGACACGAGCGTCAAAATCAACCCGATTTGCACCGTCAGGCGGCGGATTTTCCCCTCCGCGAACGGCTTTGTCAGCAGAAGCAGCCCCGCCAGCATGGGCAGCAGCAGAGGAAGAAGCAGCCATAGATTCATTATTCGTTTCCTCCCTTACCCAAATGTTGCCAGACCCGCGGTGATGGCGCTGACGAAGGTTTGCGCGAAAAGCCCCAGCGCCACATTGACGATGGAGAAAGCCACCAGAGAGGCGTTGAAGCAGAAGCCGCGCTGACCGCGGGCGACGGAATACACCGCCCCCGGCACGGGCTTGCGGTAGAGCGTAATCACTGTGCGCAGGAAGTACAGCGTGTTCAGCCACGTCGAAATTGCCAGCGTAATCAGCACCAGCATCGTCCGCGCGCCGCCGACATCCATCGCGGCAAGGGCGAAATTCAGCTTCGATGCGAATCCGCCGAGGAACGGGAAGCCGACCATGCTCAGCGCGCCGATGGTGAAAGCCACGCCCGCAATCGGGCTGCGGAAGCCCGCACCGCGCAGGTCACGGAACTTCTTGGAGTTGTTGGAAGCGTCCGCTAAGCCGCCCGCGGCAAGGAAGAGCATACTCTTGCACACCGCGTGGCTGAAGATGTGGAACGTTGCCGCCATCATGCCTTCATCCGTGCCCAAGCCGATGCCCATGAAGACATAGCCAATCTGCGCGACGGAGGAGAACGCAATCATCCGGCGAATGTCGGTCTGACGAATGGCGGAAATGCTGCCCATCACCATGCCGACAAGCGCGAAAACGAACAGCACATCCTGAATGCCGGTGGAGACGATGACGTCCAGCCCAATTACGCGGTACATAATCTTCATCAGCAGGAAGATATAGCCCTTGCTGACTAAGGAGGACAGCACCGCAGCGGACGTCGGGGTAGAATAGGCGTAAGCATCCGGTACCCATGTGTGGAACGGGAAGAGGGCGCTCTTGATGGACAGACCGATGGAAATCAGCGCGACGACAACTGTCAGCGGCACTTGATACTGCCCGGACTTTGCCAGTGCCGCAACCGCTTCCTTCATGTTGCTCATCAGCAGGTGACCCGTCAGGTCGTACAGCAGGATGATGCCCAGCAGGAAAAGACCTGAGCCGATCAGGTTCATGATCATGTAGCGCGTCGCGGCGACGAGCGTGCGCCCGCGCTTGCGGATGGCAATCAGCGCACACGCCGCCAGCGTCATGATTTCAAGGAAGACGTAGGCGGTGAAAATATCGTTCGTGTACACCTGCGCCATCAGCGCCGCCGTCAGCAGCAGCAGCACGACATAGTACAGGCTGACCTTGTTCTGGTCAATGTGCTCGTCAATCTTTTTCAAGCCGCCGAGCAGGCTCAGCAGCATAATCAGGCTGAAGAACAGGGCAGTCACGGCCTCCAGCTGACCCGCACGGATTTCGTTGCCCCACGGCGCGGGAAAGTGACCCATCATGTAGGTGTAGCTCTCCGCGCCGGATGCGAAAATGGCGGAAATCACGCCGGAGAGCGACGTGACCACCAGCAGCGCGAACATCGTCCAATACCGCGCCCACCGAGGCTTGAGGACGCTGGTCACTGCCGCCGAACCCAGCGGCAGCAGGATGCACAGATAGGGGATGGAATGCCAGAGCGGCTGTGACATCAGGTTTCCTCCTCCTTCCGGCAGAGCGCGGTAATCTCGTCAATATCCAGCGTGTGATACTGCCGATAGAGCCGGACGGTCAGCGCGAGCATCAGCGCCGTCACCGACACGGAGACGACGATGCCCGTCAGCACCAGACCTGCCGGAATGGGGTTGATGTAGGCTTCCATGGACGTAATGCCGTCCACCACAATCGGCGCTTTCCGCCCCGCAATGTAGCCCTTGACAGCCAGAAAGAGGTAAATGGCGCTGTCCATCATCGAGAAACCGATAATTTTCTTAATCATGTTCTTGTGCAGCAGCAGCGTTGTGAAGCCGATGCCGAAGAGAATCATGGCGGCCATTTCTTCGTAGTTTGTAAAATTCATGGCTTACATGTCCCCCTTTCTGAAAAGCGTATAGAAGGCGTACATCGTGCAGCAGACGACCAGTCCGACGGCGATGTTCAGGTACGGAATCAGCCCTGCGGAGAAAATCATGCCGGGCGTACCCGTTGTGATGATGGACGGCAGATGGTTCGCGCCGGTGAAGAAGCTGTACGCCTTGCTCAGCGCATAGAACGACAGCGCGACGCAGGACACAATCTTGAACGTCGTGAAAGTGAAGAAACGCTCCGTGCGCTTGAAGCCGAACGCGTTCAGGTACAGAATCAGGCCTGCGCCCATAATCGCGCCTCCGGAGAAGCCGCCGCCGGGGGAAATATGTCCGTTCAAAATGACGTACACGCCGAACATGAGAATCAGCGGCACAAGAAAATTCGCTGCGTGCTGCAGGATGGCGTCGTTCTTCGGCTCATACATGCGGTCGTCGGCTTCGGCTTCCAGCTGTTCGGTGGAGGGTTTGCCGTCCTTGTTGCCGGATACGCGCAGCAGAATCAGCACCGAGCAGGCGGCAATGAACAGCACGTTCGATTCGCCCAAGGTGTCAAATGCGCGGTAGTCCAGAATCATGCCCGCAACGATGTTGACCGCACCGGTTTCCTCCATGCCCTTCTCAATGTAGCGCTGGCTGACTTCGTTGTTGACCGGGTTGTCGGGATTGCCGAACGGCGGCAGGTAGCTGGCCGTCTGCAGCAGCACCCAGATGATGGAGAAGCACACAACCACCGCCAGCAGACGGTACAGCCACGTCAGCAGCTTCTTGCCGCGCGTGTGCGCCCATTGATGATAGCGCTCGTACAGCGTCTCGTCCTTGTCCAAACTCTCCTGACGGTGCTGCTCGAATTTCGTTTCGCGGGTGAGGGCGTCCTGCGAGTCGGGCAGCAGGTGTTCTTCACTGCCTTCGTCCAGTTCGTGCGCCATGGCATCATCGAGCAGACCCGAACCGCCGTCCAGCCACTTCAGCAGCCGCGGAAACCAGCTTTTTTCATAATTATTCCTGATCTTCGCCATGCCGCGCCACCCCTTCCTGAACGTTGTTTGTGGTCTTGTCCGTGCCCTTTTGGATGTCGATGGCGTGGATTTTCTTCAGCGTCACGAACAGAAGCAGGCTTGTGATGCCTGCGCCGACAGCCGCTTCGGTAATTGCAAGGTCGGGTGATTCCAGCAGAATCCAGATAACGCTCATCGCCAGCGACTGCCCCATGAAGATGACCAGCGCCGTCAGCAGGTTCTTCGTCAGCGAGACGGAGACAGCGCAGCTGATGATGAATACCAGCAGCAGAATATGCAGCACCTGCATGGTCAGTCGCCCTCCTTTTCGTGCTGAACCGCCGTTTCGTCCATGACGGTCATGTCCTTTTCCAACTCGTCGTTGATGGTCACTTCCAGCCGCCCAATCAGGTGCGACGCGACGGGGCTGGTAATCCACAAAAACAGAATGACGACGACCATTTTTGCCGTTGCCACGGTAAAGCCGGTCGCGACGGACAGACCGGAGAGCATCAGAAAAATGCTGACCGTGTCCATCAGCGAAGCGGCGTGAATGCGCGTGAGGGCATAGCGGAAGCGGTACAGCCCCAAGACGCTGGAAATCATGCAGAATACACCGGCAAGCGTCAGCAGGGCGGCAATCACAAAACGGAAAATCTGCCAGAAGTCATTCATGCGCTTCATCCTCCTTCGCTTGATTTTCTGCCGCTTCCCGGCGGCGGCGCTTTTCGCGGTAGACGCCCATGTAAATCTTCGTCAGCAGCACCACCGCGAGGAAGGACAGCATCGTGTAAATCATCGCGATGTCCACCAGATACCCCTCGTTCATCAGGAATGCCAGCACGCAGATGGTGATAACAATCAGCGTACCCATCATGTTGATGGAAATGACGCGGTCGGCAATGCGCGGCCCGCGGATGGCGCGAATCAGGCAGAACAGCAGCAGTACGCCGATGACAATCAGCGTCCCATTGTAGAGAAATGCGTAGGCATCCGTCATGCTTTTTTCGCTCCCTTCTTGGATTTCTTGGCTTTCGGCGTTCCTTCCACCGCCATCACGCGGCGTTCCATCTCAAACCCCTCTTTGCCCACGTCAAAGGACGTGTCAAGGCAGTGGATGAGGAACAAATCGTCGTGCATGTCCACGGTAATCGTGCCGGGCGTCATGGTGATGGAGTTTGCCAGCACCACTTTGCCGGGCAGTGTCCGCACATGGGTGTGGAATGAAGTGATTTCCGGCTCAACAACGAGCTTCGGCGACCACACGAGCTTGATCGTCGCCCACGCCGAGAGGAAAACCTCCTTCACCAGATACAGAAAGTACCCGATGATGCGCGGCAGACGGCGCACAATCGCCCATTCCTTCTTTGGCGAGTAACCCATGAATTTGACGATGAACGCGTACAGCGCCGCCGAGACAACCAGCCCAATCAGCGCAATTTCGAGCGTCCAGCTGCCGTTGAGCAGCACCCAGAAACCAAAAAGCAGAAAAAACATCCCGTAACCTCCTTGTACCGCACGCGGGAGACGCGGTAAAAAATCAGTCCGCCGTCTATTCTATATCTTCCTATTAAATATGTCAACAGGGAAAACGATAAAATTCGCGGGAAAAATCAACACGCTGACTTTTTATGCTGGGCGGTGTTTTTTTTCTGTCAGGCAGACCGACTTCGGAATGGAAAGCCCGCACGGGTGTACTTGTCATATGATGGCGGATGTGCTATAATGTCGATATTCGGCACAAACGCCGGAGGAAGAAAGGAAGAAACACGATGAAAAAACTGACAGCATTGCTGGTGCTGATGCTGACGATGGTGCTATCCATTCTGCCGGCGCAGGCGGAGGTGGAGCGCTCGAAGCTGCTGGATGCTGCCTTTTCCATGCTGGAAGAGGGGAACGACTTTGTGCGCCGCTACAATGAAATGACCGGCGCTGAGGTGACAGCGACGTTTGTGGACGGCTGCCCGTATTTCTTCGGCGGCAAGGCAGATGACGAAACGACATTGACGCGCCTGTTCTCCCGCGCGCCGCTGTACAGCAAGCGCGAAATCTGGGAGCAGACCCGCTTCTATGACAAGGGTTCGTACTATCTCTATGGGCTGGACTGTTCCGGCTTCACGCAGTGGGTGTACGCCGAGGCGGGGCTGCCGAAGCATGACAGCCTGTCCAACATGATTCTGCAGTATGGCAAGTACGGCAAGAACCATGTGTACAGCCACCGCAAGGGCAAGGGAATGCCGTCGTATGACAAGCTGGCGGAGAACCTGCAGGTGGGCGATCTGCTGGTGGCGAAGAAGCGCGCGCGCCATATCATGATGTTCATCGGCACACTGCGCGATTTTGGCTACACAGAGGAGGAACTGCCGGAGCTTGCGCCGTATCTGGATTACGCGCTTGTGATTCATTGCGGGCCGAATTTCGCTTATACAGACCGCATTCAGGCGTTCCTTGATGCCCATCAGGATGATTCCTACTACAAGGGGGTCAAGACGACTGACGGCGGCGTGGCGATTTCCATCATCGGCGTGCCGTTCGAGGATGCGCCCAATCGTGGCTCATACGGGGTCAACGACTTTGCGTGGTTCGATATGCCCGACGGCTACAAGCTGACGATTTGGGATCTGCCGAGCGCGACATCCTTCTGCTGGTTCCGCATGAATCCCTGAAAATGCCACTGCTGGTTGCAAGAATACGCAAAAAGAATATTTCTCGCTTGCAATTCCGCCGCCTTTGCGATAGAATAAACTGATATCTTTTTCACAAGAGGGAGGAAGGCACAATATGTTTCCCATTGTCAAAAAGCGTGTGCTGAATGAAACAGTCACGCTCATGGAAATCGAAGCGCCGCTGGTGGCGCGCAAGGCGCTGCCAGGGCAGTTCATCATCTTCCGCATTGATGAGGAAGGCGAACGCATCCCGCTGACCATTGCCGGTTACGACCGCGAGAAGGGCACCGTCACCATCATCTTCCAGAAAGTCGGTTACACGACCATGAAGCTCGATACGCTGAACGAGGGCGACGCGCTGCTGGATTTCGTCGGCCCGCTGGGTGAGCCGAGCCATACCGAGGGCGTCAAGCGCGCGGCGGTCATCGGCGGCGGTCTGGGCGTGGCGATTGCCTATCCGCAGGCAAAGGCGCTGCACGAGGCGGGCTGCGAGGTGGACTTGATTGTCGGCTTCCGCAACGAACACCTCATCATCCTGAAGGATGAACTGGCGGCGGCGTGCACCGACCTGACCATCATGACCGACGACGGTTCAAACGGCAACAAGGGCTTTGTGACGCAGGCGCTTCAGGCGAAGCTTGATGCAGGCAAGGTGTACGACGAAGTGATTGCCATCGGCCCGCTGCCGATGATGAAGGCCGTATGCGACCTGACCAAGCCCAAGGACATCAAGACCATCGTGTCCATGAACCCGATTATGATTGATGGCACGGGCATGTGCGGCGGCTGCCGCGTGACGGTTGGCGGCGTGACGAAATTCGCGTGCGTGGACGGCCCGGACTTTGATGGGCATCAGGTGGACTGGGCGGAAGCAATTTCCCGCAGCCACATGTTCCGCCCGGAAGAGCAGCGGGCGATGGAAAAACTCCACAAGTGCCGCCTGACGGGAGGTGTTCGATAATGCCGAACATGAGTCTTCAGAAGCATCCGATGCCGGAGCAGCAGCCGGACATCCGCGCGACGAATTTCAAGGAAGTCGCGCTGGGCTATACCCGCGAAATCGCCATGGAGGAAGCTGACCGCTGCCTGCATTGCAAGAATGCGCCCTGCGTCAAGGGCTGCCCGGTGAATGTGCCGATTCCGGACTTCATCGCGCATATCAAGAAGGGCGAGTTCCAAGAAGCGTATGAGACGATTCGCTTGCAGAACGGCCTTCCGGCGATTTGCGGCCGCGTCTGCCCGCAGGAAACGCAGTGCGAAAGCAAGTGCGTCCGCGGTATCAAGGGCGAACCGGTCGGCATCGGCCGTCTGGAACGCTTTGCGGCGGATTATGCCATGACCGAGGGCACGGTGTCCGCGGAAACAGCAGCGCCGACGGGCAAGAAAGCGGCAGTCGTCGGCTCTGGCCCTGCTGGTCTGACCTGCGCGGCGGATTTGGCGCGTGCGGGCTGGGACGTGACCGTCTACGAAGCGCTCCATACCCCCGGCGGCGTGCTGATGTACGGCATCCCGGAGTTCCGTCTGCCGAAAGCGCTCGTGCAGAAGGAAATTGACAATATCCGCAAGCTGGGCGTGAAAATC
>ERZ1026884.1805-NODE-1805-length-10792-cov-5.198752_pt1 | contig 10792 bp, 8 predicted proteins | sample MGYA00380172_ERZ1026884 | MGnify/ENA primary metagenome ERZ1026884 (study PRJEB33269, sample SAMEA4719808) | human gut metagenome | biome: human-associated habitat; feature: organic feature; material: feces | place: Cameroon | collected 2013-10 ... | reverse complement strand
ATTTTTTTATAGGTGATTTTAATTTATTCATTCCTTCTTTCTATCCTAATAATTTCAATATATTCTGATAGATATATTCTCTCAAAGAATCTGCCTCCAGGTCAAGCTCCATTTTTTTCTCTGCTGCGATGCGGTACATAAAATAGACCGAAAGCTGGGTTTCGACCGCGGCTCTTCGCAGGAAAACATTCTTCTCCCGGATCAGACCTTCGCGGACACCCTCCTCCACAATGCAGTCGATAATCTCGTTTTTCTCCTTATCACAGCACTGGTGTTTCATACGCTCATACTCATCTTTCAGATTCTTTGGTATCTCGTATGATTCCAATACCATTTTTATCAGGAAAAAGACACCCTGCTTTTCTTTTACATGCTCATCAATAAAATCCATGACCTCGTTAATTTTCTGTTGAAACGTTCTGTTATCTGTAGAAATTACCTGCAGTTTTTCAAAGCACACTTTCACATAATATAAAATTGCAGAAGAGATTATCTCTTCCTTTGAAGAAAAATATTCGTATGCTGTTCCTTTTCCAATGCCTGCCCGGCCTGTGATATCAGCTACTTTTAAAGTGTTGATATCACAGCCTTCATTAATGAACTCAATGACTGCCTGATACATGGCAAGTACTTTCTGTGATGGATCGTGGATCAGTTTCTGCTCATCCATTATAAGTCCTCCTCGACCATGCTCTTATTGCGGTTGAATGCATCATAAATACATGGAACAACGATCAGAGTTAACAGTGTACCATATAACAAACCGCCAACCGTTACGATCGCCATTGGCTGCATCATTTCTGAACCTTCTCCAAGTCCGACTGCCATCGTGGACATGGACAGGATCGTGGTGAGTGCGGTCATAAGGATCGGACGGAGTCTCGTTTTTCCGGATTCGATAATGGCGTCTTTTTTCTCCATTCCGCCACGGCGGAGCTGGTTGATAAAGTCTACCATAACGATACCGTTATTTACGATAATTCCGGCAAGCATGACAAATCCGATCATTGCCACAACGCTGACTTCGTTGCCGGTAAAGTAAAGTGCGAACAGACCGCCTGTAAATGCCAGCGGGATTGTAAACATAATGATAAATGGCGACAACAGTGACTGGAACTGTGCTACCATGACAAGGTAAATGAAGATAACTGCCAAAAGAAGCATCAGATACAACTGATTCATCGCATCTGCGATCATCTCGTCCTCACCTGCCATCTCAATGGAGTATCCTTCCGGCAGATCGATCTTATCTAACTCTTTCTGGATCTCATTACTTAACAGACTGACATTATGGTCATCATCCACTCCTGCGGTCACACTGATATATCTGGTCTGCGCATCACGGTTAATCGTTCCTAATGTGTAACCTTCCTCAAACTGTGCAATATCAGAAAGCGCTACTTCTGTCTCGTTTCCTTCTCTGTCTGTATAGGTAAAGGTCAGTTTTTTGATATCATCCAATGTAACATCGGACTGCTCCTCGCTCTGTACATAAACCTGATAATCATTTACATCGGTAGAGATTGTCGTTGCAGATGTTGAGGATGCCATCTCACCGTAAACAAGCTGGAATACCTGTGCAACGGTCATGCCGTATTTCGCAGCTTTTTCCTTGTCTACAGAAATGGTGAAAGACGGTGTCGTATTGTCAAGTCCATCATCCACATCCACAGTTCCCTCGGTGTTCTCTACTACTTTTGCAACTTCTCCTGCAAGTTCCTGCAGTTTATCGAGATCATTTCCTTTTACATTGATCGTCAGTCCACTTCCCATTAACGCTGTCATATCGGAAGCTGAAGTATCGGTTGTCACCTCACAGTCCATATCTTTGGTCAGTTCATCCAACTGTGCGGTCACATCTGCGCTGCTCACTTCAGATTCTTCATCCAGAATCATATACATGGAAATACTGTCTGTAGAACTGCTTCCCATCATGGAAAGAGCACTTCCGCCTGCCATGGCACCAATGGTCTCAATACCATCAATCGTCAATGCTTTTTCCACGACTTCGTCTGCCATTTCTGTCAGTTCATCAAAAGTAAGCGTCTCATCCTCTTTTGCTGAAATCGTCGCACTGATCTGGTTCGTCTCCATATTCATATCCATGAAAGAATATCCTCTGGAGAATGCTGCCACAACACTTGTTCCAAGCAATACGATCACCGCAATAAATACGACCGGCTTGAAACGCAGACATACCGCTAAAATTTTTCCATAAGAATCTTTTACTTTGTCAAAGAAATTATGCCTGATCTCTTTTGTATTTTTTAATAATCCTGCTGCCATCATCGGCACGAAAGTCAATGCCACAAGAAGACTGGCTGCAAGCGTAAATGCAATTGTCAGTGCAATATCCACAAATAACTGTCTCGTGATACCCTCTGTAAAAATAATCGGTGCAAATACACAGACGGTTGTAAGTGTGGAAGCTGTAATCGCTCCTGTCACCTGTGAAGCACCTTCCACGGCTGCTTTCCGGATGGAATATCCCTCTCCCCGCAATCGATAGATGTTCTCGATCACGACAATGGAGTTATCCACCAACATACCAATTCCGAGTGCCAGACCCGACAGCGAAATGATGTTTAACGTAATATGCGTAAAGTACATCAGTACCACTGCAAAAACAACACTGAGCGGGATCGAGCATGCTATTACAAGTGTAGGTTTTATATCTTTTAAGAATAATAACAATACAATAATTGCAAGGATGGCTCCCACGATCATGTTTTCTACGACTGATTTCACGATCATGTCAATGTAAATCCCCTGATTCATGAGAACGCTCAAATGTAACGCTGTATTTTCTTTTTCCAGACTGTCAAATTTGTCCAATAACCGGTCTGTCACATCTCCGGTGGAATAGCCGGTCTGCTTTTCAATCGAAAGCATCACCGCCGGATTTCCATTTACTTTGGAATAGGAATCTCCGGAATTGTCAATGTATTCGATATCTGCCACATCTGACAGTTTGATCGGCTCGATACCATCCATACCAAGATCCATCAGAACGAGATTTTCAAGATCAGCTTTGGATGTCACCTCATCTCCGACTCGCACCAGATACTGCTCGTTCCCCTCTGTCACATAACCTGCCGGCATGGAGAAGTTCTGCGCTGTCAAAAGATTTTTTAAGGTATCCATTGTGAGGATCGTGTTCAGATCCGCTGAATCTTTTGCCTGTTCTTTTGCATCATCTAACTGGCTCTGTCCCTCTTCGATCTTATTTGCTGCAACAGCAAGATCCGCATATCCCCTGCTCATCTCCATGATACCGGATATCTGGGATTCATTTAAAGTCACTAATGCGTCATCTAAAGACGTTTTACCGTCTGCCACCTGTGTCTGGGCGGACTCGATTGTCGCGATTCCCGTCGCAATCTGCGTCTTGCTCTCACTTAATTTTGAGATTGCAGCAGGAATATCTTTGTAAGAAGTCAACGTCACGCCTGCATCTGCAAAAGAGGATGCCTGACTCGTCAGCATCACATTGATATCATCCAGTTTGGACTGTAAGGTCACGATCTGGCTGGCAATGTCACTCTCACTTGTATAGGAAGTCCCTGCCTGTGCATTGATCTGGGCAATGGCTGTGGATTCCATGTATGCGACGAAATCGGATTCACTGGCCGCATTTTTATATGCTTCTAACATTTTAGGATCTGCCTGTAAAGTTGAAATCACTGTTTTCAACTGATTCGCCTGTTCCTGTGTCATCTGACCATATTGAACCGCTGCTGCAAGCGCTTCCTCCACTGTCATGTCTGCACCTGTCATTGGATTTTTTGCTGTTAAAATTGCCATTACACCATCGTGCGCCTGATATAACTGCTTTGCCCCACTCTTCGCCTGGCTGACACCGTCTTTTGCTTTCTGTAAACCGTCAATCGCGCTCTGTAACTGTGTTGCTCCATCATAAGCTGACTGTAACGACTTGATTGCACCATCCATGGACGACTGTGATTTCTGAAGATCTGATAATTGTGTGGTCAGATCTGCTTCGGTGTTAAACAGTTGGATTTTATTATTAATGATCTCATTTTCACCTGCTCCAAGCTGGCTTCCCATCTCTTTTTCACCATCGGAAAGCTTCTTTTTCCCACTGTCGATCTGGGAAGATGCCTTATCTAACTCTGCCTGTGCATCTGTAAACTGGGCATCTATTTTGCTTAAAATCTGTTCGTTTAAAGCATCTATTTTTTCCTGATTCATGGTTACCTGAAGGTCCGTATCCAGCACACCTGTTGCCGTCACAGATGCCACACCCTCGATACTCTCAAGCAGTGGTAATAATTCATTATCCACATAATCAGATACCTCTGCCTGATCCATTCCATCCACATCTGCGGATGCGATCATAACCGGCATCATATCCGGATCGATCTGCATAATGATTGGTGTGCCCACTGAATCCGGAAATTGTCCGGTCAACTGATCCAGCTGCTGCTGGATCTCAATCATGGCAGAATCCATGTTTGTGCTCTGTTCATACTCCAAAACAACCATAGAATAGTTATCATAGGACATGGAACTTACATTATTAATATTGGAAGTCGTCGCCATTGCCGCTTCGATCGGCGATGTCACATCTTTTTCCACTTCCTCCGGACTTGCCCCTACATCCGTCGTGACAACGATCACATATGGCAGATTCATTGCCGGCAGCAGATCTGTTGTCATCCTCGTCAGCGAAACAACTCCTAAAACGATCACCAGTACAACAGCCACTAACACTGTGTATGGACGTTTTACACTATACTTCGGGATCATTCTCGTTCCTCCTGAAAAATTATATGTCTGATTGGCTATTGCATTCCCGCAAGCCAAAACCGACCGGTCGGTCGGCAAAAATCAGTTTACTCCTCTCTCATCAAAATGCAAGGAAAATCGGACAGAATTTAGAATTATTTTAGAAATGGAACAAAATTTCCTATTTACGCAAAAATGGAGTACCTATCGGTACTCCATCCCACGAGACTGTATCTTTCCAATATATAATAACAGAGGCTTTACTCTTTTTTGTTTATGACTGTTGTTCTACCAATTTCTGTATTGCCTGCTGCTCTGCTTCCGGCATCAGCTTTGATACCTCGATCAGAACGATCAGTTCTTTTGCATAGGAAGCAACCTCATCAAAACAATTTTCTACTGCTTTCATAATGACTGGCATGGAAATAACCTTCTCATCCGGGACATCAATAATCTCATCCACGTTTCCAACCTCAAGCCCAATCTTTGTACCATTCATGGATGCAACGATGATATTGTTGATTTCCTGTTCCGGATAATGAAACTGTTCTGCCAGACTGTACACTGCAATAACTTCTCCGTGCAGATTCATGATCCCATGAACCTGTGGCAGTGAATTTGGAATATTCACCACATTCATTCTTGTTTCAATGGATTCCACATCATTGACAGGAATACCAAACTTCACTCCATTTAACAAAAATGTAAGTAACTGCATTATAATCTCTGTCTCCTTTCTTATGATTCGATCTCGGGACATTTCGCAGTATCCATAAGACCTGCAAAAAGGGGACTGGCACAAAAGTACCGCCCCACTATTCTGTTCTCACCCTGTTCTATTCATCTTCGCTGTCTTCATCATCAACGATTGCTGCTGCCGCACCTGCCACAGATGAAACAACCGCTATCACAACAACGATGACAACCAAAAGTAATAAAATTCCCATGAAAACTAAAAAACCGCCTTCTGTCATGTCTTCCTCCGTTCTGAAAGGATTGTGCAGATTCACTTCTCAACCATTTCTTTTTTTCCAAAATCTGTGCCTATTATAGCACATTAGCAACTGGAAAAAAAGAGCCTATGTTTGATTATTTCAGATAATTTTTCTGATGTTTTTTAATATTGTAATCTTTTTCTGCTACATCAAAGGAGAACCGCCGTGATATGGGGAATCACGACGGTTCTCAGGGAAGGTTTTTTCATTTGTAGCTATATTCTAATTTATCCTTTTACACTGCCGAGGGCAACACCCTGTACGATGTGTCTGGATAAGATCAGATAAATGATAATAACTGGGAAGATAGAAAATGCGATCATCACATAAACCTGACCCATATCAAACTTCAGCCAGTCAGCTGCACGAAGCTGTGCGATTAAGATTGGCAGTGTCTTTTTCTTGTCATTGTGTAAGATCAAAGCCGGTACAAAATAATTATTCCAGCTGCTTACAAATGTAAAGATTGCCTGTACTGCAATGGCAGGTTTCATTAATGGAAGTACAATATTGTTAAATGTATGGAACTCACCGGAACCATCAATTCTGGCTGCCTCGATCAGAGATACCGGCAATGTACTTTCCATGTACTGTTTCATGTAAAAGAATGTGACCGGTGCAGCGATCGTTGGGACGATCAAAGGGATAAATGTATCTTCCATTTTTAATGTACCGACTAATTTTACAAATCCAAGTGCAGTTACCTGTGTAGGGATCATCATAACTGCTAAGATAAATGCATAGATGTATTTTTTCAGTTTAAAATCATATGCATGGATCGCATAAGCTGTCATGGTTGAAAAATAAGTACATAACGCTGCTGACAGTACCGATACGATCAGACTGTTTATCATACCCTGCCATACCGGAAGTGTTCCGTGTACCAGATTGTTCCAGTTTTCCAGCAGATGTGTGCTTGGCAGTGGTGTAAATCCGGCCTGCAGTTCACCGTTCGATCTGGTCGCGTTAATGAACAGCACATAGAACCAGAACAGGCAGGCAAATGTAACAAGAATCAGGACTATATAAGCGATAAATCTTCTTGCATGGATTCCAAGTCCTTTTTTCAGATTTTTATTTTCGTTCATAATAACACCTCACCTTTCTATTCTACTCATGCTTTTCTCTTATCGTTTCCAGTTACCTTAAAGACAATAAGACTTAAAATTGCGGTGATGATGAACAGGATTACGGATACTGCACCAGCCATTCCGTAGTTCTTGCTGTACAGATGTTTATTTAAGAACATGATCAATGTCATGGTCGATCTCATTGGATCACCGGTACCATTGGTCAAAATCTGTGGTACATCGAATAACTGTAATCCACCGATCAGCGATGTGATCACAACATATACTAAAATCGGCCGGAGCAGCGGTAATGTAATTTTGTAGAATACCTGTGTGGAAGTTGCTCCATCCACTTCTGCCGCTTCAAATAGGGAAGTATCGATACCCATCATGCCTGCCATTAAAAGAATAGTCGTATTACCAAACCACATCAGGCAGTTCATAAGGGCGATCAGCCCTCTCGCACTTCCTGTGTTTGCCAGAAACTTATATGGCTCTGAAATGATTCCGATCTGCATTAAAATCGAGTTGATCGGTCCACCATCTGAGAACAGTGTAAAGAACAACATGGAAAATGCGGATGCCATGATCAGGTTTGGCAGATAGATCACGGTCTTGAAAAATCTGCTTCCTTTTAATTTCAAACGCACATCAGAAAACCATGCACCTAACAGTAATGACAAAATAATCTGTGGCACAAAACACATGATCCATAAAATCATGGTATTCTTTGCGTAAATCCAGATATCGCCCTGTGTAAACAGCGTTTTGTAGTTCTCCAGTCCCACAAAGTTGGGTCCGATCTGTGTCAGACCCGATAAATAATTTTCAAAAAAGCTGTTATAAATGGTATTAAACAGTGGTATAAGCTGGAATACAACATACACCAGAATAAAAGGAATCAGAAAAATGTAACCCCATTTGTTATATCTGACTGCTTTACTGCTTTTCTTCTTCATAACGCCTCTTGCCCCCTTCTTTTTATTTTTCACAGAGTTCACAGCATCCCTTCACGGACATCTTTTTGTGCAAATCTGCTGTCAGCTCTGCGCTTTACGCCGCTGACTGCTTTCTCTCCGTCCGGAGATAGATATAAAGATAGCCGCACCCGCCGGTCTGGCAGGCGCGGCTTATTATTTTAGTATGTTAAGTCCGGATATTTCTCAACAACTGCTTTGTAGAATAAGTCAAGTGCATCATCAAGTGAAGCATTGCCTTCAAAGTAGTTCTTCATAGCGTTCTGGAACTCTTCGTTACATCCCTGATCGTATGCAGAAAGGTTGCTTAAATCAAGTTTTTCTACACTTGCACAGTACATAGACAATGGGTTCTGTCCGCCTAATACTTTACTCTGGTAGCTTGTATCTGCTGCCATTGCTTCCATAGCTGGTTTATTGTTAACGAAGTCATCATCTTTTACTACGATATCTTTCATGATCGTCTCGTCTGTTGTCATCTTTAAGATGATATCTTTTACAAGACTTGCGTTATCTGTACCTGTTGCTCCACAGATCCATGTACCGCCCCAATAGAATCCCTGAGGTCCTGGTGTAGCGCCCCATCCACCGTTGTAACCGATAGATCCTTCGGTGTCGGCTGCCATAGAGAAGTTCACGAACCATGCCGGTCCAAAGTAGCAGAATACTTTTCCTTCCGGATAGAAACCTTTCTTCCAGTCATCGCCCCAGAGTTCATATGTCTCTGTCTCGCCTGCATCATAAAGCTCTTTTGAATCAGATACCCATTTCATAATGTTATCATCAATATTGATCTTGCCATCTTCTACCCATTTAGAAGTAACGTTGTTAGAGTATACACGGTAAGTATCATTGACAGAAGATGTCATCTTGTATCCGGCAGCTTTCATTGTCTCTGCTGTATCATTGAAAGTATCCCAGTCTGAAACATATTTCTGAACTTCGTCAGGATCGTCTGTTCCAAGAACTTCTTTTGCTGCATCACGGTTATAGAATAATACGCCCGGGCAGCCCTGCCATGAAACACCTTTTAATACACCGTTAGAATCTGTAACGATATCTTTTGTATACTGATACTGGTTTGCAAGGTCTGCATCTGTGATTCCAAGATCTGCGATCGGCATTGTATAATCTGTATCGACATATTTCAGTGCGTAGTCAGCTTCTACTAAGAATAAGTCAATCTTGTCATCGGCTGCTGCTGATTCCTGTTTTAATAATGTTGCATCCAGATTGTTCTGATATGCGTTGTCATCACTTGGTGTGATGTTCCATTTTACGGTAACATCCCCAATCTTACCAGTTGTGGCATCCACTTCCTCATATCCAGGATAGTGATCTGTCAGACGGCTCTTAAACTCTTCATTCCAGCAATAAATGTTGAAAACTTTTCCCTCATCACCTGTTGTATCTGTCTCCGCTGCATCAGATCCAGATTCTGTTGCCGTTGCTGCTACACCTGAGTTGCTGTTGTCTGCGGATGTTGTGTCTGATGATCCACCACATCCTGCTACCATAGTTGCTACCATGGATACACATAATAATGCGCTAATGATTTTCTTTTTCATAGAAAACCCTCCTCCTTAATTTTTTGGCTTCCGCCTTGTTTACATTGTTATTTTTGTTCCGGAATCTTTCCTACCGATTGTCCCGGTATGAGGATTCCTTCTATAACGACTCTCTCTAAGAGAGTTGTTTTTGGTTTTTCAATGGAACCGATCAGCCGTTTTGCAGCCTCTCTGCCAATCTCTTCTGTGTCCTGCTTAATTGTGGTAAGCTTCGGATGCAAAAGCTGTGACATCCTTGTTCCGTCGTATCCTGCTACCGAAATGTCTTTTGGTATCCGAAGTCCCATCTCTATAATGACATTTCTTCCACCGATCAGTGCGGTGTCATCAGGATAAATGATACAGGTTGGCGGATTTTCCAGATTCAGAAGTTCCTTCGTCTGTTTTGCCGCTTCCTTTGTCTCCAGGTAACCTGCTGTACGGATGTACTCATCCGGGACTTCCAGCTTCAGTTCATCCATTGTCCGGTAAAAACTTGTCAACCGGTCTTTGGTAACTTCCGAACCATTCTGCTGTCCGTGGATGTAAGCGATCCTCCTGTGTCCCTGAGAATAAATATATCTGACCAGATCTTCCATGCCCTGAATGTTGTTCGAGCTGACCGCCGTGCAGTTGTGATGCAGGTAGTCAATGGTGACAACCGGTACTTCGCTATTCATCAGTTCCATGACACCAGGGTCGTTAAAATCCGCACACACAATTGCAACTCCTTCAAAATTCCGGTATTTGCAATGTTCCAGATAAGACATCTTCCGGTTTTCAAAACAGGTATTGATAAATGTAATGTCATAACCCTGCTTCTCCGCCTGAACTTTCAGACCATTTAATACTCCTGAAAAATATTCATGCTGTAAACCTCTTCCTGCTTCCTCTTCAAATAGAACTCCGAGGTTGTATGAATGGTTGGTCTTAAGTGATCTTGCTGCTGCATTCGGGAAATATCCTAATTGCTCTGCTACCGTCCGGATACGACTCTTTGTCTCTTCACTGATATCTTTTTGATCATTTAATGCCTTACTGACGGTGGCAGTTGATACTCCACACTTTTCGGCAATTGTTTTTAAAGATACCATTGAATCCTCCAGGTACTTCTTCCAGACTTTATTATGTATGACCTGTTGTCTTGCTGCTTAAGTCTTTCGAAGTTTTTACTTAATCGTTTTCGCACCTTTAATATAGCTCTTATACAAGTGGATTGCAATAGTTTTTTGACATTTCGGCTAATTTTACATTTTTTTCTCTAATTTTTTGTGCATTTTTTATGATTACTTATGTTTTTTAACCGTTTGCGCAGCAAAGTCTTATACGTTTTCGTATTTTAAGTTTAATCATCCAGCTTAACCCTCTTTTGTTGCTTTCTTCCATATTAGGCTGTAATTTTTGTTGAAAGTGCTGTTTTTGCTTATTTTAAAGGATTTTTTGTTGATTTTTAT
>ERZ1026884.1802-NODE-1802-length-10800-cov-2.990042_pt1 | contig 10800 bp, 8 predicted proteins | sample MGYA00380172_ERZ1026884 | MGnify/ENA primary metagenome ERZ1026884 (study PRJEB33269, sample SAMEA4719808) | human gut metagenome | biome: human-associated habitat; feature: organic feature; material: feces | place: Cameroon | collected 2013-10 ... | reverse complement strand
CCCGCCAGTACGGATCCGTCATCAGCTTGTTCTCCAGAAGGCAGGAATACACGCTGCCCGGGATGGTCGCCGGAATCGGATCCGGTCCGATGTGATAGATATTGTCTTCCGGAATGGTCAGCATCCATCCGGATGATAAAAGCTGCTGTTTCATTTTGTCCCTCCAAAACTTAAAACTGTCGTGTTCAACACTTCTCATCCGAAGTCCCCGCTTCGAATCGCTTCTCTTTTCATCCTAACGCGAACCACGTGGTCTGTCGACATGATTTCGCAATTATTTTTGCATAAATTAATATTTATTAGTGTTTATATATAATTAACTTAACTTCATTTCACCGGTTTGCAAAAAGAGCTTCCCGGAAAAATCCGGGAAGCTCCGAAGCACAATCACATTCCATATCAAGCACTATAACTGCGCGCACACAAGGTCATAAACCGCCCGCTTGAACCCCTCTCCATCGCGGCACTCTGAGACAACGGAAACTACTGCATTTTTATCCGGAAGAACCATCGAAATCTGGCAGTATTTTCCATCCGCACGGTACGAATTGTATTCACCGCGCCAGAAAAGATATCCGTACTCCAGACTGTCTGCTGCCTTTGTACTCTCCTCTATCCACCGTTCGGACAGGAGCTGTCTGCCGTTCCACTTTCCCTTATCCCGGTAAAACAGGCCGAACTTATGAAGCTCGGAAAGGGTCAGAAACAGTCCGCCCGCTCCAAAGCTCCTGCCAAGAGGATCCGTCTCCCACATCGGCCGCTTGATTTCAAGGTGATCAAAAAGGCGCGGCGTCAGATAGGACACCAGGTCACAGCCAGATCGTCTCTGCACCAGAATTCCCGCCAGATACGGGCCGACATTGTTATAGACAAAATGCGTACCGGGCTTGTACGGAAACGGGATCGCAAGCGACATTTTCACCCAGTCATCCTCCTGATAAAACGGCCGCTGCTCCCCCATCAGATGAGCCTCCTCCTGCCCAAGGCACATCGTAAGCAGATCCCGCACCGTCGCCTGCTGCAGATTCTCGTCCACCACATCCGGCAGATTCTCCCGGAAAGCATCTGTCAGCTTCTCATCCAGAGACAGCAGCCCTTCCTGAACCGCAAAGCCAACCGCGCACGAGGTAAAGCTCTTTGTCGCAGAATATACATTCCGGCGGCATTCCGGCTCGTAGTACCATTCCCCGATGAGCTCATCATCCTTTGTGACCTTGATTCCAAGAACATGAAGCCTTTCCGCAGCTTCCGCAAAACGAGTTAAGTCCATGTGTTTTCCCCTCCATGTTTTCTTTATAAATTCAGCAAATTCATTACCAGCTTCACCATTACATCCTTCTCGTCCGGGCTCGATATCCAGCTGAACTTTTGTCGGAAAAACCGACAGAAGTCTCATCTAATTCTCCTGAAGCAAGAATATTTCAGGGATTGCTAATTTATAGCTTCCTTTATTCTCTCAATCAGAAAAGCATCTGCCGGCAGCCATGGAACCGTCTCTAAAGTTTCCCTGGTGAGCCACCTGGCAGCCTCCGCTTCCTTCAGACCCAGCCTGCCGGCCACGACAACCGCCCAGAAGCAGTCCATGCTAAGATGGAACATCGAATAATCGTACTCGATCGTATCGATCAACTCCCCAACACGAATCTCTGTGTCTAACTCCTCACGTATTTCACGTGCCAAAGCCTGCTGGGGCGTTTCGCCGGCTTCAATCTTTCCACCCGGAAATTCCCACCAGCCTTTGTATTCACCATACCCCCGGGCCGTAGCGAATATTTTATCACCGTCACGGATCACCGCGGCCACCACTCGAATCATCTTCATCTACGATATCTCCTTAAAAAGTACCATGATCAGCTGACAATCAGCTTGCTGGTCTGCTTCAGGTACTTCGCTGGAATCTCGTCCTCCAGTCTCCAGGTGATGCTCATCGGGTTTAACTCATCTTAACTCGTTTTTAATTCGTTTTAACTCCTGCAAGATGGGGCTCCAGAACACAGTCCTCATTCAATGATTATATACTTTGCATATTTTCCACCATTTAAAAGTCTAATTTTCTTCTCAGCCTGAAGCTGCTTAATCAATGCATACGCTTGTGATGGTGAAATATTCAAAAGTTCTATAATATTCTGTTTAGTGATGATTCCATTCTGCGTTCTGGCCAGTTTCATTATCAATTCCGGGTACCTAATACTATCGATATCCGTCTGCCGGACATACTGAATAGATTCATTTTTCTCTCGATAGATCTTTTTCCCCATGATAAAGGAACGATTTTTTCCATTGCCAGATGTCTCAATCAATCCCATTTCACGCATGTTTTCAACAGCTGACCTGACTTTGTTCTCACTCAGATTTGTTAATTCGATTATTCTTTCGAGATTGCATCGGCGTTCGCTATTCAGAAGAGAAAGGATCATCAATGTATAAATCGATAATGGCTTACCCTGTCGATTTTGCTCGTCCGCGACAAACTTCGCAAAAGGAAGATCAGCCTTTGCTCTTTGGATAAAGAGTTTTACAGTTCTGCTAGTTGATTCAGAATAATCCGGCCAAGGTCTACCGAAGATAATAGAGCCTTCGAAAATACGGTCAATGCCACGACCAGTTTTCTCTGTAAGGCCAATCCGCTTCATCGCATCTGCCAACGCTGGGTTCCGGCCATGAGGTTCTACAGTAAGTAAATTTTTAAGATTTACTCCATCAATAAATCCTCCGGGATTGCTGATAACCATACCTTCATCATCGAGCAACACTCGAACACGTCCAAGCATTGTATAATCCCTATGACAAAATGCATTTACTAATCCTTCTCTGAAAGCTGACCAATCGAATTCCGGAATAGGTATTCTAAATAAGCCGTACTCAGTTTCTCGCTCTGGATTCCAAGCCTTCAGATACGTCTCGTAATTCTCAAACAACTCCAATAGAGGCTTAGAACTGTCCTCGTTCATTCTGACTGCCGTTCCTTCCAGGACTTGAAATGTCGACTTTGCAGTCGGCATTAACGCAGCTATTCGCTCCTCTTTTCCAATCAGAAGCATACCTGTTACGGTTGGAACGTATTTACCTCCAACCTCAGTAACCAAACGAAGCGCAATATCCAATTCATCATCCGGTAAAGTGAGTAGTGCTTTTTCACCGCCTTGTCTGTTTTGAATAATTTTTCTCAGTCTGGCTCTTTGCGTCGGATCTAAGTCTTCAAGAACCGCACCTGCAAGAGGCTGTGCTGAAAAATCCAACATGCCCAATTCAGCCAGTCTTGAAGGTATTTCATATGAATACATCGGAATCACTTCCGGAGAACCATCGAGTTTAAGTCTTCGACGAAGTATTTTCCCTGAAGATGTCGAGACAACCCCCCGACTTCTCGGTATCTCAATTTTAAGCACTTCTTTTTCTTCTGTGATAATTTCTGTTCTTACTGTAATCGGTGGAACAGTGCTATTAGCAATTAATGCAGTCACACCAATAGCATCCTTGTGATTCTTGTGAACTCCGGTAATCGTACCGTCATCCTCTACTCCGAGATACAACGTACCTCCTACCGTATTGGCCATACCGACAATCTCATCGATTAAGTCACGATCCGGATATTGTTTAATATCACTCTTAAATTCAATATCTAAAGTTTCTGTCATAGGAATTGTACGCATAAAATATACCTCCGTCACAATAATCCTTTAACAGATTATAACTCATTTAACTCGTTTTATCGAGTTATTCTCATTTTCTAATTCGTTTCAATTGAGTTAAAATCAGTTACTCTGAATTAGATTTTTGTACATTCGTAATTATATCAAAAGATAAGACAGGTCCGAAATTTTGCAAGTTTTTTGATACCACAAGGGCCCCGGATTTCTCCGGGGCCCTTGCCATTCACTGTTTATAAAGATGCTGTCCTCAGGCATTCTTCTTCCAGGTGGACGGCAGGAAGAAGATCAGGAGCGGGAACAGCTCCAGGCGCCCTGCCAGCATGTCGAACATCAGAACATACTTGGACAGAAGCGTGAGCGAGTTGAAATTTGCCGCCGGGCCGACCATTTCAAGTCCGGGGCCGATGTTATTAAAGGTTGCCGCAACTGCCGTGAAGTCTGTCGCAAAGCTCTGCGTCGGGTCAAGTGAGAGAATCAGTACCGATGCTGCAAAGAGAAAGGCATATGCTGCCAGATAGACCAGCACACCGCGGAAAATCGATTTGTCGATGGCCTTTCCGTCCATTTTCATGGTCGTCACCGCGCGTGGATGCATGTAGTGCCGGATCTCCGTACGGACCGCCTTGAGCAGAATCAGAATACGGGACACCTTGATGCCGCCGCCGGTGGAGCCTGCGCACGCTCCGCAGAACATCAGCAGTGTCAGAATCATTTTGCTGAACATCGGCCACAGGTCGAAGTTCACGGTGCTGTATCCTGTTGTTGTGATAATTGATGCAACCTGAAAGGCTGCGTGATGGAAGCTCTCCGGAAGAGAGTGGAACATTCCCCGGATGTTGATCGCAATCAGCAGAATGCTCACCGCGACGATCAGGAAATAACCGCGCACCTCCTCCATCCGGAAGGCCTGCTTCTTGTCCTTTCCGAGAAGAAAATAGTACGCATTGAAGTTCACGCCGAACGCCAGCATGAAGATCGTAATGATCCCCTGCTGCAGCGTTGTATAGCCCCCGCAGCTGTTGTTCCAGATACCGAAGCCGCCGGTTCCCGCCGTTCCGAAGGTGATGCAAACCGCATCGAAGCCCTTCATTCCAGTCAGAAGAAGCAGCACCAGCTGGATGCCGGTCAGACTGACATAAATAAGATACAGAATCTTCGCGCTTTCCTTCACGCGAGGCACCAGCTTCCCGACCGAAGGTCCCGGGCTCTCTGCCTTCATCAGCTGCATGTTGTAGCCGCTCGCCATCGGAATAATGGCCAGCATGAAGACGATGACTCCCATGCCTCCGACCCAGTGCGAAAAGCTTCGCCAGATCAGGCTTGCATGCGACAGGACCTCCACATCCTCCAGAATGCTGGCTCCCGTCGTCGTAAAGCCGGATATAATTTCAAACAACGCATTTGAAAAGGACGGAATATCCCCGCACAGAACAAAGGGCAGCGCGCCGAACACAGACAGCACAATCCATGCAAGCGCCACACTGACCATTCCTTCTCTGGCATAGAGAACGAACTTCTGTGGACGGCGCAGCGTCAGCAGAAGACCGATTGCCTCACAGATCACAGCAATCAGCAGATAAGCTGCTGCCGCCTGCTCCCGGTACAGCAGCCCTGTCAGCGCAGGAACCAGAAGAAGAGCTCCCTCTATTTTCAGAATCTGGCCCTGAACATAGCAAACAATGGGATAATGCATGTTCTCAGTTCTCCTCCAGAATATCCGTAATGTCTCCGAAGCCCTTACCTGTTGTGAAAATAACCACGCTGTCGCCCACCTCGATCGTGGAGGTACCGTTCGGCATAATGATATTCCCACGGCGGATGATGCTCGCAACAAGGACATTTTTCTTCGTCTTCAGCTCCGCCAGCGGAATGCCGACCACAGGGGATTTCTCCCGGATGACAAATTCCAGCGCCTCGACCTTGTCCTCGATGACGTTGTACATTGTCTCCACGTTGCTTCCGATCGAGTTCTGCATCGCACGAACATAGCTGACAATCGTCTCGGAGGTAATATCCTTCGGATGAATCTGACTGTCCAGCTCAAGCTTATCCAGAATGTAATTCATGTTGATGCGGTTCGTCTTCGTGACAATCTTCGCCTTCGGATTCACCTGCTTGGCAAACAGCGACATGAAGATGTTCTGCTCATCGATTCCCGTCAGAGAGACAAAGGATTCACAGCTGTCAATGCCCTCCTCGCGAAGGACATCCTGATCTGAACCGTCGCCATAAATAATCAGCGCACCCGGAATGGCATCCGAAAGCTCCTGGCAGCGCCGCTTGTCATTTTCAAGAATTTTGACGCGGATTCCGGAGGTCAGAAGCATCTTCGCCAGGTAAAACGCAATTTTACCTCCGCCGACAATCATGGCGTTGTTGACGCGATGGATATCGACGCCAAGCTTCAGGAAGAATTTCTTGGCATCGCGGGGTGCCGACACAAGGCTCAGCGTATCTCCCGCCTTCAGTACAAAGGAGCCGTCCGGAATGATGGCATCTCCGCCGCGTTCCACTGCGCCGACCAGAATCTTGGCATCCAGTTTCCCGGGCAGATCCTTCAGAGGGGTATTGTCCAGAATGGAACCGGAAGGAATGACAAACTGCAGCAGCTCAGCCCTTCCGCCCGCAAAGGTTTCAATCTTGATGGCAGAGGGGAAGCGCAGAAGCCGTGCCACCTCTTCTGCCGCCGCATATTCCGGGTTTACCGTCATCGAGAGCCCCAGCTCTTCCTTGATGTATCCGATCTCTTCGCTGTAGACCGGGTTCCGGACACGGGCAATCGTATTGCAGTTGCCGACCTTTCTGGCAAACAGGCAGCACAGAAGATTGCGATCAGAAGATCAGCATCCTCTACGCCCGCCTCCCGCAGAACGGAATAGCTGGCACCGTTGCCGACCACGCCGAGCACATCGAACTGCTCGGACATATCCTCCACGACCCCGGGGTCCACATCAATCACGGCAATGTCATGGGATTCACTGGAGAGACACTTGACTATTGTCTCTCCAACCTTTCCGCATCCAACCACGATAATACGCATTGTCTGCTCAGCTCCTCTTAGTCTCCATTAGAATTCAAACATCAGATCTCAAACATCAGATCTTCATACGTCGGGAACGGCCATGCATCCTTGTTGACGATGCACTCCAGGCGGTCACACGGTGCACGGAGCTCGGACATGGCAGGCACCACAACATCCTTGTAGAAGAATGCGCGTTCTTTTCCATCCGGAAGCGCCGATGCCTTGGTCTCCAGCTCGCGCAGATGGTCCAGTGCCTGCTGCGCCAGATCAATTTCATCCGCGATCTTCTGAAGCTTCTCGGTCTCTGCATTAAAGACAGCTCCTGCCTTCTGAACCGCGATGATCGTATCGGCCAGATCCTTCTCATACTTCATACAGGCAGGAATGATCTGGCGGGATGCCATATCGATCATGGTCAGAGCTTCAATGTTGATCGTCTTGGCATAGGTCTCATACGTGATTTCCTGTCTGGATTCCAGCTCCGTCCGGGTAAAAATACGGAACCGTTCAAACAGCTCAACCGACTTTCTCGTGGTCAGAACCTCCGCTGCCTCAATCGTGCTCGGAATGTTCGGAAGGCCGCGCTTTTTCGCTTCTTCTACCCAGTTCTGTGAATAACCGTCCCCATCGAAGAGAATTCTCTTGTGCTCGGTCATATTCTTCTTGATGAGATCATGAACCGCAAGCTCAAAGTGCTCCGATTTCTCCAGAAGATCCGCTGCCTCGCAGAAGGCCTCCGCTACAATCGCATTCAGGATCGTCGTGGAGCCTGCAACAGAATCGGCAGAGCCCACCATACGGAATTCGAACTTGTTTCCCGTAAAGGCAAACGGTGAGGTGCGGTTGCGGTCCGTCGCATCCTTCGCAATATCGGGAAGCGTGGATACACCGGTGCGCAGATAGCCGCCCTCAATATGATTTTCTGCAGAGCCTGTTTCCACAAGCTGGCGGACAACATCCTCAAGCTGCTGACCAAGGAAAATGGAAACAATGGCCGGCGGTGCCTCATTCGCACCAAGTCTCAGGTCATTTCCGACATCCGATGCGCTCTGGCGAAGCAGATCGGCATGCTTGTCGACTGCCTTCATGATGCAGGAGAGCACCAGAAGGAACCGGATGTTGCGCTCCGGGGAATCGCCCGGATCAATCAGGTTCACCCCGGTGTCGGTCGTCAGAGACCAGTTGTTGTGCTTTCCGGAGCCGTTGACCCCGTCAAACGGCTTCTCATGAAGCAGGCAGCGAAGGCCGTGATGATCCGCCACGCGCTTCATCGCCTCCATGATCAGCTGGTTATGGTCCGCTGCAAGGTTTGCCGTCTCATAAATCGGGGCCAGCTCATGCTGCGCAGGTGCAACCTCATTGTGCTGCGTCTTCGCAGGAACGCCAAGCTTCCAGAGCTCCTCATTCAGATCCTTCATGTATTCGCCGACGCGTTCGCGAATGACTCCGAAGTAATGATCCTCCATCTCCTGTCCCTTCGGCGCCGATGCCCCGAACAGGGTGCGTCCTGTGAAAATAAGATCCGGCCGCTGCAGATATTTCTTCTTGTCAACCAGGAAGTACTCCTGCTCCGCTCCTGTGGATGCCGTCACCTTGGTTGCGGTGGTATCGCCGAACAGACGGACAATCCGGAGCGCTTCGCGGTCAATTGCCTCCATGGAACGAAGAAGAGGGGTCTTCTTGTCGAGTGCCTCTCCCGTATAGGAGCAGAAAACCGTCGGAATGCAGAGCGTCACGCCGGTTCCGGACTCCTTCAGAAATGCAGGGCTTGTCACATCCCATGCGGTATAGCCTCTTGCCTCAAACGTAGAACGAAGTCCTCCGGACGGGAAGGAGGATGCATCCGGTTCTCCCTTGATCAGGTCTTTTCCGGAAAAAGCCGTTACCATTCGGCCTTCATCATCCGGAGTGGAAATGAAAGAATCGTGCTTCTCCGCCGTAATTCCGGTCAGCGGCTGAAACCAGTGTGTATAGTGCGTCGCACCGTTTTCCATTGCCCAGTCCTTCATGGCCTTGGCTACAACGTCTGCATCGGCGCGGGAGAGCTCACCGCCGCCTTCAATGACGCTCTTTACATTCCGGAAAACGCTTTTGGGAAGGCACTCCCGCATTTTGCTGATCGTAAAGACATTCTTGCCGTACAGCTGCTCCAGTCTTGTTCTTTCTGCTTCCATTCGACCTGTTCTCCTATTCTTCTCTCTGGTGGTATCTGCTCTTTTGTATCACCTTGTTCCGTTCATTCGCAGAAGATCTCCCTTTTCCGCCGGAGCGGAAAGTTCCGCGTATAAGATCTGCTGCGGGTGAGGGGCGCTGGTAACCCGTTCTCCGTCCTCTGTGATAAGTCCGAGGACTTTGGCCGGAACATCCCGGCCATCCGGCTTCATGATTTCAATGGAATCACCGACATTGAACTTGTTGCGCTGCATAAAGCGCACGCGCCCGTCCCGGATTTCTTCCGCAATGCCGAGCCAGATGGATTCACTGACATACGTGTTACTATCATACACCATCGAATCCTCATCCGGCCGTCCGTAATAGAATCCGGTGGTAAAGCGGCGATAGGTACACTTGCGGATTTCCTCCCGGTACCAGTCCATCCTCGAGAGATATTTTTCCTCACTCTCATAGAAATCGTCAATGGCTTTTCGATAAGTTCGCGCCACTGTCGCCACATACAGGGCTGTTTTCATCCGTCCTTCAATTTTCAGCGAGCTGATTCCTGCGCGGCAAAGATCCGGAATGTGCTCAATCATGCACAGATCTCTCGAATTGAAAATAAACGTTCCGCGCTCATTCTCCTCAATGGGAAGATACTCTCCGGGCCTTGACTCCTCCATGACCGCGTATTTCCACCGGCAGGGATGTGTGCAGGCTCCATGATTGGCATCCCGTCCCGTAAAATAGTTGGACAGAAGGCACCGCCCCGAATAGGAAATGCACATCGCGCCGTGCACAAAGGCCTCAATCTCCAGATCCTGCGGGGTTTCCTCCCGGATCTGACGAATTTCCGCAAGACTCAGCTCTCTGGCACAAACCACACGCTTTGCGCCCATTCTGTGCCAGAAACGAAAGGTTCCGGCATTGGTGTTGTTCGCCTGCGTAGAGATGTGGATCTCCAGATCCGGGCAGTTCTCCTTCGCAAGATCGAACATTCCGGGATCTGCAATCAGAACTGCATCAGGGCGCAGCTCCTCCAGCTCACGGAAGTACGCCGCCGCACCAGCAAGATCCGCGTTATGCGCCAGAATATTCGCTGTGACATGCACCCGCGAGCCATGCGCATGTGCATATTGAATTCCCTCTGCCATCTCCTCTGCAGAGAAATTTCTTGCCTTTGCTCTGAGGCCATAGGCCTCTCCGCCGATGTAGACGGCATCCGCGCCGAAATCCACCGCGGTTTTCAGAACTTCCAGATCCTTGGCGGGACACAAAAGCTCCGGTTTTTCCAGGGTCAGGTTCTTTTCCATATACGTTACCCTCTGATATGATCTCTCTGCCGCGGCTCTGTCGCTGCGGCGGTACTGCTGCAGGCTGTAGACGGGTTATTTCCGAATGCACAGCGCTGCTCCGTCGCCCTCCTCCAGAAGAAGCGTCCGGAGCTCCGGATTGTCCGAAAGCGCCTGCAGATATTCGCGCATTCTTTTATGAATGGTCCGGTCTCTGCGTTTTACCGCAAAACGCGACTCCAGAATCTCCCCTTCCTTGAAGACATTGTCCGACACAAGAAGGCCGCCCTTCGGCATCAGCCGCAGAATCTCCGGAAGGAAATGAATGTACTGTCCCTTGGCCGCATCCATGAAAATAAAATCATACGGTCCCTGCAGTCCCTTCAGAAGCTCCGCGGCGTCGCCCTCCAGAAGTGTAATCTGAGCTGAGTGCCGCCCAGGCATTGCAGCCGGATCTTCATCGATCATTGCAAAGTGTCTCCTTGCCTTTTCGATCCGTTCCGGATCTCGCTCTATCGTCGTCAGCTCTGTTCCTTCCGGTGCATAATTCAGCATCAGGCAGGCAGAAAATCCGGTTGCGGTTCCGACCTCCAGAATTCTCGCCGGTTTCGTAAGCTCCAGAAGAAAACGAAGGAGGCTCTGGGTCTGCGTCCTGATAATCGGGACCGCCTCGCCCAGC
>ERZ1026884.1801-NODE-1801-length-10809-cov-9.902362_pt1 | contig 10809 bp, 10 predicted proteins | sample MGYA00380172_ERZ1026884 | MGnify/ENA primary metagenome ERZ1026884 (study PRJEB33269, sample SAMEA4719808) | human gut metagenome | biome: human-associated habitat; feature: organic feature; material: feces | place: Cameroon | collected 2013-10 ... | reverse complement strand
TCGTGGGCTCGGAGATGTGTATAAGAGACAGGGGCCGGAGCTCCTCGCGGAGTGCCGGACGCTCCATGGCTGCAAGACGGGCGATGCGAAGATCACGAAGGGCTATCATCTGCCTTGCAGATGGGTGATTCATACCGTAGGGCCTGTCTGGCATGGCGGCAGCCATGGGGAACGGGAGCTTCTAGCCTCTTGCTATAGAAAATCTTTGGCGCTGGCGGTGGAGTATCGTTTGGAGTCCATCGCCTTCCCGCTGATTTCTTCCGGGGCCTACGGATATCCGAAAGAGGAAGCGCTTGAGGTGGCAGTGGATACCATCAGAGCCTTCCTGAAGGATCATGATTTGAATGTGTACTTGGTGATTTTCCAAAAGTCTGATTATCAGCTTTCGAAAGGGCTTGTGGAGGATATTTCTGCTTTCCTGAAAGAGGCGTGGAAGGAAAAAGGGGATCCGCATGCCCGTGAGGAAGAGCGTCTGGACACCGTGTCTGGTGAATTGGAAAGTTTGTTCCTGTAGGGCCGCTATCCGGAGGGCGGGCTTCCTCCTTGTCCGTATGAAGAATCGAGGCACTGTAAGAAGCGTGGGATTCGGGGGAGGATCGAACGGGTAGAGCTGCAGATCGAGCGGGTGAACTATTACGAAACTCATCTTGGGAATTTCTTTGTAGACTCGAAGAGGGAGGAGCAATTTTTCTCTGAGTTAGAAGAAAGTTTTTCTCATATGGTACTGCGTAAAATCGATGAGAAGGGCATGACGGACCCGGAGTGCTATAAGAAAGCCAATTTGGATCGGAAGCTTTTTTCTAAGATTCGGTCTCATGTGAATTATCAACCCTCTCGGGCAACGGCGCTCGCCCTGGGGATCGCCTTGGAACTCCCCCTCTCTGAATTGCAGGAGCTTTGGGGAAAGGCAGGGTATACCTTGTCTCATGCCCGAAAAGGGGACCTGATTGTAGAGTATTTCGTCCAAAAGGGAATCTATGATATTTATCAGATCAATCAGGTGCTGTTTGATTTCGACGAACCGCTGATCTAGGGAAACGCTGATTCTGCGATTGAATCCGTGTTTCCCTAGCCATCAGAAGATTCATTTGTCGCTTTCCAGGCGACCATTTCAAAAGAATAAAGGGATATACTAAGACTGCAAAAGAGTCACTGACGAAGTGATATCTGGCAGTCTTTTTATTTTGCATCAGTGACTAGTCACCGCTTATTCCCAAGGAGGACAACTATGAATAACCAACTGACCGAACTTGTTTTCATTCTGGATCGCAGTGGTTCTATGCACGGGCTGGAGAAAGACACCCTGGGCGGGTTCAATTCTATGATGGAAAAGCAAAAAAAGGGAGAAGGAAATGCATTGGTCACCACCGTCCTCTTTGATACAGAAATCGACGTCATTCATGACCGGCTGCCCCTACAAAGCGTGCGTCCCATGACCGAGGAAGACTACGTGGCCGGTGGCTGCACCGCCCTTCTGGATGCAGTAGGAAATACCATTCATCGCATTGGCACTGTCCATAAATATGCTCGCCCAAAGGACGTGCCGGCCCATACCCTCGTGGTCATCATTACTGATGGAGAGGAAAATTCAAGCCGCTTCTATGACTACGAAGACGTGAGACATATGGTCGAAAGAGAAAAATCGAAATATGGCTGGGAGTTTATTTTCTTGGGAGCCAATATGAATGCCATTGAAGCAGCAGGTCATCTTGGCATCCATGAAGATCGTGCGGCGCAATTTTTATGTGATGAGGAAGGGATTCAGAAAAATTTTGAGGCAGTGGATGACTTCTGTGACCATTTCGTAGAATCGATCTCGGTAGACTGGAAGAAAGGAATAGAGGAGGACTTCAAGAGACGGGGAAGGAAATAATGGGGGCGACTGATGACTAGGGATCAGGGTTCGCCGGGGGGGGGCGTGCCGCACTTTTTAAATTAGAAATTAGAAATGAGAAATGGTGGTGCGGCGCATAAAATTAGAAGCGCCGCAGAGTATAGATGGCGATGCCCGAAGGAAGGCGGGATAACAGGTTTCCCGTTTTTGTTTCCTGACATCGTCCGCTTGACCGCGAATGACAAAGATTTCTCGCTTCGCTCGAAATGACGATACGAGAGAAAAGTGACGGTGAGATATGATGAGAAAATGGTTATTACTGGTATTGCTTTTGCTATGTCCCTTGTTTCAAAGTGTGGATGCCTTTTGGCTCGTATCTTATCAGACGGGAGAACGGTATCAATATGCAGGGGGTGGCATGTTTTTTGATGAAATGAGAGGACAGTATGTGAATATTCCCATCGTGGAGTTTATGGGGGATCAGGCACTTTCTGCCAATGGGGTCCTCTATGAGGTGGAGATGACGCCGGAAGAGCAGATCGCGATGATGAAAGCCATGTCGGGTACATACTATTGATAGAAATAGAAAGAAGGAACAGCAATGAAGAAAAGCATTTATAAGTATATACTGGGGTCCTTTTTGGTGTTATTTCTTGTTTTTTCAGGTGGTACTTCTTATGCCATAAATCCCTTTGAAGAAATTAATGCTGTTAGTCAGGATCCTTATTCAGCCCATTTGTTGTACTTGGGAATGCCAGAAAAAGAATATGAGGAGAGGTTCAAAAGTGAATTATGGACTAAAAAAGAAGACGTTTCTGATAATAAAGGCAGAATTATAATTTACTATAGACATCTTGATTATGGGGTATTTGAAGCGTTATCCGTAGGTATGATCGGCGGCAAAGTAGGGTACGTTGAATTCGAATTTGTATTCGAATTTGTACATTATGAAAAAGCAAATTTAATCAATAATATGGGTAAAATTGCTTGCGAAAATATTACCAGAGTATTCGGAAAAGCACCAAATTACAAGGAGGATAAAAATGGAACCGTGCGTACGCTTATTTGGAAAACAGGAATAGAACAAGAACTAGACTTTGTTGTAAATGGGAGCAAAATGAAAGATGCTAAGGAACCTAGGTTTTCAATTTCAATTAAGCGTTGGGGGGATCCTGCCTATTTATGAATCATAAAATAGGAAGAAAATGTAGTACTTGGAGTTTCGGGAAATACTGATTAGATCTGACAATGATGTAATCCGTGTTTTCCTAGCGCGAAGCTTAATCGCGTAAGCGATATGAACCATGAAATGCGCTGGTGCCAGATTGCAGGGAATGTCTTCAGGGAGGAGAACCATCTCCCATCGCTGTGTCTTTTTGGCTTGCGTAAAACGCGCCTCTCATGAGTAGAGGCGCGTTTTATTTTGTCAATCAAAAATGCTTGCGTGCTAAAACGAGCTGTGCCATAATAAATATATAAATAATTTCAAAGCAGTCTTCTATAGAGAAGGGAGCGATGGGAATGACAGACATGATGAGAATCGTGACGATCGGCGCGCTCCTGCACGATATAGGCAAAGCCATTATCAGGGCCAGCGGAGAGAGGAAGACCCACTCTCAGCTTGGCGCTGATTTTTTGCGCCCTTTTTGCGACATATCGGAGGCAGGAGAAGCGGTGGTGCGCTGCGTGCGCTATCACCATGGGAGGGATCTTAGCGGGGCGCATCTCACTCCGGATGATCTCGCCTATATCGTCTACGAAGCAGATAATCTCGCCGCAGGCATCGACCGGCTGGATAGGGATGACGGGACGGCGGCTTTCGGATTCGACCCCGAGCTGACATTGGAAAATGTATTCAATGTCTTCGATGGGGTGAAGAGAAAGTCCTATTTCTCTTTGCAGTCTTTGAATGCAGCGCTGCCGATGAATATGCCGGTCGCTGACAGGCCCTTGGCGAGCCGCGGGAAATATGCAGAGATCGTGGAGAAGCTCTCGGCGAATTTCAAAGAGATACCGCCGCAGGAGATGAAGGGAAATGAGCTACTCCGCATCCTGGAGGATACGCTCTCCTATGTGCCTTCGAGTACGGCGAAAGGGGAAGTCTGTGACATTTCCCTTTTCGACCATGTGAAGATCACCGCCGCGGTGGCGTCCTCGCTTCTTCGATATATGCAGCAGCACGGGATCGCAGATTATAAAAATTTCTGCTGCACGCGCGGGCTGGAAAACCGCAAGAAGGACACGCTGCTCTTTATTTCTGCTGACTTCTCCGGCATCCAGAAATTCATCTACCGCGTGCAGACGAAGGGCGCGATGCGCATGCTGCGTGGGCGCTCCTTCTATCTGGCGATGGTGATGGAGCACATCATCGATGAGATCCTTGAAAAGCTCTCGCTGTCCCGGGCGAATCTCATTTACTCCGGCGGCGGGCATTTCTACATGATGGCGGACAACTCGGAGGAGACGAAAGAGGTACTGGAAGATGCCTTCCGCTCTGTGAATGACCGGCTACTTCATGACTACGGCACGTCGCTCTATGTGGCGGCGGGCTGGGTGCCTTTCTCGGCAGAAGAGCTGCTCCCCGGGAAGGAGAAGAAGGACAATATTTTCCGCCGTGTGAACCGCGTCATTGCGGAGAAGAAGCAGAGCCGCTACAGCGCCAGTGCGATTGCGGACATGATCGACGAAGACAGCGCGCTGAATACGATCGAGCCCGGCATGCGAGAGTGTGCGCTCTGCCACCGATCGCTGGATGCTTCGAAGCTCGAGGACTATGCTGTCCCCGGGAAAGAGGATGAAAAAATACAGGTCTGCCCGACGTGCAATGGCATGTACCTTCTAGGGAAGGACATCATCGATGACAAGCCTGTCTTTGCGATCTTGCATGCACCCATCGCAGGGGCGCTGCCCCTGCCATCTCCCTTTGGAGAGAAGTACCTGAAAGCAGTCACGCCGGAAGAGGAGCGGAAGCTCGAGAAGAAGGGGCTGCTCTACCGCGTGTATGCCCGCAATGCATCGGCCACGTCGTCTCTGATCGGGACGCGCCTGTGGGTGGGGGACTACGCAGCCAAAGAAGGCGGCAGCACGCTGGACTTTGGCGATCTCGCCAAGCGGTCTGGCGGGAAAGAGGAAGATACCGGGATCGATCGCTTGGGCGTGCTCCGCGCGGACGTGGACTGGCTGGGCGCCGTCTTTGCGGCAGGCCTTCCCACGCAGTATGCGACATTCTCCCGCTACGCCGCGCTGTCAAGAAGCCTCTCCATGTTCTTCACGAAGGGGATCGTAGATATTTGCGAGAAGAAACTCCCCGCGGGCGAGAAACCCTTCTACCTCTTCGGCGAGAAAGAAGGAAATCGACTGGTCCACGTCGTCTACTCCGGCGGCGACGATCTTTTCCTCGTCGGTGCGTGGGATGACCTCTTAGAGCTTTCCGTCGATCTTCGGAAAGCCTTCGCTGCCTATACGAATGGCATGCTCTCCTTCTCCGCCGGTCTTGGCCTCTTTTCTCCCACCTATCCCGTGATCCGGATGGCGGAGGACAGCGGGGTACTGGAAGATATGGCAAAGAAAGAGCCGGGGAAAGACAGCGTGGCTCTCTTTGGAGAGAGCGAGGCCGATGTACCGGTCTTTTCATGGGAAGAATTAGAAAAGAAAGTGGCAGGAGGGAAATTGCATTTCCTCCTGCAGCATATGATCCTCACCGGGATCAATGACAACGAAGCGCCGCAAGGACGATGCCCGGCAGGGAAATCTCTGCTTTACCGGCTTCTGGAGCTGCTGGTGAAGCGGCCCTTCAATCTGGCGCGATTTGCCTATACCCTCGCCCGGCTGGAGCCGACAGGAAAGACCATCACGGCAGAAGAAAAAGCCAATTACGAAGACATACGGAAGAATCTGTTCCAGTGGGGGCGCTCCTCGGGTAAAGAAAGACTCGAAGTGGAAACGGCTCTTCGGCTGGTCATTTATCGCATGAGAGAGAAAGAAAAATAAGGAGGCAGCTATGGAAGACTATGTAAATCAAGCGCAGCAGGTGATGAGCCGGATCGCGAAGGATGGCCTCACCACCTCGCAGCTCCGTTTATTTCTATCGGCAGTGAATGCCGTCAACGGAAAAGTAGAGCAGTACAAGAACCGCACGGAGGGTGCTGTTCCGACGAAGCTTTCCCCGGAGCTTGCCATGCAGGTGAAGTTCCTGAAAGTGAAGCTGGCCTACCAGATCGGACGCGCTGAAAGCAAGAGAGGAAATCCGATCAAAGACTTTGAGCGGGAAGCACAGCTGATGAGACGCATCGATGCCATTGGGGATGACATCCGGAAGTATGAAGATTTCGCATTGTACATGGAAGCACTCGTGGCATTCCACAAATTCTATGGAGGCAAGGACTAGTATGGGACAGGTACAACTCTTAGGGAAACTCATCATCAAAGCCACGCTCACGGTCGAGACGGGGCTTCACATCGGCGGGTCGAATGACTACGCCCCCATCGGTGCGGTGGATAGTGTCTTCGTGAGAGATACGATGACGCACCAGCCCATCATTCCCGGAAGCTCGGTGAAGGGAAAGATGCGTACCCTGCTCGCGAAAGCAAGGAATGGACAGCGGATGCTGGAAGCACCGGATAAAGATGAAGAAGTCGTGCTGCGTCTTTTCGGCTCGGCAGAGAAGGGCCACATCCTTCTCTCCCGCCTGCAGTTTGCGGACTCCTTCGTCAGCCAGAAAGCACTCTCGCGCTTTTCTTCGCTGGATACTGACACCTATCTCGGCGAAGTGAAATTTGAAAATACCATCAACCGTGGGACAGGTGTGGCGAATCCTCGCCAGATCGAGCGCGTGCCGCGGGGGATGAGCTTCGATTTCCAGCTGGTGTACAACATCGAAGATGAGGCGGAAATGAAAGAAGATCTCACTGTCCTCGCTGACGGTTTCCGCCTGCTGCAGCTCGACTATCTGGGCGGGCATGGTTCCCGCGGCTATGGCCGTGTGTCTTTCTCTGGATTCACCACCTTGAAGATCGATGCGAGGACAGGAGAGAAGACAGATTGCCGTGAACTTACCCGTATATTCGAGGAGACAAAGCTATGAGGAGCTTCTACATCTTGCCGCTCCATTTCACGACGCCGGTCCACTTCGGCAGTGCGGGATATGGGGGCGGCCTTGAAATGGCAGGCATGACCTGCCCCGCGGACACGCTTTTCAGTGCGCTTTGCGTCGAAGCAGTCCGGCTCGGCGGGGATGCTCTGGCTGCGCTCACAGCCAAAGCAGAGATAGGAGACATCGCATTCTCCGACCTCCTTCCCTGCCGGTGGGAAGGGGGAGAGTGGCAGTGGTACTTGCCAAAGCCCGTACTTCCCATGCCGGTGAAAGCAGAAGCAAGGCAGACGCTCGGAGAGGCGAGGGAGGCTTCCTCTTTCCGCAAGAAAAGCAAGAAACGCGCTTTTCTGCGTGCATCAGAGCTTTCCCTTTATATCAATGATCTGCGCTTGGGTGAAAATTCGCTGGAAGAGGAGCCGGCCTTTGCTTCGCTTTCTGTGGATACCCATTACAATGGAAGGCTCGCTCGGCCATATGCGGCAGGCAGCTTCTCCTTTGTCGAGAATGCAGGGCTTTACGTCCTGCTGCGGCTTGCGGATGAGAAAGACCTTCCATCAGTGCTTGCCCTTTTCCACCTGCTCGCTCTTTCCGGCATCGGTGGACGCCGCTCGAGCGGTATGGGAAAATTCGAACTCGGCGCAGATCCCATCCTCATCTCCAAAAGCGCCGAGGAAAAGGATACCGGCGCCCTCTATGAGCTTTTGATGGATACGCAGGCGGCCACGCAGATGACGATTTCCTGTCTCCTGCCGAAGAAAGAGGAGATCGAAGCAGGCATTGAGGTAAAGGGGCTCTGGATGAAGCGGAGCGGGCTCACCTGGACACCCGGGATGGAGAGCGCAGTGAAAGAGAAGAGCATCTACATGCTTCCGGCGGGGAGTACGCTCTCTTGCCGTCTTGCCGGCCGCATCGCGGATGTGGCGACGCCAGCCGTGGGACATCCGGTCTACCGCTATGGGAAAGGATTCTTTCTGGGGGTGCCGACATGAGTATGCGTTATTGGAAAGTCACACTGGGCGTTTACTCGCCCACCTTCATCGGCAGCGGGACGACATACAAGAAGGACAGCTATATCTATGACCGAGAGCATAATCAAGTGTACTTTCTGGATGAAGGAAAGTGGGCTGTATTTCTCGGGCAGCATGGCCTCATCGATGACTTCGCACAGGCGCTCACCCGTGAGCTTAAGCGCTTCGACCTGTTCCGCTATCTGAGAAATCAGCCCCAGCTGCGGCGGACGTATGGCAGTGTCTGGAATGTGATCCATGCCATGCAGGATGACGGCGTCATCCGTGCGGAAGAGGAGTACTACGCCGCCGATCGGAATGGCAGGCTGAATGACATCGCCGGATTCATCCGTGATGCAGAAGGAAATCCCTACGTTCCGGGCTCTTCGCTGAAAGGCGCTTTTCGCACGGCGATCCTGACGAGCGAGATCCGTAAGAACCAGCGCCTGTATCAGAGTGACTGGATGAACCTCAAACAGGCGGCGGGGAAAAAGGGCGAGATGGGGCGTGCCATGGACGCTCTTGAGAAAAAGCTCGCTATCCCCCTGAATCCGGAAGGAAAGCGGGAGATGGTGGACAGCTATTTCCGTGGGCTGACCGTCAGTGATGCGATATGGGAAGAAGGAAATCTCTGCGTTGCTGCCAAGTGTGACCTCAGCGTCGATGCCGATGATACGCACCAAGTGGCGCTCTTCCGCGAATGCCTCGACTACGATACGAAGCTCACCTTCACGCTGGGGATCGATGACGACCCGCGTGCGATGGGCCATTTCGGAATACGGGACTTCCAGAGCCTGCTTTGCGTGCTCAGGGATTTTGTTGATTTCCAGTATGAGATCCTCGCCCATCCCTTTTCGCAGAATGCAGTAGACGAACTCTGTGACATCAAGAAGCACCAGAATGCCGACCTGCTCTTAGGCGGGGGGACGGGCTTTCTTTCCAAGACGCTCGTCTATGCACTGGCACCTCGCCGGGAAGATGCCGTCTACGTGACGCGGAAACTGATGGAAGTCTCTTTCCGGAACGGAAAGCACTTCCGGGATAAGGTCATCTCACCGCACACACTGAAGCTCGTGCGCGTGGAGGATGCCTGCTACCTCATGGGGCTTTGCTATCTGGAAGGAGAGGAGATCCGATGCTGAGACAGGCAGAAATCGAACTTATCCTTCCCGAAGGGGAAAAGCTGAACCAGTCCATGGGCTCTGTCCTCCATGGTGCGCTCATGGGTATCATCTCCCCCGAGTGGGCGGCGGCCATGCACGAAGAGAAGGTGCGCCCCTACAGCCAGTACGTCACTTTGAAGGAAGGAAAGCTCTACTGGCGCATTCAGACCCTCACCGAAGAAGCCTTCGATGAGATCCTCGTGCCGCTCATGAAAGAGAGCCAGCTCACCCTGAAGCAGCGCGGCTATCCGGTGGGACTCTCTCACTTCCGTATCGCAAGACAGGAAACCTTCGCAGACATCGAAGAGCGCTGCTGGAGCGGGCGGCGCATCCACCATATCGATATGGATTTCCTGACATCGACCTCTTTCAAGACGAATGGTACCTATGCCATCTTCCCCGATCCCCGCCTCCTCTTCGTGAGCCTCGTCCGGAAATGGAATGCCTTCAGCGATGCTTCCATCATCGATGAGCCGGACCTCATAGACCACCTTGCGAGCCAGCTGGACATCTCCGACTACCACCTTCATATGCATCCCTTCTCCGTAGAAGGCCGCCGCATCCGCGCCTTCCGCGGGAATGTGACCTACGGCTTCTTCAAAAATGACATGGCCGCCAGCCTCGCTGCCACCCTCGCCTCTTTTGCCATGTACACCGGCATCGGCATCAAGACCGCCCTCGGCATGGGCGCTGCGGAGACAGAGGTCGCATATTGGGAGAAGAAATAGTAGGAACCTCTCTCGAATGAGAAATGAAGGGGGCGGCTTCGCCGCTTGTCATGAATAGCCTTCCCCTCGAGGGGAAGGTGCCCCGAAGGGGCGGATAGGGCGCTCGCGGTATGAAAGTGAGAGGGGAAAAGCGTTTCAAGTAGGCGGAAAATGAGAGCAGCGCCTACCCGCCATGGGGAAGGCGGCGAAACGAGAATACCGCCGCCGCACCAAAGCCTTCCCCGTATCGTCATTTCGAGCGAAGTCGAGAAATCTTCCTTGCACACTGGTCAGACAAAAGATGTGGGAGAGCGGTAAACACCGTTCTTCATACGACTTGGAATGACGGACTTCCTCATAGGTACTGTTTTCCCGCCTGCAAGAAAGATCCCTCGGCTGCGCTCGGGATGACGAAACGAGAGGATGGGCTGTCTCACTTTTCGTCTCATCCCGCTGCGGGAGCCAACCTCCGCCCCTTCGGGGCACCTCCTTCCAGAGGAAGGAGGGAGAAGTCCAAGATTCTTCCCGCTATGGAGAAGGCGGTGAAACGAGAATACCGCTGCCCCACACCCAAAGCCTTTCCCTCGAGGGGAAGGTGCCCCTAAGGGGCGGATAGGGCACTGGCGGTATGAAAGCGAGAGGGGAAATACGTCTCAAGCAGGCGAAAAATGAGAGTAGCGCCTTCCCCGTATCGTCATTTCGAGCGAAGTCGAGAAATCTTCCTTGCACACTGGTCAGACAAAAGATGTGGGAGAGCGGTAAACACCGTACTTCATACGACTTGGAATGACGGACTTCCTCATAGGTACTGTTTTCCTGCCTGCAAGAAAGATCCCTCGGCTGCGCTCGGGATGACGAAACAAGAGGACGGGCTGTCTCACATTACATCTCATCCCGCTGCGAGAGCTAACCTCCGCCCCTTCGGGGCACCTCCTTCCAAAGGAAGGAGGGAGTGCACTTGTCAACAAAAATTGGACACGAAACTAAAAAAATTAGGCATAAAAA
>ERZ1026884.1798-NODE-1798-length-10824-cov-6.597084_pt1 | contig 10824 bp, 9 predicted proteins | sample MGYA00380172_ERZ1026884 | MGnify/ENA primary metagenome ERZ1026884 (study PRJEB33269, sample SAMEA4719808) | human gut metagenome | biome: human-associated habitat; feature: organic feature; material: feces | place: Cameroon | collected 2013-10 ... | reverse complement strand
CTATTTTTCAGTGTTTTAACCCTTTGTCGCTATAAAACACTCGGCGATAAGTCGGTGTGCGAAGAAGCTAAAATTTATTTGTTTAACCGAGTCCTCGACGCAAAAACGTAGAGGACAAAAAAATGTGCTCAAAAAATTCTGAAATAAACAAGTTGAAGGGCTGGACTCCACCGGTCTTTCATCAGGCGTCGGAGTGCTATGTATCGTTTACGGCATTTTGTCCGGAAACGGGGAAAATGAAGCTCAAGAAAATAATGCTTGGCCGCATAAAGAGCAAGCGCCTGCAAAGGGAGAAGGCACGGCAGATAATGCAGCACTTAACGGAAAAGCTGCTCGATGGGTGGAATCCGTGGATAGAGGCTGTAAGCCCAACGGAATACACGCTATGGGATGATGTCGTGCTTAAATACGAGCAATGGTTAGCGAAAATGGCCAAAGAAAACGGCTATCGCATGGAGACAGTAGCAAGCTACATGAGCTACATGAAGGTGTTGAAGGACTGGATAGCCGACAAGAATGTACATTATATTTATCAGTTTGACCGGCGTATAGTCGGCAAGTTCCTGGACTACGTATTTGTCGAGCGCAACAATACCCTGCAGACACGTAATAATTACTTGGCATGGATAAAGACCTTCGCGAAGTATCTTGTGCAAAGGTCTTATGTACCCAAAAATCCAACAGAAGGATTTCAGATGGTGATGCGCAGCGCACGCTACAAGAACCGCGACACAATTGACGGGCGTGACTTGCAGCGGCTTAAAGAGTATCTTGGAAAAAAGAATCGCCATTACCTTTTGGCTACATACATATTATATTATACGTTTTTGAGACCTCGTGAGATGTCACTACTGAAGATTGAAGATATCAACATCAAGAAGCAGCTGATACTCGTGCATGGTGACAATGCTAAGAACCACGCCGACGCTGCTGTGACCTTACCGAAGAAGATATTGCTGCTGATGGTAGAGCTGGGCGTGTTCAATAGTCCTGGCAGTTATTATCTCTTCTCCAATGATTTTAAGCCTGGGGCGGAATACCGCTCCGAGAAGAGCTTCCGCGACTATTGGCTACACCATGTAAGGCGCGACTTGAAGTTCCCGGAGCGGTACAAGTTCTACTCACTTAAAGACACTGGTATCACAAACATGCTCAGACAGCATGTTGATACCGTATCAGTGCGAGATCAGGCGCGACACTCAAGCATTGATATAACAAATATCTATGTGCCGCATGACATGAAGCGTGCGAACGCTACGCTGAAAGACTACGACGGCGACTTTTGAAAGTAAGAGGGCACGGACTACTTAAGTGGATAGAACGTGCCCTCCACAATATCTGACAGTTCGCCGTCAACGACCTCATATTTGAGCTGTTGGCAGTAGAACTTTTGGTTTGCGATATTGAATATGCGGCGCACATCACGACGCTGCACAGTGCGGAAGCGTATAGTGTAAACCGTCGTAAGGTCAACATCGACATTTGTAGACCAGTATGTATTATACATGCCGTTACTTGAATTAATGGAGAGGTCGTAGTTGCCGTCAGCTTTGACAATACGCACAGTCTGATGCCCCCAGAAGGGGTAGGAATGAGCAGCATCTCGTCTGGTGCGAACCTGCAAGCAGCTATTTATAGTGACGGGCACGACCGGATAATGGTCGTCGCGGTCCTCGCCTATGACATCAAACTTGCTAACCCCCATGTAAAAGCCCACGTACATGTTTTCTTTAGCCGAAGCCTCAGAAGTGTCGCTAAACAAGCGCTCAGCAATACCCTTGCCCTCATTCTCGTCAACAACAGTACCCACATCGCCGTCACCATTCTCTACTATCGGCATCGGGTAGCTGTAGTAGTTGCGCAACGGCGAAAATACATTTTCGATAGGAACTATTTTAAGTTCGGTTTTATCTGTATTAGTATCATCGACGCGTGGCCCGAACTGGTTAATCATCGCCAAATTTGTGAAGTCTGCATTCTCCGACCAAACAGCGAAGGGGAATTCGAAGTCTACCGCTTGTATGTTAGAAGGATCTGTGCCGTTAAGGAAGAAGCCCCTATTATAATACGCCGTCATCGAATGGTATGAATCCACAACTTTTTGCGGCGGAGCGCCGCGCTTGCTGAACTCCGGATCGCCGCCTAAGATGTGCGCCCAAATATCCCAGAGCTCGAAATAGTACATGTCGTATTTAGCTTGTTTGTGGGGGCATTTGACGTACTCTATCTTTTGCGCGAAATCCGTGTCAAGTGCATAGCGTTTGTATATTGGTGTGTTGGGAAACTTGTAGCTCACGTTGTGATAAGTGATGTCGCCCGGTGGGTCTTGGTCGTATTTTTTATCAACGCTACCGACAACATCTGCACTATTGACTAACTCGACTGCCGTAGCACTGTAATAGCTGCGCAACGTTTGGACTTCTACGTTTTTAGTATTATTGTCAACAAGGAGCCTCACACCGCACAGTTTCTCGACCTCGGAAATAAAGTCCGACACTTTCCAGTTCTCGACCATCTCGTTGTACTTTAGTGTTTTATAACCATGTACAAAGATGAGCTTGCTCAGTTCCTTGTGCGAGCCGAGAATATTGCTGGTGATATTATACCCGAGGGCGGCAATGACGCGTCGAACGACAGCAGCAAGATAAGGCTGTGGGCATAGCGTAGTGCCTTTTTTAATAGTAACTGAGGTCGCGCCCTCGGTCTCGTTGATTTCGTTATAAACCTCGGAGCTGGCTGCGAGCTCATTGACGCCTTGACCGAAGAGCTTTGCTTTAGCGACGACGGGGCAACAAACGAACTCGAATGTCGGGTATGAAGCATAAAGAGAGTCTTGAGCGATAGATTCGCTTAGCTCATCAATACTGCCAAGGTCGAGGTCGCGAATGTATTTGTCGCTGCCAGAGAGAAAATTTAGTTCTGAGTTACCGGCTGCGATCTGTATTTTTACATTGCGGTCGCTTATCTCAAGAATTATCTCTGTACCCTTGATGATAACACCCTTCTCACAGTAGAGTATCGCTGAGCGGTTCTGTGGATGCTTCGCAATATCAATGCGATGGATAGCATTATATATGACCGCATTTCGAGGATCATCAAGTGATATGTCGATGTCGAGGGTGTGTTGGCCTTCGGAGGTGAAGAAGGGGTTGCGGTCGTAGAACTCCAAGGATATGTCAGCAGCGAGGTGAACCTCGCTGCCGTCAATAAATAGCTTTATCATTTTCTTTGTCTGCTAACGTTAGACTTCATTTTATTCACCAAGCGCTCTGCTTCTATTGTGCCATGCTTGCCCGTAGCATAGGTCTCGGCGACAATGGGAGTAGAGAATCGCTTGTCGATATTATTAAGTGAGCGTACGATGCGAGAGAGAACCGTTGTGACGGCAGACGTATCAGGCGCCGCTGTAGCAGTAGCAACTTTTGGACCGGCAACTGCTCTACGAGGTGCGAACTGCGAAGAACCTGGCACCACGGCGGCGATATCTTCAGACGATAGACGCGACACGCTGCCAGAGCGCTGCGCCTCATTGATGAGGTTGAGCACTGGCAAGACATTTGGGTTTGAGGTTGCAAAGCGGTTCGCGACGAACTCGTTCGAGTGTACAATGCCTTGTGGCTTATCCCATGGACCGGCAGGAGTAAAGCCGCCGGTGTCGAAGCTACCGACAGCGGCTTTGGCCATTTCAAAAGCGGCAGTGATGAGGGCTGTTTCGACGGCAGCCTTGGCAAGACCAGCAGCACCGAGGGTGCTGACATTCTTGGCTATGGAAGCTGCGCGTGCTGCAAGGATCGTTTTCTCCAGCGCATCAATGATTAAAGACAGAATACCACGCAGAAAGTCTTTAAACTGAACTTTCTCGCCTTGAAGAACTTTGCTCATCTGTTCGCCGAGCTGTTGGCCTGCAGATACGATAGCCTCGCAGATGATGTCATTGTATTTTTGCGTAAGCTCTTGCTTGCGTTTAAGGGAAGCTTCTGTTTGCTCGACCTCTGCGTTGTCTATCTCCTGCTGAATAGCTTGGCGCTGTTCGGCAGTAAGTTTCGTATCATCGAGGAGTTTCTGAAGGTATCCTTGCCAAGCTTTCGACCTATCCTCTTGACTCTGCTCGTCAAGATCGCCTGCTTTAACATTTGCCTTGTGTTGACTCTCCATAAGCTCGTCAAATGTCGTCTTCGCATCACTGATGAGTCGACTGCTCGACTCCTTGTTGGCCTTGTCAGTATCTGCTGTAAACCGCTCTTTGAGCTTCTTAAGGTCGGCCTGGTAGACCTCCTCGCTGATGAGCTTCTTGTCATGAAGATTTTCAAGTAGTGCGAGGTCTTGGTCGTACTTTTGCTTGATAGTATCGAGCTCGTGGGCGAGCTGCTCCGCCTCGGTATCGCCGAACGACTGCTCTATTTCGTGGAGTTGGTCGTAAAGTTTCACCTTGTAGTCCAGGATCTGCTTCTCGATCTCAGCACGCTTTTTCGGCTCGAGCCCTGCAATCTCAAGTTTTTTGTTAAGCTCCTCAAGTTGCAGATCTTCTACCTTGCGGTTATACTCCTCTTGCGTAGCGATGTCACCTTTTAGATAATCTTCTTTTGCCTTTGTGCGCTTGGTCTCGTACTCTGCAGTGATGGAGTCGAGTTTTTTCTGAACGAGCTTTTGGCGTTCGACTTCAGGGTCAGGCTTGGTGCTTTCGTGCGATGACGAGACGTAATGGCCTGGTTTGTTGTCATTGTTTTTACCCAAAGATTCAGAACCGCCCTCTGTTACCACGCTTACAAGCGCACTTCGCAGTTCTTTGTTACCATTAACAGTCTTAGCTAAGGCCCTCTTTCGTGCTGCGAGAACTCTCTGTTGGCTCAGGTTCGCATTTAAACGGCCTTCGTGAATGCCTCGCTCCTGCTCTTTCTGAGCTAGCGCAGCCGAAACACCCCTTGTTGTCCGACCACCAGAATGATACTTGTACTCTTTGTAAACTTCAGGATGAGCCTCAATTTCTGCATTTACTGATTTAATAGAAAAACGTATCTTCTGCTCTTTTAGCTTGAGCGCAAGTTCTTCGCGTGCTATATCAACTTGCTGCTCGTTGATAGCCTGCGCCATAGCAGCCTGATTAAGCTTTTTGATGTAGTCATCAATAGCATTAGCATTCTTCTCGTAAAGCTTACCCTCGTTCTTGATTGTTGCATGATACGAAGGCACGATTCTCTGCAAAGCAGCGATGGCAGCCCTGCGTTCATTAATGGAAAAAGCGTTAGAATGGATAATTTTGTTAAGCTGCGCAATGCGTGTCTTCTCCTCAATATGGCTCTCAGCTACCCTCTTGTCAATCTCGGCTTGCTGCTTTTTAATAGCGTTAGCCTCTTTGACTTCCTGAAGGTTGTCGTGTATGGCTTGTTTGTGCGCTTGCCAAGCTTTTGTGGCAGAGTATATGGCGACGCCCACAACTGAAAGCACCGTCGCGAGAGCTGTCCATGGGTTTGTTAGGCTCGCCAGACGAGCAGCACGCATTACAACGATGTAGCCTTGCACGCCTCTGGTTAGCAAAGCCCATACGGCATGTAGAGCTACCATTGCCGAACGTGTGAGCGTCATAGTTGCTCTATATGCAGTATCAAGAGCTATGGCAACCCGTAGGTAAGCATTGTATAACTTGGTTTTTATTATTGTTAGTGTAAGCACCCCATTGTATAACATTAGCGAAGCTGCCACAGCTGAGATTGCAACGGCGTGTTTTGCAATAAACTCACCGACTTGATATATAATCTTCATGACTCTGACGAGCAAAGAACCTGCAGTAATGCCGTGCTGAACAAGTGGTAAGAGTTTCTCACCAAGTTCAATGCTTAGTTCATGAAATTGTTTTTTAGCCTTGTCAATACCAGCCTGAACTGTAGAGTTTTGTACATCAAACTCATCAAGAATACTAGTGCCTTTGCTGTACGCATCATTAGCAACGGCTTGTGCCTCGCGCACCTGATCAAGATGTGTTGCAACAGATGATAGGACGCCAACTGCACGTGTGCCTTCAAGCTTCATCTCTGAAAAAAGCGGTGCCATCTTTTCAAAACCACCAGTTGACTTCATGGCAGATAGGAAGCGTAATAAAGCTTCGTTAGCATCCGTCTTTAGCAAATTGGTGAAGTTCTTGACATCTACACCTGCAAGAGCAGCAAAACGTGCTGGTTCCTGATACATTTTTGTAATCAACTGTGAGAATACAGTGGAAGCTGTCGCCTCTTCCTGCATGTTCTGGTCGAGGGCAGACGCAAGACCCATAATCTGAGATTGTGTCATGCCAGCCTGAATAGCTACGCCTGAAAGATCTGCGGTAAAGTCAACAATGTAACCAGCGTTAGCTGATGAAGATTGAGCAAGGTCGTTGACCGCAGAACCCGTAGCAAGCATTGCACCACGCAGACCCTTCTTTTTATCCTCACCAAACATTTGTGCGAGCTTGCCTACCTTTTCAACTGCGCCTGGGCCAAGATCATCTTTAAGTGCCCCTTTGATTTTATCAGCTCCATCGACAAATTCTTCGATTGCTTTTTTGTTGGTGATACCAAGACGACCCGCAGAACCAGCAAGAGCGTTAAGTTGATCACGAGTCGTACGTGTATCCAAGCGCTTGAAATCCTCGTTCATTTCGCGCACTTGTGTCGCCGTTTGTCCAGTGTATTTGCGTACATCCGCCATCGACTCTTCCATGTCAGCGTAATCATTGACACTTTGGCGGATTTTAGTAGTAGCACCACCGAGAGCATCGAGGCCTGTCTGAAGGGAGTAGTACCACTTATTGAAAAAGTCAGCCAAATTGCCGAGCCGCTTGCCGAGCGACTGCGACTCCTCAACGACACCGCGCACGGCACGCTTGTGCTCAGCAAGGATAGAATTGAGTTGTGCAATCTCCTTGACTTTATCATTATACTCTTGGGTGCCGATAGTCATCTTCTTGACATCGCGTGTAAGTTCACGAATGCGCTTCTGGATAACAGGGATAGTACCCTCTACCTCTGTGCCGTCAATAAAAACCTTGACTGTGCGATTATAAGTTTTAGCCATAAAAACAATATTAACGGGTGCAAAAATAGACTATAAAAAAATCTTGGCAAAGGACGCAAATTAAAGCATGCAAAAACTTGCATACATCGAAAAAAAACATTAACTTTACTGCAAATACAAATAACCCTATAAACGACAATTATGTATCATCTAACTCAGACACAAGCCATGATTTTAGTAGTTGTGTTGCTAATTGTTTTTCTCGTGAGAAGCACAGGCAAGGCAGTTAATAAAATGTGTGATGACGACCTTGGCAGAAAATATCCCGAATTTAAGGAAGCCTTGAGCATCGGCTACCCGCTACTGCTATGTCTGGAAATGAAGAAACGGGATATGGTGTACCGTGATTGGCGATGGGTGCCACGATATTGTAAAAACGACGTACACGACCCCGAGTTACGTAAGAAAATGAAAGAAAAAGACCTTATACTCAACGATGATAATAAATGGGTGTTTACAGGTAAAACAAAAGAATATCTGCAAAAAAATCACAGTTGGTAAGGTCTGCAGCACTAAAAAAGGCAGAGAGCTAAACAATCAAGCTCCCTGCCTTTTTTAATGTTGTTTTTTGACAATTGTCACGCGGTCTATTTGTTCGAGCACGTCTTTGGCTGCTCGGTCGCCATAGTATTCGGCGGCGATGTCTGCAAGGCCCTGCATCTGCTGTTCGACGTTCTTGTCAAGCCAATCTACCGGTCTTCGGCGAATCGGACCTGGAGGAACGTGACGGTTCGGATTGTGCGAACCGCGCACAACTCTGCCATTGAGTCTGATGTAACCGTTACCTACGCCGTAGGCGACGAATACGCCGTAGCGGACAAACTTGAAGGCTACGGCGTGAGCCAAGCCATCGTCGCGCGCCGTATTAGTGGCAGACTTCAGTCGAGACCGAAGTTCGCCGCTATACACATTAGTCTCCGCAACAAGTGTACCGAGTGAGCGCGAACGGACGGTGTCGCCCCAATCTTTTACGCGTTGATTAAACTCGCTTGCCGACATGCTTGGTGTATTGCTGTTGCTGAACTTTGGCATAAACTTCACATTTTAGAAATGTCAGCGTACTCCGATGTAGCGTCGAACGACGGGCACGCCTTCGTTGAGAAGTCACGATGGCCGTGTATGACGGCGGCAGGATATTGACGCTTTAGACGCATGAGCAGGTTGACAAGAGCGTCGCGCTGAGCGGGCGTGCGTGTATCCTTTGGCTGCTGTTTGTCATCGACACCGCCGATATAGCACACACCGATGCTGTTGGCATTATGACCTGCACAATGGGCGCCAACCTTTGCGACCGGCCGACCTTCGTGTACAGTGCCGTCACGATACACGACATAGTGATAGCCAATACAGTCAAATCCGCGTTGACGGTGCCAGCTGTCTATTGTGCTGACCGTATAATCGCGACCCTCGATAGTTGCTGTGCAATGAATGATGATGAGATTGATTTTGCGCATAACATTATAAAATTAGTTCATGCAAATATACCCCATAAAGCAGACCTGCAGTCGGACATCAATAAACCATATAAGGCGAAAAGTCAAACTTCTCTGGATTGTAATTGATCTCACCGAGATAGCACATAGCTATGCGATGACATGTACGCTTGATGTCGTCAAGCGTCGGGCGGTGGAAGTATTCCACGCGGTGGTATTTCACCTCTATTTCGTATGTGTCTTCGATGATGTGCTCCATCCGGATAAATAACAGCCAGGCCCCGCTTGGAAGTTGCTGTATTGGAACCCACTTCCATCTCGAGTTCTGGCATGAAGAATTGTTTGTGATTGCCATTTTTTATTTGCTTTTTAATTTTCTGAATAGGTCTGAATTGCTTTCGTAGCACAATCTTTTTGAAATACCCCTCGACATAGATGTATTTATACCATCCTCTATCGAACAACGAAATCAGCTTCTTGCGCTTGTTGTATGTGTTATAATGAATCATCAAGCCGAGATAACTGTTAATAGTGGCCACGAACCTCTCTGCCCACTGTTCGCCCTCGCCCGCTTGCAGTTTGCTGTTGTAAAAGTGTATGCGTCGATAAGCAGCACCGAGTGTACGTTTAGAAATGTATATACGGTTAGGCTTAATCATTGCACCGACATAGAGCACACCATGCTGATAAGGCTGTATGTAAATCTTTTTGGGATGAAGATTGATGTGTAACACATCTTTACAGAATACCTTTATTTTAGACACCATAGCACGTGCATGCTCGAACCCCTTGGAGTCAAGAATGACGAAATCATCCATGAACATCTCAAGCTCTTCAACTTTGAGTTCGTTAAGAAGATAATCAACAAGCACTGACATGTAGAAATTGGCTGAAAGCTGTGAAGGCAACTTGCCTATAGCTATACCTATGCGAGGATCATTGCCCATTAACGATTTGTCCGAAGGCAAATCGTCCCAAGCAGACCTTGGAGACCTACGAATGAAATGATGTTGCGGAGCGTCATAAATGGTCTTATGAAGCAGATAGAGAAGCAGGTCTTTGTCCGGTTTATGATAGTCAGCCATGATAAGGTCCTCATACATCCACCATAAAATATCTTTATCAATAGACATAAAGAACCCCTTGATGTCAAGCCGTATAACAATAACATCTTTAGTATACCCCTCGGTAATGCTGTAGATTTTAGAAGCGAGAGACTTCACTGCCGTAAGGCAACCAAAACCCTTACGACAATTTTTGGAAACGTTATATTGTCGTTTAAACCTTGCTTCAAGCAATGGTTCTATGCGCTCTGCTATCCAGTGATGAACGACACGATCACGGTATTGGGCGCCAAAAACCTCACGTTTGACGGGGTAAGGTACAATAAAAACGTCTGATGGCGACGGCTCATAACATAATGTTACAGTGTCGCGCCACAGACGGACAATATTGTCGGAAGCATCTAAGGAGAATTCGATGCAGTCTGCAGATGACCGTTTATTCTTGTCGCAGGACTCTGCGGCATCGAAAAACGAAGTCGGAGTGTTGTAGACATAATCTTGATATGCTGCCACAGGGCGGACGAAGCCCGTGTTTGTCTTGTTGTTGTTGTTGCCGTTGCCGTTGTTGAGGTTTACGTTCCAAGCGTTACCAGCATCCCACTCACTCGCTGTCGCTACTATGTAATTCTTTTCTCCCTCAAGCGAAGAAGAGAGCGACCCATATAAAGAAAAATATTGCTCACTCATAATGCCCTGATGTTGAGAATTATGACTCTGGCTACTGTGCAGTCTTCTTCCATGCAGTAGCTTGTCTACCGATACTCTCGGTAAGAACAGCCATCTGCGCTGCTGTGGAATTGGTTATCTGCTCCAGCTCTTTGCATACTCCGATCAGCATCTTGACAGTGCCGAACTCTACGATAAACTCCTCGAGATATTGTCTACGGCTTGTACGACGATTGCGCCACTCGTCTATAAACAGACACGCCAACCTTATCAAGCCATTGGCCGACTTGTTTGCCTCGCCCTCGAACTGAGGCAAATAATCGGGTGCCGGAATCGCTGTGTTGGCTTTTTGTATAAGCTCAAGACAGCGAAGCGCAGACTCGAAGAGGTGGCTCCCGAGATCATATCTGTATTCTCGGGAGAACTGCTTGCGAGCGCGGACTATCATCAGCAGCAACTCGTAAGTCTGTTTGTATATAGGGAGTGTTTGTGCAAGACGTTGATTAGCCATAATAGTATTAACTAAAAATTAACAAACTTATTATACCCCTGTTTATTAATTTTTATTAATAAAAAAAGCCGCTTCGCGGCTGATTAGACATGCAGCCACA
>ERZ1026884.1796-NODE-1796-length-10834-cov-3.331200_pt1 | contig 10834 bp, 7 predicted proteins | sample MGYA00380172_ERZ1026884 | MGnify/ENA primary metagenome ERZ1026884 (study PRJEB33269, sample SAMEA4719808) | human gut metagenome | biome: human-associated habitat; feature: organic feature; material: feces | place: Cameroon | collected 2013-10 ... | reverse complement strand
ATCTACACGTAAGGAGTCGTCGGCAGCGTCAGATGTGTATAAGAGACAGCTTCCGTGCTGATCAGAGCTACTGGCATGCCAAGGCCGTTACCGAACCGTCCGTCTCCGCAAGACTCCTGGATGACCTGACGTTCATGACCTCGCCCGCCTTTTTCGGAAAGCCGGCAAGCCTGACCTATCTGACGCCCTGGGTTTATAACCGGACCTCCAGTCTCTCGCAGAATCTGAAGGAAAAGATCTCCGGCACCATTCTGGACACGGAAGGCCACCGAACGGCACGGGGCTTTCTTCCCTCTGCGGAAGAGCTGAGTCCGGAGTTTGAATTTATCACCTGGGAAGAGGCAGAGGAATGGGATAAAACCGCTGTCTCTCTGAAGGATCTGTCCATTTCGGAAGAGAATAAAGAGGAGCTTGCCGGCATCCGGGATCTCTGCGCGGCCAATCAGGTAAGTCTGACCGTCATCGTGGTGCCTTACCCCAACTGGCTCAGCATCTACCCGTTAGAGAATTACCTGGAAACCGACGCAGAAATTGCTTCCCTGTTTGCAGAAGCAGGCTTTGAATTCTATGATTTCAATCTGATTCTGCCGGAGTACTTCGATCCCTCCGGCAATGAGAACTACAGCGATGTGGGACACATGAATGAAAGAGGTGCAGAGCGCTTCTCTGCCTTCTTCGGAGAATTTCTGAAAGCAAGGAGCAGCGGCAAGGAGGTGCAGGCATGGTTCCGCACACACCCTGCCTCCTCAGATTCCTCCGAGTAAAAGCCCCCATACCGGCACGGTAATCACAGACAAAGCCGTGCTGAGAACCACACATTTGGCGGCGGAATCCGCATCCGCCCCATATTTGGCAGCAAGAAGCGATGTCGTCGATCCTGCCGGCATCGCTGCCAGAAAGACCGACACACCGGTAATAAGCGGATCCACCTGAAGGAATCTGCAGGGAATCCATACGATGAGCGGAATGATCACCAGCCTCATCACAGAAAAGTAAAGCTGCTTCCCTGTCACAATTGTCTTCCAGTCCACATCCGACAGAATGGTTCCGATATAAACCATCGTCATCGCCGTCGTGCAGGAGGAAAGCGCCGAAACCGTCTTATCCATAAAACCGGGAAGCGGGATCCCCGTCAGCATCAGAAACAAACCGATGTAAACTGCAATCATGCAGGGATGCACCAGCACCTTTTTCAGCAGGCCCTTCCGGCTCGATCCCCGGTTAAAATACGACACTCCCGCCGTCCACATGACAATCCGCTGCGGAATCAGATAAATCGACGCATATAAAAGTCCCATATCCCCGAAGACAGCCTCTGTCAGAGGATTTCCCATAAATCCTGCATTGGAGCAGACCGTTGCATACTGGAATACCTGCTTCTCTCCCTCGTTCATCATGCGGTAGCAGACATATCCGATGATGGTGCACAGGATCTGAATCAGGACAGAAATCAGAAGCACCAGCCCCAACGCACTGCCGATGCCGGCTACGCTGTCTTCCTCATTCACAAAGGCACGCACAATATTGCAGGGAAGAATGACATACAGGATGAGATCCGTCAGGCATTTTCTCCCCTCGTTCGTTACCACTCCGATTTGCCGGATCACCAGCCCCGTTACCATCAAAAGCAGCATCTCTCCCATCAGCTGCAGCATTTCCGAAAGCATGCCCAGTCTTCTCCTTCCTCACCGTAAAACAAAGCCCGCCCGTTTCCGGGAAGGCTTTGCAATTGTTCCAAATCGTATCATGTTGCCGGACAAACCGGAATCCTTATTTCAGGAATTCTTCTATTCTCTTCAGTCCCTCACGGATCTTCTCCCCATCTGCTGCGAAGCTGAAGCGGACAAAATCTCCGCAGTGGCTTCCGAGGCAGATGGCGGGAACCGTCGCCACGTACTTCTCATAAAGAAGCTTTTCCGCAAACTCTTCGCCGGTCATTCCGGTTTTGCTGACATCCACCATGATGTAGAAGGCTCCGTGCGGCGCCACGTACGAAAGCTTCGGGATGCGGTCCAGACCCTCCATCATGAGCTTGCGTCTCCTGGCAAACTCGTCGTGCATCGCCTCCACATCCTTCATGGTCTCCGGAAGGTTCATCGCTTCTGCTGCCCCCTCCTGAATAAAGGTTGTGATCGAAGTCGTCACGTACTGGTGATGCTTCACCAGAACCGGCATCAGCTTTGCAGGCCCTGTGACATAGCCAAGACGCCAGCCTGTCATCGCGTAGATCTTGGAGAAACCATTGACGATCAGGCACCGCTCCTTCATATGAGGGAAGGATGCCACCGAATAAAACTTCGCGCCGTCATAGGTCAGGCTGCTGTACATCTCATCAGACAGAATCAGGAAGTTATGCTTTACCGCAAGCTCGCAGAGCTTTGCAAGCTGTGATCTTCCGTACACCACACCGGTCGGGTTGTTCGGAGAATTGAGAACCAGAAGCTTTGTTTTCTCCGTAATGACGGCCTCCACATCTGCAATGCTGATCTCAAAGCCATTCTCCGGCTTCAGATTGACATCAATCACCTTGCCGCCGCACTCCTTCACCAACGCTTCATAGTTGATAAAGGCCGGCTTGAAAATAATAACCTCATCTCCCGGATCCACGACAGAACAGATGCAGTCATTCAGTCCCTCTGCGCCTCCGCAGGTAACCAGAATTTCGGTTTCCGGATCATAGCTGACACCGATGTCCTTTTTTACCTTCTCCGCAATCGCCTTCCGAAGGGAAAGCTGCCCCCAGTTGGCCGGGTAATGTGTCATATGCGCATTCAGCGCCTTGATGGTCGCCTGTGCGATGGTCTCCGGCGTGTTGAAGCTGGGCTCACCAGCGCTGAAAGGAATCACGTCATGTCCCTTCGCGCGAAGTGCTGCCGCCTTGTTCATAATGGTACGAATCCCGGAAACCGGAACATCGGCAAGATGGCCGGCTCCCGCAAACAAATCAAAATCCTGTTTCATCACATATCCTCTTCTTTTCTTTTTATTCTTTTCTTTTTATTCTGTTCCGCAATGCATTCCGTCCTCAGACCGTTCCTGCCACAGGCTTCTCCCTGGCAAGCGCCATTGCTTTCAGCTTATGCTTTTATTTTGCTCTTATGTGCGGTACACTTCCCGCTCACACGTTCCGGTGGTTTCGAATTCGATCAGGCTCTCCAGCGAGAGACGAATCAGATTGGAAACACTGGTTTCGGTGAAAAATGCCACATGCGGCGTGAGGATCACGTCCTCTCTGCTCAAAAGCTCTGCCAGAACCGGATCCTCCAGCTTCTCACCGGTCAGATTCTTGCGGATGAACGGAGCCTCCTTGTCATAGACATCGCTGGCAAAGCCTGCGATCTTTCCACTCTTCAGACCATCCAGAACGGCCTCGAAGTCCACCAGACCGCCCCGCGCCGTGTTGACAAGATACACACCGTCCTTCATCTTCGCGATGCTCTCACGGTTTACCATCTGTCTCGTCGCATCGTTCAGAACGCAGTGGAAAAACAAAAGATCCGCCTTCCGGAATACCTCATCCTGCGTCGTGTAGGTCACATAGGGCTTTGCTTCTTCCTTCTCATGCGGCGAGCTGGCAAGAATGGTGCAGCCCATTGCATGAAGAATTTCTGCTGTTTTGATTCCGAGCTTCCCCGTTCCGAACAGACCAAGCGTCATGGAGCCAAGCTCTTTTCCCTGCACGCCCTGCAGTGTGAAGTCCTGATGGGAAAGCTTCTTCTCCATCGGTTTCCACTTCCGGACGAGTGACAGCATCAGAAGAACCGTAAATTCCGGCACCGCATTGGTGCTGTACACCGGGACATTGGCTGCCCGGATGCCGAATTTCCGAATGGCCTCTTTGCTGATCTGATCAAAGCCGGTCGATCGCGTCAGAATGTACTTGACTCCTGCCCGGTGAAGTCCTTCCGCAACCTCTTCGGTGATTTTGCAGGCCGCTACAATCAGAACGGCATCTGCACCCTCTGCCAGTGAAGTGTTGTCCTTTGTCAGATACTCCGGTGTTGTGATGATTTCCAGCTCCTGTTCTCTCCCTCGGAGCTCCTCCAGCTCCTTCTGAAGAAGCGGCACCTCATCCGGCCGGAGACCGTACATGACTGCCTTATACATGGATTCCTTCCTCCGATGTTTTCTTCGGACACGCAGCCTTCCTGACTACGCAAAAGGGGCCCGGACACCACCATTGTGTCCGGACCCCTTTGTCCTCAAATTTGATAGTTGTTGTTATAGACCTTTTCGATTCCGAAGTCAACCCTCTTCTACGATTTTCAGATTCCACGGCTTCCTTCCGGATGACCTGGGAGAGAAACCGATCCGAAAGTCCGCAGCCCGAATCATATATGTTCCCCTGCTTTGCTTTAAATAGGGCAAAATCACATATTATTATAGCATGATGCAGTATTTTTTATCCATTTTATACTATTCTACAGCAGGATGACCTCCAGATCCTCCGGGACGAGAAGATTCCCGTGGAAATAATTTCTTCCCTCTTCGGTGTATAGCTGTTTCCGTTCCTTAATGTTCCGATCCTCCGTGTGATAAAGGATCACATTTTTGGCCTCAAGCTCCTCCGCAAGCTTCGCCGCATCCGCTGCCGTGGAGTGGTTTTTCTGATAGGGCTTGAAAATATCTGCCTGTGAATGCAGGCAGAAGGCCTCCAGAAGAAGCCAGTCTGCTCCTTCCGCATAGCTCCTCTCGCACTCGTTGTAGGGCTCGTCCCCGCAGCAGGTAAGTTTTCTTCCATTCTCCCCTGCCTCCAGCTCCATGCAGAAGCCAAACTGCTTCGCCTTGGTCGAATGAATGTCGAAGAACGTCACCCTTCTTCCGAGAATCGTCTTCTCCTCACCGTCCTTCACCTCAACCAGATGCAGTCTCTCATCCAGAAAGGCACATTCCTTCTTCGTAAGAAGCTTCTCCGCCATCTCCCGGAGAAGGGCGATCACCTCATCATGACCATAAATGACCGTCTCCCCCTCGTAGTTCCCGCGCTGCATATTCTGAAGAATCATCCGAAGCATCCAGATCATCCCCATCAGATGATCCAGATGACGATGCGTCAGGAACATCACGCGGATATCCTTCCAGGAAATACCGGCCTCCTTCAACTGATGAAGGAGGCCGTTTCCGCCGCCTCCGTCCACAAGAAAATACCGATCCTCCTGCGTCCGTTCTTCGTCCTCCAGGACAAAGCAGGTATTGTAGCACTCTGTCACAACTGCGTTTCCGGTTCCAAGCATCGTCAGCTTCATGTCTCCGCCCTTCTTTTATTCTCTCTATTGTTTCTGAATTAAGCTGTTTATTATGTATATTCTGATTATTTGCATGTTGCTCTTTATATTGGTTGACACATTGCAACTCTTCGGTTATCATAAAATCAACAAAAGAAAAGAGGTACAGACCAATGAAGAGGTAAGGTTCCACATCCATAATAAAGGAAGTATCGAAGAAGATCTTACCAGAGGACAATCCAATGTACTAGTTATCTTCACACAACAGAATACAGAATGAAAGAAAGAGAGGATGCGCAACATGCAGATTAATCGCTTTATTTCATAAGGGGCAGTCAATTGGGAACCGAAATTGACTGCCTCATTTATTTTACTTTCCTTTCTCCTGCTTTCCTTTCTGTTTCACTTCAGATTTTGTTTTCCCTTGAACTCTTCTCCAGGCTTATCGAACGCTCGTTCGATTTTTGTGGACAGATACCGCCTTCCGCGTTATGATGAATACATCTCAAACACAGAAAGCGTATCTTTACATGAATAGAATCCCGTGGAAAAACCGTTCCGGACGAATCGGTTCTCTGCTTCTGACGTTTTTTCTCCTGCTGGCATCAGCTTCTGTTCTCTCGAATTCAGGCCATACCGCACCGAATATCACATCGATACAGGCAGCAGAACATACAGCATCCGTCTCTCAATCTGCGAAATCTTCTTCCGGAGAGCAGAAGGAGCTTCTCACCGTCACCTTTCTGGATGTCGGACAGGGAGACGCCGCCGTTCTGCAGTGCGGCGGACAGACCATGATGATTGACGGCGGAAAGGCAAAGGCCTCCTCCTATATATATTCCTGGCTGAAGAAGAATCAGATTTCCTATCTTGATGTCATGGTTGCAACGCACACAGACGCCGACCACATCGGAGGGCTGTCCGGTGCCTTGAATTATGCAAAGGTGGGAACGGCCTATTGCCCGGTCACCTCCGGAACCACCAAAACCTTTCAGAGCTTTGTCAAATATCTGAAGAAACAGGGGAAATCCATCACCGTTCCGAAAGCAGGCGATGAATTCTCTCTCGGAGGTGCACAGGTCAGAATCCTCGGTCCCACAGATCCGCAGGCCGAGGGCAACAATTCGTCCATCGTCCTGAAGGTCACCTTCGGCGATACCTCCTTCCTGTTTACCGGAGACGCGGAGCGGGAGGAGGAACAGGAGCTTCTGGAATCCGGCTATGACCTTGAGAGCACGGTCCTGAAGGTTGGACATCACGGCTCCGACACCTCAACCTCCTACCTGTTCCTTCGCACCGTCAACCCGCAGTATGCCGTCATTTCCGTCGGTGCAGACAACACCTACGGACACCCAACCGAGGCCGTCCTGTCCAGACTCCGCGATGCCGATGTGAAAACCTGCCGGACCGACCTGCAGGGTACCATCACGGCTGTCAGCGACGGGAAAAAGGTAACCTTTCAGACAGAAAGGAATGCCGATATCAATACTCTGGGAAATGCAGGCCCTGGCCAGAAGGACGAGACCGGCCAGAAGAACAAGGCTGTTTCGAGTGCCGGCAAGGCCGCAGCATCGGATTCTTCTGCAGAAAAGACCTATGTTCTGAATACCAATACACATAAGTTCCATGATTCGGACTGCTCCAGTGTGTCGCAGATGAAGGAGAAGAATAAAAGAATTGTTACCGAGTCGAGGGATCAGATCATCGCCGATGGCTACGATCCCTGCGGTCGCTGCCATCCGTGACGTCCCGCCTTCGGCGTAGATACCACTGGCATGGACGCTCCCGCTTACCGCAAGGCTGCCATCGATGCAGTGAAGCAACTCTCCGTGAATTATCTTCATAGATAAAATGAGGCAGTAAAAAGGCTTCGCAGTCGGTTTTGAGTAACCGGCCGCGAAGCCTTTCTTTGTTATTGTCCGACTTTTCAGGTACCACTGTGGTCAGGGATGCTTGTTTGTCGGGAAATCATCTCTGTTCGCAGGAATGTCTGGCCAAGGATGCTTTTCAGCAGAGAAAAGCATCTCTGCTTAGAGAAATATCTGATCAGGGATTATTTTCAGTAGCACAAGCATCTTTTTTTGATGATATATCCTGTCAGGGATTATTTTCAGTGCTGTAAATCATCCTCATTTGCAAGAATTCTCCGCCAGAGATTATTCTTCAACACCGAAAAGCATCTCTGTTTGAAAGAATAGCTTGTCAGGGATTATCTTCGGTGCAAAAAATCATCTCTATTCGCAGGAATATCTGGTCAGGGATGCTTTGGTGTTGAAGAAATTATCCCCCAAGGCCTCAAAATCAATATAAGGATTACTCTGACAGCCAGAAAGTCATCCGCAAGCCTCGATATCAGCTCACAGGTATGCATTGCATGCCACATACAAAGCCATCCTGAGTTTGCATGCCCACATTGAAAATGTAGGAACGCTGTTACTTACATTTCACACCTTCTGCGCAACGCTTTTCTCAGACCAGCGGTGTCCGGCAAGGCGAATCAGGAAAATCACCCCGCGGAAGCACAGCTCTGTGCACATGCCGATCCACACGCCCTTCAAACCGATTCTGGGTGCCAGGAAGGCCGCCAGCGGGATTCGCACCGCCCACATGCTGATCAGGCTCATGCAGGAAGGTGCCAGGGTATCTCCTGCACCGCGGAATACGCCGCTTGCCACGATGGATGCGCCGAACATCGGCTCCGCAAAGGCTTCGATCCGCAGTACCGCCGCTCCCAGTGCCCGAACCTCCGGATCGGGCGTAAGAATTCCGATCATCTGCGGTGCCAGAATGAACATCAGCGCTCCGCTTCCTGCCATCAGAAGCGAGCCAAAGATCGTTGTCAGCCACCCCAATCTTCGAACCAGGTCCTTTCTGCCTGCACCGATGCTCTGACCAATCAGAGTGGTTGCAGCTGTTCCGATTCCATAGCCCGGCATGTAGCAAAGGCTCTCCGCCGTAACCGCCAGCGAATTTGCCGCAATTGCGAGCGTTCCAAGCGGCGCCACAATGGTGGTGCAGGTAATCTGCGCCGCGCACAGAATGGAAGATTCAAAGGCGATCGGGATTGCTATTTTCGATGCAATCTGAAGATCATGAGACTGCATTCTGAGCTTCTCGCCTCTATGATGCCGCAGAATCTGACTCTTCCACTGGATATAAAGGAAGCCGGCGATCAAAGCCGTCGCCTGCGCAAGTGTCGTGCCGAGCGCCGCTCCGGCTACGCCGAGTCCCGCTCCGGGAAGCGTAATCCCCGCAATCTGATGCTCCGAAAAGATGAGGAATGAGTTGAAGATCACATCCAGAATGCAGGTCAATACCAAAAGGACACTGGGAGCTGTCATATTTCCGGTGCACTGCAGGGCTCCGGAAACCAGATTCAGCAAAGCCTTTACCGGCATCGAGAGTGCGAAAATCAGAAAGTAAGCGGAGGCCATTCCGACAATCTCCTGATCCCCTCCGAGCCAAACCGGAAGCTTCCCGTGAATTCCACCTCCGATCGCTGCGATCACAGCCCCGATCAAAAGAACCGAAACCAGTCCCTGACGGAAAATATCACGCGCCTTCTTCTCTCTTCCGGCACCGACATACTGCGCAATCTGCACGGTAAAGCCGGTTCCCGCGGCGTTTCCGATGCCGCCCATCAGCCAGGTAGTAGAGGCAATCAGTCCAATGGAAGCCGATGCACCTGCGCCCAGTGATCCCACCATGGATGCATCAATATATTCCATAATAATCTCGGAAATCTGCGCAAGGATTCCCGGTATACTCAGCTGCACAATCAAAAGAAGCTGCTGGCGAAAGGTCAGCGTCTCCCCATCACGCAGGTCTTTTAACAACTGGTTCTGTTCCATATCAATAAACTATTTCAAATTCGTTTTCCGAATTGCCTCCCCATGTAATTTTTCCGATTTTATATCGGCCCGGCTTTATTTATTATTGATGGCCGTCACGGACCAGGTGTCCGCATCCTTGTTCTTTTCGATTACGACCTCCGGAGCCTGACCGATCAGGCTGATGCTGAAACGATCCCCGGAAATCTCTGCATCCACCAGATCGCAGTAACGGATGTTCCGCTGCAGATCAGCGGTAAATGCATCATCGAAATCCATCGAAGCCAGCTCCTCCTGAGACGAGATCTTCTTCCCATCCAGTGTCATCGGAAATCTGCACAGTCCCGCCAGATAATCCGAGCTCTTCATATGAAAGGCCAGCACAACCTGGCTCGCCGTGTACATCGCATCGAAGTTTTTCTCCGCCACGGTATCGTCAATGTTCTTCAGAGAAACCAGCGAAGCTCCCGAGGTATCACCGTCATTTTCAATCAGTCCGGTGTAGGTAATCTCATAGCAATGACCTAACAGAATCTCATCCTTTGATGCTGCGGACATATCGTCCACGCCAAAGGTGATAATATCACCGCCCATCGTCTGCATGGTGAAGGTGTGCATGGCGGCATCCAGAATGACTCCGGTATCCGTCGTTTCCACATCAGCCAGAGCTTCCGCGTAGGTCATCTCCACCTTCTCGTAGCCGGACGCAGGTGCAATGGAGTCCTTGATTTTCTGCGCCTCTGCATACAGCTTATCGTACAAATCCTTCGTCTTCTCCCCGAACTGAACGTCGGTCGGATAGGAAACTCCGATATAGGCAGAAACCTTCTGCTCTCCCGTCTTCTTCAGACCGCAGACAAACTCTCCGCCGACATATCGGATGAACTGCGGCGGAACGGTGGAAACCTGCACGGAGCAGAGGTTTCCTCCCTCTCCTGCCTCTGCACACTCCTTAGCCGCAAATCCAAGGGAATAATACTGTTCGTTCTCATAGGTATGCTGATATGCACTCCAGGAAACCAGATCCTTCCAATCCTCCGGGAGCTTCACGGTAAAATACGGCGTTGTCAGCAGCTGTCCGTCCACCGTGACGGAAGCATCTGCGTTTCCGTCCTCTTCCAAGGTCTCCGAACTCTCCAAATCCTCCGAATCCTTCGAGTCTTCCAGGTCCTTCGAGTCTTCCGAATTCCCGGGGTCCTCCGATTCTTCCGTATCCACACTGAATCCAGAATCCAGCTCCATATCCTCTGACGGCTTCGTCGCGGGCGCGTCCATATCCGCCTCGTCTGTTCCGGCAGAGGAACCATTCCCGCTTCCGCAGGCGGCAAGGCTTATTGCAAGGGCTGCTGTCAGACAGCAAAATATTCTTCTTTTCATCTTCTGCATCTCCTTTCCCGTTTACTCTCTACCCGCTTCCATTGTACCAGTTTCCGCATCACTTTTCGGTATCCGGTATCGAAATTTCGAAATTGCTCTCTTTATGCTCTTTCCGCCATATTGCCGGGGTTGTTCCGATTGCCTTACGAAAAACAGCGGTAAAATGACTTTGGGAAGAAAAGTCCAGATAATTTGCGATCTGTTCTATGGAAAGCTTCTCCTCACACTCAAGGATGATTCTTCTCGGCTGATTTCATCTCTGCGGATATAAATTCTCTCCCAGGGATGATTCTCCCCCGCTGATTTCATCTCTGCAGATAAAAATTCTCTCCCAAGGATGATTCTTCCTCGCTGATTTCATCCCTGCGGATAAAAATTCTCTCTCAAGGATGATTCTCCCCC
>ERZ1026884.1793-NODE-1793-length-10863-cov-9.693283_pt1 | contig 10863 bp, 7 predicted proteins | sample MGYA00380172_ERZ1026884 | MGnify/ENA primary metagenome ERZ1026884 (study PRJEB33269, sample SAMEA4719808) | human gut metagenome | biome: human-associated habitat; feature: organic feature; material: feces | place: Cameroon | collected 2013-10 ... | reverse complement strand
AAACGGGGGAGAAACACCGCAGGAAGAAAAACTCCCCGAAATCAAAGAAGCAAAAGCCACACCGACAGCTCCGCCTCCCGTCAAGACCGAACCGGATCCAGAAGCAGAAAATGATGTCCACGAAGTCGCTCCGGCGCCATCAGAGGATACCTCCTCTGCCGCAGACACCAATTCTAGGGACAGCACTTCAGAGGGAAGCACCTCTTCCGGCACCGGTGGTGGGACCGGCGGTGGGAACGGTACAGGGAATGGCCCCGGCGATGGCAGTGGGGAAGGCCCCGGCTCCGGCTCCGGTTCCGGCGGTGGGAATGGCTCCGGCTATGGCAGCGGAAATGGAGACGGCGCCGGTCCTGGAGATGGCGTCACCATGGGACCGCAGCTTTTGAGCAATCCGGCGCCTGCCTATCCGGAATCCTGCCGCAAAGCGAATATTTCTGGTACGACGGTCGTAGGTCTCACCATTTCGAGCGATGGCAGCGTCTCGAGCGCATGGGTCGTTTCCTCTTCCGGGAATGGCACCCTTGACAGCGCCGCTGTCAGTGCCGTCTACGGCTGGCAGTTCGTTCCCGCCAAACAGAATGGCGTGGCGATCACCTGTAATTCACAGGTACCGGTCACATTCAATCTGAGATAATGATAAAGCACATGTGCCGCAAGGTGCATGTGCTTTTTTGCTGTGATGGGTTCAGCGTTTCCCTAGGGAAATATGTGAGAAAGACGAATACCGATAAAGATTTCTCGGCTTCGCTCGAAATGACGATGGCGCTGAACGCGAACTCACTATAGACGTGACTGGGGACTTGAATACCACTTACGATATGAGAATACCGCCATCCCTCCAGCGGAACAGGCCCTTGAAGAAGGGCCGCGCCAAAGGCGCAGGATAGTGTGCCCCGCAGGGGCAAAATTCACCGTAGCGGTCAGCAGAGCACATGCGTTGACCGTTCTTCCAGCCATCTCATATCACTCGCTGGCCGTTCTGCCGTATTCTGCCTCTTCGAGGCAGTCTATCCCGGCCTTTGGCCGCCCCCTTCTCCAAGGGGGAACGCATTTTAGGCTATTCACCATTCTCCGCGGCGCTTCCCTGCTTTTGCGCGTCGCATCACTCCCTGCACGCTAATCCTGAACCCTGAAGTTTGAAAGCAGGGATGAGTAGCTAGGGATTAGTGGCTAGGGATTAGGAGTCTCAAGTGACTCGTGACTGGTGACTGGGAGACATCAGGCACTCGTATCGTCATTTCGAGCGAAGCCCTCAATCTTCCTTGCAGACCGATAAACGAAGGATGTGTGAAAGCAGAAATATGTAGCACCAAGGCGTCGTTTACTTGCAGTGCCTATGTGATACTGACCGGAGTGCAAGAAAGATCGAGGGCAACGCTTTCGATGACGGCGGCGCGAAGCGCTATCAAAACTCCGCGGCACTTCCCTATTTTTATGCGCCGCACCATCCCCACTGAAAGTATAGAACCTGCTGAACCTCTTTCGAAAATCATCAAGGGACGGCACGCCCCGCGGGCTAACCCTTAAACCCTTCTTCCCATTTCCCAAATATGATAGAATAAATGAAAACGATAGCCCATTCTATTTCCACGGAGGAACCAATCATGAAAAAAGTCATTTTCGATATAGACGGCGTCCTTTTGAGCGAAGAACGCTACTTCGATGTATCTGCTCTGACCGTATGGGAGATACTCTACAGCCCTGCGTACATGGGACTTCCCGGCGAACGCGACGATTTTAATGCGGATCGTATCACCGAAGGGCAGATCGCCGGCTGTCGCAGCGTGGTGTGGGGGAATGATGCTCTGCTTTCCTGGCTGAAAGCGCGCGGCATCAATTCGAACTGGGATATGGTACACGCCGATCTCATCACCATCCTCTGGCTGATGGCAGAAACCTATAAAAAACGCTCCGGCGGAGAAAAAATGTCTTTTACCTTCCACCAGCCACAAGACTTGAAGCACGCCGGAGAGGAGCTCATGGGACTACCCATGCCGAAAGCAGAAGACATACTCGATCGCTGGGAGAGCGTGGTCCCCGAAGGCCTTCAGGGCGAAGAGGTCTTCCATGCCATCAAGGATGCCATGGCGGATACGATCGATGGCGACCTTTCCTGGGCCGACATTCGCTCCGATTTCTGGAAGATCCATACCGAAGCCTTTCAAGCCTGGTACCTCGGAGACGACACCTTCATTTCCCTCCTGCATCACATGCCCTACAGCGCAGGGAAACCCGGCTTCCTCTCCCGTGAAGTCCCGCTTGCGCCCGCCGCGCCCATCCTTTCCCTCTTCCGCACGCTGAAAGAACGCGGCTATGACATCGCCATCGCGACCGGACGCGCCAGAGAGGAGATGGAGATTCCCTTCAAGCTGTTCCATTGGTACGAGGAATTCGACCCCTACACCATGGCGACTGCCTCCGATGCGGAAGAATCAGCCGATAGACTGGGCGGCCCCGTCCTCGACAAGCCGAATGCCTTCATCTTTTCCTGCGCCATCTTTGGCAGAAATCCGGACAACTACAAGGCCTACTCCGAAGAGACCATGCAGCCCGCCAAGGAGGATGAGATCTACGTCTGCGGCGACTCCTACTCCGACGTCATCGGCAGCCGCCGCGCCGGCGCGAAATGCATCGGCATCCTGACCGGCCTTGAAGGCAAAGACGCGATCCCGATGTTTGAGAAAGAAGGTGTCCCCTATGTGGACCGCGTGACGGATATTTTAGAGAAATTGGAGCAGAAGTGACTGGCAGCAAGTGGCTGGTGACTCGTACATTTCGTTTGTCATTTCCCTTGTACTGTCATTTCAAGCGAAGTGAGAGATCTGTTTCGTCAGCAGAGAAAAGAGGAGTGAGACAGCCATCCATAGAAAACCTGACATTCCCTTCATGTGCGTGATGGAGCTGGGCCTCACAGTAAAAACCGAGGGAAGAAAGAACTTTGGAGATCTTTCTTCCCTCGGTTTTTATAACATCGGAGGATCTGTTTCCCGGATCGTCACAGGAATGAGCGACTAGTGACAGGTGACTTGAATACCGCTTTCAGGCATCGCCTTTTTTATTTGCGGCGCAGCCGCTACCAGCATGTCTGCTCCCTAGTCAACAAATTCCGGACAGCAAAAAACATCCGGGGAACGCTTTCTGCCTTTACCCAAATGCAGGCGGGACACGGAATCGGCGCCGGTGTGGTCAAATGTACCAAAGTACGGACGTCCTGGCTGTCGTCGGTGCTCGGCCTCGCAGGGGGCAGGGAAGCGTGGAAAGCATGGTTTTCCCGGATATTTTTTGTTTGTCTTACATGTTCAGCCTTAGACAGGTGGGGGAAAAAGACTGACATTTCCTTGTCCTGTCCGATGAGCCTGAGCGCAAAGCAAGATCTTCCTTCCGTAAGGCTGCTCTCTGTCGTATTTCTTAGCGCTAATGAATTCTGGAAATCAGAGAACAGCCGCGAAAAGGTGCACACACGATGCGCCCTTGGCTTCATGCCTGTATTGTATACCTTATTTATGAAAATTGCAAGTCTATGTCTTACGAGCAGTTCACAAGAAATGGTGGATCACTAAAATCTATCAAGCAATGATCGCATATATATAGAATCATCTGCCATTCACAAGCTCTTTTATTCACATGGCGGATTATGTCGTGAGAAGGAGATGCTGGCAGATCGGTCCGTGAGAGGGCGTTTCTTATTTTGCTAAGAAAATGAGACGATCGGGGAATCCATTGCGGATAGCCGTCCTTTTAGGGGGAATACACCTTATCATATGAAAATTAGAAGTAAGAGATACAAGGTTAACAAAAATAAAATTAGATTAAAAAATATTGGACAAAATAAGTAGTTTATGATAGTCTCTTAGAAGGTCATCGCTGAACAGGGAATAGGTGATGAGGATTTTCATCTTTGCCGTGGAAACTCGGACACACTGGCTCTTGATGGAGATCATTTTCTTCCCGCTCATTTTACATTTTGGAAAGAGGAGAATGGTTATGAAAAAAGAAATGTATAAGATGTTGGCTGCTGCCCTCATGCTCACAATTTCGGGGGGGGTAGTAGGTAGTGCTGCTGACACTACACTGGATACAGTGTATGTCAATGCAGATAGAGATAAGGCGGAAGACACTGTCGGTACACTTCCGGGTGGATTCATCAAAGAAGAACCAAGCGTTGGACTGTTAGGGCATCAGGATGTAATGGATGCCCCTTTTGCGGTGTCTGAAGTCAGTCAGAAGACGATCAAAGCTTTCGCTTCTCCCGTGAACGGTGTCAACGAAGCTCTTGCGCTGAACCCTTCTGTCACGATTCAGTCCGGGAGCTTGTATCAGGATATTGCTATTCGTGGATTCAGAACGAATGGTCATAGACAGTACGTGAATGGAATCCCGGGCCTTCTCTGCCAGGAAAATATTCCATACTACTGGGTGGATAGCGTCAGTGTGGTTTCCGGTCCGAATATCGGCGTCCGTGGTACTGGTCTGAGTGAAGCTATCGGTGGTGTCGTTGATTATACCTCTAAGAAAGCAGTAACCAATGCCACAGATCTGAAACTGGCTTATCGTGGCGGCAGCTCTTTTGAAGAAGGCGTTGATTATCAGACGCGTCTTGGCAGCGATAAGAAATGGGGCGTTCGCGTTACTACGAATAACATTCATGGAGATACCGCGATCGATAACGAAAAACTGGAACAGCAGAATATCTTCGTCAATATTGATCATATAGCAGAGCGCTCAAAGACCAATTTCCTCTTTGGATATAATCATACCAAACATTACGGTGGCCCGTATGGGGTTAGCTTTGATTTTAAGACGGTAACCGATCTTCCTTCTGCACCTAAGGGAAGCAACGGATTAAAACCTGATTGGTCTTATAATGCATATGAGAACTACATCATGGCGTTCAACCATGAGCAGAAGTTGTCTGAACATGTGACCGGTTTCGTGAATGCTGGGTATCATAAGGAAAACTGGTATGGCTATATTGACGGAAGTCCGAATGTTTTTAACAATAATGGTGATTACCGAATTAGCATGTCTAACTTTCCGCTGTTTCTTGTGAAGACTTACTTAGGAATGGGCATTAAAGGGGATTTTAACATTGGCAAAGTAAAAAATGAATACATGATCGGTGTGGATAAGAGTTGGGAAACCTACGACATTGACAACGGAAATCCAAGCTATTCCTGGTCGGGACATGGTAACATCTATCAGACCAACAGTTGGGCAAATCCGGGCGATGCACATTGGATTCCACTTCATTCCGATACCACACAGATGGAAGGCTGGCATGTTGTAGACACTCTGAAGGCACTGGATGATAAGCTACAGGTGACACTTGGCGTTCACGGTCACAGGGCTACAGTAAATCAGGTAGGAGCAACATCTCTGAAAAAGTCGGATGCCATTACTCCGACCTATGCGATTTCCTATAAATTTACGCCAGATTTCATGATGTATGCTGACCATACGGAAAGCTTCGGGATGGGCGCACGCGTCTCGACTGATCCTTCATTCGATTATGTCAATAAAGGTAAAATGCTTGATCCGGCCAAGACGAAGCAGAATGAAGTGGGCTTCAAAGTAAAGACTGGTAAATTCCTGAACACACTGGCATACTTTGATATTAAGCAGGCGAATGCAATCGACGTAAAACTGGCGAATGGCAGACTGCTCCGCGCACTGGATGGAGAGCAGGAAAATAAAGGTTTTGAATGGGCCTTCACCGGCAATATCAATGACAGATGGGATCTCATTGGTGGTGCCATGTACATTGATGTGAAGCAGACAAAGACGAAAAATGGAGCTAATGATGGTAAGCCGGTAGACGGCATCCCGCATTGGACGGCAAATGTCGGCGCGATTTATCATCCAAATAGCCAGTGGTCTATTATTGGACGTGGCAATTACATTGGAACAGCGAAGATCAATGGGGATACGGTCAAAGTACCGTCTTCCTTCGTGTTTGATCTGGGTGCGACCTATGATACCACTTTTGGCAAGACGCCCGTGACTTTGCAGGCGATGCTTTACAATGTAGCAGGAAAGGATTACTGGATTCCAAGCGGAAGCTCCAGCAGCTTGACTGTCGGCGGACCACGCACCTTCGTATTCTCCGCTAATTTCCGTTTCTAATCCAAAGGAGAAACAACCTATGAGCAGAACTATCCGCCGGATGCCTCTAGCGATTCTTACGATCATTCTCACCGTTCTGCTCCTCTTCTCCTGTCTCCTCGGACTGAAGCTCGGGTATCTTTCTGTGTCCTTGTCGGGGATCGTATCGATCCTTGCTTCGCATCTTTCGGGAAGTGCGCTTCCTTCGGATATCGCAATGGGCGCAGCGGATGCGGTCTGGGATCTTCGGCTCCCGCGCATCCTGCTCGCGCTGGCGGTCGGGATGGGGCTTTCGCTTTCCGGCATGCTGATGCAGGCGATGTTTCGCAATCCGATGTCAGACCCTTACATCATGGGTGTGTCCTCCGGGGCATCGCTGGGGGCGGCTTCTGCCGTTTTCTTTGGCGCGGGGGCGGCTTTCGGGGTATCTGCGATCGGATGCGGGGCATTTCTCGGTGCCTTGGCGTTGTCACTCATTCTCGCCATCGCGGCAGGCCGTGTGGCACCTGGGGATTCATCCTATCTTCTGATCTTTGGTGCGGCACTGGCGGCAGTCTGCGGCGGTATCACCAGTGTGCTGGTGTATATCGGATCCAATGCGACGGGGATGGATGTGACGCTGTACTGGCTGATGGGCTCTGTTTCCTTCGCGAAACTCCTACCGACGCTCTCTGTGCTCGCCATCGTGCTTGCTTTCATCGTGTTTTTCTCTACACAGACAAGGATCCTGAATCTGATGCTGGAAGGGGAGGAAACTGCTGTCCCGCTGGGGCGGCAGCTCCTCCCTTTTCGGCGTCTTTACCTTGTGATGAATGCACTCTTGATGGGAAGTCTGGTGACGCAGGCGGGACTGATCGGCTTCGTTGGTCTTCTGGTGCCGCATGGCTGCCGGATGGTCATGGGGGCGGATCACAGGAAGCTCCTGCCCGTATCCGTGCTTTCGGGAGGATTGATGACGGTCTGGGCAGATATCTTAGGACGGATACTGATCCACGGTGTAGATATTCCTTTGGGGGTCAGCTTGTCTCTGATCGGTGCGCCTGTATTTCTGGGGATGCTCATCCGGCGTTCGTATCATTTTGGAGGAGAAGGGGCATGAATATTTCAGTCAATCATATCTCTGCCGGTTATGGGGGAAAGCAGGTGCTGAAGGATGTGTCGATTTCCTTCGAAAGTGGGCAACTGACGGGCATCATCGGGCCGAATGGGTGCGGGAAGAGTACGCTTTTGAAGTGCATTTACCGTCTGCTTTCGCCTTGGTCCGGGGATATCCGGATCGGTGATACGATCTTGAAGGATCTGCCGTATCGGGAAAGTGCGAAGCGCGTCGCGGTACTGGCGCAGCATCACGCAGCCGGTTTCGATTTTGATGTAGAAGAGGTCGTGCTGATGGGGCGCACGCCTTACAAAGGCATTACAGAGGGAAATAATCGCGAGGATCGTGATATCGCGCATCGGGCGATGCAGGAAACGGGCGTAGAAACATTAGCGGAGCAGAGCTTTTCTTTTCTCTCCGGCGGGGAGCAGCAGCGCGTGATGCTTGCGAGGGCTCTCACGCAGGAGACGCCCTGTCTCATCCTGGATGAACCGACGAATCATCTGGATATCACCTACCAGCTGCAGATCATGGATCTGGTGAGCTCGCGTCATTTGACGGTGCTTGCGGCTATTCATGACCTGAATATCGCAGCCATGTATTGTGACAAGATCGCAGCGATGAAGCATGGAGAGCTGGTCGCCTTCGGCAGGCCTGAAGAGGTCTTGACGGAGGAGCGGATCTGGGATCTGTATCATGTGAAGGCTGAGGTTTTTCCGCGAAAAGATGGAAGGCCGGCTGTGATTTTTGAAAGAGGGGCCATCGTATGAAGCCGGTCTATCGTGTGATGCTCATCAGCTTTCTCTGCCTGCTCCTGACGCTTCTATCATTGGGGGTGGGAGAGATCTCCCTTTCACCGGCAGAGACTTGTCACTATCTATATCTGGCGCTGACTTCGCCGGAAGGAAATGGGATGGTCGGGCAGGATGTGGTGCAGTTCATCCGTCTGCCGCATCTTGTGCTTTCTTTTTTCATCGGGGCAGGACTGGCCGTCTGCGGGGCAGTGATGCAGGCGGTGATGAAGAATCCGCTGGCGGATCCGTATCTATTGGGGATTTCCTCTGGCGCAAGTCTGGGCGCGGTGCTGGCGATCGCACTCGGTATCGGGATGATCGGGAGCTTTGATGGGATCGGCGCCGCGGCTTTTCTTGGCGCCGGACTTGTTTCCCTTCTGATTCTTTTGATTTCTTCGATCAGCGGCAAAGGAGAGGGATTGACACTGCTTCTGGCAGGTTTTGCACTCAATGCAGCCTGCTCGGCTGCTGTGAGCTTCTTCGTCACCGTGGTGGCGGATACGTCGAAGACGCGGTCTATCCAGTTCTGGATGATGGGGAATATCCGTTCTGACTCATGGATGGCGATCGGCATTTTGGCGATTCTGGTGACGGCTGGATGTTTCTATTTCTTTTCCCAAAGGCGCATCCTCGACCTGATGCTCATGGGGGATGATCTCTCGCTGACCATGGGGCAAAAACTTTCGACGTATCGAAAAGTGTATATCGCGGTCATGGCGCTTCTTGTCGGAGCGGTGGTGTACATGTCAGGCATGATCGGATTCGTCGGGCTCATCATACCGCACGGCGTACGTCTCCTCGTAGGGAGCAGCCATGGGCGTCTTCTCCCGCTTACTGCACTGACTGGAGGGACATTCCTTTGTTGGGCGGATATTCTGGGAAGAAATGCGATTTCCGGACTGGAGCTGCCTGTGGGGGTCATGGCTGCACTGGCAGGCTCGCCCTTTTTCCTATGGATGCTGATATCCGGAAAGCAGGTGAGAAGATGAAGCGGGCTTGGCTTTTATCGCTCCTTCTGCCGCTCGTCCTATCGGGCTGTCAACTGGAGAGGTCTTACCCCGCCGGGGACGATTCGCGCCCTTTTGTGGATAATATCAAGGTAGAGAACTACTATGAGACGGGGGTGAATCGCGAGTACTTGTCGGATGTGCCGCAGCGTGTGATCGTTATCGGTGCGAATGAAACGGAGACGCTGCTGGATCTTGGCGTCGAAAAGGCCATCCTTGCCGCTGATGATGGGCAGAATAGTCAGCGGTATGGCATCAAGGCATCGAATGAAAGGGCTTTTCAGCGGCTGCCCCGCATCGATCGCAGCACGATCCAGGCAGAGCATTTTCTGGAAATGCATCCAGATATGATCATCGCAGAGCAGCAATTCTTCTCGAAAACCCGTCTTGGCAGTACGGACTATTGGAACAGCAAGGGCATCCTCACCATGGTACCGCTGAATACCACCTCACCGGGCAAGCTGAATCAGGTGGAAACCGTAGAGAAGGAAATGAAATTCATTCGTGATCTAGGGATCATTTTTCACAAAGAGGAAGAAGCAGAGAAAATCGTGAGCGCAACGGAAAACCGGATTCACGATATAGCGAAAACTGTGGAATATCATAAGAAACCGAAAGTCATGATTCTCGATCGTATGAGCATCCTCGCTTCTTATGGGCGAAAGAAGATCGCCGGGGATATGGCTGCCTCTATCGGTGGTGTCGTCCCGGATACCACGGCGGCGGTCAGTGATGAGATGATGATGAAGCTAGACCCGGATGTCGTCTTTCTCGTCGTGTATCGCGATGAGGAGAAGGAGCTGGCATGGCTCCGAAATAGGCCTGCTTTCCGGAATCTGAACTTCGTCAAAAATCATCGTCTCTATGGCATACCGCTGAAATATGTGTATGGCCCGCAGACGCGGACGATCGATGCGATCGGCTATATGGCAGAGCGCATGTATCCGGGGACATTTGATTTTCCGAAGGAATATGACTTCCATTAGTGAAAAAAGAGCAGGAGAGATCTTGCTATGATCCCCCTAAAGCAGACAAGGTCAATCACCAAACTGCTTTAGGGGGATTTTAATGGCTAAAAGGAAAAATGCAGCAGATTGGATGCTTGCCAGAGTGAGAGAATACCTTTCCGGCAAAGGATCTGACCGACAAATCATCAAGGCGAATGGGATATCCGAGCGGAGTATTGCTTGCCTTCTGGTAAAAACTATAAAGACGCCGCGCACTATGACGTTTCCTACAGTTCAGAATTAAAATGGCATCCGCTGAATGACCTTGCATATGGAGAACGGGTCTTTTGATGGAGCATTCAAAACTTCTTGTGGGTTTTGTCCATTGAGTCACGCCCTATTATACCCTTGGCTTTGAGGGTATAATGGGGTATAATTCTGCATAGAATAGTATTTCACAGGAGGTGCGCTATGGAATTATCCGAGATGCAAACCCGCGTGGCGGAGCTGGAACAGCAGATTTCTGCTCTGCCCGCTGGCTCTGTTACGAAGAAAACCGTCAGTGGCAAGGACTATTTCTACCATCGTTGGACGGAGAACATGAAACGGCGGGAGAAGTATATTCCTGCTGACGAATTGAAGGATTTCCGTGCTCAGATTGAGCGGCGGAAGGCGCTGGAGCAGGAGCTGAAGGCGCTGAAAAAGCAGCTACCCAAGGAGAAATTTGCGAACCTTTCCTCGTTTACCACCAATGTCCGCACCGGCGAGGCGCTGCGTTCCTTTGCGGCGTCTGTTCGCGGCTATCGAAGGCGCGAGTGCTTCCGGCAGCTGCACGACTTTGTCTACGGAGAGCCGCAGGACAAGGTGTTCATTCTCTACGGCCTGCGCCGGACGGGGAAAACCACCATGATCCGCCA